>OCVV012882472.1_pt1 | contig 58421 bp, 48 predicted proteins | sample 1539721 | NCBI WGS metagenome assembly OCVV01 (sample SAMN02144230, study PRJEB22623) | gut metagenome | biome: sheep rumen | host: Ovis aries | place: New Zealand
TAACCGTAGGTCGGAACGACCTGCGGAGGATGTAGATGACGGCTATATGCACTCTGAATGAGTGCCCCAACCATGTTTGTGGGCGACCCCTCAAGGGTCGATGTACTCATTGCCATCTGTCCGAGGCTGCTTTGCACACCTCAGTTACTGAGCGATGACGCTTTCAGCGTCTAAATAAGTTGGTACGATTTTATTTAGGAAAGAAATTAGAATAATTATCATAATTATTGTTTTAGTTTTTTAAGTCCCACGGAAAGGACGGAAAGAACGGAAATCTTTGCTTTGCACCATGCGGAGCCTTTCTGTCATTTGGCTACGCCGAGCTAAAGGTTCAGTCATTTCCGTGGGACTATTGTTATCTTCATTCTAATTTCTTTCCGAAAAAACTCGTGTCATTTATACCAAGTTATTATTTCGTTGTTCCTTAATTATTATTACTTGCGCTCATTCATTTCTCGGGCTGTTGCTTCACCCCTCTTTCCTCATCTTGGCTGATATGCGTTTATGGACGGTGAGCTGGTGGCCTGGGTTGGTGTTGGAGATGTTGAGGGAGGCATCGATGCTCTTGGCACGGTCGTGGATGGATTGCAAGCCTATGCCGCCACTTGGTGCTTGGGCATTGAGGGAAGAATGGTTTTGTCCGTTGTCGCTGATGGTGAGTGCCACTTCCTTGGGGTTGCAGGTGATTTCCACTTGGGCTTCTGTGGCAGAGGCATGGGAGATGATGTTCCCAACGGCTTCTTGGGTGATGCGATAGAGTTCGTAGGCAATGTGTTTGGGCAGGGTGGAGAAGTCGCCCTGCGAGGAGAAGTGGATGGTGAGTGTTGGCGACTGGATGTGCTGCAGGTAATAGTTCAGGATTTCGTCTAAGGTGGCGGTGTCGAACTGTGGTGGCATCAATTCGTGGGAGATGTTGCGGAGGGTGTCGCGCAACTGGCTGATGCGGCTTGCCACTTCGTCGGTATTGGCTGTCTGGGTGCTGATGCTCATGCCTATGCCTAAGAGTTCGTTGCAAGCTCCGTCGTGCAGTTCTCTGGCAAAGCGAGCGCGTTCTTTTTCGAGTCCTTCCACGTATTTGTGTGCTTGTGCTTGTGCCTCACGTCTGCGTCGCCAGTAGATGTAGGAGCTTACAAGGAGTGCGAGGATGATGAAGCTCATGGTGGAGATTGCGATGTATAACTGACGGCGTGCAGCTGTTTTGTTGAGTCGTGCTATCTCTGTTTCTCGTTCCTGTGCCTTGAGTTGTTGGGTGAGTTCGGAGAGCTGTCTCTGCACATTTTCGCCTCGCAAAGTGTCGTTGACGGCTGCGGCTTCGATGGAAAGATTGTAGGCTCGTTGGAAGTTTCCGAGTCCTGCTGCACAGATGGCTCTCTGCTTGAGATAGATGTCGCGCGGATAGGTTCCGTTGCTCAGTGCTGCGGAATCTACTTGTTTTAACGTGCTGAGTGCTCCCACATAATCCTCCTTCTTGAGTTTAATGTCTGCCATCGTTTGGAGAAGTGCCACTGCATTGATGCCTTTTGATGGTACTTGCTTGACCAATTGTTCACAGATATTGAGATAGTAGTTGATTTTCTGTGTATCGTCTTGCACCAGATATGCTTGCAGTAGGTAACTCAGGGTCTTCAGTTCCAAGCTGTAATGCTGGATGCTGTCAATTTGGGGCAGGATGGTCTCCAACTGCTGTATGGATTTCTTCACTTCTCCTTTCTTCAACAAGATGAATCCCTTGTTGGAGAGGGCACTCAGTTTTTCTGTCATATCATCGGCGCGGACGGCTGCTTCGTATGCTTCCTGGCTGGCATCCAAGGCTTCATCTTGTCGCCCTAAAGTTGCGAGCGACGTGGCAAGATTGTTGTAGAGGAAAGCCAAATCTTCGTCGTCATTCACTGCTTTTGCCTCTTTGATGCCTTCTTCCAGAAAGTAGCAGGCAGAGTCGGGCATACCCAAGCGTCGGTAGGCAATGGCTGCGTTTCCGCACGACACGGCTTTGTCTTCTCCGTAGTATGCTTTGCCTCCTTCTTTGATGGCTTGTCGGAAATACCGCATACCCTCTTTCATTTCGCCCATAATGGTATAGATAGCTCCTTTTTCGCTAAGCAGGGCTGAATGCATGCTGTCGCTCACTTGCAGGGGCAGGGCTTGGTCAACGTAGTATAGGGCGGAATCGAACTGATTGTCTTCCGTTTTGATTTGTGCCATAGCTATCCATGCGGATGCCATACCTTCTTCGTTTCTTTCTTCCTGATAGGAAGCGTATGCTTTTCGCAGGAGCTGATATGTTTTTGGGAAGTTGCCTTCACTTGCCATCTCTGAGGCTTGGGTATAGAATTCATCGCCTTTGCTGGGTGCTTGGGTTGAACGCTGGCAGGATTGGAAGGACAGGAGGATGATGAAGAGTAAAGAGGGTAAAGAAAGGTGAGAAAGGTTTGGAAAGCACTCTCTATACTTTCTATACCTTTTTTGAATGTGTTTGTTGAAGTTTCTCATAATGTTGAAGGGTGAAAACGATTGTTCAGTTTAAAAAAATTAATGGTCATTCACGGAAAATTCACGGAAAATTCGTGGTCATTTGCGTTAAAAAACAAAAACATGAATTCCCGTAAATACCCGTGAACCTTCAGCTCGGCGAAGCCAATTTTCATGAATTGTAATGTTTTCTTTCAAAAATAATAAATGGTCATTCACGGAAAATTCGTGGAAAATTCGTGGTCATTCGCGTTAAAACAAAAACATGAATTCCCGTAAATACCCGTGAACCTTCAGCTCGGTGAAGCCAATTTTCACGAATTTTATGTTTTTGTGAAAACTATTATTTAGGTGGGTTTTGTGTATCAGCCATCATTTTGACTATAGATGAAAAAACGTGGACTGATAACTACGTCTATGCTTATCGAGGTATCGGCAAACACCTTTGCACCATATACGAGTAAAAGCCCACGCCAAACGACGTGAGCACTAACTTTTACTCCTGGTGCTTTCTTAATTTTGCCGAATTTTGATAAGCCAGAATATAAGCTAATGCTTCTATTTTTTATTTGTGGATTGTTCTTGTTTTATTCCATAAGCATGTGGTTTGTTGATTTCTTTCTGCAAATATACTCCTTTTTGTTAAATCACACAAGTTTTTATGATGTGAGTTTGGGACAAGCAAAGGTCTCAACTTTGGATGTACTGACGCATTCTTTTGAATGAACTGAAGCAACGAACCTTCAGCGTTGTTCAAGCGAGCCTTCGTTTGAGCTACGACGAAGGCTCGTTGATTCGATAACGAGCCTTCGCGCTACGAGTTGGTACGTTATTAAGTTTTTGAGTTGATAAATTTTTGAGTTTTTAAGTTTTCAACCTTAACCCTAAACTTGAGTTTAACCTCCATCCGATTCATCAACCCTAACGATAACCCTAACGATAACCACCATCCAGTCGGAAAGTTAAGGTTAAGGTTAGGGTTAAGGTTGAAATTATCGTTATGGTTGTTTTTTTTCTCTTTATTTTGCAATGGCTCGGACGGTTCTGCCGTTGTACCTGTCGTTCATAACAGCATTGTAGAGTGGAGCGTCATTAAAGGTTGAGATGGAGAAGAAATATGCATGTTGGTTGAGATAATCATCTAAATAAAAGGTGGATGTCCAATTTTGAGTTGATATTCCCTTGAGTGTTATGGATGTATCTATATAACTCCCAGCAGCAGGCATAAACACACTATTGCCGTTGGAACCTGTGAATATCCATCCTTTTGTGCCACGATACTCTATTTGTTGACAGCTGCAGTTGTTCATGAGTTCGTGGTAGGCACCTTCTGAAGGCATACGCCAAGGCTTTCCCCATTTCACGTAGGCTACATCGTTGGGTGTGCCGCTGATGTTGATGCCGGCATAATCGCAGACGTAATCATCATAAGTGTAATCATAATGGGCTAAGGTGTAGGTGTCCCAAGAGTAGTTTGTTTTCTCTTCCACTTCGCCCCATGCGTAGTAGCCTCCATCGTCTTCTGGAGCAGAAGAGCCGACGTTGCAACAAGCCCATTTGTTTCCGCTTGGCAGAGCTAAGTCGATGGCATGAGGGTGATGGGTGTCGGGGCAGAAGGATGGAAGAGGCAATACTATCATGCTGTCGATGTCGGCGACGGGAATGAAGAGTGGGTCTTGGGGCATGTGAACCCACAGTGTGGTGGGTTCGTTGTGCAGAAAGGTGATGCTATCTATTTTCTCACAGGGCAAATAAAGCTTGGTGTCGTTGTTACGATAGATAATAAGAGACTGCTCTGTATGCTGCGCCAGCATGGAGAGCGGGAACAGCATACAGATGAGGAAGAGTTGTAATTTGTGCATTTGTTTTTTTAGTTTATGTCTCCTAAAGAAAAAGACAAAATGTACTAAAGATAAAAACTTTGTTGATTTTGCTAATTTCTTTAGGAGTCTTATTCACTTGGGCTAAAAGATTATATGTCTCCTAAAGAAAAAGACAAAATGTACTAAAGATAAAAACTTTGTTGATTTTGCTAATTTCTTTAGGAACAATGAAATAATAACTTGGTATAAATGACATAAGTTTTCTTAGGAAAGAAATTAGAAGATTACCGTCCTTGGACGCTTGGGGCAACGCTCCCAAGAATTATCATAATTACTCCAAAAATCAGGTGTTGTTTAAAAGAAAAAACATTCTATTTCTAAAAAAATTATTCTAATTATTTTAATTTCTTTCCTAAAAAATCGTACCAACTTATTTTTTACGATTACTTAGGAGTCTTATTCGTTTTTACTTTCGAGTTTTTCTTTTACGTTGTCGGCGAAGTCGGAGGCTGCTTCTTTGGCGGTGGCGAGTTTTTCTTCTGCCACTTTTCGGAATTCTTCTGTTTTCTCGACTGCGTCTTTCTTGAATTCTTCGAATTTCTCTTTGGCTGCATCAATCTTGTCGCCATACTTTTCGTTGAATTCGTCTTTGGCTGCTTCGGCTTTTTCTGCAACGTCTTTTGCTACGTCGGATGCTTTTTCTGCAAGGTTTTCCATTGCTTCTTTGGCATCGGATGCTATGTCTGCTACTTTTTCAGCTGCTTCTTTGCTGATTCTCTGAAGTTCTTCTTTGTCGCCGTTCTTGATGGCGTCCCAAAGTTTTTCTAATGATCCCATGGTGTTCGTTTTTTTTTGATTGTTAGTAAAAAGCTTGTGATTTGTGTTATTTGATTGTACAAAAATATGATATTTTTGCTGTTTTGCAAAATTTTTAGTCGGAAAAGTTCGTTATTGTTGACAATGAGATACGTTGATTTGCATACACATCGAAAAGGTGATAATAAGTACAATGCGCAAGGTACAAGGTACAGCGTGGTGAATTGTGCGCCGACGGATGAGCTGGACGGGTTGAGGTATTGCTCTGTTGGGATTCATCCGTGGGACGTGGCGGTGGGTTGGCATGAGGATTTTGAAAGGCTGAAGGAACGGGTGCTATTGCCGCAGGTGGTGGCGATAGGTGAATGTGGTTTGGACAAGCTGAGAGGGGGTGAGTGGTTGTTGCAGATGGAGTGCTTTCAGGCGCAAATCGACTTGGCAAGGATGGTGGGAAAGCCTTTGATTCTGCACTGCGTGAAGGCGGTGGATGAGGTGATGAGGATGTGTGTGGGTGTGAAATGTGTTTTTCATGGTTTTCGTGGGAAACCTGAACTTGCCAAACAGCTTTTGGGGAGGGAATTTGATTTGTCGTTTGGCGAGAGGTTCAATGTGGAGAGCTTGGCTTTGGCTTGGCAAGCGGGGAGGATGTGGCTGGAAACGGACGAGAGCGAACTGGGGATTGAGGAAATTTATGAGCGTGCTGCAAGGGCTTTGCGCATTTCGCCGACGGACATTGTTGTGCCTGGGACGGTGAGTTGGTGAGCGATTTCATCGAGTGGTTGGAGCACGAACATGCGTTCGGGAAGATGGGCATGGGGGATGGTGAGTCGTGTGCTGCGGATGATGACGTGGTGGTAGATGAGGATGTCGATGTCGATGAGGCGGTCATGATAGACACCGTTTTTGCTTTTTTCTGTGCGTCCCAGGTCGCGCTCTATGGCTTGTGTGGCATCGAGCAGTTGGTAGGGTAGGAGTGTGGTTTCGATGCCGATGCATGTGTTGAGAAAACTGTTTTCGGAATGGAATCCCCACGGCTCTGTGACAAGAAAAGCGGATTGGGACACAACGGTCCCAATCCGCTTTTTTATTTCGGAGATGGCAAGGCGAAGATTTTCTTCTTTGTTGCCAAGATTCGTGCCAAGTGAGAGATAAATCATGATGGTTGAATGAAGAATGAAGAATGAAAAATGAAGAATGTGTTTTAGTATATGTAATGTTCATTCTTCATTCTACATTCTTCATTCTTCATTTATATAATGAGCAGCGCGTCGCCGTAGGTACCGAACTTGTAGTCGATGTCGCCGGTGAGTGCTTCCTTGTATGCCTTCATCACGTTTTCGTAACCGCCAAATGCGCAGGCGAGCATGAGCATGGTGGAGAGTGGAAGCTGGAAGTTGCTGACGAAGGAGTCGCACACGCTGAATTCGTATGGAGGGAAGATGAAACGGCTGGTCCAGCCTTCGAATTCCTTCAGGATTCCTTCGGGACCTGCTGCTGTTTCGGTGGCACGGAGTACGGTGGCTCCGATGGCGCAGACACGTTTGCCGTTGGCTTTCGATTCGTTGACCAGTCGGCATGCTTCTTCTTCCACAAACATCTGCTCGGAGTCGCACTTGTGCTTGGTGAGGTCTTCCACGTCGATTTGTCGGAAGTTGCCGAGACCAATGTGGAGGGTGATGAATGCTTGGTTGATGCCTACAATTTCCATGCGCTTCATCAGTTCGCGTGAGAAGTGGAGTCCTGTGACTGGTGCTGTCACTGCTCCTTCTTTCGATGCGAAGATGGTCTGGAAGTTCTCAAGGTCTTCTGGTATGGCTTGTCGGATGTGGCGCACGTCGTCGGGGATTGGTGCTTCGCCCAGTGCGTAGAGTTCGCGCTTGAATTCGTCGTGAGGACCGTCGTAGAGGAAGCGGAGTGTGCGTCCGCGTGAGGTGGTGTTGTCGATGACTTCTGCCACCATTGAGTTGTCTTCTCCGAAGTAGAGTTTGTTTCCTATGCGGATTTTTCGTGCTGGGTCAACGAGCACGTCCCACAGGCGTAGTTCTTCGTTGAGTTCGCGAAGCAGGAACACTTCTATCTTTGCTCCCGTCTTTTCCTTGTTGCCGTAGAGGCGAGCAGGGAAAACTCGGGTGTCGTTGAAGATGAATGTGTCGCCATCGTCAAAATACTGGATTATATCCTTGAAAAGTTTATGTTCTATTTCACCAGTGTTCTTGTGGAGCACCATCAGTTTTGCCTCGTCGCGGTTTTTAGGCGGATTCACGGCAATCTTCTCGTCGGGGAGTTTGAATTTGAATTGGGAGAGTTTCATTAAAGTGAAATAATTATGAGAATGTTATATTTTTTATTAACTCCTGAAGAAATAGACTAAATGTACTAAATATAAAATTTTTGCCAATTTTGCCGATTTCTTTAGGAGATTATAAAGCTATTTCTTGTGAATTGACAAATGATTCGAAATCGGTGATTTCGATGGACTGTTGCAGTGTGTAGTTGCCAATGCGAGTGCGGCAGAGAGAGGTGAGATAGGCTCCGCTTCCGAGTGCTTCACCGATGTCGCGAGCCAGAGCGCGGATGTAGGTTCCCTTGCTGCATACGATGCGGATGGTGATGCTGGGATATTGGAGTGGTGCCTGTTCGTTTTCTTTTTGATATTGTTCGATGAGTTCAGGCGTGAGGTTCTTGATGTTGATGGCGTGTGGCTTGGTGGAGATGTCGGAAACTGTGGTTGGGGTGAGTTGGCATGAGAGGAGTTCTATCTTGTCAATCACCAGAATCTTTGGTTTCAGTTCCACTTCCACACCTTTTCGAGCCAGCTTGAAGGCGCGCTTTCCATCCACTTTCACGGCGGAGAAGCGTGGCGGTACTTGTTCGATACGTCCGAGAAACTTCGGGAGTGTGGCTTCCACGAGTTCTCGGGTGATGTGAGCGGTGGGGAAGGTGGCGTCTTCCGCTGTTTCTCTGTCGAAGGAAGGGGTTGTGGCACCGAGTTTCAGGGTGGCAATGTATTCCTTCGTTCCTGCTTGCAGTGTGTCAATCTGCTTGGTGGCTTTTCCTGTGCAGACGAGCAGGACACCCGATGCCAGAGGGTCGAGTGTGCCAGCATGTCCCACCTTCAAGTCCTTAGCCTTCAATCCGAGTCGGGAATTGAGTATGCCACGCACTTTCGACACGATGCGAAAGGATGTCATGGTGTAGGGCTTGTTGAAACAGAAGATTTCGCCTGTTTGAGGATGAAGCATGATTGTTGGTTAATGGGGTTAAGCAAAGAGTTGCCAGATGATGGTGGCAACGCCCACGATGGCGCAATAGATGGCAAAGTAGATGAGTTTGCCTTTCTTGACAATGTTAATCATCCATTTGCAAGCCAGACAACCCGTGATGAAGGCTGCCACGAAACCGACTACGAGTGCCGACACGCTGATGCCTGCCATTGCTGCCTCGACACCTTCTTCAATCATGTCCTTCACGTCGAGCAATGCTTGTCCGAGAATCGGAGGAATTACCATGAGGAAGGAGAACTGTGCAAGGTTTTCTTTCTTGTTGCCGAGGATGAGGCCCGTGCCGATGGTGCTGCCCGAACGCGACAGTCCTGGCAGAACGGCGCAAGCCTGAGCAATGCCGATGATGAAAGCATCGACGTAGGAGATGTGTTCCTTGGTGCGAGGCTTGGCAATGTAGGAGAAGGAGAGGAGCAGTGCGGTGATGCACAGGCATACACCCACTACCATCAGACTGGAGAAGTAAGCTTCTACTTGGTCCTTGAAGCAGAGGCCGACGATGCCCACAGGAATCATTGAAACGATGATGAGGAGCGCATAGTTTTGTTCCTCATTGAGGGAACGAATGCCGTAGGAACTTGGCACGATGCTGTTGCCAGTCTTGAAGAGTCCTTTGAAAATCCATGTCACTTCTTTCCAAAGAATGACCAAGGTGGAAAGAACTGTTGCCACGTGTACGGCAATGGTGAATGTCATAATCTTGTCGGGGTCTTCCACACTGAGAAGTTCGGCAGCAAGTGCCAAATGTCCGCTACTGCTCACGGGGAGATACTCGGTGAGCCCCTGAAAAATGCCCATGATGAGGGCTTGAAGCCAATCCATGTGAATGTAAAGTTTTGAATGTAGAATTAAGAGTGAAGAATGAAGAATTAAGAATGATAATTACATGAAGTAAAATACATTCTTCATTCGAAGCGGAGCAACCATTCTTCATTTATATAATCACTCTTCGTTCTTTATTTTATTTTGATGTTTGGGTTTAACGAGGATGGCAACAACTACGAAGATGAAGCCGAAAAGACAAACGAGTGGAGCAACCACGATTCTGCGTGTGCTGAAGATGTCGGGGTTGAAGGCTTCTTCTGTTGTGCCACTACCCGACATGAGGATAAAGCCTAACACTACAATGAGGAATCCTACCACGAGGAGGATGTAGTTGAGCTTGCCGAATGCAAAATTATTTTTCATATCTTTTTGATAAGTTAAAAGTTAATAGTTAAAAGTTAAAAACTTGCTGTTCATTGGCACTTTTAATTTTTAACTTTCAATTTTTAATTTTTTAGTTACACATGATAAAGGTCGTTGCTGCTCATTTTGAGGTACTTGCTCAGGGAAGCGTAAGTGCAAAGAAAGGTGATGAGCAGACCGAAAGCAAGCACCGTGATGCCTACGATGAGGAGCAGTTTGTTGTCGATGACCGCATTGATTTCTGGGTCGAACTTCTGCAACCATTGCACACCGAAGTAGATGAACACGTCTGCCAGGATTGCCGACACGATGCCTAAGCAGAGTGCCTGTTTGAGGAACGGACGACGGATGAAATTCCACGATGCACCCACGAGTTTCATGGTGTTGATGATGAAACGTCGGGCAAAGATGGTGAGTCGAACCGTGTTGTTGATGAGTTCGAAAGAGATGTAGGTGAACAGGGCAGCGATGATGAGCAGGATGAGAGAGAGCTTGCTGATGTTGTCGTTCACCGACTGCATCAACTCTTTCTGGTAGAGCACATCAATGATTTTGTCGTTCGACTTGATGCGTCGTACAATGTTCGTGAGGCTGTCGTTGTTGGCAAATGCCGAATTCATCTTGATTTCGAACGAAGCCGTAAAAGGGTTTACGTCGATGAATTCAGTGGGGTCGGTTCCCATTGCCTCGGTTTGTTCCTTCAGCGCCTGTTCTTTTGAAATGTATTGAATCGACTTCACGTATGGCTGTTTTGCAAATTCAGCCTGAAGTCCTTTCACGTCATCCTCCACGAGGTCGTCGCTCAGCAGGACACTCACGTTGATGTTCTCGCGGACGTAGGTGGATAGGTTTTGCGCCACGAGTACAAACATGGTGATGGTGCCCAGTAAGATGAGCACAAGCGTAGTGCTGATGCACGAAGTGATGAACTGCGTGCTAAAGAAACTGCTTCTATGATGTCTTTTTGCCATATTGTCTAAATTAAGAATGAAGAACTAAGAATGAAGAATTAAGAATGATAATTACACGTGTTCAACAAGCAGGGTGAAATACATTCTTCATTCTTAGTTCTTCATTTTTCATTTTCAAATACTTCCACTCCTTTCAGCGTGGCTGAAGAAGAGTCGGTGATGCGAACTTTCACGAAGTCGCCCACATGGTGGTTGCCACGGTCGAACACCACTACCTTGTTCTGCTGAGTGCGGCCGAAGAGCTGTTCACGAGAGCGTTTGCTCGTTCCTTCCACCAGAATCTCAAACTCCTTGCCGATGTCCTTACGGTAGCTTTCAGCCGACAGTTCGTTCTGCAAGGCAATCATTTCGTTCAGACGGCGCAGTTTTGTTTCCTCGGGCACGTCATCAGGCAGATGCTTCGATGCGTAAGTGCCTGGACGCTCCGAATAGCGGAACATGAAAGCAGAGTCGTAACCACATTCGCGCATGAGCGAGAGCGACAACTGGTGGTCTTCCTCCGTTTCGGAATGATAGCCCACGAAGATGTCGGTGGTCAGCCCGCAATCGGGCACAATGCGATGGATGGCAGCTACGCGGTCGAGATACCATTCACGTGTGTATTTGCGGTTCATGAGTTTCAGGATGCGGTTGCTACCGCTCTGCACAGGCAGATGGATATGTCTGCACACGTTGGGGCAGTCGGCAATCACCTGCAAGGTCTCGTCGCTCATGTCCTTCGGGTGCGAGGTGGTGAAACGAATCCTCATCGTTGGGAAGGTTTCAGCCACTTTTCGGAGCAACATGGGGAAGCTCACGTCGCCGCATTGGTAGGAATTCACATTTTGTCCGAGGAGCGTCACCTCCTTGTAGTTGCGTTCCTGGAGGTCGCGCACTTCGTTGAGGATGCTCTCCACGTCGCGACTGCGTTCACGTCCGCGAGTGTAAGGCACGATGCAGTAGTGGCAGAAGTTGTTGCAGCCACGCATGATGCTTACGAATCCCGACACGTGGTTGGCGTGAATGCGGGTTGGGAGCACATCCTTGTATGTTTCAGTAGTGGAAAGTTCAATGTTGATAGCCTTCTCGCCCATTTCTGCCGCTGCAAAAAGTTCGGGAAGCGTGAGGTAAGAGTCGGGGCCAGCCACGAGGTCAACGTGATGATGCTCAATGAGTTCGTCCTTCACGCGCTCTGCCATGCACCCCACAACACCCACAATCAGGCCACCTTTTCCCCGCTTCTGCTTGACAGCGTTGAGCGCCTCCAGTCGGTTCAGGATTTTCTGCTCTGCATTGTCGCGTACCGAGCAGGTGTTGAGAAGAATAGCATTGGCTTCGTCGAGGTTTTCACAAGTCTCGTAGCCAGCCATCTTCATCACAGAGGCAATAACTTCACTGTCCGCCACGTTCATTTGGCAGCCATAAGTTTCAATGAGTAATTTCTTCATGTAATGAAAACGAATCTTTCTTGAAATCTGATTTCAGCGTGCAAAGATACAACATTTTTGAGCCCTTGTCAAGACTTTCGGCTAAAAACCGCTGAAACTCAATGAAGTATTAACGCTTTTTTGTTCTTTTTTCGAAGAAATACACTAACTTTGCATGACAAAGCGGTTGGATTCTTAGAGACTTCTCTTTCTCTCCTACCACTCAAAACTCTTTTCTGCGAAAACATAAAAACTCAAAAACTTATAAACTCAAAAACTCCAAAAACTCTCACATCATGTTCACACAACGCGAATGCGACATCCTGAAAAGCGAGCTCCACGGCACAATGGTGGAAGCAATGCAAGTGACATTCCTCCCTTCTGACGACGACGTAGCCCTCTGCGAAATGCCTATCACCGACACGGTGCGCCAGTACCTGGGCGTACTGCATGGCGGTGCCTACTTGGCACTTGCCGAAACCATCGCTGGTGCAGGTTCGCTCCACATCACGGGCTTCGACATGGATGCCAAAGTGTGCGGCACGGAGGTGAGCGGTTCCCACGTCACCATGTCTGCCACCCACGGCAAGGTCTATGGCAAGGCACGACTCGTCTATGCTGGCTACTCCACCCATGTGTGGAACGTGGAAATCGTTGGCGAAGATGGCACCGTACTCTCCGTGGAGCGCGTCACCAACCGCATCCTGTGGTCGAAGAAGGAAACCCACAATTTGACCACCAACTAATCGCAGCGTAACAACATACCCTTCCTTTTTAACTTTTAACTTTTATTTTTAGCTTTCTTATATGGGATACATCGAACAAAACCTCGTTGCCGACGAGCGAATCATCTTCAAAGGTGAAATCCACTGGATGCGCTATGCTCGTCCTGTCCTCATCATTTTCTTGGGTGTCCTTGCCCTTTATTGGAACCTCCCAGCAGTGGTAATTGGTACGGTTCTGATTCTCATCGGTCTCTTCCGAATAGCCTATATTTATTTTGGTCTCAGCTATGCCGTTACCAACAAGCGCATCATCCTCAAAAAAGGCATCTTCAACGTGGAAGCACTCGAAATCATCCTCACCAAGGTGGAAGGAGTGCATATCGAGCAAAGTTTCTTAGGAAGACTGATGAACTATGGAACAGTAGTCGTTACCACGGGCGAAGTCATCAACCGTTTCGAGTATGTAGCATATCCAGCCCAGTTCAGCAACAGCGTTCACGAAGTGGTGCAGAGTTTGGACACCGAAGACCCAACGCGCCTGTCGCAAATACAAACCAACAGTGCCAGTGCCAAGCTCCCTCGCAAAGGCTGTCTCATTGTCTTGATTCTCATTGCCTTGGCAATCGTCATCGCCAAGAACATCCTGGTTTATAAATACATCGACCAGCCACGCCAGGAGCAACAAGACTCCATCCAGAACAACAGCATCGATAATCTAGAAGAATTCACAGAGGATAATTGATGTAGAAACAAAAATTGAAAGAAATAGGGTGTGTCAAGAAAAAGACACACCCTATTTCTTTATAGTTTGTTGGGGATAAAGAAATGAATCGGCAGATTGTATTTCATCTTTGTGGCTGTACCATTGAGTTTACCTGGTATCCACTTAGGCATCTTTCGGATGACACGGGCACCTTCTTTGGCAAACATGAGTGCGAACTGTTCTTTCAACTGTTTCTGTATGACCTCTGGTTCTTGACTGAACATTGTTGTTTTGAACCGTTCTATTCGGCAGTTGAGGGCTGAGATGTTACTAATCTGTCCGTCGTTCTCTACAAAAAACGTCATAATGACCTTTCCTTCCACAGCATATTTTTCAGCTAATTTTGGGTACTTTAAGTTTTCCTTGAGGAACTCCATCAATGCTTGTTCACCACCAGGAAAATGAGGCATCTCCTCCGCAAGGTTGCAAACGAAAGGTTTGCTACTTGCTGTGTCGTTTTTGACAGATGTGATGTCTGCATTTTGTGCTGCTACGCCCATTGTCAAGATGGCAAACAGTGATGTGATGATATGTTTTTTCATATTTTATTATTTAAAGTCTCAATGTGCTTGATAAGCGGTGACTTTAATACCCAACCCTCCTCATTCAAACGAACTCAAAGGCTGGAGCGAAGACTTCTTCACCTATGGGAACTTCTTTTAAGTTTCTGATATCAATAACCGCTCCGTATTGAAGAAAGTTCTCTTGGAATCCCTCAATATTTCTGCCCCAATATATCATGCAGCAAGCCATGGGAGCACCTTTACCTGTGTCAAGACCGTTCTCAAGGAAGCGAAGGCGAGTGTCATAGAGGAAACAGATAGAATCAGCTACGCCAAAGACACATCTTTTCCAATGGGAAGTGTTGGTGGCTACAGGTACGAGGGCGATAACCTCGGAGCCATATTCGCGATGTGTATTGGCGCATTTGGTTAACCAGTCCTTAATAGTAGTTCCACGCTCGCGGTCAGCACCATAGGGTGGATTGACATAGACAGTGGGATAGTTCCAACTTTCTTTTAATCCATCATGCTCTGGCAAGCGGTATTCAACCTCTGCTTCTACAATTGAATATTCGTTAGAGCAAGGGTCTAAATCAATTCTGCCATTCCAAAAACGTTTGATGGCATTGACATACTTATGGGGAGTACACCAACTTTGGCTAAGCGTGTTTACATGTCTACCTGCTGTCATAAAATAGCCCTCCAATCTTTATTTTTGAGAGTTACAAGGATTCGTTTCAAGTCATGTAAAGTTCCACCGTTTGGCGAAATCACATTGAACCATTTTTCGATTCGGGAGAGGTTTTCTGCAAAATAATCATCCAAGGCAAAATGTGCTGATTGCTCCATTTTCTTCTTTGTGAAGGCATTATCAATTTTAGGACCTCCTGCTGGTGGATAGCTTGCGATAAAAGCATCGCGAACAGCCTTGAATTTGGGGAGAGGGGAGCGTAGTAAGTCTGTGATAAACTCTGCTAAACCTTCGTCGGTAAGGAATAGTAGCCAATCGTAACTCTGAGCAAGAACTTTCATTTCCTTATTTTGATTGTTTGCGGTAAACCAGTTACCATGATTACTCACTACGCCAATTGAAAGCGTAAAATCACGTAATTGCTGGGGTTTTCCGTTGAAGATAATGTCGTTAAGGAGTTGGTCATAAGGGCCTACGTATGCTTCTCCGTTAACATAGTAAATCCCATCTAGTCCGCCTTGGTCGTTACGCACTTTCTGAAGCGAGGAGGTCGTTTTGGCAACGTATGCACCTTGCTTAGCCTTTTCAATAGTTTGCGGTCCTTTGGCATCGCCCTCCTTTCCTACGCGCTTACATTCAATCATGGCATAAGCATGCTTGTCAAGAATATAGGCATGCATAATTGTATTGTTAGAAGTTATTTTGTCTGGTGTTGCAATTGCAATAGAATGTTTGTCTGTGCCAATTACACAAGCGTTTTGTATGATGCCCTTGTTAATTACCTTGTTGCTTGTCAGTGAGAAGGAGATGGGAAGTTGGATTTTGTCAGCCACTTTCCGAGCTGTAGTAGGAGTATTAGCTGGAATCTCAAAAACTGGATACTTGGCACGAATAGGATGCAGAGTGAACTCTACATTATGTGTAATCTCTTCGTGTCCATATTCAGCTAATGGACGTTCAATGGCAACGGAATCATTTTCATCCCACTGCCTTAGGAGATAAAAAATAATTGTTTCGATGAAAGTGCCAAGTGCTCTGCCTGCGGCTTTCTTGCTATCCAGCCTATCACCAAACACTTCTTGGCTCAGCAAAGTTTGTAATTCGTCTATAGATTGATATGCCATAATTGTAACGATTGTATTTTAACTTACTGCAAATATACACATAATTCTTCTATTTTATATTTCTTTCAATGTTAAAAGTACCAAATGTCAGTCGAAGACATATAGTTTCATGTTATTTCCCCCTGTTGATTATCGCTTCATAATGGAAGCGTTAAGAAAGTGATGATGAATTAAGGAAGTCAATAAAGCATTTGCTAAATATATTATATCTTAAACAAACTCGCAATCGCAAAACAATCTGCGGTTACGAGTTTTATTATTTTGACAGAAAAGAGAACGAGGACTAATATGCGTAAACGTCTCCAAAGTATTGGGGAAATCCGTCCCGTTTTGTTACCTTTATAACAGAACTACGCAACCTCGCTCATCTCATAAAGATGTTCGGGTGCAATGTCTATAGTGCCATCGAGCCAGCAGACAGTCCAACCGTCAAGGCTGACGCAGTTGAAAACTTCTTTGTTGCGCAGAGGGGCAAAGAGTTTGTATTTCTCAATGAGTGGCAGACAGTCGAATATTCGTTGGCTTCCATCGTTGAAAGTCAGGTGTAGCCGGTAGTCATCAAGCGAACGTGCGGCAATGACCCATTTCAGTTCATTCTTCTGTTCCATACGCTAATCTAGTGGGTTAGTTTTTACCAGAGTTTCTCCATTTTCCATGCGCACCCAGTTATCCATAAGCTTTCGAAAACTCGTTGTGCTTTGCCGCAAAAATCGCAAAAAGGCGGGCGAAGATGCTCTGAGTTGTCACCTTCGCACGCCTGTGTTTTTAGTTGTGATTATACGCAAATGTGTTGAAATCCAAATGCTTAGAATGGTAAATCGTCGGTGCTGTCGCCTTCGGTGAAATCGACGGGAGCTTGGGTGGCAGCTGGTTGGGCTGGCGCTGATGCAACTTGTGGCTGTGCTGGTGCTACGCCTGCTGGCTGGTCTGCAAATGTCTGTGCTGCTGGTGCTACGCCTGGGGCTGGCACTTCGCCTGGGGTGACGTGGTCCACACGCCAGGCACGGATGTCGTTGTACCAGCGTCCTTGGTATTCGCGGGCGTTGATGTCGAAGAACACGTTGATTTCGTCGCCTAACTGTATGTTGAACTGCTTGATTTTGTCCTCGCCGAACACGTTGAATGCCATTCTGCGTGGAAACTGTTCGTGGGTTTCAATCACATAGTCCTGTGTCATCCAGGGATTTCCTGTTGATTTTGCCAAACCGCTTCGTGCTTCGAGCACTGCGATTACTCTTCCTGCTAATTCCATATTCGATTGTTTGTTTTTGTTATTTTGTTTCTATCAAGTAAGCGAGGGCTCGTTTGAGTTCAGGCGAGGGCTCGTTGTTGTTCAAGCGAGGGCTCGCTTGAATTTGTTTGAGGGCTCGCTTGGTTGGTTTGTTCAAAAAAGGAAGGAGCGAAAAAATCACTCCTTCGTTTCTGATTTCTCTGCTCTCCTTTTCTGATTTCTCTGCGAATATACGGCTTTTTTCGGAAAAACTCAAAATTCCGTATGTTTTATTTCCTTTTTATGGAAAGTTTTGTCTATCTTTGTAAACTGAATGTGCGTAAAGGAACGTGCATTTTGCATCATGTAAAATTATAACAAATAAAGAAGATATACTCATGAAATTCAACGTATCAAGCGCAACGCTCTGCAATCGTCTGCAGACTTTGAGTAGGGTTATTGCCAGCAAGAACTCTATTCAGATTTTGGATTGCATTCTCTTTGAACTTCAGGACGACAAGCTCCGCCTGAAGGCTTCTGACAGCGAAACCACTTTGGTGTCCACGCTCGATGTGGATGAGGCTGACAGCAATGGTGTGTTTGCCATCAAGGCTGCTACGATTATCAATGGTCTGAAGGAAATCGCTGACCAGCCTATCACGCTGGAGGTGAACCCCGAGACGCATGAAATCGTCATTTTCTATCAGAACGGTCGAAGCAGTTTTGTGGGTCAGAGTGGTGATGAATATCCTGTCTATCCGGAGATTAAGGACGATGCTCAGCAGTTGACTATCGATACAAGCGTGTTGCTCAATGGCATTTCGCGTGCTATCTTCGCCACGGCTGAGGATGAGATTCGTCCTGTGATGAATGGTATTTATTTCGACATCACGCCTGACAGTGTCACGTTCGTGGCAAGCGATGGCCACAAGCTGGTTCGCGACCGTTCTTTTACTACGCATGGTGGTGAGCAGCCTTGTGCTTTCATCTTGCCTAAGAAGCCTGCGAAGATGCTGAAGGACATTCTGGCGAAGGAAAGTGGCGATGCCATCGTGAGGTTCGACGACCGCAATGCCCGCGTGGAGCTGGAGAACTATGTGCTCAGTTGCCGTCTCATTGAGGGTCGCTATCCTAACTACAATTCGGTGATTCCGCAGGACAATCCGTTCCGTGTGACGGTTGACCGCGTGACGCTCATCGGTGCGCTCCGTCGTGTGCTTGTGTTTGCCAGCACTGCCACTTCGCTCGTGAAACTGCGTGTGGACCAGAACGACCTGACTGTTTCGACTCAGGACATCGACTTCTCCACTTCGGCTGAGGAGCATGTGCTTTGCGACTACAGCGGCACTGCCATGAGCATCGGTTTCAAGGGTCCGTTCCTCGTGGATATTCTCAACAGCATGTCTTCGCAGGAAGTGGTGCTGGAGTTGGCTGACCCAAGCCGTGCGGGTGTCATCGTGCCAGAAGAGCAGGAAGAGCAGGAGGACCTCCTCATGCTTCTCATGCCAATGATGCTGAATGAATAAAAGCGCAGGGCGATTACCGTTTTGCGAATTTTTGTAATCATTGCGTTTAGCGTTTAAAGATTAGCGACGTTGCCTTCTCGACAATCTGTTTTTGTGCATAAAACTAAATTGAGTGAGGGGTGGATTCGTTAAGCTTTAAACGCTAATCTTTAAGGAACAATGAAAATTCACGAATAATTCACGGATAATTGGCTACGCCGAGCTAAAGGTTCACGGAAATTTATGTTTGATATTTATTTAACGCGAATGTCCATCAATTAACCGCGAATTAATCATGAATTAATTTTTTGTAAGAACAATATCATTCACGAAGATTCACGGAAATTTGTGTTTGATGTTTTTTAACGCGAATGTCCATCAATTAACCGTGAATTAATCATAAATTAGTTTTTTGTAAGAATAATATCATTCATGAAAAATTCACGGGAAATTTACGATAATTTGTGTTTGATATATTCTAATTTCTTTCCTAAATATAATCGTACCAAGTTGTATTTAACGATTACTAAACGAATTTATCTATGAAACTCAACCTCTCTCGCCCACTTGTGTTCTTCGACATCGAATCTACGGGTCTCGATGTGAGCAAGGACCACATTGTGGAGCTGTGTTATATCAAGGTGTTGCCTAATGGCAATGAGGAAGCGAAGAACATGCGCATTCGTCCTGTTGACTTCCGTGGTGAAACGGTGCATATCCCTGAAACGTCGTCTGCCATTCATGGCATCACGGACGACGATGTGAAGGACTGTCCCAGTTTCAGGGAGATTGCGGACGAACTGCAAGAGACTTTCAAGGGCTGCGACTTCGCTGGCTTCAACAGCAATAAGTTCGACGTGCCGCTGCTCGTGGAGGAATTCCTGCGGGTAGGCATCAATATCGACCTCTCCCAATGCCGTTTCGTGGATGTGCAGAACATCTACCACAAGATGGAGCGTCGCACTCTCTCGGCTGCCTACCAGTTTTATTGCGGTCGCGACCTTGAGAACGCGCACTCTGCGGATGCTGACACGCGTGCCACGCTCGAAGTGCTTCAGGCTCAGCTCGACAAGTATCCTGACGACTTGCAGAACGACGTGGCGTTTCTGGCGGAATTCTCTGCCATGAACCGCAATGTGGATTTTGCTGGGCGCATGATTTACGACGACAACGATGTGGAAATCATCAACTTCGGCAAGTACAAGGGTAAGACAGCCAAGGAGGTTTTCCATCGCGACCCTGGCTATCTGGGTTGGGTGCTTCAGGGCGATTTTCCGCTCAACACGAAGCAGGTGTTCCAACGTGTGGCACTGAAATACAAGAAGTTCTGATGCTTCCTTTCAGCCTCATTGACAATAATTTCCGCAGTTTTCCGTTTCTATCATAAAGCGTGATTTTTTTCACGATGCAGATAGATATTCCGCTCGGATGCTATCTTTACACTGCAAACGACCATCTTAACGCTTCTACATGTTACAGGGAAAGAAAATCGTATTGGGTATCACGGGCAGCATTGCTGCCTACAAAGCATGTTATATCATTCGCCTGCTGGTGAAGGCAGGGGCTGAAGTGCAGGTGGTCATCACGCCTGCCGGCAAGGAGTTTATCACGCCTATCACGCTTTCGGCACTGACCAGCAAACCCGTCATCAGCGAGTTTTTCTCGCAGCGCGATGGCACTTGGCATTCCCACGTGTCGCTCGGACTTTGGGCAGATGCCATGCTCATTGCTCCTGCCACGGCTTCGACCATCGGCAAGATGGCGAACGGCATTGCCGACAATATGCTCATCACCACTTATCTTTCGATGAAAGCCCCTGTGTTCATCGCTCCTGCTATGGACCTCGACATGTATGCGCATCCATCCACGCAGCAAAACCTGCAAACGCTGCAAGGCTATGGAAACCATATCATTGAGCCTGGCACGGGCTTCCTGGCTTCGCACCTCGAAGGCAAAGGACGCATGGAGGAGCCTGAGAAGATTGTGCAGACGCTTGATGAGTTCTTCGAGAAGAACGACGCTGCCCATGCGTCGCTCTGCAACAGGAAGATTCTCATCACGGCTGGACCTACCTACGAGAAAATCGACCCAGTGCGCTTCATCGGCAACTACTCGTCTGGCAAGATGGGCATTGCGCTGGCAGAGGAATGTGTGCGCCGTGGAGCCGAAGTGGAGTTGGTGCTCGGTCCTATCTCCAATCCTCAACTCCTGGAGTCGGCTGTCTTCAAGGCAAATCCTTCGCTCCTCCATGTGACGAATGTGGAGTCGGCAAATGAGATGTACGAGGCATCCGTGCGTCTGTATCCGTCGATGAATGCGGGCATACTCTGTGCGGCGGTTGCTGATTTCACTCCCGAAACGCGCGCCGACCAGAAAATCAAGCGCAAGGGTGACGAAATGGTGCTTCGCCTGAAGCCTACGCAGGACATCGCCAAGGCTCTGGGGCAGATGAAGACTGATGGTCAGCTGTTGGTGGGATTTGCTCTCGAAACCAACGACGAGGAAAGCAATGCGGAAGGCAAACTCAAGAAGAAAAACTTCGATTTCATCGTACTAAATTCGCTGAACGACAAGGGTGCTGGCTTCCGAACCGATACGAACAAAATCACCATCATCCGTGCCGACCTCTCCCGCACGGAATACCCTCTCAAACCCAAGAAGGAAGTGGCTGCCGACATCATCGACAACCTCTCCTCTCTCTTTGCATAACCCCAATTAGATCTTCTCTCCCAATTCCATCGCAAAAGTAAATGAAGCATTTCTTTTCATATCTCCTCTCCCTCGCCTTGCTGTTTGTGTTGGCTTCACCAGCTCGTGCGCAAGAGTTGAACTGCAAGGTGAAGGTGATTCACACGCAAGTGCAGGGAACCAACACCAGTGTGTTCGAAACGCTGGAAAATGCCATCATGGAGTTTATGAACAACCGTGCGTGGACCGAACTCCAGTTTAAGGAGAACGAACGCATCGACTGCACCATGAACATCACCATCAAGGCATGGGACCAGGCGACGGAGAGTTTCAAGGGCGAACTGCTCTTCCAGTTGTCGCGCCCTGTCTATAATTCGACGTACAACTCCACCGTGTTCTCCATGAACGACAAGAACTTCAATTTCACTTACAAGGAGTTCGACCCGCTGGAGTTCAACATCAACACGATGGACAGCAACCTCACCGCCATGCTTGCCTACTATGCCTACCTCTTCATCGGCATGGACCTCGACACGTTCTCACCACTTGGCGGAACGGAAGTGCTCCACACGGTGGAAACCATCGTGAACAATGCGCAGACCATGTCGGAACAGGGTTGGAAGGCGTTCGATGACAGCCGAAACCGTCATGGCATCATCAACGACTACATGGAGTCGTCGTTGGAGGAATTCCGCCAGTTGCAGTACAAGTACCATCGTCTTGGTCTTGACGAGATGTCGAACAATGTGGACCGTGGCCGTTCAGCCATCGTGGAGAGTTTGGAAATGCTCAAGCAGGCTCGTTCCAACAAGCCTCTTTCCGACCTTCCAGTCATCTTCACCGACTACAAGCGGGATGAGATTGTGAACATCTTCAAGGGGCATGGCACTCAGAAGGAGAAGGAAACGGTCTATAACATTGTTTCCGACATCAATGCCTCCCAGAATACGCAATGGAAAAACATTACAAAATAAGACCATACAAATTAAGATTTTAAAAAGTAAGAAAACATGAAGAAACTACTTGTTGTGATTATTATTATTGCCGTGGCAATCTTGATGACGCAAACTCTGCCCGACAAGAAGGCTCACAAGCGCGCCATGATGAAGGCTGTGAGCGAATACGTGGATGAAAAGGCGGAGGAAAATGGGTTTCACTCCAATGTCATCACCAACCTGGGCAAGAGCGTTGTGAATTTTGCCGCAGCTACCGCCATTGATGCAAAACTGAAGGTAAACAACTACTATCTTTTCAACACCACTTCGGTGCGCCTGAAGGGTGAGGACAAGCTCCTCTCCATCGGTCTCTTCGGCCATGTCTTCACGTTCGACAAGGAAATGCTGAGGGAAGCCTTGGAAGAAGGGGAAGAACAGGCGGAATGAGAGGATGAAATAACAGAAAGAAGAAAGGCACGGAGGAAACATTTGCTGATTGTGTTTCCTCCGTGCCTTTCTTTTGTTGACTTTGTACTTGGGGGATTATTTCAAGAAGTCGTCGAAATAGCGCGAGATTTGTTTGTGCAGATGCACGCGGTCGGTTCCCATCATGTTGTGCCCATCGCCAGGGTACGTGAAGAGGTCGGGATGCGTGTCGGCATCGATGCAAGCGCGGATGAACGACAAGCTGTGCTGAGGAACGCAGGTTGGGTCATTTCCGCCGTAGATAATCAGGAGGCGACCTTTCAGCTGGTCTGCCTTGTTGAGGCATGAGGTCTTGGCATAGCCTTCGGGGTTGGTCTGAGGAGTGTCCATGTAGCGTTCGCCATACATCACTTCGTAGTATTTCCAGTCAATCACAGGACCGCCTGCTACGCCCACTTTGAAAACGTCGGGATAGGTGGTCATCAGGCTCACGGTCATGAAGCCGCCGAAGCTCCAGCCATGCACACCCAAGCGGTCGCCATCTACGTATGGCAATGATTTCAGAAACTCCACACCCTTCATTTGGTCTTTCATCTCTTCCACACCGAGCTGGCGGAAGGTGGCTTGCTCGAAGTCGAGTCCACGATGTTCGCTGCCTCGATTGTCAAGACAGAACATCACGTAGCCTTGTTGTGCCATCCACACATCCCATCCGCGAACACCCCAATGGCGCGAGGCATCGATGTTGTGTGCGTGAGGTCCACCATACACATACACGATGGCAGGATATTTCTTCGAAGGGTCGAAGTCGGTAGGAAGCACGAGGCGATAGTAGAGGTCGGTCACGCCGTCGGCTGCCTTGATGGTTCCCACTTTCATTTCAGGCACAGCGAATTGTCCCCACGGCTCTTGTATGTCGTCGTATTGATGACGGAGCGAACCGTTCGTTGCGATGACTTCGTAGCGACGTGCCACTTCGGGCGACGACCAGCTGTCCAAGAGGAACGATCCGTTGGCGTTGAGGCGTGGTGTGTGCCAACCTTCCTTGTCGCTGAGTAACGTGCGCTTGCCTTTCATGTTCACGCTGTAGATGGCGCAACCAATCGGATTTGCCTCATTGCTCGTGAAGATGATGGATTTGTCTTTTTCGTTGAATCCAGTCACGTCAATCACTTCGAACGCTCCCTTCGTGAGTTGGCGTTCCAACTTGGCTTTCGTGCCTTTCAGTGAATAAAGGTAAATGTGGTTGTAGCCATCCTTGCGTGTCTGATAGATGAATCGGGAAGCATCCCACGGAAGGAATTCGATGGGATGAAGCGGTTCGTAGTATTTGCTGTTGTGCTCTTCGAAGAGGGTGTCAAGCAATTTGCCTGTTTCTGCATCGTAAGCATCCAAGTGCCCGTGGTTCTGGTCGCGGTTCAGCTCGATGAGATAGAGCGTTTTGGCATCAGGACTCCAAGCGATGTTCGTGAAGTAGCGGTCGGTTGGGTCGCCAGTTTGCAGGTATGTGGTCTTTCCTGTCTTCACGTTGTAGATGCCCACGCTTACCTTGTGGCTCGTTTCGCCTGCCATTGGATAAGGGTCGGGGTCGAGTTGGGCAGCGCGTGATGGACTTTCTGCACCAGTGCGAGCAGAGAGTTCGGGAATGGAAATGTTCACTTGGGGATATGCACTAACCATCGACTGGTCCATGCGATAGAAGGCAAGGAGTGAGCCGTCGGGACTCCAGAATGTTCCCTTGCTGATGCCAAATTCATCGCGATGTACGCTTTCGCCGTAAGTGAGTGTGAATGTGCCATCGGTACTCACTGCCGAGGTCTTGCTCTCAGCGTTGGTCACGTAGAGGTTGTGGTCTTTCACGAAAGCAAGGTTGCGCGATGTCTCGTTGAAGTCGGTGGCAGATGCTGCCGTGTCGAGCGGTAGGCTCCACACCACTTTCTTTTGTTTCCAATCCACGAGATACATATTATAATAAGTGGAGCATAGCACTTCTGTGCGTTCCGATGGAAAGCTCACACTGTAGAGATGGTGCAAAGTGGTTCCGCTGCCCAATGCCTCGTTGATGTCGTTCAGTGTGAAGAGCGTCTTGCCATCGTAGGCTTTCTTGTCGATGACAGTCACACGGTCGAGTTCCAGATGCAGACATTCATTGCCCCACCACGCGGTGTATTTGGCTGGTGGTACTGAATTCTGATAGTAAGTGGAACCTCCTGGGATGAGATCTTCGATGGTGAAGAGTTGTTTTGGACGGGCTTTGATACCGTTTCGCTTGTTTTGAGCCATACTGAGAAAAGGAAAAGCCATCAACAAAAGTGCTGTGGCAAATAATTTTCTGTTCATAATCATCTTTCTAATTTTTCGCAAAATTACGATTTTTTAGTTGAAAAGTAGATTTTTATAGTCATTTCCTTTCATTGTCTCGGTTTTTTTATCTAATTTTGCCATTAGTCTAAACCAAATATCTTATCAAACACATTATTTAACTCAAAAAACTCTATCATTATGAAGAAGTATTTAGCAGAACTTGTAGGTACATTCGTACTTACATTCTTGGGATGCGGTACAGCAGTGAGTCTTAACTGTGGTTCCGACACAGCATCCGTAGTTGGCACAGCCGTTGCTTTCGGTCTTTCTGTTGTTGCAATGGCATACACTATTGGTGGCATCAGTGGTTGCCACATCAACCCTGCCATCACTTTTGGTGTCCTGCTGAGTGGTCGCATGACAACGAAGGACGCTATTGGTTACTGGATTGGTCAGTTCATCGGTGGTGTTTTGGCAGCTTTATGCTTGGCTGCAATCGTTGGCATGGATCCAGGTTTGGCTCTTGGCACTCACACGGGTGCAAATGCTTGCCCTAATGGTAACATCGCATTGGGTCTTGTGGTTGAAATCGTGCTCACCATGCTCTTCGTGCTCGTTGTGCTGGGCTCAACAGCAAAGACAAACGGTGCAACCAACAACTTCGCTGGTCTTGCCATTGGTCTGAGCTTGATTCTCATTCACCTCGTTGGCATTCACTACACAGGCACTTCTGTGAACCCTGCTCGTTCGTTCGGTCCTGCTCTCTTCGAAGGCGGTGCTGCACTTTCTCAGGTTTGGGTATTCATCGTTGGTCCGCTCGTAGGTGGTGGTCTTGCTGCCCTCATCTGGAAGATAATCGAACCAAGCGAGAAGGAATAGCAAGAACAGTTCTGCAAAAATCTTTTTGCAGCAAAGACAAAGGAAAAAGGAAAAGGGATGGTAGCCAATTGCGGCTGCCATCCCTTTTCGCATGGGTTATGCTGAGATTGATGTTGTGCGTTTATTCATTGTCGTCGCGTCTGAAAGGGCGTCCTTCGCTGTCGAAGCCCCACTTGGTGTTCTTCTTGTCGCCTTTCTCGCGCTTGTCACGACGCTGGCGGTTCTCCTCGTGAGAGTGTCCTTTGCCGCCTTTTCCGTCCTTCGACTTGTGGTCGTGTCCCTTGCCGTGACTACCTTTTCCGAAAGCGGGTTTGTCGCCATTCTCAAAGAATTTGCGCTGGCGGTCGCCTGAGTATTTGCGGTCTTTCTTCTCTCCACGGCGTTCATAGTCGTCGGAATCGTCGAAGCGTGAACGCTGTCCATGGTGGTCGGCATCCTTGCCGTAGTTGGCACTGCGGTCGCCCCACTTGAAGTTGTAGCGGTTCAGTTCGGGTTCGTCGTCGCCTTCGAAGAGCGGTTTGCGCTTTTCGCCTTTCTCGTCTTTTCGGTCTTTCCAAGGTTCTCGTCTGTCACGGTCTGGGCGCGATTTGAAATAATGTTCATCATCGCGAGAACCTTCTCCACGCCAACCGCTTCCGTCAAATTCGCCATCCTCCTCATGCTTCTTGTTCGGACGGAACTTGGCATTTCTCTTTCGCTCGTCTTCGTTCTTGATGTCGAGTCCTTCCTCGCGACGGTCTTTCAGTTTTCCGTCGAACACCTGATATTTGCGGAACTCGCAAGGCAGCGCGCCGTTGTAAAGCGCAAACTTTGTGGATGGTCGGAAACCTATCTTTGCAAAACATTCTTCGTGGTAGCTGAGAATCCAAGCATCATTACCCACGAACTGCTGCTTCAGGCGACTGCCGATGGTGGCATAGAGGTCGAGGATGTCGTCCGTCGTGATGCGCTCACCGTAAGGAGGATTGGTGATGATGACAGCTTTCTTTTCCACCACTTCGCTCTCATCGATTTCGTCGTCTTCCACCATAGGTTTTGGATTCCATTCGAATTCGTAGAAGTCCTGTTGCTGCACTTCCACAATCTTGCTCACGCCAGCCGAGCGCACATTGTCGGTAGCGATGGCAACAGCCTGGCGATTGATGTCGTAGCCGTAAATCTTGTGGTTGAAGTCGCGTTCCTGCGAATCATCATTGTAAATGTTCTCCAGCAAGTCTTCGTCGAAGTCCTTCCAACGCTCAAAGGCAAATTCCTCGCGGAACACGCCTGGGTAGATGTTCTGGGCGATGAGGGCGGCTTCCACGAGGATGGTTCCCGAACCGCAGAACGGGTCGATGAGGTCGCATTGTCCGTCCCATCCCGTGAGCAGAATCATGCCTGCGGCCAGCACTTCGTTGAGTGGAGCAGCACCCGAGCCTGTGCGGTAGCCACGCTTGTGCAGACTTTCTCCCGAGGAGTCGAGCGAGATGGTCACATCGTTCTCTGCAATGTGTACGTTGATGCGGATGTCGGGATTGGAGATGCTCACGTTAGGGCGCTTGTCGGTCTTTTCGCGGAAATAGTCGGCGATGGCATCCTTCACGCGGTAAGCCACAAACTTGCTGTGACGGAAATTTTCGGAGAAAACAACCGAATCCACGAGGAAGGTCATCTTCTCGTCCATGTAGGTTTCCCAGTCCATTTGTTTCACCTGCTCATACACTTCATCGGCATCGTTCGCTTTGAACTCCTTGATAGGCATCAGCACTTTCACGGCGGTGCGAAGGCAGAAGTTGGCTCTGTAGAGCATTTCCTTGTCGCCCGTGAAAGACACCATACGGTTGCCGATTTCGATGTCGTTTGCTCCGAGTGTGGTGAGTTCCTTGGCAAGAACTTCTTCTAAGCCTTGGAATGTCTTTGCAATGATTTTCATATCAGTTTGATTGAGGGGTATGTTTCTTCTTATTATAATTATATATAAGGTGTATTGAATCAGCTTCGGTCGGCTCTCTTCTGAGTGACGTGTCCGCCAGCTGGCACATCCTGAGTCACCCAGATGTTACCACCGACCACAGCACCCTTGCCAATGGTGATGCGTCCCAGGATGGTGGCGTTGGAATACACAATCACGTCGTCTTCGAGGATTGGATGGCGAGGAATGCCCTTGATTGGGTTGCCGTTCTCGTCGAGTGGGAAACTGCGCGCACCGAGCGTCACACCCTGATAGAGTTTCACGTTCTTGCCGATGATGCAAGTTTCGCCTATCACGACACCCGTGCCGTGGTCGATGGTGAAGTATTCGCCAATCTGTGCGCCTGGGTGGATGTCGATACCCGTTTCGGAGTGCGCCATTTCCGTCAGCATTCGCGGAATGAGAGGCACACCGAGCAGGAGCAGTTCGTGCGCCACTCGGTAGTTGGTCAATGCCTTGATGACGGGATAGCAACTGATGATTTCGCCGTGGTTCTTGGCAGCAGGGTCACCGTTGTAGGCGGCAATCACGTCGGTGCCGAGAGTTTCGCGGAGCTGAGGCAGTGTGTCGATGAATCGTTCCGTGATGCGGTCTGCCTCTTGAGCCGCATTTTGGCATTTGTTGCATTCGTATTCCAAACCGATTTGAATCTGTTCGTGAATCAGTCGCGACAGGCGGTCCACACGCACGCCGATGTAGTATTTCAGTGTATCGGCATAGACAGGCGTGTCACCATAGTGATAAGGGAAGATGATGTCGCGAACGATGTCGATGATTTCAGCTAAAATTTTTTCAGAGGGCATCCGAAAAATTTCGCTGTCCTGGTCGAACATCTTGGTGAGAGAAGCAATGTCAGCAAGTTTCTCAACCGATGAAGTAATAATAGTGTGGTTCATAATTTTTAATGAGGAATGGTGTTAAATGAGGAATTAAGAATTAAGAATTAAGAATTAAGAATAAAGAATGAAGAATGTATTTTACTTCCATCCGGATGGCAAGCCTTTGACCTTCGACCTTTGACCTTTGACCTTCGACCTTAGACCTCAGTCTAAAATTCATTCTTAATTCTTCATTCTACATTTATTTGTATCTCTTGAGAATATCCTTCGCAGTTTCATCGCCGAGCGAAACAGCCTTTTCCAGGTTCTGGATGCCTTCAGCCTTCTTGCCTTGTTCCGCTAAGGCGTAGCCTAAGATGCGGTAGGCGTCCGACAGTTCGGGATTGAGTTCGATGGCTTTCCTTGCAGAGGCGATACATTCATCCACGCGGTTCACGCGCAGCATGATGCCACTCTTCTCCACGTGGTAGAGAGCCGTGTTAGGAGCCATTTCGATGCAATGGTTGATGTCGTCGATGGCTTGTTGATACATGCGGGCAGACACTTCGAGCAAGGCGCGGTCGTAGTAGAAGCGGTCCTGCACTTGGTTGTTGTTCAAGTAGCAGTACGTGTTGTAGTCCTGCACCGCCTTGCGGTAGTTGCCAGCCGTTTCGTGGTATTTGGCACGGCGCATCACGAAGTTGGCTGCTTCCTTAGGCAGAGGGTCGCCAAAGCTGTTGATGGCAGAGTCCATCAGTTCAATCACGATGTTCATGCTGTCGCCAGCGGCTTCGTGCGCCAAGCACTCTGCCAGCAGCGTATTGGCTGAGCGGTATTCGCTGCGGTTCACTTCCTGATAGATGCTGATGGCTTGTGCATCGTCCTTCTTTGCCATGAGGATTTGCGCTTTCTGGAGTTTGTATTGCACGAGCGTCACTTCCCCCTCCTTCTTTTCCTCGTCGGTCTTGGCGTTGCTCACTCGTTGTTCAGCCTCGGCGAGAGCCTTGTCCATGTAGTCCAACGAAAGGTCGTAGCTCCATTTCTCGTAGGGCGCATTGGGTTGGTAGAGCAACTTGGTGTAGATAGACGAAGCGACGTTGGCATTCGCCACCATCTTGTCCGCAGCATAGCGCAGATAGGTCTTGAGGTCGTTGTCCGCATCGTCGAAGCGGTGCAAGTCCTGATATACCGTGGAACGGCGGTAGTAGCCCTCCGCATTGTTCGGATACTGGCTGATGAAGAGGTTCAGCAAGTCGAGGTATTCATCATTGTCCGCACTCTTCGACTTGATGTAGAGATAAACGAGCGATTCCTCCATCGTTTCGGGCAGACCTTTCTTGATGAAGATGTTGTTCATCGCCACGGCTCCCGACTTGTCGAGAATCGGAGCGATGGAGAGGTTTTTTCCAAAGTTGATGTCGATGGCATAGCTCTTGCCGCCAATAGGCGACTGCACGATGCCCAGGCACTCACCCTCGGCGTTGAAGAGGGCAGCGGTGGTGTATTTGTCTTCGAAAGCCGTCGAAAGGGTGTAGTAGGCGTATTTCTCTTCCACGATGTCCTTCTTCTCCACTGTGGCAGCAGGGCACGTAGCCACTTTGTTCTTCGAGAAAGCCAGCGCGTAGGTCTGCGAACCCACACTTGCCGACGTGGAACCGCCTATCGTCACAGGCGTGAGCTTCTTGCCCTTCACCTGCATCTTCACCAGTCCGTAGTTGCTGTCAGCACCGAGGATGCGCTCCACATCCACCAGCGTGCCACTCGTGTCCGACACCTTTCCGCTGTAGGCATTGCGCAGCAGATTGTAGTCGCACACCACAATCCCGTCGCTCACCACCACGCCCGTTCCGCTCTTGAGCAGTTCGTTGTTCTTGTCGTAGGTCAGCACCGAGACAATCGACTTCATCACCTTGTTCGCCCACTTAGGAGCCACATCCTCCCTCACCTGTGCCACGGCTGGCAAGGCAAGGAGAGCCATCATCCAAAAGAGAAAATATCTTTTCACGTTTATATTATTTTTCATTGATTGTTTGCTTCGTTTTTCCGAAGCATTCCATCATTTTTCACTTCTCACTTTCAACCGAATCAGCGCCCTTGCATTCTCAATGGCAGCGTCCGACAGCACCTCACCACTGAGCATGTGGGCAATTTCCCTCACGCGCTCCTCCTCGTCGAGCTGCACGATGTGCGTGTTCGTCTGCTCGTCCTTGTCCTGCTTATACACCTTGTAGTGGCACGTGCCCATAGCAGCAATCTGAGGCAGGTGCGTGATGCTGATGACCTGTCGGTTCTGCTCGCCCATCTTCTGCATGATGCGAGCCATCTTCTCGGCAATACTGCCCGACACGCCCGTGTCGATTTCGTCGAAGATGATAGTAGGCAGTTTCACCTCGCTGGCAATGAGAGCCTTCAGCGAAAGCATCACGCGGGCAATCTCGCCGCCCGATGCCACTTGCTTCACGGCTTGCAGCGCCGAGTTCTTGTTCGCACTGAACAGGAATTCCACCGTGTCGGCACCCGTCGCAGTGAGCCGTTCCGTGTCCATCCTCACATCCACCTTGAACTGCACATTCGGCATACCGAGCGGAACGAGGTTTTCCACCATTCGCTGCTCCACGTCCTTGGCAGCTTTCTGTCGTTGTTTCGACAGTTCTTCTGCCATCGCCACAGCTTTCTTCTTCGCCGTCGCCACCTTCTGCCGCAGTTCCTCAATCACCTCCTCGCTGTTGTCGATGAGCATGAGTCGTTCGCTGAGTTGTCGGCTGAGCGCGATGAGTTCCTCCACGCTATCCACCTTGTGCTTCTTCTCCAGCGCGTAGAGCGTGGCAAGGCGTTCCTGCACCTGCTCCAGTCGCTCTGGCAGAAACTCTATGTTGTCGGCTTCCTGACTGATTACGTCGGCTATGTCCTTCATCTCGATGTAGCACGACTCCACGCGGTTCGCCAGTTCCTCTGCCGTCTTCATCTTGTCGCTGATGCTGCGCAAGGCAGCCATCGCCGTCTTCATCTGCTGCAACAGCGGTTCCTGTCCCTCCTGCATGTATTCGCCCCCATCGATGCAAGCCACTGCGTTCGACAGCTCTTGCTTGATTTCCTCGGCATGTTCCAGCAGTTCCGACTCCTCCTCCAGAGCCGCCTGCTCGCCTTCCACGAGCTTCGCCTCCTCCAGTTGGTTGAACTGGAATCGCAGGTAGTCCTCGTCGTCCTTGCTCTGCTTTGCCCGTTCGATGGCATCAGCCAGCGCCTTCTCAGCCTGTCGCAACGCATGGTATTGCTGCTGGTAGTCCGCCAGTCGGTCAGCATTCTTAGCCATCGTGTCGAGGATGTTCAGCTGGAAGTCCTCCTTACCGAGCAAGAGGTTCTGATGCTGCGAATGGATGTCGATGAGTCGTTCACCCAGCTCCTTCAGGGTGGAGAGGCCCACAGGCGAGTCGTTGATGAAGGCACGGCTCTTGCCTGCACTCGTCAGTTCGCGCCTGACGATGCACTCCGTTCCGTCGAAATCAAGGTCGTTCTGCTGGAAGAAATCGCCCATACCATATTGACCTACGTCGAATTCTGCTTCCACCACACAGCGCTTTGCCCCAGTCTTAATCGACTTGGTGTCGGCCCTTTGTCCGCACAGCAGCCCGATAGCTCCCAGAATGATGCTCTTTCCGGCTCCCGTTTCGCCTGTGATGACTGAGAATCCCTTTCTCAGTTCAATATCCAACGACTCAATCAGTGCGTAGTTCTCAATATGTAGCGATTTTATCATTGTTTGTGTTCATAAAAGCATTTGAGGTAAATACCCCTATTTGTGCCTATTTGTGGGAATTTGTTGACCCTACAAAAGAAGCATTTGTGGAAATACCCTTGTTTGTGCTCATTTGCGGGAATTTGTTGACCCCCAAAAGAAGCATTTGTGGAAATACCCCTATTTGTGCCTATTTGTGGGAATTTGTTGACCCTACAAATCTCTGCAAAGATAAATCATTTTTCAATAAATCACTTAAAAATCAAGGCAAAACATTCATAGAACAAAAATATTTAGGTAATTTTGCATCGTTATCCATTAAATTTTAACCAAAAACCGAAAAAGAAATGAAAACAAAATCCATTTTCATCATTGCAAGCATCGTTCTTGCATCCACGCTCACCCTGTCCTCTTGCTCCACCAAGACGCGTGCCATCAACCAGCTCGAAAGCCTCACCTACGACCTGCGCGACAACAGTGCCAACTACAGCCTCTCGGACTGGCAGGACGCTGCGAACCGATACATCGACATCCGTAAGAAAATCAACAAGCACTATACGGACTACACCGCCGACGAGAAGGAACGCATCGGCAAGCTCCAGGGCGAAGCAGCCAACTATGTGGCAAAGGGTGCCAAGTCGAGCCTCATCAGCAATGTCGGAGGCATCGCGTCCGAACTCAAAGGACTCCTCGAAGGCATCATGGGACTCGTCGGGGGCAGCTCCGACAAGTGATAAATGAAGAACGAAAGGTTCTTTAGGAGACTTATACCGCTTTCTTTCATTCTTCATTGGGAACTCCGTGAAGCAACGAGCCCTCGTTTCAATTCAAGCGAGCCCTCGCTGTCGTCACAACGAGCCCTCGTTATCGTTACGCCGAGCCCTCGCCGCTATAGTGAGTCCTCATAAAAGCATTGGTGTGTGCTAAAAATGCCGAAGGCATGAAAGAATACAGGCAGGGGTGAAATGAAATGGAACCCCTGCTAAGTACACAGCCAATAACAGAACCCTGAAGGGGTGACGGATATGTATTCCTGTTTATCTGTCGTACCTTTGGCACTCTTTTTGCCTTGCATCACATAGCAGGGGTTTCGCTACGCTCCACCACCTGCCTGTGCTCTCAACACCCCTTCGGGGTTTCAATACCACAACATGAATCATCATATCATTAACTAACATATAATCATTCAACATTATGAAACGAATACAATTACTTTTATGCGCTTTTGTAGCGATGTTTATGCTATCTGTTAATTCTGCATGGGCTGGTTCTGCATACGTGAAAGTCACTGCTGAGAATGGAACGGTGTCTTGGATTGAAATCAAAGGAACCATCAAAGGAACGAATTTTGAGATTGGTAATAGTACTTATTCTAGTGCCATAGATAAAAATACAAAGGGTTCTATCGACCTCAATGAAGTGTGGTCTCTAAATGGTGGAAAAGGTATACATTATCAAGTTACCAGCATCGGGTATTGGGCGGATGCATTCTATTATTGTAGTGGCTTGACTTCCATTATTATCCCCAACAGCGTAACGCACATCGGGACTTATGCGTTCGAAGGTTGTAGTGGCTTGACCTCCATTGTTATCCCCAATAGTGTGACCTACATCGGGGGGGGAGCGTTCTCTTTTTGTAGTGGCTTGACCTCTATTGTTGTAGAATCAGGTAATTCTTATTATGATTCTCGAAATAATTGCAATGCTATTATTGAAACAGCTTCAAATGATTTGAGAAGAGGGTGTAAGAATACTATGATTCCTTCCAGTGTTACCCGAATCGGTTCTGAAGCGTTTTGTGGTTGTAGTGGTTTGACTTCAGTCGATATCCCTTCCAGCGTGACGTGCATCGGTGTTTCTGCGTTCCACAATTGTAGTAGCTTGACCTCCATTGTTATTCCTTCCAGCGTGACGAGCATCGAGACGGGAGCATTCACCGGTTGTAGTAGCCTGATTTCCATCAATTTACCTTCCAGTATTACTAGCATCCAATATCAATCGTTCTATAATTGTAGTGGTTTGACCTCCATCGTTATTCCTTCTAGTGTGACTAGCATCGGGGAAGGTGCATTCTCTGGTTGTAGTGGTTTGACCTCTATTACTTCTTATATCACAGAAGTGTTTGAAACGGGCCGATTTGCTTTCTCTGGTTGTAACAATGCCGTTTTGTATGTTCCAGATGGCTTGGTAAGCACTTATCGGTCAACAAAAGATTGGAATTGTATTAATAAGATAGAAGAAATACCAGGTATAGCATTGGCAATGTCTTGTAATAATAAGGGCAAAGTACAGGTCAATGGATCGATAGAATTCACAAATGATTTGGGACAAGTAAATGTAAAGGATGGCGTAGAAAACACCTTCGCGTTCCAACCTAATGATAATTGTGAGTTGAGACAAGTTCTGATTGACGGACTGGATGTAACAGTTTCTGTTGAGAACAACCAATTGACGACGAAGGTGCATGAAGGCTCGAAGATGATTGTGATGTTTGACAAGACGAGTTCTGATGTGAATGGCGATGGACAGGTGGATATCAGTGATGTGGTGAGACTCGTTAATATCATCTTGGGACAATAGGTTTTAAATGAAGAGTGAAGAATGAAGAATGAAGAATGAAGAATCGTATGATTGTACAGTTCATTAGCCCCAAACGGGGCGAAAGACCACAGGCAGGGGTGAAATGAAATGGAACCCCTGCTAAGTTCAAAGCCAATAACAGAACCCTGAAGGGGTGACGGATATGTATTCCTTTTTGTCTGTCGTACCTTTGGCACTCCTTTTGCCTTGCACCACATAGCAGGGGTTTCGCTACGCTCCACCGCCTGCCTGTGCTCTCAACACCCCTTCGGGGTTTCATTACCACAACATGAATCATCACATTATTAACTAACATAAAATCATTTAACATCATGAAACGAGTACATTTACTTTTATGCTCTTTAGTAGCAATGTTTATGCTCTCTGCAAATTCTGCATGGGCGCAGTACGTGAAACTCACAGACAAGAATGGAACGGTTTCTTGGATTGAAATTAAAGGAACTATCAATGGCTCGAATATTGAGATTTATGTCCCCAATAATAGAGCTATAGATTTTGCTACAGAGGGTTCTCTCGACCTCAATGAAGTGTGGTCGGAGAGTGGTGGAAAAGGCATACATTATCAGGTGACAAGCATCGGAGAATTTGCGTTCTATCATTGTATAGGCTTGACCTCTGTTGCTATTCCTTCGAGCGTGACGAGCATCGGGGTGGAAGCGTTCTATGAATGTAAGGGCTTGACCTCCCTTGAACTTCCTTCCAGCTTGACGAGCATCGATCGTAGTGCGTTCTATGGTTGTGTTGGCTTGACCTCCATTAACCTCCCTTCTAAGTTGAAGAGCATTGGTTCTAATGCGTTCGGTGGTTGTACTGGCTTGACTTCCGTCGTAATTCCTTCGAGTGTGACGAAAATCACTTCTTATGCGTTCTCTGCTTGTTCTGGCTTGACTTCCATTGTTGTGGAATCAGGTAATACGGTTTATGATTCCCGAAATAATTGCAATGCAATCATTGAAAAGGCTTCAAACACTTTGATAACAGGATGTAAGAATACGAAGATACCTTCCAATGTGACGAGCATTGGTTATGGTGCGTTCGTAAGTTGTAAAGGCTTGACTTCCATTGCTATTCCTTCGAGCGTGACGAGTTTCGGTGGATTTGCGTTCTCAAATTGTAGTGGCTTGACCTCCATTGCTATTCCTTCGAGCGTGACGAGCATCGGTGAATTTGCGTTCTATAATTGTACTGGCTTGACTTCTGTTGTTATTCCTTCGAGCGTGACGAATATTGGGGAACGTGCATTCATAGGTTGTAGTGGCTTGACCTCCATCGTTGTGGAATCAGGAAATTCGGTTTATGATTCGAGAGAGAATTGCAATGCTATTATTGAAACGGCTTCAAATACCTTGATAGGAGGATGTAATCATACAAAGATTCCTTCGAGCGTGACGGGCATCGGGAATTATGCGTTAGGTTTTTGTAAAGGCTTGACCTCCGTCGAGATTCCTTCGGGCGTGACGAGCATCGGGGAATATGCGTTCTCTAATTGTAGTGGCTTGACTTCCATTACTTCTTATATATCAGATGTGTTTGAGACAGGAAGAAGTGCTTTCTCTGGTTGCAACAATGCCACTTTGTATGTTCCAAAAGGCTTGGTGGGTGCTTATCAATCAACAAAGGATTGGAATAGTATCGAAAAGATTGAGGAAATACCTGGGATAGCGTTGGCGATGGCTTGCAACAATAAGGGTAAGGTAAAGGTGAATGATGGAGTGCAATTCACGAATGATATGGGTGAGGTTAGTGTTTATGATGGCGTGGATAACAGCTTTGTGTTCACTCCTGAAGAAAATTGCCAGTTGGAACAAGTGCTGATTGATGGACTGGATGTTACTCTTTCTGTCAAGAACAACGAACTGAAAACCAAGATTCATAAAAATTCCAAGATGATTGTCACGTTCAGCAAGATGGGCTACGATGTGAATGGCGATGGAACGGTGGACATCAGCGACGTGGTGAAGCTCGTGAATTTTATCTTGGGACAGTAGGTTTTAAATGAAGAATGAAGAGTGAAGAATGAAGAGTCGTATGATTGCACAGTTCATTAGAACGGGGCGAAAGACCACAGGCAGGGGTGAAATGAAATGGAACCCCTGCTAAGTACATGGCCAATAATAGAACCCTGAAGGGGTGACGGATATGTATTCCTGTTTATCTGTCGTACCTTTGGCACTCTGTTTACCTTGCACTACACATAGCAGGGGTTCCGCTACGCTCCACCACCTGCCTGTGCTCTCAACACCCCTTCGGGGTTTCACTACCAATACATGAATCATATCATTTTCTAACATAAAAACATTTAACATGAAGAAACGAATAAAATATCTTTTATACTCTTCCGTAGCGATGTTTATGTTCTCTGCCAGTACGGCATGGGCACAATATGTGAAGGTTATTTCTGAGGATGGAACGGTGTTGTGGGAGAAAATAAAAGGTGAAATCAATGGCAGGGATATTAAGATTTATAATGATAGTGAAGAAGATGATGATTTTGTGATAGCTGATTCGATAGCAGGTACTATCGACTTGACGGAGGTTTGGTCACGAAGAGGAGGAAAAGGGACTCATTATCAAGTGACAAGCATTGGAGATGATGCCTTCTCTGGCTGTACCGACTTGATTTCCGTGATAATTCCTTCAAGTGTGACGAGCATAGGGGATGATGCGTTTTCGGATTGTCGTAGTATGATTTCTGTGACGATACCATCGGGTTTGACAAGCATAGGGGATGATGCGTTCTCAGGTTGTCGTAACTTATCCACTTTCATGAGGATTCCTTCGAGTGTGACGAGTATCAACGAGGGTGTTTTTGAAGGTTGTTCCCGCTTGCCCTTTGTGTCGATACCTTCAAGTGTGACGAGCATCGGTGCTGGTGCATTTGAGGGTTGTTCTCGCTTGACCTTTGTGAGGATTCCTTCGAGTGTGACGAGCATTGGAGAATGGGCGTTTAAAGATTGTCATAACTTGGTCTTTGTGAGGATTCCTTCGAGTGTGACGAGTTTTAATAAGGGTGTCTTTTCTGGCTGCTCTAAATTGGCTTTAATTGTTACGGAAGGAGATGATTCTGTTTTTGATGCTATAGGTATTTTAGATATATCTTTTGATGGTTCTGTGACGATTCCTTCAAGTATAACGAACATTGGGGATGAGGCTTTTGAGGGCTGTCGTAGCTTGACCTCTGTTAAGATTCCTTCGAGTGTATTGAGCATCGGGAAAGAGGCATTTAAGAACTGTGCAGGCTTGAACTCCATCACTTCTTACATTACAGAGGTGTTTGAAACTGGTAAAGATGCTTTCCAAGACATTCCTTCTTCAACTACATTGTATGTTCCAAAAGGATTGGTGAGCACTTATCAGTCTAAGAAAGATTGGAATCACATTAGCAATATAAAGGAAAATGTCCCTGCTGTTTCTATGACAACGTCAAAATAAGGAAATAAAAAATGTACAAATCTCTCCTAAAAAGAGTGTGTAATGCCTCTATAATAAAATGATGATGAAGATGATAGAATTAGATAATGACAAACTTTCCAATGCTGTGCAAGTGATAAAGGATGCCATCTTGCAAAGTCAGCAACGAGCTCTAAAGATGGTAAACCAAGAGCAGCTGGCTTTGTATTATGGTGTCGGAAGGTATATTTCTTCCAATACTCGTACAAAGAACTGGGGAAAGGGTTTTATTGAAAACATCAGTGAGCAATTACGAAAGGAATTGCCAGGATTGAGAGGTTTTTCTGTCACGAATCTAAGGAACATGCGAACCTTTTATGAGGAGTGGCGATTGTTGGAAACAGCAAATTCATCAGTTCAAACTGATGAATTTGCAAGAACGATTGATAAGGGAGTTAGAAAAGTTGTTGTAATACTAATACCAAATATAGAATGAAAAAACATTCTACATTCTTCATTCCTCATTCTTTATTCTTCATTTACTTATGAAACATCGTTTGTTCATACTTCTTATGGCAGTTATTTCTATGAGCACAGCTTCTTGGGCTGAGCCTGAAAGTGGGCAGACAGGGCGCAAGACGGTGGGATTGGTGCTGGGTGGTGGCGGTGCGATGGGTGCTGCCGAAGTGGGCGTGCTGAAGGTTATTGAGGAGGTGGGGCTGCCCATCGACTATATTGCTGGTACGAGCATCGGCAGTATCATTGGTGGACTCTATTCGGTGGGTTATCGCTCGGCGCAACTCGACACGCTCTTCAGTACGCAGGAGTGGCTCAGTCTGCTCACCGACCGCGACGAGTCGCTCAAGAACGATATTTTTGAGGAAAAGGACGGCACTTACTATGTGTTTGGTTTTCCCATTTCGTCTTCTAAGAAGAGCAATGAGCCAGGCAAGTTCGGGGCTCTGAAGGGCGACAGGATTACGGACTATCTGCATCAATGGTTGGTGGATTCCCCTTCGGGCTATTTCCGCTCTTCTTCCACAGATACGTTGGAATCTGCTCTCCAGGTTTCCGACTCCACCGACTTCTCACGGCTTCCTATCCCGTTCCGCTGTGTGGCGTTCGATGCCAAGACGATGAAGGAAGTGGTGTTCACGCATGGCAGCATTTCCACTTGTATGCGTGCGAGCATGGCGATTCCTGGTGCGTTCAAACCTGTGGAGATGGGCGAGCAGATGCTCTACGATGGCGGTTGCATCAACAACCTGCCTGTGGATGTGGTGCGGGCGATGGGTGCCGACATCGTGATTGCCATCGACTTGAACCAGACGCAGCATGAGGACCGCGACATCAGTCTGGAGGAGATGTTTGGCATCACGGGCATCTTGGATTGGCTCGTCTCCCGTCCCGACTGGAAGCGATACAACGCCAACCGCGAAGCTGCCGACCTGCTCATCAACCCTCCGCTCGAAGGTTACGACGTGCTGTCGTTCTCGAAAGCGAAAGTGGCTGAAATGCTCAAAATTGGCGAATCCACCGGAAGAAAATTCCGCTCCCAACTGCTCGAAATCAAAAAGCAAGTGATGGAATAAATGCGAAAACGATAACATTGACATTCGGATGGTTGGAAAAATGTAAAATGTAAATGGTTTTTCTTTTTTCTTCGTGAAAAATGTGTATATTTGCATGTTTCAATCATACAGTTTATTTCAAAGGAATGAAGAAAGAAGACTTTTATTCTTTGCTCTCAGCAGAAATCTCTCATTACAAAGACTATTTGGAAACAGATAGTCAAGAATGGATTGTGAAAGGTTTTATTGATGTGGATAAAAATGTATATACCATATCGAATGATACCAAGGTTGTGTCGAAAATCATAGAACTTCTACTGATTCCAAAGTTAGATTTGTTTGCAAAAAACAATGGATTAGTTCTTGAGTTGCCTACCAAACAGAACTACTATCCTGATTTGACGTTTAAAGATAGCGAGGGGAATCTTTTTGCCGTAGATTTTAAGTCAAGTTACTATGAAGGAAATGTAGTCAATGGTCTTACGCTTGGTTCTTATTGGGGATATTTTCGCGAGCGTGATAAGAAGAAAAACATGGATTATACTTATGATTCATATTGTTGTCATTTGGTATTAGGAATGTTATATATGCAGAGTGTTATTGCTTCTGATGAACGAAAGCTTTATTCTATAGACGAATTGTCGATTATACATTCTGTGATAGAGAATTTTGTGTTTTTCTTACAACCTACATGGAAGATTGCTACAGATTCACCAGGAAGCGGTAATACGAGGAATATTGGTGGAATCACAAACATCGTGGATTTGCAACAAGGGAATGGTCCTTTTGCAGAACTTGGGGAAGACGTTTTCGATGATTATTGGAAAGGTTATTTCTGTGTTTCAGATGCAAGAAATGCTGGAATAGGAAAGCCTCGTTATCATAATTTGGAAACATATAAGAAATATCTGAAAAAACAGAGTAAAATACTAAATAAATTGTAGAATGGCTATCATAGTACCTCCTATAAAATCTCAAGGAATCAAAACAAAATTGGTTCCGTGGATAAACGATCTGATTCTTCAATCTGGAATGGATTTAAATCAGGCACGTTGGATAGAGCCATTTTTCGGAACAGGAGTGGTTGGATTCAACTCTCCTGTAGAAGGTTGTCATATTGTTGGAGATACCAATCCGCACATTATCAATTTTTACAATGGCATAAGGAATGGTGAAATAACAGAATATAATATGCGTGCCTTTCTTGAACATGAGGGCGAACGACTTGCACTTGCTGAAGAAGGAGGTTATGCGTATTATCGTGAGGTGAAAAATAGATTTAATACATATTTTAGTCCTTTCGATTTTGTTTTCCTTTCAAGGGCAGGGTTCAATGGTATGATGCGTTTTAATCAAAAAGGAGAGTGGAATATACCTTTCTGTAAGAAAGAAAACCGATTTTCACCTGCCTACATTACTAAAATCTGTAATCAAGTTAAAAAGGTACGTCTTAAAATGCAACATAGTCATTGGGAATTCTATCATGCGGATTTTTTAGAAACTATCAATAGGGCACAAGCAGGAGATTTGATTTATTGTGATCCTCCTTATTATGGACGATATGCTGATTATTATAATGGCTGGACTGAAGAGGATGAAGAATCTTTGTTTCATGCATTAATGCATACTCCTGCACATTTTATTCTTTCGACATGGCATCACAATGAATTTAGACAAAACGATATGATTACACGCTTTTGGAATCATTTCAATATAGAAACTCGCGAACACTTTTATCATAATGGTGCTTTCATTGAGAATCGTCATGAGATAACAGAAGCTTTGGTTTTCAATTTCGAGCTTCATGATTATCAGAATGCAAATGCTCAATTGGAACTCGAATTTGAATATGAAATGTGAAACTATCCAATAGGTGCTTTTTAGCAGCGTATTGAATACACTAATCAAATAAAACTCACACAATATGTCCGACACAAAGAAAATGGAAGCAAGGCTTGAATACCTGAAGAAAGTGAATTATGCCATGGTACACAACGGCAAGAGTTGTGTGGAATGGTGCGACTTGACCAACCTGAGCGATGTGGGGCTGAAAGACGTGGTGGTGAAGATTGGTGGCGAACTGCTGCATGATGCGGTGGGCGGTGCCAGTTGGGTTGATGCTGGTAGCACGGTTCATATCACAGACTTGAAGGTGAAGCCCGATGCTGCCAAGTTGCTGGCTCTGACCGAAAGCATCGAAACCACGATGACCTTGGAGGTGAGCGTGGGCGAAGAGGTGCTGCTGAAGGAGAACTACAGCGTGGAACTGCTGCCGATGGACTACTGGCAGGGTATGGCTGTGAAACCCGAACTGCTGTCGGCTTTCGTCACTCCGAACACGCCCGAAATCAGTGCGGTGTTGGTGGATGCAGCGAAGGTGTTAGGCAAATTGACAGGAAATGATGCGCTCGATGAATACCAAACGCAGGATCCGAACCGTGTGCGTGCCATTGTGGGTTCGGTGTATGAGGCTTTGGCTGGACGTGGCATCATCTACAACACTCCTCCTGCTACGTTCGAGGACGGACAACGGATTCGCTTGGTGAGTCAAGTGCTGAACGACAAGATGGGTACGTGCTTAGACACGACGCTGCTCATGGCTTCGTGCTTGGAGGCTTGCGGTGTGCATCCTATCTTGGTGCTGATGAAGAACCATGCCTTTGTGGGTGCTTGGCTCATTGATTCCTACTACAGCCATTGTGTGGGCGATGATGCATCATTCTTGTTGAAGAGTTCGTCGGACGGTATCAATGAGATTGTGCTTGTGGAAACCACTTCTATCACGGGTACGCAGAAGGTGAGTTTCGAGGATGCCGTGCTGAAGGCAGAGAACACGCTGAAGCAGAACGGACGGGATTTTGAGATGTTCGTGGATGTGGCTCGTTGCCGCTTGGAGCATATCCGTCCGTTGCCACAGGTGAAGGACGGACAGGTGGTTGTGGACGAAGGCAACTACAAGGTGGATACGCCGAACGTGGATGCCCGCATCACTTACGAACAGCCTGGAGAGGACGGAAAGCCGTTGACGCGCCAGCAGGTGTGGGAGCGCAAGTTGCTCGACTTCACCCTGCGCAATTCCCTGCTGAACCTGAAGGTGAAGGGCAAGGTGATTCCGTTTGTTTCTTACAACATCGACCAGTTGGAGGACCACTTGCAGGCTGGTGAGGACTATTCCATTGCCGAGTGTCCGACCGACATGAAGAATGTGCAGGCGGTGGACGTATCGGGTGTGTACGATTCTTCGCTTTACAAGAAAGAGCTGGAGGAGGTGGTTGCCGACGGATTGAAGCACAACATCCTCTATGCCTACGAGAAGAAAGCCGACTTGGAGAGCGACATCAAGGGACTGTTCCGTGCATCGCGAACAGCACTTGAGGAGAACGGTGCCAACACATTGTTCTTGGTGTTGGGACTCCTGAAATGGTTTGAAACCGAGAAGAGCGTGAAACCACTCTATGCTCCGATTCTTCTGTTGCCAGTGGACATCGTGAGGAAGTCGAGCACTCGCTATGTGATTCGCACCCGCGACGAGGACATGATTCTCAACACGACCTTGGTGGAATATCTGCGTCAGCAGTTTGGCATCAGCATATCGGGACTGAATCCGCTGCCTACGGATGACAATGGAATCGACGTGAAGCAGGTGTTTGCTGCCATCCGCAATTATATAAAGGAGAAGTCGCGCTGGGATCTGATTGAAGAATCCGTGCTGGGACTCTTCTCGTTCAGTAAGTTTGTGATGTGGAACGACATCCACAATGGTGCTGCAAAGATGATGGAGAACGGCATCATCCAGACGCTCGTGACAGGAAAGCTTTCGCTCACGGAGGATGAACTGAAGGAAGTGGATGCCCGTGAGATAGACAAATCGAAAGAGCCAAAGACTTTTGCCGTGCCGCTTGACGTGGACAGTAGCCAGTTGGAAGCTGTGATTGAGTCGGGCGAAGGTAAGAGTTTCATCCTTTATGGCCCTCCTGGTTCGGGTAAGAGCCAGACCATCACGAACATGATTGCTAATGCGCTCTACCACGGCAAGCGTGTGCTCTTCGTGGCAGAGAAGATGGCAGCACTCGAAGTGGTGCAGAAGCGATTGGCGAAGGTGGGAGCAGGTCCGTTCTGTCTGGAAATGCACTCCAACAAGGCGACGAAGACACACTTCCTCAGTCAGATGGAGCGCACGATGGACATTGCCCGTCAAGCCACGCCAGAGGAATACGAAGCCACCTCGAAAAAACTCTTCGAGCAGCGCCAGCAACTCATCGGCTACATGGATGCCTTGCACGAGAAGCACGACAATGGCCTCTCGCTCTATGACTGCATTAGCCAGTGGCTTTCGATCAAAGGGGCTGCGATGGAACTGCCAAGCGCGAAGAACACGACGTTCAGCATGAACAAGGGCGACTTGAAGACCTACGCAGAGCAGCTGGAAGCATTGGATGCTGTGTTCGACATGACGGGACATCCGTCCGAGCATCCGCTGAGGGAACTCGACATAGAAGACACCAGTGTGGGTGTGGCTGCGAAACTGAAGGACTGGATAGCCGAGGCTCGCGAGGTGCTGGATGCCTTCGGTGGTTCGGCAGAAACCGTGAAGCAGTTGAAGGACATCGCCGAAAAGAAGCAAGCGGTGGATGCAGCGGCTGCCCTCGTGACAAAGGACTACGACAAGGGTGTGCTCCAAGAGAACGCGAAGGCTCTGCAAAGCGAATGGGACGAAGTGGAGCACAAGAACTTCCTCTCGAAGATGTTTGCCAAGAAAGGTGTGCTCAACAAAGTGAAACCATACAAGGGCAATGTGGAGTGGAACGACATTCCGAAGCTCACACAATTGCTGACGCAGTATCAAGAGGCAAAGGAAGTGCTTAGTGGCGTGACGAACATGCCAGAGAAGGACTTGCAGCAAGTGATGACCGTGGTGGAGGCTCTGAAGAAAGTGGGCGTGGCGAAGGAGTCGCTCAGTGTGGGCGAGATTCGTTCACTGCTCGACACCTGGAGTGCTAACACACAAAAGGCGCACGACTGGAGCCTCTGGACCATGAAAAAACAGGAACTGCAAGCGGAAGGATTGGACTGTGCCATCCAGCACATCATGTTGCACGCTTGCAACGGAACACAAACCGCCAAGGCTTTGCTCAAGGCTGTATATGAGCGACAAGCCATTGAAATGATTGACAAGGAGCCACAGTTGCAGACCTTCAATGGTTTGCTCTTCGAGCAGATGATTGAGAAGTATCGCTGCATGGCAAAGGAATTCCAAGAGCTGACGAAGAAGGAACTCTATGCAAAGCTGGCTTCGAAGATTCCGAATATCACGCTGGCAGCAGCCTCCACGAGCGAAGTGGGAATTCTGAAAAAGAATATCGGTTCGAAAGGACGTGGCATGACCATCCGTCAGATTATCGACCAGATTCCAACGCTGTTACCGCGTCTCTGCCCATGTATGCTGATGAGTCCTATCAGCGTGGCGCAGTACATTGACTTGGCAAGCGAGAAGTTCGACATCGTGATGTTCGACGAAGCTTCCCAGATGCCAACGAGCGAGGCGGTGGGAGCCATTGCCCGTGGCAAGGCACTCGTCTGTGTGGGCGACCCGAAACAGATGCCGCCAACGAGTTTCTTCCAGACCAGTACGTTCGACGAGGAAAATGCAGCGTTTGACGACATGGAAAGCATTCTCGACGACTGCATTGCCATGTCGATGCCATCGCGCTACCTCACTTGGCACTATCGTTCGAAACACGAAAGCCTGATTGCTTTCAGCAACTCACAGTATTATGACGGAAAGCTCTTCACCTTCCCTTCGGTGGATGACCGCCAGTCGAAGGTGACGTATGTGCCTGTGGATGGAACCTACGACATGGGTAAGACACGTTGTAACAAGGCGGAGGCAGAAGCCATCGTGAAGGAAGTGATTCGCCGACTGAGCGATGATAAGTTGTCGAAACGCTCCATCGGTATTGTTTCCTTCAGCAAGGTGCAGCAAGACCTCATCGAGGATACTTTGGAGAAAGAGCTCGCCAAGCATCACGAATTAGAAGCCAAGGCATACGAGGCAGAAGAACCTATCTTCGTGAAGAACCTGGAAAATGTGCAAGGCGATGAGCGCGACGTGATTCTCTTCTCCGTGGGCTATGGACCAGACGAAAACGGCAAGGTGTCGATGAACTTCGGACCTCTGAACAACGTGGGCGGAGAACGCCGACTGAACGTGGCTGTGTCGCGTGCAAGATATGAAATGATGATTTTCTCCACACTCCGTCCAGAGCAAATCGACTTGAACCGTTCGGGTGCGAAAGGTGTGGAAGGATTGAAGCGTTTCCTCGAATTTGCGCAGACAGGTCGTGTTGCCGTATTGAGCAGCAATTCCAAAGTGGAAATGGAAGACATGAGTTCAGCACTGGTGGATGCCATCGCCAAGCAAGTGGAGGCAATGGGCTACAGGGTTGATAAACAAGTGGGACGTTCCAACTTCAAGGTTGACATTGCCGTGGTGAATCCAAAGGACGAGGGTACTTACTTGCTCGGAATTATGTGTGACGGCAAGACTTACTACGAAACGAAGACTGAGCGCGACCGCGAGATTTGTCAGCCGAGTGTGCTGAAAATGCTCAACTGGAATGTGATGAAGGTGTGGTCGGTGGATTGGTTCTTGAACCGAGAAGCCGTTGTGAAGCGTATCAAGACAAGAATCGAAGAACTCCTCAATCCAACGCCTCCAAGCGAAAAGCAGGAGGAAGAGAAAGTGTCGGAAAGTATCAAAGCGGGAACACCTTCTTCCAAGCCAAGCATCAAGAGTGCTACGGCTTCAGTTTCTGAAACATCGAAAGATGCAGCAGACGCGAAAACCGCCAGCACAGCTGCTAAGCCAAGTCCAACCCCAGCTCCAACGACGGCTCCTATCGACCACAACCTTGACTACAAACTCGCCAAACTTGCCAAGGTGAAATCGGGTATCTCAATGACAGAATTGATGGCAAAGCATGAAACCGTGGTGAAGAAAGAGCTGTCGGAAATCATTTCCGTAGAACAGCCCGTCACCCTCAACTGGTTGTGCAAACGCATTTCCGAGCATTGGGAAGTGAGCAATTCGGCTGCCCTGAAAAAGTGGCTCAGTCAATTGGTTGTGACCATACCTGGAGTCTATACCGATGCCATCAACAAGAATGAGAACCCCATCTATTGGAGTAATTTCGAAGACTCCATTGGCTACGACAAATACCGCAAGGAGTCAGAGCGCGCCATCGACGAGATACCGTTGGTGGAGGTGATGAACGCCATGAAGGAATCCGTAGAGCAGCAAGTTGCAGTGCCAGTAGATGACCTCGTGAAGCAAGCCACCAAGATTTTCGGTTTCACCCGCACCACTCCAAAGATTCTTGCCTCTGCCAACAAAGCAGTGGAAATGATGAAGAAACTCAGCTGGATTACGGTGGATGAAAACGGAATTGCCAAGTAATCGTTAAAAACAACTTGGCACGATTCTATTAGGGAAAGTTATTAGAATATATCAAACACAAATTTCCGTAAATTACTCATGAATAACAAAAATTAATTCATGTTTAATTTACGGTTTTTTTATGGTTACTCTCGTTAAAGAAATATCAAACATAAATATCCGTGAATATTTAGCTCGGCGTAGCCAATTCTCCGTAAATTGTTCGTGAATAAATTTCGTTTATTCATCACTATCCCTTTTTTTCGATACTGAAACGCCAAGTTTTCACTCTTCGTGCGCCAAGTTTTATTTTCAACTATACGTCCGAGGGCTCGTTATCGAAACGACGAGCCCTCGTTTGAATCGCAACGAGCCCTCGCTTGAATTACAACGAGGGCTCGGCAATTGAATAGAATCGAAAAAACGATTCAGTGCAACCGAAAGAGAACGTCTGTAATGTTGAAACATGAATCTGCATCAGCGTAATCATCAAAAATGAGCAAGTCTTAACGATAATTATTGCCTAAGATTTGCATGGTTTGAAGATATTATCTACATTTGTCTAAGTAAACTCTTCCAAAACCAAGACCCTCCCCAGCCCTCCAGCCCCTCCCAACCTCCCCAAGGGGAGGAGAAGCCATCCGGATGGTTATTCACTCCCCCTTGGGGGAGCTGGAGGGGGCTGGGTGACTACTCCCTCCCTCACAGGGAGGGTTGGGGAGGGTCTTTCATTTTTCATTTTTCACTTTTATGACGACCCTATATCTATTGCGACATGGAGAGACGGAGGAGAATGTGAAGCATATTCTCCAGGGATGTATGCCAGGAACATTGACCGAGGCAGGACGAGAGCAAGCGAGGGAAGCTGCTCGCGCATTGCTTGCTGTGGATTTCGACGCAGTGCTAACAAGCGACTTGAAACGTGCTACTGACACGACAGACATTGTTATGGAAGTGATGAAAGAAGGCGGAAAATCGCCCAGCGTCATGCAAACCCCCTTGTTAAGAGAACGGGATTGGGGTTCAGCCACGGGCAAGGTGGTGGATGGCGTTCACAAGATTGAGATTCCCAAAGATGCGGAAAGTGTGAAAACCATGAAGCACCGCTCAAGAATCTTTCTCGACTTTGTGAGAAAGACTTATCCCGATAAGACTGTTCTGGCTGTCAGCCACGGATTGATGTGCCGCTGCATCCAGGCGGTGCATCGGGGAGTGGAAATCAAAGATGTAGAGAAAATGGTGAATGCCGAAACGAGAATCCTTCAGCTGGATTAGTGTGCTATGGATACCACCAAATAGGCTAAGATTGCATAGCGAATGAATTTTCCGATGGTGGATGTGACAAGTACGACGATGGGGTTAGCTCGCATGATGCCCAGTACCAGACAAATGACCGTACCGATGGCGGGGAGAAATGTGAAGAAGCCCATCAGTCCTCCGAATCGTCGCACCAAATAGTTCACGCGTTCCACTCCACTCTGCTTCAGATGAATAAACTTGGCAATGGTTTCGGCGTTGCCCAAGCGACCAATGTAGTAGTTGAACATGGCTCCAGCCACGTTTCCCACGGTACCCCAAATGACGGTGAGCAGTGGGTTCATTGTGGACGTGGCGAGCAAGGCTCCCATTACCACTTCGGAGTTGAAGGGGACGAACGAACCGGCAAGGAATGCGGCTATGCACATTCCTGCGTAACCATACTGAATGAGAATTTCGTTGAGGGCTTCCATCAGGGTGAATCAGGGATTTGAAGGATATAAAGGGATTCTTTTTTAATGAAGAATGAAGAATGAAGAATGAGCGCTACGCTTAAATGAAGAATGAAGAATAGTCGCTTCGCTCCGAATGAAGAATGGTATTAAATGAAGAATGTAGAATGAAGAATCTTTAGCTCGGCATAACCAATAGTCGCTACATTCTTCATTCCTCATTCTTCATTCTTAATTCTTCATTCTCCTTGCTGCGCTCTACATGAAGCTAAGCACTGTCACAAGTACGGTGAGGATGATGGTGATGATGTTTTGCACTTTTCCATACGACAGGGCGATGAAATGTCCGCCAAGCATGGAGGTGTGGACGAGGCAAAAGGGAATGATGAGATTGAAATACTGGGGTTGGAGCAAAAGCCAAACGAACGAAACGGCTCCCAAGAGTGACACGGCATAGTAGTTGCAGCGGATGCGCGTCTTGTCGAAATGCTTTTTCTGATAGAAATCCCATGAACCGAGCAAGAAAAACACAAGGCTGAACGCACCTACCATGATTTGTTTGAGGGAAAGCATGGAGTAGGAGGGCATTTCCACGGTGATGATGTCGTTGAAATGGTCGGTGAACAACTGCAGGTCGTTTGTGATGTAAGCGTATGTGACCAGGAACCAATAGGGTGTGATGATTCCCAAGAGCGATGCCACCCAACTGCGGAACGTCATGGCACGAAGCATGGCTTGCACAATCCAGTAGAACGGAATGAGATAGAGCACCTGCGGAAAGAGGTAGGATGCCAATCCCACGAACAGGAACTCCAGGAAGATGCGGGTGGTGGCGTAAGGGCGCTGGTAAGACGCAAACATGGGGAAATAGGAAGCCACCGCACAAATGAGCATCAGGTGGCTGGGGCTGAGATGATGCAGCATGGAAGTGGCTGCACACAGCATCACTAAACTCGAACTGAGCATTCTGCTGCTTATGCGCAGGAGGGCAAAGCGGTTGTTTAATTCTGCCATTAGATAAACAGCCAAGGCACACAACAGGAACCCACCGATCAATGTGAGCGAAAATAAATTGTGTGACTCTTCGTCTTGTGCAATGAATTCGTGCATCACCCATACGATTGCTGCAAAAATCGAAACGATGACCAGGGTGAAGCGATTGGTTGCGATTTCTTTCTGAAACAAAACTTGGTGAGATTAAATGAAGAATGAAAAATGAAGAATGAAAAATGAAGAATGAAAAATGAAGAATGAGGAATGAAGAATGAGGAATACACGGAGGTAAAATACATTCTTCATTCCTCATTCTTCATTCTTCATTTTTAAACAAAGCTTACAAATCCTCGCCGATGTCGCTACGGAAATACTTCTTGGTAAACTGGATTTTCTGTGCCTCTTGGAAGGACTTCTGAAGGGCTTCTGCCTTGTTTGCTCCATACGAGCTGACTGCAATGACACGGCCTCCGTTGGTGACGACTTCTCCGTCCTTCAAGGCTGTTCCTGCATGGAACACGATGGAATCTTTCACATCGTTGATGCCCGTGATAGGATAGCCCTTTTCGTAATGCTCTGGATAACCACCCGAAACGAGCATCACGCACACGGCTGAACGTGGGTCGAACTCTATGCTCTTTTCTGCCAGATTGCCCTCAGCCACGCCTTCGAGCAAATCTACGAGGTCGCTCTTCAAGCGAAGCATCACGGTTTCCGTCTCTGGGTCGCCCATGCGCACATTGTACTCAATCACCATCGGGTCGCCAGCCTTGGCACAGGAATAGTCGCGATCCACACGGATGAGTCCGAAGAAGATGAATCCCTTGTAGTCGATGCCTTCTGCTGCCAGTCCTTCTACCGTAGGGCGGATGATGTAGTTTTCCACCTTTTGCATGAATTCCTTGTCGGCAAAAGGGACAGGGGAAACGCTTCCCATGCCTCCTGTGTTCAAGCCCGTGTCGTGCTCTCCAATGCGCTTATAGTCTTTTGCCTCAGGCAGAATCTTGTAGTCCTTGCCATCGGTCAGTACGAAGACGGAACACTCAATGCCGCTGAGGAATTCTTCGATGACTACCGTGGCACTGGCATTGCCAAACATGCCGCTGAGCATTTCCTTCAGTTCTTTCTTTGCCTCGTCGAGTGTAGGCAGAATCAGCACACCCTTACCTGCGCAGAGACCATCAGCCTTCAGCACGTAAGGAGGTTGCAGCGTTTCGAGAAAGCGGAGTCCTTCTTCCAGCGTTTCGCTTGTGAACGAACGATAGGCTGCTGTTGGCACGGCATGACGCTGCATGAATCCTTTGGCAAATTCTTTAGAGCCTTCGAGCACAGCTCCCTGCTTGGATGGACCAATCACAGGCACTGACTTCAGTTGCTCGTCGTGCTTGAATTCGTCGTAGATGCCTTTCACGAGTGGGTCTTCAGGCCCTACCACCACCATGTCGATATTGTTTTCCAGCACAAACTGCTTGATGCTGGCAAAGTCGTCAGCCTTGATGTTCACATTTTCGCCCTCGTTGGCTGTTCCTGCATTTCCTGGAGCGATATAGAGCTTGTCGATTTTCGGACTCTGAGCGATTTTCCAAGCCAGTGCGTGCTCTCTGCCGCCACTGCCCAAAAGAAGAAGTTTCATATTTTGAGTTTTTAAGTTTTTGAGTTTTTGAGTTTGAGGTCTAAGGTGAAGCGTGAAGCGATAACATTCGGAATGCATTTTTCACTTTTCACTTTTCACTTAGAAAGTGATGGCTGTGCCGAGGATGAAGTTGGCACCCAAGGCGCGATAGCCGTAGTAGGCATCATACTTTTTGTTGAGTAGATTGTCGCCACGCAGATAGAACGAGAGTCGGCTGTTGCTGTGCCAACGTGTCAACGGCATGGTGTAAGTGAGCGACGAACCTAAGTTGAACGTATGAGGGCGCTTGTATTCGATGGCATCCTTGTGGCTATAGGTTTGTGCTGCGATGTCCAAGCCAAAGCGCAAGCCCTTCACGAGGCGATAGGTGGCAGCGGCTTGAAGCTCGAACTTTGGTCGCCAAGGCATCACGTCCTTGTAGCCCGCATTGTCGTCTTCGATGCTCCATTTGTTGAACGCTACTTTTGCCTCGGCGTTGAAGATGTCCTTGTAGTCGTAACGAGCTTCGGCATTGAGATGAAGGAGTTTGCCGTTGGCTGCAAAGACAGGCGTAGCGACATTGTTGCTGTAGTTGTCGTTCTTGAGCCAGAGGAAAGGAACGATGTAAGCCAATTCTGCACGATTCTTCGACACGTCATAACCACCGTAGAGTTTCGCCGTGAGTCCTTCAAGCGGTCTGATAATGACTCCGAGTGTTCCACGGAATGTGTCGAATTGGTTTGCGAATTGTGGACCCACCAAGTAATCATTTTTCAAGGTGTAGAACTCGCTCAACGTCCAGTAAGGCGACATCTGCGCAAAGTGGCGGAAGTCGTTGAGAACTTCTCCACCTGAAATGCTGGCAAACAGGTCAGCGTTCTCGAATACGTGGAATGTGGCATGAACGTCGGGAGCGAAACGTGTCTTGTTCTGATAGCCCCAACTGCGGTGAATGATGGCTCCGATGCGGAGGTTGATGTTGTCGTTGTTGAAGTTGAAATAAGGTTTGACGGTGAAGGAGTTGTTGGTGTCGAACGCATCCATCGTATAGCTCATGCAACGGGCTGAGAGGTCGAGTCCGAAGGCGTTGCTTTCGTCGATTTTGTAGCCCAAGTCGATGTTCCCGAAGAACTGAACCTCTTGGTTCTTGTCGTTGGAGTTGTACTTATTTGCCAAATATGCCTGTTTGAAATAGCTGTAGCCCAATTTACCGCCAATGCTGAACTGTCCGAAGTTGTAAGGAGTGATGGCAGCGCTCATGTCGAAGAGCCAGTTGTGCTGTTTGTCACTCTGTACGTCGCTGATGTTATAGTTCATCATGCTCTCAAAGGGCTGGTAGTTGAACACTTGGCTTTCCATGTTTCCGTTGAGCAGGAGCGACGACTGGTGACTGAATTTGTGTTCAAATCCCACTGATGCTCGGGTTGTGTAGAAACGCTGTTTCCAATCGAAATCATCGAGCTTGTAATGCTCCACCTTGCCGTTGTGTCCACGAAGGGAGATGTCCACATCGAGCAGGTTGTCGCTATTGAATCGGAAACCATACGCAGCACGAGCATTGAGGATTCCCTTGTTGCCGCCAGCGATGGTGGCGAATCCGCGTGGCGCACCTTCTATCTGTGCATCGCCAGAAGCTGCCCATGCTGGTTGGAACACGTATGAGCGAGTGGGGATGGGCGTATTCGCAAAGTTCACGTTGTAGTGCTTTGTGGTGGTTTCTTCTATGTCGGGCAGGACATTGATTTTGTTGGCATCCTTCACTACGGGCTTGTAGGAGTTTTCCACTTCCACCACGTTGTCGAGCTGTGCATGGCTCGCCGTGAAATGGAAGGCGAAAAGGAGGATGATGAGGGATGGATATTTCATGATTGTTTGGGAGGGTTTTTTATGGGGTTGATGGGGAGGATGGGATTGATGGGATGAATGGGATTAATGGGGAAGAGATGCATTCTTCATTCTACATTCTTCATTCTTCATTTTTCACTCTTCATTTTTCATCTTTCCCAGTCGTTCTTCTATCATGCGGTTGATTTCCTCGCTTTCGGTGTAGTTGCTCTTGAGCGAAAGGAGGTATTGATTGGCTTCGATGCTGCGGTCGGTGGCTACATATACGTCAGAGAGGAGGATGAAGGCGCGGGCAAGCCAGTAGCTGTGGGTGGTGCCCGAGTCGATGAATTTCGACAAGATGGTTTCTGCACCCTCGTATTGCTGCGTGTCGTATGCGTATTGTGCCAGCTCCACGGTGCCTTGTGCGCCATAAACCGTGCGGGTGTCTTCAGCCAGGAGTTGATAGTCAGCCACGGCTGCATCCGAATTGCCTTGGCTCATGTAGGTCTGTGCGCGAAGCAGACGTGCTTCGGCTTGCACATCGGGCGACACTTTCGACCCCTCTTGCAGCATCTTGTTGGCTACGTCCATCACAGCCTCCTTGTTCTTGGCATTGGCAGCACTGTGCAATTCGCCTGTCAGTGCTCTCAGTCGCACATCAGCGTTCTGCGTTTGTGCTTCCAGTTGTTGGTAGTAGGTAAGAGCTTGGTCGTGGTTGCCGTTCGTAGTGGCTTTCAGAGCCGCTTCTTCCGTCATCTGGTCGAGTTCTTCGGCACTGAGTGTCTTGCCTGTTTGCTGCGCCAGAGCTGCATAGTCGTTCACGCGTCCCTGGTCGGTGTAGATGTCCTTCAGGTTGGAGAGTGCGGTCTGCGCCTCTTCCGTGTTTGGATAGTCCTGAATCACCTTCTTGTAGGCGTTGATGGCATCGTCGGCTTGTTGGTTCTCGTAGTAAATCATGCCGATTTCGTTACCAGCCTTGCGTGCGTTGGCACTCTGCGGATATTTCTGGATGAGCGAAGTGAAGCAGTCCATTGCCTTTTGCTTCTCACCAGTCTGCACGTAGGCACGACCTTGTTCGAAGAGTGCATCCGACCCATATTCCGACTCATTGTATTGATTGCCAAGTTGACCGAGCAGTTCCACCTTCTGTGCATAGTTGCCTCGGAGTCCGCTGATGAGTGCTTGCTGAAGCAGGCTGTAGTCGCCGTTGGTACGGTCGGTTTCGAGTGCTTTCTGGTAGGAGTTGTAAGCCGCGTCGTAGTTGCGTTGCGAGAACTGGCAGTCGCCAATGCGGTTGAAGGCATCGGCGCGGAGCTGTTTCTCGTTGTTCAGACTGGCAAGAGCCGTCTCGCTGATACCCACAAACCGTTCGAAGTAAGGCTGTGCCTCTTTGTATTTCTGCTGTTTGAAACTGGTGTAGCCGAGCGTGTATCTTGCCAACGCTTGGTTCTTGGCATTGCTCGACTGCATGGAGAGGTAGTGCTTCAGGTCGGTGTCTGCCAGCGAGTAGTCTGCCAGTCGGTATTCCGATTCGCCCTTCCAGTAGTATGCCTCTGCATTGTCCTTCGTGCGAATGCTTTGCAGCATGAAGTCCTGGGCACTTTGGAAGTCGCCATCGGTGAATCGCTGCACACCTAAGTTGTAGAGCACCTTCTGCTTTGCCAGCACGATTTCTGGGCTTGGGTTCTTGATTTTGTTAATGGAGGCAAGGGCAGCAGGATAGTTTTTCGACGTGAAATACACCTCCGTGAGATGCTGGCTCACTTGGTTCTTGTATTGTGAGTTCGGGAATTTGTTGAGGAAGTTCTCGAAGGTGGAAACCGACTCGCCGAAACCCATTGTGGAACCGTCGTGTAGCAGCAGGGCATAGTTGTAGAGGGCTTCTTCCTGCACCTTCGTGTCGAAGTCCATTTCCGATGCCTGCTGGAAAGCCATGCGAGCCTGTGCCTTGTTCTGCAAGTTGATGTAAGAGATGCCTGCATGGAGCCATGCGTTCTGGCTCATGGCATCGCGCTCACTGCCAGCGCTTGTACACAATGCTGGTGCTGCCTGACCGTAAGCCTTGGTCTGGAAGTAGCTCATGCCGAGCTTGTAGAGGGCGGTGCGCTTCGGACTCTGCTCCTCGTCGGCATACTCCTTCAGTTTGATGATGGCGTTGTAGTAGTCGCCCGTGTCGTAGAGTGCTTCTCCCTCGATGCGTGCAGCCTCACGATAGAGTTCTGTGGAGCCATATTGCTGGTTGTAAGCACGAATCTTGCGCAGGGCATCCTCGCTTTGTCCCAACTGCTCGTAACAGTCTGCCATATAGACGGGTGCCACGCGCTTGTAGTCGTAGGTGTTCTCCACGGCTTCGAAGTTGGGCAGCGCCTCGGCATATCGTCCTTTGGCATATTTCACGTACCCCGTGTAGTAGAGCACATCCACCTCGTGCGACTTCTTCCCTTCCAGTCCACGCAGAATCTGCTCTGCCACGTCGATGTCGCCCGTGTTGATGTAGGCGATGGCCTCGTACAGACGAGCCTCAACCGACTCCTCTTCGGGCACGTTCATGGCAGACTGTTCGTGGTAGAGGGAAAGAGCCTCACGGTATTTTTTCTGCCGCACCAGGATGTTGGCGCGGATGAGGCGCAAACGGTCGGCGTATGGATTCAATCGGTGGTCCTTCAGGAATTGTTCTATCTTCTCGTCCGTTCCCGATTCGTTCAGATAATAGTCACAAATCAGTTTTTCGCCCTCTTCTGGAGAATTCTTCATCAGTAGGCTGGCTGCATAATAGTGCCCTTCGTCGAGCAATCGCCGTGCCTCTTCCTGTTGGAGCGAGTTGGCGTTGGGGTCGGCATGGTGCTGCGCCTGTCCGAGCATCGGACTGACTGCCAAAAGCAAAGCGATGTAGTGTTTCCTGTTCATGTTGATTGTGTTTATGTTTAAGTTAAAAGTTAAAACTTGGCAATCCAATGGTTCTTTTAACTTTTAACTCTCAAAGTTTTCGTGAATCGTTTAAACCCGATGCGGGCAGAGTGGAGGCCGAAGTCTTCCACCTTGATGTTCTCTGGTTTCTCCCACCAGCAGGCAGCCACGTCGTCATTGGCTTTCAGCGGTGCATCCGAGGGGATGAACACACGGAAGAAGCAGTCGCACGAGTGAATCACCATGCCCGAATAGAGATAGGTGTTGGGGAGAGAGAACAAAATCTTTAGATTGTTCTCATCATTGCCATCTCCATGCTCGCATCTCCATCCCGTTTCCTCTTCAATTTCTCTCACCACAGCCTCCTCGAACCCTTCGCCTGGGTCCACGAATCCACCGATGAAATCGAGCGTTCCCTTCGCTGGTTCTTCTCCGCGGCGAGCCACGAGCATTTCGCCTTTCTCGTTCACGATGATGGCGATGACAGCAGCTGCGGCATTAAAGTAATAAGTGAAACCGCAGTCCTCGCAGTGCTTCGACTTGAAGTCGTGCTCCACGAATCGTTTTGACCCACACTCAGGGCAGTAATTCCATTGTTGCAGGTAGTGCATACCTTTGTCGTGATTTGTCTCTTGAAAACGTTTTCGATTGCGAAGATACAAAAAAATACTTTCTTCCGTATCTATGCAGCTCGTTTTTATCGTAACTTACGAAAAATTAAGACTTTTTCAACCACGAATTGCACGAATTATTATATCAAATATCACGAACAAAAATGTTGGCATTTTTAAAATTAGAGAAATTCGATAAAAATAAAATCAATAATTCGTTTAATTCGTGCAATTCGTGGTTGAGAAAATAGGAAGAGTGGAATAGAATCGTACCAATTCATTTATTTGTCATTACTAAATGTTTGAGCCCTCGTTGTTTTTCAAGCGAGCCCTCGTTTGAGTTACTCCGAGGGCTCGTTATCGAAATGACGAGCCCTCGCTTATTTAGTAGAATCAAATAAAAGATTAAGTAGAATCAAATAAAAGATTAAGTGGAATCAAATAAAAAATAGGGAAACATGGCTTAAAGAGTTGAGTCATGATTCCCTGTTCAAGTAAAAGTTCCTCATTCGGAGGTGATGGTCTGGATGAAAGAAATAGTGCGGAGGCTTATTTCAGCGTGTAAACGATGTTGGACTTGTTGACTTGTCCTGTTTGTGCGCTTTCGCTATTGACGGTGAGTTGGCGCACCCATCCGTCATCGCCGATTTCGTAGATGGCTTTTTGCGTAGCCGACACTTTCACGGTTCCTCTCTGAAGTGCTTGGTCGATTTGCCCTTCGAACATCGAAGCTAAACTTGGCATGAGCTGTTTCACTTGTTTCACGAGGTATGCCTTGACTTCTTCCACATTCATGTCGAGGTTGGAGGTAGCCACGATGGTCTTGCCACCATTGTTGAGGTGGTAAATCGTTTTCATTTTCAGTCCCTGGGCATTGATGGATTCTTCTTCCATGCCTTCGGAGATGGTCTTTCCGTTGAGTGCCAACGGACTTGGCAGGCAGAGTGCCATCTTGAGCGCGTTTTCTTGAGTGAACTTCTCTTCCACCATCTTCATGATGTTTTCGCGAGGCAAAATCACGTTCATCTGCTTCATCTGTGCGTTGTTGAATATCTCGTCAATCATGCTGACAGCGTACTGCCTCTGCTCCTCCAGGTTCTTGACAAGGGTGATTTTACCATCTTTGTTGGTTTCATAGATGCTTGTTTGGTTGGCGAACACTTTGTTTAGCACCTGCGTGAGGTTGGCAAAGTTGATGTCCGTCTTGGCTTCGCCTTTTTGGTTTTCTACCTGGACAACGAAGCCGTTCTTGGTTTTGTCCGTGACGCTAATGACTATATCTTGCGATGTTCGCACCATCTGGTTTTGCACGGATGCTTCGCCTGTTCCTGTGTAGGTCTTCACATCGCCTTTCTTCATTTTTGGTGCTATTTTCACGCTTTGTGCCATGATGGATGTTGCCATCAGCAACAGCAGTGACAGGATTGTTGTTCTTTTCATTGTTATTTAAGTTTTTGAGTTTTTGAGTTTTTAATCAGGGATTTAAAGGATTTAGAAGGATTTTCGCTTACTACGTTGTTCCTTGTTCTTTGTCCTTTGTACTTAATTAAGTT
>OCVV012845157.1_pt1 | contig 58371 bp, 40 predicted proteins | sample 1539721 | NCBI WGS metagenome assembly OCVV01 (sample SAMN02144230, study PRJEB22623) | gut metagenome | biome: sheep rumen | host: Ovis aries | place: New Zealand
AAAGAGAGCTCTGGCATACAGAACATGGCGAGCTATGCCAACCATGCAGAAAAGTAATGCATGTTATTGCGACTGTGAATAATACAAGCTTAAGGTCTTTACATTTTTATTTGTGACTGCTGACGTTTCCCTTCTTCTGTTTACTTTGCTTTGTCTAAGAGGGAAACTTGTTGCATGGGTTGATGCTACTGTGGGTCCACGTCGTAATAGACGTTGAGGTTGGCTGCCACGGGTATGGAAAGGATGTGTTTTTGTGCTTGTATGAGTGCTGCGCGCACTGCTGCGGGTGATGCGCTGTTTTCTATCTTGATGATAATTTTGCGGATGTGCATGGACTGCACTCGGCTGACGGGTGGTCGGTCGGGTCCGAGGACTCGGTCGCCGAAGGACTGTCGGAGGGTGTTTGCCATCTGGTCTGCGAGGTGTTGCAGGAGCTGGTTGTCGCGATGGCGAAGATAGACGTAGATGATGCGGTGGAAAGGGGGATAATGGAAGAGCTGGCGTTCTTGCATCTGCTCTTGGTACATGGCTGGGTAGTCGTTGCTGACGACGTGGTGGATAATGGGTGCGTCTGCGGAGCGTGTCTGCAATATGACTTTGCCGACTCGGTTCTTCCTTCCTGCTCGTCCTGCCACTTGTGCGAGGGTTTGGAAGCTGCGTTCGTAGCTGCGGAAGTCGGGGATGTTGAGCATGGTGTCGGCATCGAGGATTCCGACTACGCTCACGTTGTCGAAGTCCAAACCTTTCGACACCATCTGCGTGCCAATGAGGATGTCGCTCTCGAAATGGGCGAATCCATCGATGATTTTTTCGTAGGCGGCTCGTGTCTTGGCGGTGTCGAGGTCCATGCGGCTCACTCGTGCCTGCGGGAAGTGCTTCTGGATTTGTTCTTCGATTTTCTCTGTCCCTGTGCCAATGCTGCCGAAGTCTTTGTTGCCGCACTCGGGACAGTGGGGAGGAAGGGGATAGACTTTTCCGCAGTAGTGGCAACTGAGGTTGTTCATCTTCTTGTGGTAGGTGAGGCTCACGTCGCAATGCTGGCAACGTGGCACCCATCCGCATTGCTTGCACTGGACGAAGCTGGAGAAGCCTCGTCGGTTCTGGAAGAGGATGACTTGCTCTTGTTGCTGGAGTGCCTGGTCTATTGCTTCGAGAAGGCGGGGGGAGAAGGCTCCTTTCATGCGCTTCTGGAATCGGAGTCGCTTGATGTCGATGACTTCTATCTGGGGCAACTGCATGTTGGCGAAGCGCTGGGTGAGAGGTACGTAGCCGTAGCGTCCTTGCTGCGCGAGGTGGTAGGTTTCGATGCTGGGGGTGGCTGTGCCGAGCAGGGTTTTGGCTCGGCTTTGCTGCGCCAGCATGATGGCGGCGCTGCGTGCGTGGTAGCGTGGCGCTGGGTCTTGCTGCTTGTAGGAGGTTTCGTGTTCTTCGTCCACGATGACGAGTCCGAGCCGCTGAAAGGGGAGGAAGACGGAGGAGCGCACGCCGAGGATGAGGTCGTAGGGGTGGTCTGTGAGCTGCTGCTGATAGACTTCGGCTCGTTCCTTGTCGGTGAATTTGCTGTGATAGACTCCGAGGCGGTTGCCAAAGGCTCTTCGGAGTCGCTCGGTGATTTGTGTGGTGAGTGCGATTTCGGGCAGGAGGTAGAGCACTTGTTTGCCTTGGCGAATGTGTTGCTCGATGAGGTGGATGTAGATTTCTGTCTTTCCTGAGGAGGTGACTCCATGCAGGAGTGTGATGTCTTTCTCCTGCCATGTCTGCCAGATGGCGTCGTATGCTTTTTGCTGGGTTTCGTTGAGCTGCGACAGGGGTTCTCGTCGGTCTCCTGTTAGGGTCTGCGCCTGCTCGGCTTGATTCTTCTTGCGGCTGTTCAGCTTCGTGCTGCCTGTGGGTGCTTTCTTCAGGATGCCTGGGAAGGCTGCCTTATAGACGTCGCCGAGGGGGGAGAGGTAATAGCTGGCTATCCACTGCCAGAAGCGGAATTGGCTCTGGGTGACGATAGGTTGGGCATCGAGCACTTGAATGATGGGTTTGATTTGCACGCCTTCTGGCTGCTGGGTGTGCAGCCGAAGGACTACGCCAGCGTAGGTCTTGGTCTTACCTAACTGCACTAACACTCTCGACCCTTCGACCACTTGTTCCTGCATCTCACGAGGAACGGCGTAGGTGAAGGTTTCGAATGGGACTGGCAAAATGACATCAGCAAACAATTTTTTGAGTTTTTAAGTTTGACGTGAAGTGTGGAGCGTGAAGCGTGAAGCGTTTGAGCGGGATGGCATTTTCAGTCAACAAATTATTTTTGTCAACAAATAGCCACAAATAAGGCACAAATTAAGATTTTATTTTGAGAAAATTTGTGATTATTTGTTGACTCTAAAGATATAATTTATTGACTTGACGAATTATTTTTTGTCAACAAATGGCCACAAATAAGGCACAAATTAAGATTTTATTTTTGAGAAAATTTGTGATAATTTGTTGACGCAAAAGATATAATTTGTTGACTCGACTTTCAGAAGATATACACCACATAGAGTTGGTGGGAGCTGCCTTTCATCTTGTCGTTCTTCAGTCCTTGATAGACGGTGTCTGTCAGGTCGTTCTTCACTTCTGCCCACTTGCCTAAGGCGATGTTGTAGGTGTAGCCCACTCGGAAGTGCTTCATCAGTTCGATGCCTGCTCCCACATTCCAAGTGAAATGGGTGTCTTTCAACTTGTAGGAGGCACGGTTCTCGACGATGGTCTTGAAGTCGTCGTGCTTCAGGTTGAAGGAGAACTGTGGTCCTGTACTGCCAAAAATGCCGAAATGAGGGGTGAAGGCAATCTTGTAACTCAGGTTGATGGGTATGTCCAGGAACTGCACATAGTCTTTGTCTTCGTATCTTTCGCCATCGATGGTTGCCATCATCTTGGTTCCCTTGCGGTCGTAGATGGCTGCCACATCGAAGCCAAATCCTGGGAGCAGGGGCACATCGACATAGAGGATGGCTCCCACAAAGAAACCTGCACGGTTGTCGGAAGAAACGATGTTCTTGTCGAACGTCATCTTCGACAGGTTCATACCGCCCTTGAGTCCAAAGCGAACTTGGGCTTTTACGGGCAAAACCATTATCAAAGCCACGACAAGCATGGCAAACAGCCTTTTCATTTTAAGTTTTTAATCAGGGATTTAAAGGATTTAAAGGATTTTCGATTACTACGTTGTTCTTTGTCCTTTGTACTTAATTGAGGTTTTTGAGTTTAAGTCTCCTAAAGAAATAGACTAAATGTACTAAATTTTAAAACTTTGCCGATTTTGCCAATTTCTTTAGGAGACATTTTCTCTTTTACTTGGGAGAGCTGGAGGGGGCTATTTCATTTCAATCACCTCTCCCACGCAGGCATTAGGTTGCTGAATGTTGAGCAGCGCAGTGATTGTAGCAGCGATGTCGGTGATATGATGCGTGCGGTTGTCCCAGCCATGAGGCACTCCCCACCCCATGAAAATCAACGGAATGTGGGAATCATCTGGACTCCAAGCTATGTGGGTCGTGCCTTTTGCCACGAAACCCTTCTTCTGAATGTCCTTCGTTTCGGAGAAATCTTCCGTCAAGCCTGGGCGTGGCACAATCTGAACTTGTCCGCTGCGGTGAGGGCAATAGCCATTGATAACGTTCGTGCGAATAGGCTCAGGCACGTAGTCAGGGATGGCTTCCACACTGAATGCGTAAGACACTTCGGGGAGCGTGTTCAGATAGACGATGGTTTCGGCAAGAATTTTTGAATACTCTGAAGTCTTCTGCACATCATTGGTGAAGTGTACTTGCTGGGCAGTCAGACTCATCACGGGGTCTTCCCTGAGCGAAGGGAATGAGGAACGAAGATGTGCATTCAGTCCTTCGATAATAGGGTTTTCGCCCCAGATGTCGGAAGGAATCTTGTGCTCGTGTCGCCATTCCACATTGTGCGCTCCAGCATGGTCGGCAGAGAGGAACAATGTCCAGTTTCCCTTACCCACCTTTTCGTCGAGGAACGACAAGAAATCTGCCACGTCTAAGTCGAGGCGCAAATACATGTCCTCCATCCAGATGGAGTTGGGACCGATGCGGTGCCCCACCATGTCGGTCGAGGAAATGCTCACAGCGAGGAAGTCGGGCACACCAGCAGGATTGTTTCCCAGGTTCTCCCCCTCCACAGCAGCTTTAGCCATGTCGAAGGTAATCTTCATGCCCCAAGGCGAGTTCTTCAGGTCGTAACCAAAGGTGTTCTCCCACTTCTGGTTCTTCGGTGCGCTCTGCACGTAGCTTTTCTCGTCGTAGAGCAGTTCCCAAGGCCCTCCCTTGATATTCTTGTTGGCAAACGCCAAATACTCGTTGGCATATTTCTCGCCCAGTTTTTGGTCGTTGAACTTCTTCACCCACTTAGGCAGTTCATCCATATAGTAAGTGCTTGTGATGAAATTCGTGGAATAGCCATCCATCCAATAAGCAGCCGTGGCAGAATGTCCTGCTGGCAGAATGGATGCACGGTCTTTCAAAGCCACACCCACTGTTTTTGAGCGGAAATTCGTTGCCATGCGCAGTTCGTCGGTCATCGTCGTCACCAGCATGTTGCGAGGCGATTCCAGCCCAGCCTTAGCCGTCGAGCTTGGTTTTCCGTCCTTGTCGTATGCACCCACTGCCTTCACGCTCTTGTCCTCCGTGCAGTAGGTTTTCTTGCCATCGATATAGAAGGTGTTAGCCACGATGCCCGTCATGGCAGGCACCGAACCCGTGTAGATTGAAGTGTGTCCCACCGCCGTGATGCAAGGCAGATAGTTGATGAGTGTGCGGTTGCAATTCCATCCCTCCCGCATCATCCGTCGGAAACCGCCATCGCAGTAGCGGTCGGCATAGCGAGTGAGGTAATCCCATCTCATTTGGTCAACCACCAGTCCCACCACCAGCTTTGGTTGGTGCAACTCCCGAATGTCCTGCACTGTGGTTTGCGCCCAAGCCGAACAGCAAACCCCGATTAAAGCAATTGCTATCAACAGTCTTCTCATATAAGGTAAGTTTTTGAGTTTTATGTCTCCTAAAGAAATAGACTAAATGTACTAAATTTTTATTCATCTTTAACCCTAACCTTAACATTCCAGCCGAATGGCGGTTATCGTTATGGTTATCGTTATCGTTGAAAAAATTTTGCCGATTTTGCCAATTTCTTCAGGAGACTCTTTCTCTTTTTTCTTCTTCATTGCAAATATAGGTATTTCTTTTTATATCTCACTACTCCTAGTTCTTTTTTTGAAAAAAACATGCGGAGAAAAAAATTTCCAACATAAACAACAAACCCACAAAACACTTTCCACCACCCCAAAAAACAAACGGCTGCAAATCCCTTTGGAACTTGCAGTCGTTTGTCAGATTATATGTATGTTAATACTTGTCGTTATCCGAATGATTACCAGATGGTTTTTTCAACTTCACCCCAGTCTTTTTCATTATATTCGTATGTATCACGTTCCTTGGTGAGACCGTCATCCACACCTGAACCACCTTCAAAATAAGGTAATTCTTCATATAGTTTTAATTTTACCAAAGCTTCATTTCTATCAATGCTTGGGGCTTTATATGTCTTCTTGTTCATTTTAATTCGTTTTTAAAGTTGAAATAAACACCTTCTTGCCGTTCATGATGTAAATACCACCCTTCAAAGGAGCCGCTACACGCTGTCCGTTCAAGTTGTAAAGCACACCAAGACCTTCTTCTGCATCCATTTTCTTGATAGCATCAACTGTTTCATTGCCAAATGAGAAGAAATACTTTACATCATCAGAACTCTCACTCAAGTAATTAGTCATATCTAAATAAGCCTTGCCAGCACTAAGTTTTTTACCATTATTTAGTGGATAGAATCCAACAGTTCCATTCACTTGATTCAAAACATATATTTTGCCATTACCTTCTACACTTCCATCAGATGCTTTAAGTGCATTTTCTTCTTCTAATACAAAATTACTGATAGTAGGTATTTCAAAACTATTATCGCTTCCTTCTTGTTTAGATATCAGTATCGCAGTTCCAGCAGGCACTTCAGTTTTTTCTGTTAAAGCTATCTGATGTCTATCTGTAAAAATACAAGCAGTTTCTATAATATAAGCAGTTACATCTGTACCTTCAAAATCCAAAGCATTATTAGTTACGTATGTAGCCCATCCAACATCAGAAATACGAACAGTTTCAGAAGTTAACGCTGTACGATAATTGCAATACACGGGTTCCTCTGTGTAAATTTCAACTTTGGATATTCTCACACCACTTACAGAACCGTTTCCTGATTTCGAAGTGATACGCAATTTACCAGTTCCCGATAAAGCCACACCACCAGTATAAGTATTTTTTCCTGTTTCAGAGTTTCCAGATACAGTAACATCCTTCCATGTGTTCATTCCATCTCCAATAGTTAAACTATTATATTCAACACCTCCATAAGTTCCTCCATAGACAATAACTTTAGAAAGTTTACTCAACTCAAATGCTTCAGACTCAATGTAAGCACCATCACCAAATAATCGATATTTACTTTTAGCTGTTGTATTACCGCTATATGTCCAAGTGTCATATCGAAGTGTCTGTGTTAGTATTTCTTCGGTATTGGTTCCTGATAATTTGGCAAAAACAGCATAATAGGTCACATCATTCATTCCCATTGTAGCGGAAGTGGTAAAAGTAGGCGCAGTATTGGTAGGTTCCAAAGTTGACTCAGACCAACCCATAAACTCATAACCGTTGGGAATATTATCTGTTGGTGCTGCAAACGTGATTGCTTCGCCTTCTGCAATCGATGTACTGGAAGTCACACCATTGACACTCCAAGTTACATTATGTTTAACTTTCTTACCCGACTGTATAACAGTAACAACCTTATTAACAGACTGAGTTTCATACGAATAAGTAAGAGTAATTTTCCCTACTCGATCAGTTGTTGTTTCATTGATTAATGCCGTGAAATGAATCATATCATTAGTTGCATCAGTAATTGTTATCCATTCTGAACCTTGCGTAACCGATGCTGTTAATGTACCATCGTCTTTGGGATTATTAATAGAGTAATTTATGATTCCACTTGTTGCATCATCATCTAAAGCAATGTCATCAGCAATTATTTCAGGGATAGTCCCAACATAAATATAAAGAGTAGCAGGAGGGTAGGTACTAAAACTATTTGACGTAGAGTAAGCACCAATTTTATCAGTATTTTTTCCTATGAAACGAGTAGTTGTGCCTTTGTTTTTGAAATAAATAGTACCGTCTTCGAGGGTTGACACAGTCCAAATATATTTATTATCTGATGGGAGGGTAGAACTAATCGTAAAATCTGTTGAACTACCGCTATACCCTAAATATGTACCATTAAAGATAATGAAATAATTTCCTGATGTGCCTGTAGATTTAACCTTAAAAGTCAATGGTTGACCTGTAGTAATGGTAATTAAGTTGCCGTTTATAGTAAAACCATTTGTAATAGTTTCAAATTTTTTATTATTATAACTTGAAGCCAATCGATTATTATATCCTAAGATGTAAGTTCCTTCTTCAGTCAAGTCCGCTACAGATGAAATTTTTCGATAGTTTTGCGCCCATGCCCCCACGCTCACTATCATAGCCAGCAATATGACGAGCCATCTTAAGTTTTGAGTAATTTGTTTCATACTAATTTTTGTTTTAAGGTTTTATTAATTGTTTTATTTTGCTTTTAAATACCGTCCAAAATATCAAAAATTCCTGCAAAGATAGAAAATTTTATTTGTTGACGCGTCATGAGATAAAAAAAACAATCACAAAATAAAGATTTTTTATCATTTATCTACTGACTTCACATATCGCGAAAGCAATCACTCGCCCAATGATTATCCGCAATCAGCTGATAATGTTCCTAAGGAGAAATGAACAAGGAGCCTGAGGCAACGCCCCAGGTAATAGACGGTATGAAAGAAAAACGATTCAAGAGTCAGTTTTCAAATGTGTCAACCGCCTCTTGCAGCAGGGAGATAATTGGCAGATGCTGAGGACAAGCATCCTCACACTGTCCGCATTGCACGCACACCGATGCCTTCGGTCCTCCTGTTCGCCAGCCATAGTTGTTGCGAGCTTCAGCCAGATTGCCATAACTCTTGTACTCGTTCAGTACGGAGAAGATTTCCGGAATGTGTATTTCCATCGGACAACCAGGCGTGCAGTAATGGCAGGATGTGCAAGGAACCACGTTCGTTCGCCCCAGCACTTCCCTTGCCTCTTCCACCACTTTTTGCTCGAATTCATCGAGAGATTTGAATGATTTCATGTATGAAACATTGTCCATCATTTGTTCCATACTCGACATGCCACTGAGCACCACCATCACATTCGGCAGAGAAGCCACATAGCGAATTGCCCACGAAGCCATCGAAGCAGTAGGGTTGGCACGAAGCAGCACGTCTTTCACTGCCTGCGGAGGATTGGCAAGCGTTCCACCCTTCACGGGTTCCATCACAATCACAGGCTTGCCGTGACGTGTGGCGATGTCATAGCATTGGCGCGCAGCAATGATGCGGTTGTCCATGTCGGCATAGTTGATTTGGAGCTGCACAAACTCCATGTCGGGATGGTCGCAGAGGATTTGCTCCAACAGGGCAGGACTGTCGTGGAACGAAAACCCGATATGCCTGATAAGCCCTTCGTCCTTCAACTTGTGCATATAGTCCCAGATGCCATAGCTGTCGTATCGCTTCAGGTTCACCGCATCGATGCCATGCAGCAAATAGAAGTCGAAGTAGCCTGCACCCGTTCGTTCCAAACTCACCTTGATTTCATTCTTAGCTTCTTCTTCGCTCGAACACGCAAAAGCCGCTGCATTGAGTTTGTCGGCAAGGTAGTAGCTTTCGCGTGGATACCTGCTGCACAACGCTTCCTTCGCTGCCGGTTCCGACCCCGCATAGATATAAGCCGTATCGAAATACTTTCCTCCTGCTGCGATGAAAGCATCCACCATTTGCTTGGTCTGTTCCAAGTCGGTTGTTTTGTCTGCCAGTTGTGGCAAGCGCATGAGTCCGAAACCCAACTTCATGCAGTCTTTCACAAGTTCATTCATAGAGTACTTTATTTAGTTGTGGCAAAAATAGCGAAAATCATTGTAAAGTAAAAACTAAGTAAGCTAAAAGTTAATAGTAAAAAAAATTTACGAAAAATTCACGGGTAATTCACGACCATTCGCGTTAAAATAAAAAACATGAATTACCGCAAATTATCCGCGAATTATCATGAATTATTATGTTTTTCTTCGAGAGCTTAAACAATTATTTACGATTAATTCGCGGTCAATTCACGGCCATTCACGTTAAAATATAAAACATGATTTTTTCGTGAATGATATCGTTGTCATATATTTCTTGAGGAAACGCTTATCATTTTTTAATTTTAATTTTTTACCTTTTCATCATTAATTCGTTAACTTTGCAGCAATTTTATCCTATAAATACACAAACCATGAAACCATTTTTAAAAATTCTCTCAACCCTCTTCTTTCTATCTGCTCCAGCAGTAGCACAAGTCACCATCAACTACACCGAGGACGGAGCCACAGTGAATGTCCCAGAAACCGTCAAGGGTGTCGTCCATAGCGTCACAGGCACAAATGTCATCATCTTCTCGTCCAACACCACCGACGAACTCACCTACTCCGTTTCGGGCACCTGTTCCGACGGTTCGCTCTCCATCAGAGGCTCCTATAAATTCACCCTGGAACTGAACGGCATCAACCTCACCAACAACCACGGAGGAGCTGCCATCTACGAAAATTGCGGAAAGCGCGTGGCAGTCGTCATCAAGGAGGGAACGGTGAACACCCTGTCGGACGCAGCCACCAACACACAGAAAGCGGCACTCTACTTCGGAGGGCATCCCGAATTTGAAGGTGGCGGCACACTGAACGTAAGCGGAAAAGCCAGGCACGCCATCGTCTCCAAGGAATACATGGAGCTGAAAGCCAACACTGGCACCATCAACATACTCGAAGCAGTGAGCGACGGCATACACTGCGGAAAGGGGAAGGTGAACAACGAACACAACTACTTCAAGATGAAAGGCGGTACGGTCAACATCGCGAATGTGGGAGGCGATGGCATAGATGCCGACGATTTCGGCACTATCCACATCAAGAACGGTACTCTCAACATCAGCGTTGGCGACGACTCAAAGGCTCTGAAGGCAGACAGCATCCTCAACATCAGTGGCGGCGACATCAACATCTATGCCAAAGGAGCTGACAGCGACGCCCTCCGTGCCAACTATGCCGTGAACATCAGCGGAGGCGACATCGACATCGTTCTGGGAGGCGACGGAACCAAAGGCATCAAATCGAAATGCGAAACAGCTTCCACGGTCAACAACGGTGGCAACATGAACATCAGCGGAGGCAATATCAGCATCCTGGCATTGGGCAACAACTTCACGGATGCCACTGGCGACGTGTCGAAATGCGTGGGTGCCAGCATCGACGGCAACCTGAACCTCACCGCAGGCGAACTCCACATCACGACGATGGGCGACGAAGCAAAGGACTTGGCAGTGAAAGGCACAGAAACCATTGCAGACGGAACCGTGTTCACGACCCAATCGCCGTGGAAAGTGAACCCTTACGACTACCTCTACGACATGACTGCTTATTGCATCGTGAAACAAAATGCCACGACCCTCGACAACTACACCAACAAAGCCATCGGTGCTTTCCTTGGCGACCAGTGCATCGGCATTGCCATTTTCGACAACAACACTTACGGCACCATGCACCTATACAGCAACACTGCCACCACCGACGAACCGTTGACATTCCGACTCTACGACTACGACACAGGCAACACATACGAACTGACCGCTACCGAGGACGTGACCTTCACCTCCGATGCCAACTATGGTTCGCCAAGCGAACCTATCATCCTCACATACCGCCTCAACTACCCTGGCGATGCCAACTGCGACGGACAAGTGGATATTTCCGACGTGGTAACCGTAGTGAATTATGTCCTTTCGGGTTCAGCATCCGACAACACCAGCTTCGACCATCAGAATGCAGACATGAACGAAGATGGCAACATCGACATCTCCGATGTAGTCAGCATCGTCAATATGATTCTCAACAACTGAATTGTAGAATGAAGAAAGGGAAAATGTCTCCTAAAGAAATTGGCTAAATCGGCAAAATTTAATTTAACGATAACCATAACGACAACCGCCATCTGGATGGAAAGTTAAGGCTATGGTTAAAGTTGAAATAAATTTAGTACATTTAGTATATTTCTTCAGGAGACATCATTCTTAATTCTTCATTCTTTATTCTTCATTTTACTAAAATTTCTCTCGATGAATTCGACTTTTTTGCACTTTTGAACTATTTTCACAGCGAAATGAACGGAATTGATAGGACGACGGAAAAAAACGTCGTACCTTTGCAGTGTCAAAAGAAAAAAGACAAGATTATTCATATACAAAAAGGGTTAGTTAATATATAAGTTAGTTTAGATTAGTTAGTAAATGTTTTTTTAAATTCGGACCGCGAGGTTAGAATTTAGCCTAACAACAGCCTCCCTCATCATCGACTTGAGGGAGGCTGTTGGCGTTTATATACACAACGAGCCTTCGTTTTCTTCTCAACGAACGCTCGTTTCCCTCTCAATGAACGCTCGCCGAAACGCAAACGAACGTTCGTTGTTTTTCATAACTCAAAATAATCAGGGATTGGAAGGATATAAAAGGGATTTTGGGTAAGTTAAAAGACTTTTCTTGGCGTTCATTTGTGTGAATTTGTTGACAGAAAAAAGATTTGTTGACTCCCTATTGTTTCAAAATGCGAATAATTTTAGCAAAGATGATTGTCTTTAAATAAAAAAGAGTATATTTGCATCCAATAAAAAAAAGCTATATGTGTACAATAACCTTAGAGTATAATAAAAGCAATGCTCTTGCACGACGCAAGCTTGCTGCTTTGCTGGCAACAGGATTGTTTATACCTAAAGAAATTAAGTCCGACGAGCCAACGGCAGAGGATGTAGCTGCTCATCGCAAAGAGATTGATGAATTTCTGTATGCTTCGAAAATTTTAGCTGCCAAAGCATTTAAACGACATCTATGACCTATCACCAAAAAGATATTGTAGAGATAGACTTTCCTATTCCAGGAGAAGGATACAAGGTTCATCCTGCTGTCATTGTGTCAAATGACGAATTACAGGTTGATGAGGGTTTTGTTTATGTGGCCCTAATCTCATCGCAAGACTTCTCATACAGCCGTCATTATGCATACCCTCTTACTGACGATATGCTATCTTTCAAAATGCAAAAGAAAAGCTATGTTAAATGCCAAGTATTAGCTGTTACCGTTGACACTGGAATCATACGTCGTCTCGGAACAATTAAGCAGGAGTACTTTGACGAGATTGTAGATAAAATTATTGAATCTATTTTCTAATTTCTCAGTTCAACTATTCAGGCTCACAAGTAGCGAAAATCACAGACAGGGTTGTACACATTTAGCAGGGGTTGAACAATTCTCCACGGCTTACCTGTGCTCATAACGTATTTGAAAAACGAATATAAGAGTTCTAACTATATAAACATTGCACCATGAAAAGACTACTTTTTCTTGCTCTCCTTATTGCCTTTGTGGGGAATATACGGGCACAAGAAACAATCATGTTCAACACGGGGAATATCGTTTCACCCGAAATCAAGAACGACCAAACTGTCACCTTCCGTTTCTTGGCTCCCAATGCACAGAAAGTGGAGGTGGAGGGTAGTTTTCTGAAACAGAATAGACGTGCTGCATTGACCAAGGACGAACGAGGCGTGTGGAGTTTCACGACCGAGGTGCTGCAACCCGAGATGCACACTTATTGCTTCTACGTGGATGGCATCCGCATGACAGACCCGAACAATGTGTATATGTGTCGCGACATTGCCACTTACACCAACTATTTCTTCATCGACGGTGAACTCTCTGCCAACTACATCGTGCGCGACGTTCCGCACGGCACTGTCTCGAAAGTGTGGTATCCAAGTCCTGGTTTGGGAATGAATGCACGGCGCTTCACGGTCTATACACCTGCTGGCTATGAGGAAGGGAAGAAACGCTATCCTGTGCTTTACCTCTTGCATGGAGCTGGTGGCGACGAAAACGCATGGAGCGAACTGGGTCGCGCAGCTCAGATTGCTGACAACCTCATTGCCCAAGGCAAGGCAGAGCCTATGATTATCGTGATGCCCAATGGGAACGGCGCTCAGAAAGCCATGCCTGGAGAATATGAAAACTCCATGCAGAAACCGACATTCATGTCGCGCGGCATGATGGACGGAGCTATCGAGAAGGCATTTCCAAAGGATGTGGTGGGCTATGTGGATGCTCATTTCCGCACCATTGCCGACAAGAACCACCGTGCCATTTCGGGGTTGTCGATGGGTGGATTCCATAGCATTTACATTTCAGCCAACAATCCAGACATGTTTGGCTACATCGCTCCCATGTCTGCCGCTATCAATCGCCAAAGCCGAAATCAGCAACAGCCTGAGATTTACCAAAACTTGGAGGAAAAGATGGTAACTCTGTTTCAAAAGAAGCCAAAGCTCTATCGTATTTACATTGGTAACACGGATTTTCTCTTTCAAGACAACGTGAATTTCCGCAAGATGCTCGACAAGCATGGTTGCAAATACGAATACTTCGAAAGCGACGAAGGTCACATCTGGGCAAACTGGCGCAAATATCTGAACGACTTACTTCCAAAGCTATTCAAGTAACAAGCAATTCCTAATTATTATCATGGCAAAAATCGTTAAAATGGATAATCATCGTAAGGATGAAGAGAACAAGACTGTGGAGGAATTTCTGAAAAATCTTAGTTATGAAACTTTGACTCAGAATCTGAAAGACTCAGAAAAAAAATTATTAAAAAACCTTGGAATTAAAACGACTGAAGATGTGCTGGGTTTAATTTCAATGCTGGGAATCAAATCTGATGAGAAGTTTGAAAATGCGAAGCATTTATTTGAAAAGGATAATCCTCCTTTTGACCTCATATCAACTGACGAGGATGACGAGGAAGATGAATACTACGATCTCGATTATGTTCCTAAAGGACTTTTTATCGAAAAGGATTTGCCTGCCAAAGAATATCACATACGCATCAAACTCAATAATGCTCCTGTCAAGATATGGCGAGAACTGAAAGTTCCATCGAACATGTCGCTTGAACTCTTGGCGCAGTTTCTTATCATTGCAATGGGTTGGGACAACGCACATCTGCATCAATTCAAGAAGAATGACTTCATCTTCAAGAACACTTCCGACATCAAACGGGACAATGACATGTTTGGAGAATGGGGCATTGGACGTTACAGAACATACAATGCTGACGAACTTGCCATTTCGGATGTGCTAAAGCAGAAAGGAGAGCGCATGAAGTTTGAATACGACTTCGGCGACAGTTGGGAGCATGACGTGTGGGTGAAAGGCATTCGTGAATATGAGAAAGACGAGGAGCCAACGGTGGTATTTGTGAAAGGTCAAGGCGCTTGTCCACCTGAAGACTGCGGAGGTGTGTGGGGATATGAAGACCTTCTCGAAATCAAAACGAAGAAACGCAAGTCGGCAGATGAAAAGGAACGGTTGTCATGGTACGGACTGGACGACCCGCATTTCAAGCCTGAACTATGTAACGAGGAATGGACGAATGAGGACGTACAGAACTATTGGAGTACCATCAAAGAAGCGATGAAGAAGGAAAAATGATGTCTCCTAAAGAACCTTTTAGCTCGTCGAAGCCAAATTTACAAAGTAATCGTTAGAAATAATTTGCTACGATTTTAAACCACGAATTACTCGAATTAAACGAATTTACAATATTTAATTTTATCAAATTTCACTAATTTAAAAAATGCCAGCATTTTTGTTCGTGAAATTTGAATAACTAATACATAAATAATTCGTTTAATTCGAGTAATTCGTGGTTTTGTATAATCCCAGTTACTCTTAAATCTTTGCTATATTTTAAATTTTGCCGATTTAGCCAATTTCTTTAGGAGACTTCATTCTACATGGAAGTAGTCAACATCCACATAGCCGCCTGTTGCTTTGGTGGCATAATTGAAGATGGCGAATTTCGTTCCCATAAACATACGGGTGTAGTCGAACTTCACGCTGACAGGATTGCCGATGGAAATCCAATTCTTGCCATCTAAGCTGTAATAGTAGTAGCTCAAGTCTTTGCCATCCGTGAAATCACCATCCACTCGCAGGTAGATTTGCTTGCGCTTGAGCGGAACGGAAGCCACTTCCTCCACTTTGGCATCCTCCAAATGGCGAGTGCCACGACGAAGCACCATCTTCTGTTCGGTCATCACCAGTCGCAGTTTCTTGCCTTCCTTCTGCACTTGCAGCGCACCGCAGTCGCCTTGGAAAGCACTCAGTCCTGCCACGTCGCCATCCTTCATTTTGCTCACATCGAGCTTGATGCTACCCGAACAACGAGGTGCTGTCATACGTTGGGTGAGCGTGTTCGGAGCCGCAAAGAGCTGGTCCACCACTCGTGCTGTCTTCAGGCGCATATAGCCAGGACGCTCGGTCAGACTCCAAGCCTCATCTATCGGGTTGTGGTTCCACTGCCAGTACAAGCCCAAGTTTCCGTCGTGGCAAACCAGATTGCCTTTCTCGCTACCAGCAGGGTTGAAGTCGTCACTGCCGACAATGCCTTCCATCGAGGTGTAATCCACACTGAGGTCGTTCGGTATCTTTCCGTTCTCATCGCCTAAGATGGGCCAATCGTCAATCCAACGACATGGCATCAGACAAGGGGTGCGACCGATTCCATCGCGATCCTGGAAGATGAATCCGTACCACTCTCCGTTCTTGCCATCCACGATACAGCCCTGTCCCACTCCGCCGAATCTCTCGAAAGGTGTTTCAAGGATGACTTTCTTCTCGTAAGGTCCCAAGATGTTGTCAGCACGATAGCAAACTTCTCGACGCACTCGCCCTGGCACTCCCCACTTCATGGAAATCATACAGAGATAATACTTGCCGTTGTGCTTGATGACGCTGCTGCCTTCGAGCAATGCGCCACGCTCTTCTTCGTCGCGTTCGAAGAGTATCTTGTTGACACCTCCTGGCTTCTGGTCGCTCAAGTCTTCATTCAGTTCAATCAGTCGTCCTGTCTCGCAGAACACATACACGCGCCCGTCATCGTCGAAGAAAAGGGAACCGTCGTGCATGTGCTTAGGACGCGAAAGGAGTGTCCACGGTCCTGCTGCATCCTTCGCGGTGAAGATGAAACCCTTGCCTGGCGCACCGTTGGCAGTGAACCACACATAGAACTGGCCGTTGTGGTAACGAATGGAGGAAGCCCACTGTCCTTGTCCATACACGCTTTCGTGGTCGAGCAAGTCGTAGCGCGGACCATCGTCGATGCGTGGAAACACGTAGGAAATGGTTTCCCAATGCTGCATGTCAGTGGAGCGCATGATGGGAGCACCAGGCATGAGGTGCATCGTCGTGCTAATGAGATAGTAATAGTCGCCCACTCTGCAAATCGACATGTCGGGCACATCGGCATAGATAATCGGGTTGCGATAGCCTTGAGCCTCACATGGAAGGGAAACAAACAAGGATTGAATGGCAAAGAAAGCCAAGAGGAAAAGTTTACGTATCATATTGCATGGTGAATTTAGTTTCGTCAAAACAACCCGTCGTTTCGGAATCGAGAAGCATTCCAAAACGATTTCAGCAGCAAAGATACGTCGATTTTGTGTTTTTCAGTTTTTGATATGTTACAAGAATTTTCGATTTTGAAAAAAGTCACCAAATTCCATGACAATCATTTCTTCAAAATCTTTTTTCCGTTCACGATGTTGATGCCATCCACAGGCTGAGAATGGGCGATTCCATCGAGAGAAATATATGTTTTTGGCATGGTGGCTGACGCATCCATTTCCACATCATTCACAGCCAACAGCTCATCAATCTCATCGAGTGAGTTCAGAAAACCAATGTAGGAAATTCGTGCTGTTCCGCTCGTTGCAGTCAGTCCGAAAATGGTGGCACCCGTGCAGAAACTCCATTCGTCGCCTTGACAATTGCCATCGAGTCCACTTTCAGTAATGTTCCAAGCCACCACACGCTTTGTTCCCGACGTGCGGGTAGCGGTTGGCGGCACCTGACTGCTCTTGTTCACGCCGTTCAACCACCACAGGTAACTCTTTCCGCTGCTCAGATTCAGTCCTTCACCCACCACGACGAAGTATTTTTGCGCCGCCTTCACGTTGTATTCGCAATTTTCGTAGTCGAGCATCAGGCAAACATTGTTGTTGCCTGATGCTTTCACTGTGATTACATTTTCCGTTGTGTTGTAGGAGATATTGCTCTGCAACACACGGTTGCTGTCGCCTGTCTTCCAGTCGGATGCTTGGAATTTGTAGAACTTGCCATCGTAGCCACTCACCAATCGCAAATAGTAGAGCCCAGGAAGCACTGTTCCTCCGTCAGCCACGAACCTGAAGACAAATTCTTTCTTTGCACTGCCATCGGCATTCACTGCCATTTCCTTTGGCAACTCAATCTCCACGTTGTAGAAGCCGTTTCTTTCTGCATTCTTATGCGAAGAAGGAATGGTGACGGTGGTCAGCTTCTCACCATTTATATATATAGTACCCACGCGACCTTTGTCAGCCGTCGTAAATCGGCACATGATGGCAAGGGAGTCCTTCTTGAGCGACTTGTTCTGCAAGGTGTATTGCACAAAACCGCCTCGTTGTGCATCGCGATAGAACTCACCATTGTATGCGCCGTATGAACTGCTGGTGGAGTAACTGGCATCGTGTCCTGCTTCGCTCTGTTGTTCACCCGTTGCCACATAGTCGATGGTACGAGCAATGAGTGCTGCTGCGGCAGCATCTGCCTTGCCCATATCGCTCTCGTTGTAAGCCTCAGCCGTCTGTGCATACCAATAGCAACTGTAGCGTGCATGGTGTATCTGATAGAAAGGCACGAGTGTCAACTGGTTCCAGTCGCCTTTGCTCTGTTCGCTCTTGGCATCGATGGTGAACTGCAAGTCGCCCACCTTCTTGATGCGCTTGAGCAATTCGCTGCGATTGCCAATGAGGAGAGGAGCACTACTGAGCGACTTGCTCGTTGCCATTGCTCCAGGACTGTGGTCCATGCGTCCTTCTCCAGCGAACTCGTTTTGCAGTTTCTCGTATGTCAACCCCGTAGTCTTGGCATCATTGGCATTCATGGCTGTGGTTTGTGCTGCCAGAAGGATTGGACCATACTTAAATGCCACATAGTCCGTATAGTTCGGACATTCCTCATAACGTAGCGACATAGGCAGACTGACGGTGACTTCGTCGCCAGCCTTCACGCTCACATGTACGTAGGAAGCCACTCCTTCCTTCACACTCACGCTCTGCTTCTTGCCGTTCACACTCACGGCAAAGTCCTTACCCACCCAAGCAGGATGGCGCACAGCCAAGGTGAACGAGCCCTTGTCAATCTTCAGCGTTGTACTTTGTTCGAAAGGAAATCCTGTGGTTTGAGTCACACCGAAATGCTCAGCCTGGAGTTGGCTTGCCGTGAACTGATTCACGTAGAGTGTAGCATTGTCCATGCTATGCGTATAGATGAAGTGTCCATACTTGGCATGGTTCTCCATTCCTGTTCCCACACAGCACCACATGCCCTGATTCACCTGCGAATAGATGCGGTAGGACTGTGGACGAAGTGTCGTGAAATAAACATAGCCACCTGTCTGCGGATCCTGCGTGGAAAGGATATGGTTCCATGTGGTTGATTCGTAGAAATCGGCATACTTGGCATCATGGGTTTCGTCGAAAAGGTCTTCCGAGAGTTTCAGCATATTGTTGGAATTGCAGCTCTCCGGTCCTTCCAAGTTTTCCATATACTGAGCACCACGACTGGCTGCCAAGAAATGCTCGCTCACACTGTTACCACCTATTGCCACGGTGCGGTTCTCCACCACGTCCTGCCAGAAATTGTGTGCAGCCTTCTGATAGGTCGTTGCCGTGTTGTCCAACTGGTAGATACGTTCAAAACCTATGTATTTAGGCACCTGCGTATTTGCATGTTTTCCATCGAGGAAAGTGGTGTTGAGGGTTTGCATGTTGTTAATCATCGTGCTGTGGCTGTATTTCTTCGCAGCAGTCAGATACTTCTTGTCACCAAAAATTTGATAGGCATCAGCCAATGTTTCGTTCATGCCTCCGTGTTCCCAACCCAGCACAGTCTGCATGTCGTTAGTGCTCAATCGGCTCACCACATTCACGCTCCAATCGCACAGTTTCTTGTAAAGTTCCTTGGCCTCTTCGCTTTTTGTGTAGAGCCAAGCGTCGCGCAAACCAGCCAGCACTTTGTGTTCGCAATAGAAAGGCACCCAACCTCCATACTGGCGGAAAGCCGAGAGGTCGTTGGCATAGAGTCCTGTCCAGATTTGATTGATAGGTTGTCCACCGATGAAACCATACATGCCTTGCGTGTCCTTGTCGAAAGCGTCCTGACAATCCTTCAAGATGTCAAGGCAATAGTCGAGACGCTCCTTCAACTTGCTTTTCATAGCGGCATCATAGCTTGCAGCATATCCCAAGGCAAGAGCGGTGAGATAATGGCCTCCCACGTGTCCTTCCAAACTCCATGACGACAAACCCCAGTTGGAGAATGAAGGATGCTTCGTTTCCCAACCGTAGTATTTCGAGCCGCTCTTCTTGCTCAGTCCAGCCTGACGGATGAATGGAGTCAGCAGACGGTCTGCGTCATATTTCAAAAGGAGATTGTTGTTCACATCCATTGCCGTTTTCAATGGACTATCCAAAAGTGTCACCTCGTCCAAGTCGAAATGTTCGGGATAAATGTCACTTTGGGCACGAAGTTGCTGAGTGAAAACAAACAGCACACTCGCAAGCAAAAGATTTGTTCTGAAGTTCATAACATTCACTATTGAATATATTAAACATTTTATTTTCTGCAAATATCGTGAAAAACATTCTCGTACACAAATTTCTTTTCCAAGAAAAAAGGCGAATTCATCGGCGATTTTACAAATTCGAAAAAAGAAGTTACACCCTGTTTACAAATTCAACAAGTACCGTAACAAAATTGACAATATACATCGAAAAAAGTTCCTAACTTTGCATCGTCAAAGAAAAAAAATGACAACGACTTTCGAATAAAAGATTTTTTCTATATTTCATATTGGTTAGATAGTTAGTAATATTATAGTTAGTTAAAGGTTTCATTCTTGCGATTCGATGCTGAGATAGCATTGAATCGTTTTTTTATGTCATACGAACAAACTTTTTGCTATAATTCACTAACTTTGCCACAAAATTACTAATTATTTGATGAAATCCATGAAAAAAGCATTCTTTTTTTTGTTTGTCAGCATCCTGACAAGCACAATTTCCGCACAGACGGATTTCCACAACGGGGCAAAGACACCACCAATGGGATGGAATTCCTGGGACTGCTACTTTTCTTCTGTCACAGAACAGCAAGTGAGAAACAACGCCGAATACATGCGCGACCATCTGCTGAAATACGGATGGGAATACGTGGTGGTTGACATTCGTTGGTTCACCGACGACAAGAATTCCTATTACAACCAGACGAACCCCGTCTATACGATGGACGAGTACGGACGCTATTTGCCCGACACGAAGCGTTTCCCTTCTGCGGCTGATGGCAAAGGATTCAAGAAACTCGCCGACGACATCCATGCGATGGGTTTGAAGTTCGGCATCCATATCATGCGAGGTGTACCGAAGAAGGCAGTCAACAACAAATGCCCCATCTACGGCAGTACATACTCCTGCAACCAAATCTACAACCGCGACTCGCTCTGCACTTGGCTCAGCGACAACTACACCGTGGACTGCACCAAGCCTGGAGCACAAGACTACTACAACTCTATCTTCAACCTCTATGCCGAGTGGGGCGTCGATTTCATCAAAATCGATGACCTCAGTCGCCCTTACCATGACGGAGAAATCGGACTCATCCGTCACGCCATCGACCAATGCGGACGACCTATCGTGTTGAGCATGAGTCCTGGTGCCACACCTCTTAATAAATGGAAGAGCTGCCAGCAAAATGCGAATATGTGGCGCATGATGGACGACCTGTGGGACAGATGGAGCGACATCGCTGCCGTGTTCACCTTGGCACAAAACTGGAACCAGTATCGCATCGAAGGCAGTTATCCCGACTGCGACATGTTGCCTTTGGGCAAGATTGCCATGAACAACAATGGTGGAACAGGACGTTTCTCCAACCTCACGGAGAACGAACAATACACGATGATGAACCTCTGGAGCATCTTCAAGTCGCCACTCATGTTCGGCGGCGACCTCACCTACAACACGGACTTCACGAAGAAGCTCATCACCAATGCCGACATCATCCACATCGACCAGCACTCCATCAACAACCGCCTTGTCAGCAACAATGGTTCTGGAGCCATTTGGACTGCCGACGAACCCGACAGCAACATCCACTATGCTGCGATGTTCAACCTCAGTTCCAACACCAACTGGATTCGTGCCAATGAAGCACTATTCTCCACCGAAACCATCTCTCTCCTCACCACGGGCTTCGGACAGCAAGTGAATGTCGATATTCCTGCGGGCAGCAAGGTGCTTTCGCTCGTTGCCGACGACTCTGGCGACAATTTCAATTACGACCATGCCGACTGGGTGAACATTTGGATTCACAAGGAGAACGGCGACAGCGTGCGCCTCTCTGCCAACGACGTGATTCGCCAAGACGTGACAGGCACGTACTACCACCGCGTGAACTGGAACAAAAACCTGAACGGAACCACCCTACGCATCAACGGAAAAGCCTACTCCAACGGCTTCAGCTACGAATCCAATGGCATTCTCGTCTTCAAACTCCCCGAAGGAGCCGTGCGTTTCTCAGGCTACTGCGGAATCGATGACACAGGACGCTTGCAAAATGGTGCCACATCGTCCATCAAGTTCATGGTGTTTAACGAAGACCCAAGCTATCGTTCTGCCTGCAATCCAGCTCATGCACTCGCCAACAGCCACTTGGTCAGTGGAAAATTTCAGACTGAAGGCACAACCATCGAAGCCGACATCGCAGGAGCCAAGAAACTCTATCTCGTTGTGACTGACGCTGGCGATGGTTTCAGCTACGACCATGCCGACTGGATTAACCCAACACTTGTGGATGCCAATGGAAACGAAACAAAACTCACTTCTTTCAAATACGACAGTAGCGTGACAGACTGGAAGAACATTTCCAACTATGGCAAGAACGTAGATGGGGGTGTGCTCGTCGTTGGAGGACAAGAATATACCGATGGAATCGGCACAAATGCCAATAGTACGATTACCTACACACTTCCTCCTAACCATCCATTCGTCAAGTTCCGCAGTTTCGTTGGCTATGATGAAGGTGTCAAGAAAAACATCAACAATGGTGTGACAATGGAATTTCTCGTCTTCACTTCCGACCCGACAGCCACCGACAGCCTCTCTCTCCCACTCGACCTCACAGCTCTCGGCATCCCTTCTGGAGAGAAATGCGAAATCACCGACCTCTGGACCCAAAAATATCTCGGCACCTTCTCGGGCTCAGAATACGTTGCCACACTTGCAGGCCATGCTTCACAAATGCTGAAGATTGTGCCAACAGGAGAAATCGATGCCATTTCATCCGTGACAAATGATGAAAAACCATCGATGAATTCGAACAAAATTGCCGAATCCTTCACCGATGGCATCTACTCTTTGCAAGGCAAACGGATTGCCTCAACCTCGCACGCACTCCCCCACGGTGTCTATCTTCAATCATCCAATCACCATATTAGGAAGATTGCGAAATAGCTTCATCATCCACAGGGAAGCATATATAATAAGAATAGGAAGTAGAGAATCGCTCTACTTCCTATTTTTTATGACATTGACACCAAAATAGAGGAATGCAATGAAGAAAAACACGACCATCGTATAAGACATCGTGTCGCGCATCACCGATGCCATCCAGACACTGCCTACCAAACAAAGGAAGCAGCAGATGGTGGAGATAATCCAAATAATCCTACTGAACTTGTTCATAAGGAATGAGATTTTATTGATGTAGAAGAAAAATCACACATTCAGTTTCCAGCTGAAACCATCCTTCGTGTCCTTCACCTCAAAGCCCAGAGCAGCAAGGCGGTCACGAATCAAGTCGCTTGTTGCCCAGTCCTTATTGGCTTTCGCCTTCATGCGCTGCTCAAGGAGCATATCGACCACCTTGCCGAAAGCCTCCTCACGGGCTGCATTATTGCCATCGGCAGAAGAAGCCGACTTGCGCAAACCAAGAATGTCGAAAGCGAAGGTGTCGAACACAGCAGTGAGTGCTTTCAGCACGTCCTCCGAAATCGTCTCTTTCTTGTCGAGGATGGAATTGATGGTCTTGGAAGCCTCGAAGAGCGCACTGATGACTGTTGGTGTGGAGAAGTCGTCGTTCATGGCCTCATAGCACTTGTTGCGGAGGTCCTCCACAAATGCCATCGTCACGCTGCCGTTTGCCTCTGGCTGAATCTTTCCCAGTGCATTGTAGGCATCAAGCAGTCGCTCAAGTCCCTTCTCAGCTGCTTGCAGGGCTTCGTTGCTGAAATCCACCGTAGAACGATAGTGAGCCTGCAAGATGAAGAAACGGATGGTCATTGGCGAATAAGCCTGAGTGAGGTTCTTGTTAGTTCCCGCGAAGAATTCAGGAAGGGTGATGAAATTGCCAAGACTCTTGCCCATTTTCTGACCATTGATGGTAATCATGTTGTTGTGAATCCAGTATTTCACCATTGGCTCGCCCTGACTTGCCACCGCTTGCGCTATTTCGCACTCATGGTGAGGGAACACGAGGTCCATACCTCCACCGTGGATGTCGAAATGATTGCCAAGGTACTTGCGACCCATCGCCGTACATTCACAGTGCCAACCAGGGAAGCCATCGCTCCACGGACTTGGCCAGCGCATGATATGCTCAGGCTGAGCTTTCTTCCAAAGGGCGAAATCCACCTGATTGCGCTTCTCGTCCGTTCCGTCGAGTGTACGCGAATTATTGATGACATCATTCAAGTTGCGCCCCGAAAGAATGCCATAGTGATGGTCGCGGTTGTACTTCTCCACATCGAAATACACCGAGCCTTGGCTTTCGTAGGCATAGCCATTCTTCAGGATTTCCTCCACCAGCTGAATCTGCTCGATGATATGTCCCGTGGCATGAGGTTCTATACTTGGAGGAAGCACATTCAGCGCATCCATTGCTTCATGGTAGCGGTTCGTGTAATACTGAGCCACTTCCATTGGTTCCAGCTGTTCGAGTCGTGCCTTCTTAGCAATCTTGTCCTCGCCCTCATCAGCATCGTGTTCCAAATGTCCCACATCGGTGATGTTACGCACATAGCGCACCTTGTAACCGAGGTGCTGAAGATAGCGGAAAACGATGTCGAAGGTGATGGCAGGACGCGCATGACCCAAGTGGGCATCGCCATAAACGGTTGGACCACAAACATACATGCCCACGAACGGAGCATGAAGAGGTTTGAATGGTTGCTTGGTGCGACTCAGACTATTGTAAATATAGAGTTGATTGTCCATGAGTAATTGGGGTTTTATAAATCTACTTGTTCTTTAAATCTTCTTCGATGAAAGCCAGAAGACGCTCTACAGCATCCGCCTCAGGAATGTTCTTCTCAATACATTCCTTCTGCTTGTAAAGGCTGACCTTACCAGCCGCAGCACCCACATAGCCATAGTCGGCATCTGCCATTTCACCAGGACCATTCACAATACAGCCCATGATGCCAATCTTGAGAGTGCGGAAACGCGGATTTTCTTTCGCCTTGGCAAGAATGGCTGCCTTGATGCGAGCGATGGTGTCTTCAAGATTATACAGCGTGCGACCACAGCCTGGACAGGAGATGAATTCGGTCTTAGTGGTGCGGAGGCGTGAAGCTTGGAGAATGCCAAAAGCAATCGCGTCCTTATGTGCATTCGTCACGTAGCCCTCATTGTAGAGATAGAAGCCATCGACGAGCTGGTCTATGCAGAGAGCGCCCATGTCGGCAGCTGCCTTCAGTTGAAGTTCCTCCTTCGAATTGGTCTTGTAACCTTGGAACACCACAACAGGATTCTGCAAATGCTCCGTCCACATCTCATGTATCAAAGCACGCAACTCACCTACTCGATTCTGATGGTTGCTCTGAGCAATGACCACCACTTCTGGATGGTATTTCAGACAGGCACGAGCCTCCTCATTGAGCGCGCCATAAGAAAGGAACAAGAATTTGAGTGGCGCAGCACACTGTGACACGAACATCATGTTCGTGTAATTGAAAGCAGGATAGGTGTTTTCCTCACCCGTCCATGCGTTGGCATCCACGATGTAGGCAGCATCTTCGCGTTCCTCCTTCGCTGGCAAAGTCTGTCCGGCATAGATGTAGTCGGGCACCAAGTTCGAAGTTGGAGTTTCCTTCACTGTTTCCTTCAAGAAACGGTCGGCAACCACCACGGGAGCATTCTCACCGCCGATGTTGAGCACAGCCTTCGTCGGACGGCGTTTCGGACAGAAATAGTCGAATTCATCGGACGAAACACCAGGAATGAGCAGATGGCCTTCTCGCTGCACGATGTAGTCGCGCAAAGCAATCGCCACAGGTATTTCAGCTTCGGGTGCTTCACTCAGCGACACACGGATGGTGTCGCCAAAGCCATCGCTCAACAGCGCACCAATGCCCACAGCCGACTTGATACGACCATCCTCGCCTTCTCCTGCCTCGGTGACACCCAGGTGGAGCGGAAACTGCATCCCTTCTTCCTCCATCTTCTGCACCAAGAGGCGAACGGTGCGAACCATGATGACCGTATTGCTCGCCTTGATGGAGATGACAACATCGCTGAAATTCTCCTTCACGCAGATGCGAAGAAACTCCATGCACGACTCCACCATGCCTTCGGGCGTATCGCCATAGCGCGACATGATGCGGTCGGAAAGCGAACCGTGGTTCACACCGATGCGCACAGCCGTGTGATGCTCCTTGCAGATGTTGAGAAACGGCACAAAGCGGGCTTCCAGCTTTGCCAGTTCGTCAGCATACTCAGCATCGGTATATTCCAAGTGCTTGAACTTGCGGGCTGGATCCACATAATTGCCTGGATTGACGCGCACCTTCTCTGCATAAAGAGCCGCTTCATCTGCCACGTAAGCATTGAAATGCACGTCGGCAACAAGAGGCACCTGACAACCACGTTGGCGCAGTCCCTCACTGATGAGCTGAAGGTTTTTCGCCTCTTTCACTCCCTGCGTAGTAAGACGCACATACTCGCCACCTGCTTCCACAATGCGGAGCGTCTGAGCAATAGAGCCTTCCGTGTCCATCGTGGACGTGTTCGTCATCGACTGCACTCGGATGGGATTACTTCCTCCCAGCGGAGTCTGCCCGATGTGAACCTCGTTGGTCGTGCGACGCTGGTAGTTGAAGAGCGCATTCCAATTGCCAGAACGAACGAAAGATTTCTTTGGCATGATATGTGAGTTTTTGAGTTTTTAAGTTTTTAAGTTTGTGAGTTTTAGGTAAGTTAAAAATTAAAAGTTGAAAATAAAAACGCCAACAAACTGTGTCTTATTAACTATTAATTATTCACTTTTAACTTTTCACTTTTAACTCAGTTTCAGTTTGTCTTGAATTTGAAATGTATTTCAGCAAGTTCTGCATTAGCCATTTCAATCTTGGTACGAAGACCAATCTTGTAAGCAGTCAGTTTTTCGGCAAGTGTACCATCGCTGAGAGCGAGCATCTGCATCGCTAAGATTGCGGCATTGAGCGCACCATTGATGGCAACGGTTGCCACAGGAATGCCTGGAGGCATCTGCAACATACTGAGCACAGCATCCATGCCATCGAGAGTAGAACCCTTCACTGGTACGCCGATGACTGGCAGCGTGGTGCTGGCAGCAATGACACCAGGAAGCGCGGCAGCCATACCTGCCCCAGCAATAATCACCTTCACGCCTCGTGCCTGAGCACCCTTGGCAAATGTCTCAACAGCATCAGGAGTGCGATGAGCAGAAAGCGCATTCATTTCGAACGGAATTTCCATTTCATCGAAGAACTTGGCAGCTTTTTCCATGACAGGCATATCGCTGGTGCTACCCATGATAATACTTACGAGTGGAGTCATATATCTATAGTTTTTTATAATTATCTTTCAATAAGTAGAAGTCATCATTCCCATAGTTCCCATCATGCCCATTAACCCCATCATGCCCATCACCCCCATCAAATCCAAGCAAAAAGAAGGCAAATCAGAGAACTAAAGAAACCCACAGCAAAGCCCACCAACACTTGAGCAAGGCTATGCTGACGGAGAATCATGCGGCTCGTGCCCAAAACGCCCGACAAGAGAATCAAAGCACACCCTGGCCAGAACGGATTGTAGAAGAAGATGCTACTGAACGACAGAATCATACCGACCAAACCGCCCATTCCCACCATGTGGGTACTGATTTTCCACCACACATTCACCAGCACACACACAATCTGCGCAACGATGGCAGCCATGATGATGCCACGGAAAAACATTGCCGTGTTGATTTGGGTGAAAAGCATCAGGCAAGCCGAATAGCTCAAGAGCGTGAGGACGTAAGGCATGTGGCGGTGTTCGCGATGGCTCAACTGCCAATGCGACCAGCGATTGAGATGCCGAAACAGGTTGATACTCAGACGCGGAATGAGGATGGTGAACACAAAGACTATGCCCAGAATCAGCAACTTGTAGCCAAGGGGCAACAGCTTGAGGTAGCTGAAGAAGAAAAGCCACAAGAAAGCCCATATCGGTGCGTAGAAAGGTGAAAACGCCACCGATAAGATGTGAGCTATTTGTAAAAGTCTTTTTTCCAACATCCGAACGTACTGGGAACTAATTGTTTAACGTGAAGCGTGAAGCGTGGAGAGTGAAGCGTGGAGAGTGGAGAGTGGAGAGTGGTGAGTGAAGAGTGAAGAGTGGAGTGTGAAGCGTAAAACTCAAAAACTCAAAAACTCAAAAACTCAAAAACTCAAAAACTCAAAAACTCAAGAACTCACTCAAATCTGTTTGCGGAACTTAGCTGGTGGAATCTTCATTTCCTCTCGATACTTCGACACCGTGCGGCGACTGATTTTCAGTCCCTTCTCCTCCTGAAGCACTTGGGCAATCCGTTCGTCAGGCAGAGGTTTGAGCTTGTCCTCATGCTCAATGATGTCGCGAATGAGCGGGAACACCTTCGTGCGCATGATAAGGTCGCCCTCGGCATTGGTCTTCGAACGAACAAAGAAATACTTGAGCGGGAAGAGTGTGCCATCGAGAAGCACATACTTACTATTGACTACGCGCGAAATGGTTGAGATGTCCAAATGCGTGCGGTCAGCCACATCCACCAGACGAAGCGGCTTGAGCAAGTCGTCGTCCTGCGTCAGAATGAAGTCACGCTGCATGGCAATGATAGCCTTCATGGTCGAGATGAGCGTATTCTGACGCTGCTTGATGGCTGCAATGAACATACGCGCCGACTCCACCTGCCGACGGGCGTAGGTGTAGGCATCGCGCTGGTCATGGCTCAACTTCTCCGATATCTTCTGATAAGCATCAATCTGCTGCACGTACTCGTTGCTCACGCGCAGAGAAGGAATCTTGCCCATGTTGAGCGAGAAACTGATGCTATTCTCATGGTCGGTCTCCACAAAGAAATCGGGAATAATGGTCTGCACCTGGTCCGTGGCTGCCTCATGGAGCGAACGTCCTGGGTGCGGATTGAGTTTACTGATGGCAGCAATGGCAAGACGGAGTTGCTCAGGGCTGATGTCCAGCTCGCTTGCCAAGCGCTGAGGGTCGTTGTGCTCAAAGAGACTGAAATGGTCGGCAATGATACGACGCTCCAACTGCAAGAGCCGGCGAGCCGACTGCTGCTGAGAAGTGAGAGAAGCCTCATCGACAGAATCCACATTCTGAAGCTGACGGTCAATCTGCAAGAGCAAGCACTCACGCAGGTTGCGAGCACCAATGCCACAAGGTTCAAACTGCTGAAGAATGGCAAGAGCCTCTTCCAGTTCTGCCACGCTTGCCTCCACATTGTGGTTGAAAAGCAAGTCATCAGAAATGTCAACCAAGGAGCGGTCCACAAATCCTCGTTCATCGAGCGAACCAATGAGATATTCAATGAGTTCGCGCTGCTTGTCCGTCACCTCGTATTCCGAAATCTGCGCCTGCAAGTCCTCGATGAACGAGCGCGTGTCGCCTATCGGTATTTCCGCATCCTCATCCCTGCTGGCAGCATTTCTGGAGTAGTTGGGCAAATCGTCACTGTCGTAATCGGACGGAGCCTCGCTGTAGTCAATGTCCGAGTCAGCACTGCCGTCGGAAGGATTGAACTCGTCTTCCGAATCATCCTTTCCAGCATCAAAGTCATCAACATCATCGTCCTGGTCATTACGCTCGAACTCATCCGAAGAATCACGTCCCTCTTCCAGGGCGACATTCTCATAAATCTCGTCCTTAATCTTCTGCTCAAAATCAGTAAGAGGCAACTCCACCAGTTTCGCCACAAGATATTGTTGCGGCGACAACTTCTGGAGTTGCTTCTGCTCTAACTGTAATATCTGACCTTGCTTCCCTGGCATTTTTCGAGTTTTTGAATTTAACGTGAAGAGTGAAGAGAGAAGCGTGAAGAGTGATAAGTGAAAAGTGAAGCGATGTAGCCGGACGGCATTTTTCACTTTTCACTTATCACTTTTCACTTTCTCTTTTTCACTCTTCTCCTTCCTCAAATTGTTCCGAGTATTCCATCTCGGCTTGAACAACGAGCAGAATATCATCGTGCTCGAACTCGCCTATTTTTTCTTTCTTCGCCTTGGAAATGACAAAATCAGCCACCTTGTCGAGGTCGATTTCCACATAACCATCCTTGTCTGGCTCTGCATTGAGCACATCGCCCGACGTGTAGTAGTCGATGATGACATCCAAGAAATAATATAGCTCGTCGTCGGAGAACTTCTCCTTGAGGTCGAGAGGCAGATAGTTGCGAATAAACTCTATTTCGCGAGCATCATCCTCTGCATCTTTCAAAAGTTCTTCATCAATTGCTGACATGAAACAAAGATTTTTTTAAGTCTAAGGTCTGAGGTCTAAAGTCTAAGGTCCATTTCCTAAAGAATCTTTAGCTCAACGTAGCCAAATCGGCAAAAATTTAAAATTTAGTACATTTAGTCTATTTCTTTAGGAGACTTTTCTTAAGCCTTTGACTTTTGACCTTTGACCTTTGACCTATAATTCTTATTTTTCTTCTTAAAGCATTGCCTTGATTTTGTCCTCGTAAGCAGACTTGGCAGTAGCACCAACAACCTTGTCAACCACCTGACCATTCTTGATGAAGAGAACAGTTGGGATGTTGCGAATGCCGTACTTAGAAGAGAGGTCGTCGTTCTCCTCCACATCCACCTTGCCCACAATCACTTGGTCAGCATACTGCTCGGCAAGTTCTTCGATGACTGGAGCAATCTTTCTGCAAGGACCACACCAAGTAGCCCAGAAATCAAGTACAACGGGTTTGCCTGAATTCAAAACTGACTCGAAATTTTCACTTGTAATCACCATAATTCTGTTTCCTTTCTATATTTATTTGTTAATAATTTATTGTCTCATCAAAAACGCTAAGTCTTCTTGAACTGATAAAAACGAACTCATTCTGCTCTTCAATCCTAAAAAGATGATGCAAATATACGCTTTTTTTATCGACAAAGCCAATGAAAAGCAAAAATTAGTTTCTCCTTTTATAATAATTTATCAATAACCCGATTCCAACAAGAGAGTTGTACGAGGTATTGATACGTGAGTTCGATATAACAAAATATGTTCTTTTGTAGTGCCTCTACGAGGCAGAAATCTAACAAATCTATTCAAAATCACTCGAAATCTCATTCATATTTGTAAGAGAAGATTTGTTAGATTTCTCGCGAAGCGACTCCTTATACCGAACTGACGTATTGATGATATTTATTGGCGTCCGCTAAAATGCCGAAGGCATGAAAGAACACAGGCAGGAGGTGAAGCGTAGCGAAACCCCTGCTATGCAACGCAAAGCAACCGAGTGCCAAAGGTACGACGGATTATCTGACAGACATCTATCATTAAAAAACATGAAAGCTTTTAATGCAGCGCAAAAGGGGATTGACAAAAACGCACATTTGATTCCACTAAACGTCCGAGGGCTCGTTATCGTTCAAGCGAGCCCTCGTTGTTGCATCACCGAGCCCTCGCTTGAATCACGACGAAGGCTCGCCATTTCAGTACAATCAAATGACTGATTCAGTCTATTCAAACGACTGATTCTTAAAAAGTGAAGGAGAGATTCAGTACATCCGAAGCCTGTCCGCTCATCATTTAGGAAGTTCCTGCATTTGCCATTTCAATTATCCTTGCTACCTTTTTCTCTTTGTAAGAATAAAAAATGACAAAAATTTTGGCAATTCGAAGTATTTCTGCTATTTTTGCCATGAATTCGACGAATCGGTGCATAAAATGCCCTGATGATTGGATTCAGACGGACATTTCTGTTCGTCACGACATATTGATTTTGAAGCGTTATGCTCGTCGTACAGATAGAAACGTAGGAAATTTCTAAGAAAAGACGAAGGATAAGCATAGTGTTTCACGCCTGTATGGGCGTGGAATGCTTTTTCCATAGTTTGTCTTTTCGGGTTATTCCTACGACCTCTATCTGAAACGTGGACATAGCAGTTCCACGCTTCTTTTTTCATGTATATTCATTTTTTATTAACCATTTAATACTTAATTATTATGAGAAATTATATCCTATCTTTTCTCTTCCTCTGCATTCCGTACTTGGCGAATGCACAAGAAATCCAAGATGAAGAATTCATCGTATTTGCCGATGCCAAAGTCAAGGCTATCTGCGTTGAGAACTGGGACACCAACAATGATGGTGAACTCAGTTACTCTGAAGCAGCTGCTGTGACTGATATTGGAGAAGAGTTCCGTTATAGCGAAATCACCTGCTTCGATGAGCTACAATACTTTACAAGATTGACCAGCATCGGAGGTGATGCATTCCGTGCTTGCAAATACTTAACTTCCATCGTGATTCCTAATTCAGTCACTTCTATTAGTCTGGCTTTCCATGATTGCAGTGGCTTGACAAACATAATAGTGGCATCAGATAATCCAGTTTATGATTCAAGGGACAATTGTAATGCCATTATTGAAACAAGTTCAAATACGTTAATTACTGGTTGCATGAATACGGAAATACCTAATTCTGTCACTTCAATCGGAGAAGAAGCATTCCGTGGTTGCAAATATTTAACTTCCATCATGATTCCGAATTCCGTCACATCAATTGGATGGGGTGCATTCATGGATTGCAGTAGCTTAACATCTATAGAAATACAAAATTCTGTTACTTCCATTGAAGGTGAAGCATTCTGTGGATGCAGTAGCTTGACATCCATAGAGATTCCGAATTCCGTCACATCAATTGGATGGAGTGCATTCGAAGGCTGTAGTGGCTTGACATCCATAGAGATTCCGAATTCCGTCACGTTCATTCATGAGCATGTATTCATGTATTGCGAAGCTTTGACAAATATAATAGTGGCATCAGATAATCCAGTTTATGATTCAAGGGACAACTGTAATGCTATTATTGAAACAAGTACAAATACGCTAATTGCAGGTTGTAAGAATACGTTGATACCAAATTCTGTCACTTCCATTAGACACGATGCATTCTATGGTAGTAACTTGACCTCTATCGAGATACCTAATTCTATCACAAAAATTGGAGGCTATACATTCGAAGACTGTGTCTATTTGACCTCCATCTCCATTCCTAACAGTATAACCAGCATTGGTCAAGAAGCTTTCCACTATTGCGACGTTTTAACTAACTTTTATTGTTATGCTGAAACAGTTCCATCAACGGATTCTTCAGCTTTTATTGATTCAAATTATGAAAACGCAACGCTTCATGTGCCGGCATGTGCAATTGATGATTATAGAAACACAGAGCCTTGGAGTGGTTTTGGCAGCATTGTGCCATTAGACCCAATGGAATTTGATTTAACGGTTTCGGATGCTGGAATCGCCACGCTCTATTTGGATTTTTCGGTTGCAATTCCTGATGTTGAGGGAATGGGGGATGTGATGTATGTGAGCGATGTTGTAGATCGTTCGCTTGTTCTCACAAAAGTGGAGAACAATATCCCTGCCCATACGGGTGTGATTGTTTATGCAAAACCAGGAACTTATACGTTTACAAGTTCGACAACACACGTGGATGCCTGTGCAAATAGCAGATTGAGCGGTGTGACACAAGATACTCCGACTGCTGATATTGATGGTACGGTTTATACGCTCAGTGTGGGAAAGAATCAAGGGAGTATAGGTTTCCGCAAATTCACTGGAGAAACACTTGCAGCCAACAAAGCATTCTTGGCACTGAACAAAAGCGGCGATGTGAAATTCTTTGACTTTAAATTCGATGGTGAACTGACGGGCATCAGCACAACAGAGCAGGATGTGGATGCTGAGTCGGCTGTTATCTATGACTTGCAAGGCAGACGTGTCACTTCTCCTTCGAAGGGAACGTACATCGTGAACGGACAGAAGAGATTCATCAACAATCGATAAAAAATCAACATCTTTCTATTAACATTCATCTCAAAAACAGAAATAATTATGAAAAAGTTATATCAAACACCGATGGTAAACCAATGCTGTGGCGACCTCATGTATGTGGTAGCGATGAGCTATACAGAAGAAGAGACTGAACAGCAATTGGGCAAGGAACGTGAGGACATAAATCCCGAAACCCATAATTCATGGAATGACAATGGTCTGTGGTGAAGAAAAGAGGTAAACTAAATTTTACTTCATCAAAAGCTTCTCAGTATCATTAAAAACGGACGGGAACTTACTAAGTCTGTAAGTTCCCGTCCATTTTTTTGCTCCTAATACGAATAAAAATATTAATGATTATCCGCATATTGGTGCAATAGACCCTGAAAAGGGTCTTCGCTCAGTAACCGTAGGTCGGAACGACCTGCGGAAGGTGTGGACGAAAGAAAGATGCACTCTGAATGAGTGCCCCAAGACTGGTACAGATGGGCGACTCCTTCAGAGTCGGTTTAGCTGACACATTGCTATCCGGGGGTGCTTCGCACACCTCGGTTACTGAGCGGTGACGCTTTCAGCGTCATACTGGGCTTGATAAGTCCTGAAAGGACGATAAAACACAGGCAGGCGGTGAAGCGTAGCGAAACCCCTGCTATGTGTCGCATGGCTGACCGAGTGCCGGAGGTACGACGGAACATCTGATATACACATCCGTCACCCGCTTCGGGGTTCCGTACTTGACTGTATGCTTATCAGGGGTTCCGTGCTTGGCACTCCACCGCCTGCCTGTGGTCTTTCATGCCTTCGGCATTTTTAGCGGACATCAATCAACGAAAAAGGGGCTTGGCAATGAAGCCAAGCCCCCAGTTGGGATGATTCGAAGCCTGCATGACGAAGTGTCAGCGGCGGGGAATCATATCGGATAAGACCATGTCTGTCTTTACTTCAGGAACATCTTCTTACCATTGATGATATAGACGTTGCCCTTGACAGGAACGCGTACACGCTGACCGTTGAGGTCGTAGATGGTAGCGTTTTCGAGGTCAGCATAGATACCATTGATGCCAACAGGGATGACATACGAGAAGGCAACCTTCACGAGGACAGCCTTGGTTTCGTTTGCAATAGCCCAGTAGCAGTTGATAGTCTGCTCGTTGCAGCCTGCGATGTTGTAGCAGAGATAGTTCTGACCGTCAGTATATTTCACACATGCAGGAACTGTTGTGTCACCCGTGTGGCTCTGGAAATCACCGTCAGCATTGCGCCATCCGTCGAATGGAGCGTGGTTGGTGATGAGTTCCTGAGTGGTTGGGTTGTAACCATAAACAGTTGCCTGGTCGAGCGACTCAAGTCCGAGTTCGTCGAGGATGGCAGCCACTTGGTCATCGGAGAGACTGACAGACTGCTCAACGTATGAAGCATCGGTCGTGTTGTACTGAACAGCGATTTCATAGACGTTGTCGGAGATTTCGATTTCCTTCTGTTCTTCCTTCACGAAGGTGACGTTGACTTCTACGATAGCAGCCTTGCCGTCAGCAACGAATGCGAAGCAAGCCTTGAAGGTGTCGCCAGCAGCGAAGTTGCCGTCGTGAGCACCGAGGTAGTCGATGGTACCGCTTGCTGGGTCCTGAATCTTGACACAAAGACCATTTGCACTCTCAGCCCACATGGCAGCAGCACCTTCTGCATTGCGCCATCCGTCGATGGTTCCACCACCATACTGAGCAGCAACAGCAGTGAAGTCAGGGTTCACGTAGTACTGAGTAGCAGTAGAGAGGTCTTCGATGCCGAGGGCAGCAGCCACAGCAGCAGCGTCGAATTCAGCAGTAACGCCCTGGTAAGCAATTTTCTCCAACATTTCGACTGGAGTAGAGATAGTAGCTACGATAGGGATGAGTTCTTCACCAACAGTGATAGAAGGAACAGGCTCGTCGCCCTTCTCCTTACCAAGCTTGATGCTTGTTACGGTAGCAGGACCGCCCCAAGTTGCCTTCATGACATTGAGGTGAACATAGCCCGTTTCAGCCTTGATTGCTGCGAGGTCAATCACCCAGTTGCCATTTTCGTCAACTGTCACGTAAGGACTCTCAGTAGAGTTGATTTCGATATAGTCGGAGCTTGTGTCGGTAGAACGGTTGAAGAGGAGGCGTGGTGTACCGGCAGTAGTCTCGATGACCATCACTTCGTAGTCGGAGAGGTCGGCATAGAGCTTAGCTGCCACATTTCCGTTACCATAGATAGTACCACCAGCAGCTACTTCTGCACCCACCTGATACTCACGATAAGGGTTGTCGCTGACTACGTTTGCATCAGCAGTGACACCATCCCATTCCTTGAACATATCCTCGGTGAGGTCAGTATATTCATACTCCTTCTGAGGCTCAACATAGTTCTTGGCAGCGATGATTTCAGCGATTGCCTCTGGAGTGAGGACGTAGTTGGTAATCATCACATCGTCGAAGCGGAATGGTGCATCACCATCGCCCCAGTTCCAAGCCTGGTTACCACCGAGGCAGATGTACTTGAGGTCGGCACCGTTGGAGAAGAGTCCGTCGAGTGTGCAGTCAGGGTTAGCACCCAGCTTCCACTGGTTCTTCACTTCGCCATCGAGATAGATAGTGAGACCTTCGGCAGTGAAGACAGCTGTGTAGTAGTGCCACTGGTTGTCTTCGAGCCAGTTCTCAACGAAGTTGAAGTTCTCGTCGCCAGCTTCCCAAGCGTTCTGGTTGTAGAGATTGTTCTTGCCATCTACGTTCTCAGCAGGCGTGAAGTCGGTCCAGCCAGCGCAGTTCACCTGTGCGAAGCCACGGCTCTGGAGAGCGAGCATTGGCCAAGTGTTGTCAGCACCAGCCGTGTTGTTTGCGTATGCTGTGAAGAATGGAGCGTAGGTGTAAGCATCAGGTGTGTTGCCATTAGCGTTCACCCAGAATGCGATGGAGAGTTCCTTCGACAGAGTGCTCTGAGCGAAGAGTGTGTCAGGCAGCGTGATGTAGTTTGTGCGAATAGCGCCGCCTACGTTCTCGAATACCTTACCGAAGTTAGGTGTTTCGTCGTCAACGATAGCACCAGCACCCACGATGTTCACATTGTCGTCAGCCTGTTCGAAGTTGTAAGTCCATGTGTAAGGCTCTGGCACTGGTTCTGGAGCAACGTATGAAACAGCCACCTTCACGAGGACAGCCTTCGTTTCGTTAGCGATAGCCCAGTAGCAGTTGATGGTCTGCTCTGCGCAACCAGCGATGCTGTAGCAGAGATAGTTCTGACCGTCAGTATATTTCACACATGCAGGAACCGTTGAGTCACCAGTGTGGTTCTGGAAATCACCGTCAGCATTGCGCCAACCATCGAATGGAGCGTAGGTGGTAATGAGTTCCTGAGTGGTTGGGTTGTAACCATAAACAGTTGCCTGGTCGAGTGACTCAAGACCAAGTTCTGCAAGGATAGCAGCCACTTGTTCGTCGGTGAGGCTGGCAGTCTTCTCAACGTAAGAACCATCGGCAGTGCTGTACTCAACAGCCGTGTCATAGATGTTCTCAGAGATTTCGATTTCCTTCTGCTCTTCCTTCACGAAGGTGATGTTTGCTTCGAGGATAGCAGCCTTGCCATCAGCAACGAATGCGAAACGCGCTGTGTAGGTGTTGCCTTCTACGAAGTTGCCATCGTGAGCGCCGAGGTAGCTGATTGTGCCACTTGCTGGGTCCTCAATCTTAACGCAAACACCATTTGCACTCTCTCCCCACTGAGCAGAGAATCCGTCAGCATTGCGCCAACCATCGGTTGTGCCTTCGCCATATTCAGCGAGAACCGTGGTCTTGTCAGGGTTGAGGAAGTACTGAGTAGCAGCAGTGATGTCCTCGATGCCGAGAGCAGCTGCAACAGCTGCAACGTCGAATTCAGCAGTTTCGCCTGCATAAGCCACCTTTTCTGTCATTTCAACAGGAGCATTGATGGTTGCCACAACAGGAATCATCTCTTCGCCAACGAAGATGACGTTTTCAGGTTCGTCGCCCTTCTCCTTACCAAGCTTGATGCTTGTCACGGTTGCTGGACCGCCCCAAGTAGCCTTCAAGACATTGAGATGAACGAAACCTCTCTCAGCCTTGATAGCAGCAAGATCGATTGTCCAATTGCCGTTTTCGTCAACTGCGACGTAAGGGCTTTCGGCAGAGTTGATTTCGAGGAAGTCAGAGCTGTTGTCCTCGGTGCGGTTGAAGAGGAGACGTGGAGTACCAGAAGCCACCTCAATGAGCATGATGTCGTAGTCAGTGATGTCGGCGTAGAGCTTAGCGAGCACACTACCATTACCATAGATGGTGCCACCAGCAGCTACTTCTGTACCTACTTGATACTCATGTCCAGGATTGTCGTTGACAACCGTTGCATCAGCAGTAACACCGTCCCATTCCTTGAACATATCCTCGGTGAGGTCGGTATAAACATATTCCTTCTGAGGTTCTACCTTTTCAACCTTAGCGATAGTCCAAAGGATGTTGTCGCCATTGTTCTTGTCGGCATAGCAAGGAGCACCAGCAGCAAGGTCGTTATCGTTGGTACCGATGTGGTGATTAGCATTGCTTGGCTTGTAAATCTGATAGAAGCCTTCAGCAGCTGGAGCAATCACCCATTCGTACTTGTAGTCTGCGGATGTGCTCATGGTCCAGTTGTCGGAACCTACGAAGCCAACGTATTCAGTGCCGTTGGTGAGATACCAACCACCGTTTTCGCCAGCAACGAATGAGATTTCAGCAGGAGTTTCGCTCAAGACAACCTTTGCGTTCGCCGTGTCGAAGCCGAGGTAGAGACCAGAAGCCTTCTGCTGGAATGTGTAAGCAGCACCTTCTTCAGGAGTGTTCACAGCAGTAGCAGCGTAAGCAGCCGTTGCAGCGTTGAGGTCAGCAAGAGCCTGCTCGTATTCAGCCTTCGAGAGACCTGGAGTCTTAGCGATTTCTGAAGCTTTCTCCAATGCAGCCACATAAGTGTCGAATGCAGCTTGTGGAATCTGGAACAACGCATCACCCACACCGTCGGCATCGAGCACGATGTCCTCAAGAGCGGAAGTCAGTGCAGCCTGTGCCAATTCTTCGTCAGACACCTTGCGGATTTCTACGCGGTCGATGAAGAGGTGAGGTGAAGCAGCTGAACCCACATTCTGGCTTTCATAACCTACAGAGATAACACCGTCGGTTGCCTCTGTGAGGGTGAAGTTGATGATTTCGTTCGTCCAAGTGTTGATAGGATAAGACTTAGCAGGAGCCAAGTACTCAGTGCCGTTGTCAGCAATGAAACCGAAGAGGCTCTTCGCAGGAGCATTTGTGCCACCTACTGAATTATAGACAGGAATAGTGATGGAATAGTTGCCTGGTTCGAGTGAAACCTTCTGTGAGTATTGAGCAACGCCTGTCCAAACAGCCACGAGTCCGAGAGCCTGCTTGCCTTCAGAACCTTCTGGACCTTCAGCAGGAGCGATGTAACCAGCGCCACCCAGCCATACATTAGCCTCTGAACCGTATGCAAAGACGCCAGCAGCACGAGCATCGCCATTCTCAACAGCGATGTCCCAACCCTCTACAGGTTGCAGCTGACTCAGCGTTGTACCATTGGTTTCCATATCCTTGGCGTAAGTGCAGATGCCCTGAGTGACAGGAATGCTCTTTTCGAAGTCGAGGTTAGGGTCAACTGGTTCTGGCTCCTTCTCGCCTGCGGTATATTTCACATTCTTGAAGCTAAGCCAGCTCACGTTGTTGCCTTCTGCCACATTGAAGGTGATGGTCAACTTACCGTCAGCATCGGCCTTACCAACAGCAGTAATCACGTCGCAGAAGAGCTGATTAGCGCCTGCGGTGGTTGGGTTGACAGCAACAGCTTCGCCGCTACCCACTTGGAATGTGATACCATTTTCTTCGACATCCACATTGTTCTTGCGGATACGAGCCCATACGTCAACAGAATAGTTGCGACCTGGGTCGAGACCTTCAAGAGTAGCCTGGATGGTGTTCGCACCGAGTGGATTGCCGTCGTCAGTCCAGTACTCGTAGAATGGAACCTTGAAGCCAGTTCCGTCGTTCTCACCTTCCAAAGACCATGTGTTGATGTAGAGAGGCTTTACGTAGTCAACAGCAGGCTCACCACCAAATGTCCATGCAGAAAGCAAGAACTGGTTAGCTGCCAGTCCTGCATCGTGCTGCCATCCTGTAACAAGCAGAGGATTCTTCACCGCTTCGTTGAGTGTGCCCTTTTCGTATTGTGCCAGATAGTCGTCAGCGAGCTGCTTGTATGCGTCGTAAGCAGCAGCAGTATAGACATTGGTTGACTCCATCAAAGCATACATGGCATCGATGGCTGCCTTGTTGCTCTCATACAAAGCAACAGACGACTGAGCAGCAGTAATGGCATTGCTCAATGCATTGTAAGTGTCGATGGTAAGGTTTGACTCAGCCAACTGATAGGAAACAAGAAGGTTCTGAGCAGCTGTTGTAGCCATCTTCTTGCTTGCAAGTCCCTGAATGATTGGCTTCAGTTCAGCGTATGCGTCATGGATTTCAGTCAGTTTCGACAGCGAGTAAATCTGAATGGTGTGCCATTCGGTCATGTTTGCCTGATTGAGACCCATACCGATGGTGAGGGATTCGCCTTCAGGAACAACGATGTCGCTGATAGTGTATTTAGGAGCTTCAGTGAAACCAGTCTGCTTACCAGCAACGATAGGTACTTGCTTGATTTGGTCGCCAACCTTTGCATAAACGTATGCAACGTCGGAAGACTCGGTTGTCAACCAAGAGTCGCCCTTCCAAGCGTTGAAGGAAGTAGCAAAAACGGTGACTTCGTAGGTGCCTGCCTCAAGACCTTCGATGGTCTGATGCATGGCATCTCCCACTTCAGCAAAGCCATAGCGTTCAGCCAAATTGCTGGTACGTCCGTCGGCTGACGTGACATTCACAGCGTAAGTGCCTGTTGCACCAACCCAGTCAGACTTAGCCATACCCACCTTAGCAGTGCGGTCGGACTTCACATAAACGATTTCTGGTTCTGGGTCAGGTTCATCGCCAGCCTCTTCGCCCAACGTGATGGCGATGCTGCTGATGCGTGTCTGGGAGTTCACGGTGAACACGATGTTCTTGCTATCACCATTCCAAGTGTAGCCAGTGAATGCGCCCTTGTTAGCAGTGAGATCAAACTTATCGCCAGTCACCTCGAACTGAGCACTGAGAATCTTGCGACGCTCAGAAGAGAGCTTCATGGTTCCGCCATAGACGCGGAGCTGAGGAACGATGAGAGTAGAGCCATCAGGGAGGGTTGCGTTCACGCCCCAAAGACGGTTTGGAGTGCTTGCCTCAGATGGAGAAACAGTGAGAGTAATGCCATTGGCACCACCAAAAGTCTTGTCTTCAGTAATATCTCCTGCATTCGACTCACTCGTAGAAACAGGGAGGTCGGTCATCAAGTTGAAGTTCAACGTGACATAGTCAGGGTCTGTGCCTTCATCGTTCACGTATTCAGCCAAGATAATGAATCCGAACTGCGCACCCGTATTGGTGAAGGTGACAGTCTTCTGAGGAGTTGGGAAAGAATAATAGCGAAGGTCGTACTTGCCATTGTCGGCAAAACCTACCATAGCACCACCCGATGCCTTTGCGTCAGCGTATTCCACGCCGCCCACTTCTTTCCAATAGCAATCGCCAGCAACGTCAGCCTTGTTAGCATTGACGTAGGAATAGAATGCGATTCTCGAAACCAGCATACCTTCTGGTGCTGTGAATGTATTCTGATCGCCATCTGAGAGCAAAATAGCAGGGAAAGAGAAACCGCTATAGGACACGGTACCTCCTCGTGAGTACTTTGCCTCTGCATTTCCATTGATTGTAATGGACGATCCGTCGCTGAATGTGATAGTATTCCCTGCCTTGAAATTGAACTTCCAATAGTAGAAGTCAGAATCCTGGGCATGGATGCCTATAGCCACCAGCATCAATGTTAATAATGCGAAGAATTTCTTCATAAAAGTATGTTTCTTAAGATTACTGCGTATTCGGCTTGTCTGCGCAGTGAATGAGAGTTAGAAAAAGGAAGCGTGTTGCAGCTGCAAGCCGTTTTTAAACTCTCCCAGTCTGAGTGGTAAGAGCAACCGCAACAAATGGTTAGTTGATGTTTTAGAATTAGCTTAGGATAAGTTCCTGTTTAAGAAAAAATGTTTTTTATGATGTTGAACAATAGAAATTATCTGTCATACAGAATTTATCGAATGCAAAAATAGGACAAATAATTAAAAATGACAAAAAAATCGCACATTATTTCTAAAAGAAAAGGCGTGACACTCGCCACGCCTTTCAGTTTCTATTCCAAATGATAGCTCAGTCCTTCGTTGGATTCGATGTAATCAATCAGATGCCGATTCACGCTCAGATGTAAGGTTGCGGAACGGAGATTCACACTCAAATCCTCAGATGCCTTGATATTGAAGAACAACTCCGTGTCACCAGGGTTCGACTTCACGATTTCAGCCAAATTCTCCACCATCGGCACATTCAACTGGTCAACAGGCACGTCAATCGTAATGCGTTTAATCAGCTTGTCCTTCACTTCTGCCAAAAGTTGAATGTCGAGAATCGTCATGTCGAGCGTGTTCGGGTCGTAACGACGTGGCTGCATCTTGGCAGTGATGTAGAGCGAAGTGCCCTCCACAAAGAAATGTTGCCACTTGAGCCATTCCTGACCAAAAAGGGCGATTTCACCGCTATTTTCGAAGTCTTCCAGCTTGACAATGCCAAAAGTGTTTCCGCTCTTGCTCGTCCCCACCCTTCGACCAGAGACGATGCCACCAAACTTGATGCTTTGCATAGTACGCAACGACTCATCCTTGTCTTGCACCTTGGCAATGTTGGTGGTGCAAAAGTGTTTGAGAATCAAAGCATATTCATCGAGAGGATGAGCTGAAAGATAGATTCCCACCAAATCGCGTTCCTTGTTCAGACGTTCCAAGTCGCTCCACAAAGCGACTTCCTTGGGTGGTTCGGGATGAGACACCTCCAACTCCATGCCCAAATCTCCAAAAAGCGAATGGGCTTGTTGCTGCTTGTCGGCTTGAAAACTATTGCCAAAGCGGAAGAGTGTTTCGATATAAGTTTCCGATGAATTCGGCTGTTTTGTAAAGAAAGCCTCACGAGGACAGGCATTGAAACCATCGAACGCTCCAGCCAGAATCAGACTTTCAACCGACTTGCGGTTGCATAATGTAAGGTTGACCCGCTCAAAGAAATCGAAAAGACTCGTATAAGGGCCATTCTTCTCGCGCTCATCGAGAATGGCTTGCACGGCACCCTTGCCCACACCCTTCACGGCTGCCATACCGAAACGGATATCACCATTGTGGTTAACAGCGAACTTCAACTTACTTTCGTTCACATCTGGACCGAGCGTGTTAATGCCCATCGACTTACACTCGTCCATCAACTTACGGATTTCGGATATGTTATCGAGGTTTCGGCTCATGTTGCCTGCCATGTACTGAGCAGGAAAGTGTGCCTTGAGATATGCTGTTTGGTAAGCCACCCACGAATAGCAAGTGGCATGGCTCTTGTTGAAAGCGTAAGAAGCGAATTTCTCCCAGTCTGCCCAAATCTTCTCCAGAACTGCTGGGTCGTGACCATTCTTCTGTCCACCCGCAATGAATTTTGGCTTGAGCATATCCAGTTTGTCCTTCTGCTTCTTACCCATTGCCTTTCGCAAGGTGTCGCTCTCGCCACGAGTGAAGTCAGCCAACAGACGCGAAAGCAACATCACCTGCTCCTGATAGACCGTGATGCCGTAGGTGTCCTTCAGGTATTTTTCCATCACAGGAATGTCGTATTCGATAGGCTTACGACCCAATTTTCTATCGATGAAATCGGGAATATAGTCCATTGGACCTGGACGATACAAGGCGTTCATGGCAATGAGGTCTTCGAACACATGTGGCTGCAATTCGCGCAGGTATTTCTGCATACCAGCCGATTCAAACTGGAACGTACCAATGGTTCGACCGTCGCAATAGAGCTGATAGGTGGCAGGGTCCTCGATGTCGAGCAAATCCACATCGACTGTGATGCCCAGACTGTCCTTGATGTTTTCCACAGCTTCCTTCAGGATGGAGAGGGTTTTCAGTCCAAGAAAGTCCATCTTGATGAGTCCCGTTTCCTCAATCACGTGTCCATCGTACTGGGTACAACGGAGCTTTTCGCCAGGAAATTCCTTGTCGTCGGCTGTGGAAACAGGCACCCAATCGCTAATGTCATCACGACAGATGATGGTTCCGCAGGCATGAACACCCGTATTTCGCACATTGTTTTCGAGCATCTGCGCATATCGAATGGTGTCTCTCAGCAGCGGGTCAGGCGATGTGGATGCAGCCTTTAGTTCAGGCACCACACTAATCACATTCTTCAGGTTCATCTTCAAGCCGTCGGGCAGACGGTCAGGGATGCACTTGCAAAGGGCATTGGTCTTGTCGAGAGGATACTTCTGCACACGTGCCACATCCTTGATAGCAAGTTTGGTAGCCATCGTTCCGTAGGTGATGATGTGTGCCACTTTCTCGGCACCATATTTATCCGTCACCCACTGCAACACCTTTCCGCGTCCATCGTCATCGAAATCGACATCAATATCTGGCAAGGAAATACGGTCGGGATTCAAGAAACGCTCGAACAGTAAGTCGTACTTGATGGGATCGACTTTCGTGATGCCCAAGCAGTACGCCACGGTGGAACCAGCAGCCGAACCACGACCAGGACCCACCCACACGCCGAGTTCCTTACGTGCAGCATTGATATAGTCCTGCACAATCAGGAAGTAACCAGGGAAACCCATCGTCTTCATGATGTGCAACTCAAACTTGATTTGGTCGGCAACATGCTGAGGAAGCGGGTCGCCATAGAGTGGTTTGGCTCCTTCGTATGCTAATTTTGCCAAGTAGTCTGCCTCGAACTTGATACGATACAATTTGTCGTATCCACCGAGTCTTTTTATCTTTTTCAGACCCTCTTCTTCACTCATCACCACGTTGCCATTCTCGTCTTGGGTGAATTCATCGAAGAGTTCTTTTTCTGTGATACGCTGACGGTATTCCTCCTCTGTTCCAAAACTTTCCGGGATGGCAAAGTTAGGCATGATAGGTGCATGGTCGATGTTATATTCTTCCACCTTACTCAGCACATCCAAGGTGTTGCTCAAGGCTTCGGGCACATCGGAGAAAACCTCGTTCATCTCCTCCTTCGTCTTGAACCACTCCTGTTTGGAATACAACATGCGGGATGGGTCGTCCAAGTCCTTGCCTGTACTCAGACAGATGAGACGGTCGTGAGCTTCTGCATTTTCTTCATCCACGAAATGCACGTCATTCGTACACACCAACTTCACATTGCACTTTGCCGCCAATTCAATCAACGCACGATTCACTTGCTGCTGAATTGGGAAAGTCTCACGGTTGGCTCGTTGCATCGGGTCCTTCACCTCATGGCGCTGCAATTCCAGATAGTAGTCATCACCAAAAAGTTTCTTAAACCAAAGCACGGCTTCCTCAGCCTTGTCCATCTGCCCATTGCGAATATACACGGGCACCTCACCTGCCACACAAGCCGAGCAGCAGATGAGTCCTTCGTGATACTTCTCCAAATCGGCATGGTCGGTGCGTGGACGCATGTAGAATCCATCCACCCACGCTCTGCTCACGATTTTAATGAGATTGTGGTAGCCCTTTTCGTTCTTGGCAAGAAGAATCAAGTGCCAACCGCCTTGGTCCATCTTGCCTTCTTTCAGTTCCTTGCTACGACGGGCACAATAGACCTCGCAACCAAAGATAGGCATGAAATCAAGGTTAGGGTTCTTGCCTTTCACCTTTTTGACATAGTTGAAAAACTCCTTGATTCCAAACATATTGCCGTGGTCAGTGACAGCCATACCCTTCATGCCATTGGCAATAGCCTTGTCAACGAGCTTCGGGATGGATGCCTGACCATCGAGTATAGAGTACTGCGTGTGTACGTGTAGGTGGATGAAGTCTTGCATACTTTTACGTTTATATCGTCTTGCAAATGTACGCAAAAATCTTCAATCGGTCACTACTCGCTCACAATAAATTTTCCGCTTGGAGTGATTCCCTCAGCCGAGATATACATCTGCTTACAAGAGGAATTGTTGAAAAATTCCACACGTCCCTGTCCGTTAGCATCAATCTTCACCCAAGGTTGCCAATAGAGGGTGCGACGGAAATCTTCCATAGCCGGCATCACACTGTAATCCTCCATTTCAAAGCCTTCTGGTTCATTGAATCCTTGGAAATGTGTGCGACGGATTCCCTTTTCCTTACTGAAGAATTGCGGATGGGTATAGACAAACACGGTGACAGGATGGAAAACCGACAATTCGTCGGCTTGCACAAACTTGGTGTAGTTGTCGTCATCCTCTGAAATATACACACTCTTCACCTCGTCGATGAAGTCGGGCATAGCTGTGGCACCGCTGACATTGTTCTTCCAACGAATCGTATATGTAGGGCGTTCTGGATATTGAGTCACTGTGCAATAGGTGTTGTTCACAATCCAAATGATAGGTCGGTTCTTGTAAGACAAACCATCCTTGAACACCAGCTGAGAATAATTCGTTATCGTTGTATCCGAATTGCGAACATCTATCAGTTTACCCGTATTTTCATCTGCCATCCACTTATCGTCCAAAGCTTCAACACCACCGAAGAACTCATTCTTCTTCAACAGCCAATCATAGAGTGTTGGCGTGAGTTCACCTTCATCGGAAATGCGGTCTGTTGCCTCATCTATATTATAATAGACCGTGGATTTCCTTGCACCTGTTTTCTCATCGTACCAAGGCAACTGGGAATTATCTGTGAAATAACGCTTTTTCACCTTCACGGTTGGCAACACATAGCTGACATTCTTACCCGTTCCAGACATCTTCAATCGTCCTTCCACCTCCGTTTCCTGTTCACCAGCAGTCCGTTTCAGCTTGACGAACGCCTCTGGCAATGGAATCATCTCCGTTTCGTAAGGCGAGAGTGTTTTGCCCACTGGCGAGAAATGGCGGTCAATAGCCACCACGTAGGCAGCATTCTTGTCGTTCCACTTCGTTCTGATAAACATTTCCCATTCGCCCTTCAGATTTGGCAATTCAAAAGCATAGCCTCCCACGCTGTCCGTCACCGTGCTGCCCTGATAGTGCTCACCAGTTTGGTTGTAAAGGAAAGCATTCAGACTCACTCCAGCCACAGGGTGCTTCTTGCGCCATTTGTTCGTGTCGGGTTTCAATTTGCCGAAAAGATAAAGCTTGTCCTCGATAGGTTGAATCCTACCAAGATTGCCCTCAAGTTCCTCAAATTTCATCTGCCCCGAGTGCAATTTCCAATTGTAGCGTCGCCAGCCTTGCACCATCATCAGCAAGTCGGCAGCCTCACGGTGCTCTTGGTCGTCTTTCTCGAAATAATAGTCAGGGTTCTCAATATAGCCCTTTACCTCACTGCCCAAGAGCATCCAAGTCATGGCATTACCCACCTTGCCGTTCGTCAGCGTTGCAGCGTCCATTGCAGCAAAACTTACCGATGAATTCGGCTCTGCCGTCAATGTGAGGCTCACTCGTCCGCATGGGCGAAGGGACGTTTCGGGAACGGACACCTTGATGCTGTCAGCCTCGTTACTCTTCGGAATGATGAAGAAAAGACGCTCTGCCTGGATGCGTCCATCAGAATCGAAGACCGTCAGTTGGTTCACGCCTGCTCGCATCTTGCTACGGTCGAACTCCACTTGCAACACTTCTTCAGCCTTCATCGTGTCGCATTGCACAACAGCTCCACCATTGATAATCGTGTAGCCCAAAAGTCTGCCTTGCATGGAGGATGACGACTGGATAGTGGCTGTCAGCGCATCGTCGGCTGCATTGGGATTGCCAACGGCATTCATCTGAAGCACACAACCCTCAGTCTTGGCTTGGGGCAACGGATACTCATGCTTCTTGCCTTTGTCATCTGTCACGACGAAAGTCAACGGCTTGCCATCAGGACGAATCACAAACGTACCACGTCCGTCTGCACCGCTCTGCGCAATAGCCAATGTCTCACCCGAGGAATCTATCACCAAACCTTTCACGGCAACGTGTTTTCCCTCTTTGTCCGTCACGCTGAATGCCACGCGGCTCTGAAGTCCCGTCACCAAGTCGCCTCCCTCTGGATAGAAATGGAGGGTGTAGCCTTTGTTGGTGGCTGCTTTCTTCTGGCTCTTATTGTCCTCACTGGCATCCTCGCGTCCATTTGGCAAGCGATGCGTATAGCTCAAGTCATCAATCTGCGGATTGTCGTAGGCTCCTTCCACGGCGGGTTTCTTGAAGATAGGAAACACACGCGAGAACACACCATTTCCTCCCCAGTTCATCATGTAGCGAGTGAAGGCACGAACCTCATAGAATCCCGTGCCGAAAAGACTGTCCAACTTGATGTCGCCTTCCGACTCGCCGTTCTGAATGTAGAGTTTGCGCGTTTCCACCACGTCACCGCTCGGATTGAGCAGTTCCACGTATAGCACCTTACTGATTGTCGTGGGCTTTCCATTGTCAGCCCTCACCACATACGCCTTGAAGTGCATGGTCTCTCCCTTGAAATAACCCGTGTTGTCGAAGTGCAAATAGGTTTTTTCCTGAGGAGTCGATTGATTGAACAGCATAGCATGCTTCATATACACCAGCAAGCGCGTCACATCATCGTTCTTCTCCTGAGCACTCAGAGTCAAGAAAGACATGGCAAAAGCCAACAGAAGCCATTTTCTCATGTAACAATACGTGTTTTTAGAATTTCACTTCGCGAGAGCCATCTTCCACTTCCTCGATGCAGACTCTCACTGCGTCCTCTGGCAGCAAGTCCTCGATGAGTTCGGGCCATTCCATGAAGCACAGATGTCCGCTATACACATATTCCTCAAAACCTATGTCGTATGCTTCACTTTCTTTCTTGATTCGATAGAAGTCGAAATGAAAAATCGGTTCTCCTTCCCCATCGGTATATTCGTTCACGATGGCAAACGTGGGGGAATTGACAACATCCTCCACACCCAGTTCCTCACAGATTGCCTTGATGAAAGTAGTCTTCCCTGCTCCCATCTTTCCGTAAAAGGCAAACACCTTGTTATCACCCATTTGCGCAACAAATTCCTTTGCTGCTTCCTGAATCCTGTCTATCGAATCTATCTTTATCATCATTTTCATTTATTTCTGCAAGCTTCGGTTCTGCCGAAGCCAACCCTCGTTTCTTGTTCTGTCCGTCCCGTGTTCAGCGCATCTCCGCCGAATCCATCATCTCTTCCTCTTGCTCGTCAGCGTCACGAGCGGAATCAGCATTTCCTCCATCGAGATGCCTCCATGCTGGAAAGTATTCCTGTAGTACGACACATAATAGTTGTAGTTATTCGGATAAGCAAAGAACGTGTCACCCTTGGCAAACACATAGCTCGTCGAGAGGTTCGGAGCTGGCAGGAAAGCCATCTTCGGGTTCTTCAGCACAAAGAGGTCCTTGGCGTTGTACGAGAGGTTCTTGCCCAACTTATAGCGCAGATTCGTGTTCGTATTCTTGTCGCCAATGATTTTCGTCGGGTTGTTCACGCGAATCGAACCGTGGTCAGTGGTAATCACAATCTTCGCATTCGTATTCGCCAACGCATGGAACAGTTCGCTCACTGGCGAATGGCGGAACCAGCTCGATGTGATACTGCGATAAGCAATCTCGTCGGATGCCAACTCACGCACCATCGTGGATTCTGTGCGGGCATGGGAAAGCATGTCGATGAAGTTCACCACAATCACGTTCAACTGCTTCGTAGAGAGCTGACGGAACTGATTGACGAGTTTCTCCGTCTCTGCCGAGTGGTTCAATTTCGAGTAGCTGAAAGTCTCGCTGCGACGGTAGCGGTCGAGTTGTGTCTGAATCAGCGGAGCCTCATTGAGGTTCTTGCCTTCTTCCTCATCCTCATCCACCCACAGTTCAGGAAACATCGTAGCAATCTGATTAGGCATCAGTCCTGCGAAGATGGAATTGCGGGCATATTGCGTGGCTGTTGGGAGAATCGACACATAGAGATTCTCGTCGAAAGTGAAATCATCTGCCAACTGCTGACTAATCACACGCCATTGGTCGTAACGGAAATTGTCGAACACCACCAAATACACCTGTTCGCCAGCATTGAGCAAAGGGAAAATCACCTTCTTGAAGATGTCGGGACTCATGATTGGACGATGATCAGGGTCATTCAACCAGTCGATGTAGTTCTTCATGATGAACTTGGCAAATTCCTGATTGGCATCCGACTTCTGCATCTGAATCATCTCCTTCATCGGACTGTCGGTCTCTGCCAGTTCCAATTCCCAGAACACCAGTTTCTTATACACTTCCTTCCAGTCATCCAAGTTGCGTGCATCATTGATTTGCATACTGATATTCCCGAAGTTCTGCTGATAACTGCTGTTCGTCTGGTCGGTCTCAATCGCCCTCTTGTGCAGATGTCGCTTCAGCGTCAGCAGAATCTGGTTGGGATTCACAGGCTTAATCAGGTAGTCCGCAATCTTGGCACCAATAGCCTGGTCCATGATATTCTCCTCCTCACTCTTCGTCACCATCACAGTTGGCACAGTAGGATTCACCTCCTTGATGCGCTGCAAAGTCTCCAATCCTGTCAAGCCAGGCATATTTTCGTCCAAGAAAATCAAGTCGAAGTTCTGTTCCTGACACAAGTCGATAGCATCCTGCCCATTCGTAGCAGTCACCACTTCATACTCTTTCTTCTCTAAAAATATAATATGTGGGCGAAGCAATTCAATCTCATCATCCACCCACAGCAATGTTCCCTGTGCCATTATCTTTAGTTTTTTTGTTTTTTATTCAGCCACCGTGTGGCGCGCATTTCCGCGCCATCAAAAGATGAAGTTCTCCTCCTCCAGTTCTTCCTCTTCCTCCTGCTCCTGCCGTTGCATTTCCTCCAGCTCCTCCTGCGTAGGCAAGTCCCTTGGCTCATCCAGCATGTTCTCGTCCAGCTGCAAGTGAGAGATGCGGTCGAAGTGTCGGTCATAGAAATCGAAGTATTCACCAAAGCTCTTGCCATTCATCAGCACCTTCAGGTTGTCCTCCGAAATGATAAACATCTTCAGTCCCTCCAACTTCTTCACCATCTCCGCGTTGTTCGTCAACTTGTGCATATACACGTAAGCCTCATCATAGTTCAAGAAACTCTTCACCTCCAAGAGGTCGATGCCGTCGCCACGGAGGGTTTCCAAGTCGAAGTAGCGGATGGCAAAGTTCGAGAAGTTATAGCGAGCCACCTCGAAAATCAACTGGTTCTCGTCGATGCTGTCATGCTCGTAGGCAATCACAAACAAGTGGTTCACATTCTTATCCACCTTGAACACCGTGTCGGCACTCGTCGAGTCTGTCATTGCCAACCCCATGCGACGACTCCAAATATCACCCGAACTCATCCTGCCACTGGCAAGCACTCGTCCTTCCTGCAAGCCCTTCACGTAGAGTCCTGCCAATTCGCTCACTGTGCTCTGCGGATAGCTCTGCACGATATTCTTCATGGCGTTCATAAACTGACCACGGTCACCTTTCTCCAGCTTACTCATCGCATCGATGAAGAGGAATCGGGCACGGTTGGCACCCTTCGGATATTCACGTTCAGCATAGGCATTACCGGCAATCACCTGGTCGTAGTTGCCAGCCTCGTAGGATTCATAGGCAACCGTGTAGAGCGAATCCTCCACCTGCTTGCCATAGCGACCCTTGAACTCGAAGTTCGGGTCTGCCACCAGCTTCGCATGTTCATTCTCTGGATAACAATCCACAAGTCGCTTCCTGTAGTCCTCGGCATCCGTTTCTCTTCCCTGTCGGGAATAAAGCTGGAACATATTGTAGTACAGTTCGTCCAAATGTTCAAACTCACCAAAGTCGGTGAGCACACGTTGGAAAGTTCGCTCAGCCAGAGGGAAGTTCTCCATCCTGTCCTTATAGATGATGGCAGAGTTGTAGAGTCCATCCACCAAGGCGGCATTCGACGCTGCCATCTGCTCCTCGGTGTAAGGAATGTCCTTGATATAGTATTCGCGGCGGTGAGGGTCAGCTTCGTATTCCTTCTGCTTCTCAAGCCGTTCCTTCTCCTTTTCGCTCATTTCCGTACCGTCAGGATTGAGCATGATGGAGTCGTTGGCAGCAGTATCCTGCATCACGCTGTCAGTCATCAGTGTATCGCCTTCAGCCGCATTCTCATCGAAACCGCCCAAAACGGTCTTGTTGCTACGGCGCCAGTCGTCAGCCAACGCACGTTCACCCCATTTCCGCTTGAATTCGTTCTTTCCCGAGTTCACCGATGCTGGGTTGTAGAAGTACCACAATCCTCCCTGCTGCTGGTTGTTTCTCGCACCCGTCTGGTTATCCATCATCTGTTGGTTCGGACGATTACCCTCTGCCGTCACACCCGCAGCCTCGTTCTGCTTGCGTTCCTCCTCGCGTTCCTTCTTCTTCAACTCCTCAATCAGCCCGTCAATCTTCTTCAGCATCTCCGTGGAGTCCATCCTCGCCAACTCCTGCAAGCTGTCTTGCAGTTCCACAGCCTGGGCGTAAGGCTTCAGTTCCTCCAGTATCTTGGCTCTTTCGTCAATGTCCTTATAGTCATCACGGTCCTTGTCGAACAGTCCCAACACACCCGAATAGCACTCCTGTGCCTTCACGAATTCTTCTCTTTCCCAATAGAGCTGTCCCAAGTGCAACCACACCACTCCTTTCTCCACACCGTTTCTTGTACTCTTCTCCACACCGTCCTTATAGGCATACAGCGCATGAAGCGTATCGCCCTTTGCCAAGTAGATGTTGCCCATTGCATAATACACTTGGTCCAAGTAGTCAGCATTCTTGCGGTTGCGAGCCATCGCCTTCAGTTTGTTAATCATCTTCTTGCTCTGACCCTTCGACATCACCTCCGTCTGCTGAATCCGCGCATTAAACTCCAATTCGTAAGGTGGATTACTCTTGAACACCTTCTTGAATTCCTTGAAAGCCAACTGGTTCTGCCCCGTTTCCCGATACAACTGACCTAACAGGAAGTGGAGACGAGCCTTTTCCACACCATGACTCTTCTTCATCGCCAACTGGATGTTAGGGATAGCTTCCTCATACAGTCCTTGACGCAACTGATAGTCAGCCATCACCGACGCGCGCATGGCATTGAGATTCGTTGGGAAACTGTCTCTCCGCGTTTCGTTCACCAGTCGTTCAGCATCGTAGAGCCAATCCAGTTCGGCATAGCACTTGGCTTCCGACAGTCGCGCACGAGCAATCAGATTCGGTTTCGAGAAATAAAGACGTTGGATATAAGCAAAAGTAGAAGCAGCTTCCATGAATTCACCCTTCCTGAATTGAGCCTCACCCATCAAGAACCAAGCCCGCCACAAGAAAGGATTATATTCCTTCTGGCTCAGCCAAATCTTGTCCTTCGGAGTCTTCGGCTTCGAACTCTTCCACTCAGGGCGAGCCGTAATGCTATGTTGCTTGATAGTTTTCTGGCATTTCTCCACAGTGCGGTCAAAATGATTCTTTCCAATCGTCGCCGTCTTCGGATTCCCCGTCACATAGAGCGGAATCACCTCCATGTAGTTATCCTTATTCCCCGTTTTCTGAGCCAGCACACCCTCCTTAAAAGCCTCATGTCCATTGAAGTAAGTATTATAGCGAGCCTTGAATGCCTGCACACGACGCGTCAGTCCCGTATTCTTCTTTGTAGAACACGAAACCACCAAGCCCATCACCACCAGGCCCAACAAGCATATCAATACTTTCTTCATCAAAAATTCAAATCAAATGACCGTCATTCTATCATATAACGCAATTCCCTCCATTTTATTGCCCATCCCCCCATTATTCCCATAATTCCCATCACCCCCATTAACCCCATTAACCCCATCAACCCCATCATCCCCATTTTCCACTTTCCACTTTCCACTTTCCACTTTTCACTTTCCTCCCCCTCTCCTTTCCCCCACAACCATCACCACCTCATCCTTCACCTCGTTCGGCAGTTCCACAGCCCTGAGTTGCAGACTGCGCACCCAGCCAGCCACCTCCGTTTCCTTCATCGTGTAGAGCACCTCGCGGAACTCCTCCACTTCCTCCTCCGTGTAAGCATCGCTCTCACGACCACGGAAGCGGTCCAGCTCCTCATCATTATAGTATTCAATCTCCTTACTGATAGCAGCCAGCAGACTTTCCTTCTCGCACACCTCATGCTGTCCACAGCACTCCATGTCCTGTGCCTGCACGATATTCGGCAGTTCCTCAATCTCCCCCCTCTCCAGCTTCTTCTGAAGAGATCGGTTCCTGAACCATCCCGCCACCATCGCCACAACACCTAACACAATCAAACCAATAGCCAAATAAAACATAACATTAAAAATTAAGAATGAAGAATTAAGAATGAAGAATAAATCCTATAGCATCTATCACTCCTCCTTCACAGACCTTTCCGTTACTTTAAACCCCGCTTTCCTCAGCTCCTCCCAGAACCCAGGGTACGACTTGCTCACCACCTGCGGTTCACGAATCCTCAGCCGTCCTAAGCACATCGTAGCAGGAGCAAAGCACATCGCCATGCGGTGGTCCTCATAAGTATCAATCGGCTCCGAGCATCCCCGTTCCGTGTCCCGCCCCTCTCCGTGTTCCGTGTCCCGCTTTCCTCCGCGTTCCGTATCCCGCGTTCCTCCGCGTTCCGTGTTCCGCCCCTCTCCGCGTTCCGTGTCCCGCGTTCCTCCGCGTTCCGTGTCCCGCGTTCCTCCGCGTTCCGTGTCCCGCGCATTTCCGCGGGAATCCCCCTCCCAGAACAGCTCCGCATCATTCGCCTCCTGCACCTCGAACCCCAACTTCCCCAGCTCCTGCCGCAGCGCAGTAATCCTGTCCGTCTCCTTGATTTTCAGGCTCTGCAAACCCGTGAAATGGAAAGGCACCCCCATCAGGCAGCACGTCACCACGAAAGTCTGAGCCAAGTCAGGCTGATTCACGAAGTCATAGTCCAAGCGTGTACACACCTGTCCACCCTTCCGCAGACGCACGCAAGGCACACCCTTTTCTTCAAAAAACGTCGATTCCACCGAGAGTTTTTCAAAAATCTCAGCCACCTTCGCATCGCCCTGATAGCTCTCCTTATAGAGCCCAGGCAGCACCACCTCCGCACCTTCGTCCGACAGAGCCACCATCTCATACCAGTAGCTCGCCGCACTCCAGTCATTCTCCACATAGTAGTCGCGAGCCACATACCGCCTCGTGCCCACCACGATTTCATTCTCACTCACCCACTCCACCTCCGCACCAAACTCGCGCATCAGTTGCATCGTGAGCTTGATATAAGGTCGGGAAATCACCGTTCCCGTCAGCGTCAGTCTCAGTCCCCGCTTCAGCATCGGAGCAATCATCAGCAGCGCAGAGATATATTGCGAACTCACATTCCCAGGCAGCGACAACTCACCACCCTCCAAGTCACTTCGTCCCTTGATACGCAGCGGAGGAAAACCCTCCTTCTCCACGTACTCCACCTCAGCGCCCAACGTCCGCAGCGCATCCACCAGTACACCAATCGGACGGTTCTTCATGCGCTCCGTACCCGTGATGACACGCTCACCATCTGTCACAGCCAACAACGCCGACGAGAAACGCATCGCCGTACCAGCCGCACCGATATCCACCACCGCAGGCTGTTCCTTCAGCCATCGCAGCATCACCCGTGTGTCATCGCAATCCGACACATTCCGAGGCACACCATTCGCAGCCCCAGCCAACTGGTTCATCACCAGCACACGGTTACTGATACTCTTCGATGCAGGCAGCGTCACCTGTCCCGCCACCCTCTTCGGTCCAATCAAGTCAATCTGCATAACAATCCATTTCTTATGATCAACAAATCCTCACAAAGGTAACACAAATTTTTGATTCACACAAAAATAACAGAAACAATGTACCCTCCCATCCCTCCCATCAACCCCAACAACCCATCCCTCCCATCCCACCCATCAACCCCATCAACCCCATCAACCCCATTAACCCCATTAACCCCATCAACCCCATCAACCCCATCAAAAAAAAAAAGCAGCAGAGCGCACCAGCACCCTGCCACCTTATTATATATATGGGCCTCCCGAAGAACCATTCAGGAGATTCCTGTCAGCCTATTTTACCATAGGCCTTTCTCGTTCCAGCCTTCAGACTCGGCCATGTTGTCCTCCTTGCGCTCCTTGGTGAGCTCACCTTCAACACTGCCACCATCAGAGTAGATTGGGAAGCCATCGGCAATTGCACCAGCCAAAACCATGTGTCTGGAGTTCATCTCTGGGATGATATATGCTTTCTTGTTCATTTTTCTTTATTTTTTTTTAAATGTGATTACTTATTTGATTCTCACTTTACCAGCACCTTCTTGCCGTTCATGATGTAGAGACCGCCCTTCACTGGAGCTGCCACACGCTGGCCGTTCAGGTTGTAGAGGACGCCTGTGCCCTGCTCTGCCTCCACATTGCTGATAGCTACTGCATCGTCACCACCAAGGCTCAAGAAGGACTTAGCCTCGCCAGCAGCAATTTCCAAGTATGCCTTACCAGCAGCAATGGCAGAGTCTTTCTTCTTGAGGTAGAAACCAACACCGTTATTGCCGTTACCTAATACGTAGATGGTTTGGCCGTCGCCTAAAACATTGCCGTTTGATACCAGCAGTCTGTTGTTGGAAGCATCATCCGTTCCAGACGTTATGACAGGCACCTGATAGGTCTTTGCCTCAGCACCTTCAATCAGAACTGCTGTGCCAGCAGGAACCTTTGAAGCTTCTGTGATGGTAAGCGCACTCGTACTTGCACTTGTCACATAGTAAGCCTTCAAACCTTCCACTGCGCTGAAGTCAAGAGCCTTTTCTGCATTCGAATAAGTTGCATAGAACTTGTCATTCAGAGCACCACCTTCTGTTACAGTTACGTCAACAGTTTCTCCTCCTAAAGTGACGGAAATATCATCAACTGCACGAATAGCAGCAGTTCCATCATACCTCAAACGAACAAAAACATTTGAATAGCTGCTAAGATCAGCCGTTACTTCTATCCATTCGCCTTTGTCCATTGATGATGCACTGTGGGATGCGACTTCCGTCCAAGCTTCCTCATCAGAAGACACTTCCACATACCACGTTGAAGTTTTCGTATTGTTCGTTGTTTTACTTACATAGCATGTAAACGTAGCAGGATTAACAACAGGTTCTTTCGTCTGAATTGTGGCTGATGTTACACCGTTACCATTCTCATTCACATTAGCTCCATAAAAGGTTCCTCCATGAGCGGTTATATCACTTTGTTTGCTAATGTTTGTAAACGTCCATAATTCATAGTCACTCAAAGGATGCTCAAAGTCAATAGTATAACCTGAAATTGGAGGCATAATAGTGTAAATTGCCGTAGCAACTTCACTATTATCGTAACCTTCCTTCACCGCAATAGCCTTTATAGTAGTATTTTTTGATATTTCAATGGCACCACTATATTCTGTACTATTAGTTGTTGGGTCGTTGCCATCTGTCGTATAATAGATGGTAGCACCTTCTGTAGCACAAGAGAGAGTCACGGACTGAGTCTCTGTGTATGTACCTCCATCAGGAGAGAAAGTAGGAGCAGAAACTTGATCCACTACAGAACCCCCTATTTCAAAAACCACTTCTACCTTGGAAGAGGTTCCTAAAGCGCTCCCTACTATTACAGTAAAAAAGCCATTACCTACAGTTGTTCCTGATGTAGGATGCTCGGATGTTCCATAATAGGTAGTGAATGTTCCTGCAGAAGAAGTAACTGTAACATTCGTGATGGTACCAAGATTTGTTGAGTTATACAAATAACCTTTACTCTTTTGCCACTGCATGTTATCTCCATTCTTCATAACTTGATTTGAAGTCCATTTCACATCAAAAGTTTTAGAGGCATCAGATGTACAAACAGCTTTGGTTGTCTTTTCATTGTTATTCGCGGCATAACTTGTTGTATTAAAGTCTGACGCAGTAATTGTCAGCTTATACTTCGTTGCCCATGCTCCTACGCTAACTAACATAACCAATAGCGTGACGAGCCATCTTAAGTTTTGAGTAATTTTTTTCATTGTAATTAAGTTTTTAGTTTTGATTGTTATAGTAAAAATTGATTCTCCGTACAAAAAAGGTTATATTCGGTGCAAAGTTACAACATTTTTTTGGAAAACCAGTCAACAAATTCTCACAAATTATCACCAAAGAAATAAAATGAAGAATGAAGAATGTAGAATGAAGAATCAAATTCCTATTCTCCGAAAACTCCGTAGAGACAAAACAGTCAACAAATTATCACAAATTATCACCAAAGAAATAAAATGAAGAATAAGGAATGAAGAATGAAGAATCAAATTCCTATTCTCCGAAAACTCCGTAGAGACAAAACAGTCAACAACCTTTAGCTCGGCGAAGCCAAATGAACACAAATTAACACCAATAAATACGTGAGTTCGATATAACAAAATATGTTCTTTTGTAGTGCCTCTACGAGGCAGAACCTTTAGCTCGGCGTAGCCAAATCCTACAAAT
>OCVV011360068.1_pt1 | contig 58311 bp, 70 predicted proteins | sample 1539721 | NCBI WGS metagenome assembly OCVV01 (sample SAMN02144230, study PRJEB22623) | gut metagenome | biome: sheep rumen | host: Ovis aries | place: New Zealand
ACTAATTGTTCTGTTGCTTGTTTTTCCTCATCAGTTAATTTGTGGTCACAACTAAAGTCAAATCTCATTCTTTCAGGAGTAATATTTGAACCTTTTTGGTGACAATCTTTACTTACTGTTACTTTTAAGGCAGCATTTAAAAGGTGAGTTGCTGTATGATATTTAGTTTCAATTTCACCATCTCCAGATAATCCGCCTTTAAACTTCTTGTCACTTCCCATTTTAGATTTTTCTTGATGAGCTTTAAATAAGTCTTCAACTTCTTTATTATCAAACTTTAATCCATTTTCTAAAGCTAAATCCTTAGTAACTTCAGGTGGGAATCCATATGTCTCATATAACTTAAATATTGATTCACTATCTATTGAATCTTTTCCTTGATTTTTTATTCTAGCCATAACTTTATTGAATTCTCTTTCACCATTTTTAAGAGTCTTCATAAATTTATCTTTTTCAGCTACTATAACTTCTTTTATTGTTTCTCTGTTATTTTCAAGAGATGGATATAATTCTTTTAATGTATCAATATATAAATCTATAATGTTTGGCAATTCTTCAAGAGGTACTTCTAATTTGTTCATATGTCTTGTCATTCTTCTTAATAATTTTCTTAAAACATATCCTCTTTCAATATTACTTGGTCTACCGCCATCACATACTACCATTATACTTGCTCTTAAGTGTTCTGCTGCAATTCTTCTAGATTCTATATTATCATTTTTAGCAAGTTCTTTAAGTCTATCCATTACTGGTTTGAATAATTCTGTATCAAAAGGTGTTTCTTTTCCTTGTAGTAGCATAGTTATTCTTTCTAACCCCATACCAGTATCAACATTTTGTTTTGCTAGTTTTCTATATGTACCATCTTCATTTTTATAGAATTCCATGAAAACGTTATTCCATATTTCAACATATTTACCACAATCACAAGATGGTTGGCAATCAGGTGAGCAAGGTTCTTTTCCTGTATCATAGAACATTTCTGTATCTGGTCCGCAAGGGCCTGAGTCACCAGCTATCCACCAGTTATCATCTTTTCCATAATAGTAAATTCTATCTTCTGGTATTCCAGCTTTTTTCCAACATTCAGCTGTAACAGTATCTCTTGGACAATCTTCATCTCCTGCAAAGCATGTTACAGATATTTTTTCGTTTGGGATACCTAATTCTTTAGTTAAGAATTCATAGCTCATTGCTACTGATTCTTCTTTAAAATAATCACCTAAAGACCAGTTTCCAAGCATCTCAAAATAGGTACAATGTCTATTGTCACCTACTTCATCTATATCATTAGTTCTTAAACATTTTTGATAATCAGTTAGTCTTGTTCCTTCAGGATGTTTTTCTCCTAAAAGATATGGTACTAGTGGTTGCATACCTGCTGTTGTAAATAATACTGATGGATCATTTTCAGGTATTAAAGATGCACTAGGTATAATTGCATGATTATGTCTTTTAAAAAAGTTTAAATACTTGTTTCTAATTTCTATTGCTTTCATATTGTTAACTCCTTGAAATATATATAATTATAGACTGTATAATTATATATTATGAAGTAAAAAAAAGCAATAACCTTAAAGGTTATTGCTTAAATAAATTTTTATTTATTATTCTTCATCTTCTTCTTTTTTAGCTTTTGTTCTAACATTAGCCATTACCATATTTTCTGAATATACAACAGCATATCCATATGTTAAAACTATCATAATTTCTTTTGCTGCTACCATTACATTAGATACTAATTGAATTTCTGTTTTCTTTGCTTCAACTAATTTATCTGTGTCATATAATTGTTGAGTTTCTTTATCATTTTCTAATTGGTTATCAAATGTTTTTAAAGCACTCTTTTCTATTTGTATACAATATATTAATCCTAAGAACATTGCAATTAATGCAACTAAGATTAAAAATGTTTTTATTGGTTTGCTAACTTTTTCAGCTTCTTCTTGGCTTTTAAATATTACACCAGAAATTGATGAGCTAACAGCAAAATATGCTGTGCATAATGTAGCTATTATAGATACTACTGAAGAAAAGATTACTCTTCTTGAATCTAATCCCCAATTTGCATATTCAGGTACCCATGTTTCTAGTACTAGAGCAATTGCTCCAAATATAACTCCTAGTATTATGAATCTTGCAGCGAATTTTCCTACGATTCTTCTGCTATTGTTACTTTCTTTCATATTTACTTCTCCTCTTTTGTTAAAAAAATTAAATTTTTCTAAAATTATTTTATAGATAATTTATTTTGATGTCAATATAAAAAGCAATTTTTTAGTTTACAATACTGTTACTTTATTAACTATTCTTCAATTTCTTCTGAAACTTGTGTTGGTTTATATAAATTAATAACAATATCTAAATCTTTAGCAAATTCTTTTAACATGACATTTTTAATATTAATAGGTTTGCCTTTACAATAATCTTCCAATACGCCTTTAAGTCTTCTCATAAATTCATATTCTACATGAAGTTCTTCTGTATTCTTTTGAGCCCTATCTATTAATATTTCTTTTATTCTAACTATATCTTCATTGCTAGCACATGTTATTCTTTGGAACATTCTATATGCATCATAGTACTTAAATATTGGGAATGTAGAGCATTCATTATCAAATCTGTCATAGAACATTTCCATTTTAATTGGAATACATTTAAATATTTCATCAGCTTTTTGTCTATACATTTTTTCTTCAAGTTGATTATTTAAATCTTTAAAATGTTGCAATACTTCTTCTAATTCTGGTCCTGATTCATTTATTCCAATTCTAGAAAGTTCTTCTTCAACATTATCACAATAAGCAGAAGTTGCTACACTTTTATCCATACCTTCTAAGAAAGTCTTTTTAGTTTCTTGAAGATCATAATCAATTAAGCCTCTCTTTATGAAATAAGAATAATATGAGAATAGCTTAACTATTTCAATTAATTGTAGTTTTCCACTCTTAACTACTTCGACAACTTCTTTGATAATACCTGGGAATTGTTCATCAGATATTTTCCAGTATTCTTCCATAAGTAATCTCTTGTATCCAGGAAGTTTTTCTGTATCTATTGTATTAATAATAGCATCCATATCCTTCTTTAATGCTTTCATATCAAAGATTCTAGTTCTTACATATATCTCTATAAATTTAAAGAAACGATATTCAGATTTAAAGTTAAAATAATAGTTATTATCAAATTCTTTTATATAGAATTGTCTATTATCCATTAAAACTCTTGAAGAAACAAGAATAGCCTTATATTCTTCATTTGTCTGGATATTAATAAACTTATTCTTTGTAACTTTACCAGCCTTAATTTCAAATGATACCGCAATAGTAAAAATAAGCATTGTTTGTAGAACTCTTAAATTAGTATTTGGATATGCTTTATTTACTATCTCAAAGACTTTCTTAAAGTCATTTAATGCATGCTTTAAAATTCTTAAGTTTCTAGTACCACTTTTATTAAAAGTTGAAATAATAAGATTTGTGTTTTCTCTTAAAAATCTAATAAGGTCAGGATTACTTTCATATCTCATTAACAGTCCATTTATAATGTAATTGAACTTTGGTGCATATTCGAAAGTTTCACCAATAAGTTTTTCTTTAATTCTTTCATAATCATTTGCATTATCAAATACATATTCAATTTTATTACGTATCTTTTCAACCATAGGTTTATCTTCACCTTTGGTTAATTCATCTTGCTTATCTAAAAGATATGTAGCAATAAATGTCTTCATTTCTATATTAGAACTTTTAAATTTTGTTGCAAGTTCTTTTTCATTACAAATAATAATAGTTTTAATATGATCATGTTCGACGAAATTATTAATATATCCTAATATATCAACAACATCTACATTAGCTCTTTCCAAGTCATCAAAACATAATACTTTATCATCAGTAGAAAAGAATTTTTCATAATCTACTTTATCCCCATTTTTAGTAACCCCAAAGAAATTAGCCATATCTAAACCAGTTTTTGCATATTCTGGAATAGTTGTCTGTCCATGTTGATCCATATATTTCTTTAGGTTTTTATCCATTAATTGAGAAGTTTCAATAAATATTTTTTTACTTATTTCTTCTAGATTTGAAATACCATATAAAGACATATAAATAGTAGTATATTTTCTACCGTTTAATTCTAGAGACTCGATTTTATTCTTAATTTTGTGATTCCAAAAATAAGTTTTACCGCTTCCCCATTCACCATTTATCATAATGGCATAGTCTGTATAGTCGGCTCTTACATAATCTAGTATGCTTTCAACTAATTCTTCCACTTGTTTTAGTTTTTTCCTTTCTTTTGTTTTACTTTAATATTATATCTAAAAAAAAAATTTTAGTAAATAATCAATTTTCATCCTTCATAATTCTCATCATTTTAAACTTTAATCCTGTATTTCTTTTCTTGCTATCTACATTGTTTATCATGTAATTAATAGTATTCTTATTTCCTAGTAAAACTAATAATTTTTTAGCTCTTGTAATAGCAGTATATAAAAGATTTCTAGTAAGTAGCATTGGTGCTGCTTGTGGTACAGCAAGTACTACAACATCAAATTCACTTCCTTGAGATTTATGAATAGTAATACAATAGGCTAATTCTAATTGATCTAATTCAGAGAATTGATACCATACATTTTTCTCATCATCAAATACAACTTTTACTTGTCTATCATTTAAATCTATTTTTTCTATTCTTCCAATTTCTCCATTAAAGACCCCTGTTGAGTTTTCATAAATCCCATCAATTTCTCTATCCCAGAAAATATCATAATTATTCTTTATTTGCATAACTCTGTCGCCTTCTCTAAATACCATGTCTCCGAATTTTCTTTCTTTTTTCTTTGAACTTTCTGGATTTAGTGCAGCTTGAAGTGTCTTATTTAATTCTTTAGTGCCTAAAGGGCCTCTTTTTGTAGGTGTTAAAACTTGCATGTTTTTAAAGAAATCAAAATTTCCAAATTTTTGAAGTCTTCCCGATACTAAAGATACTATATCTTGAATCATTTTATCTTGAGATGTTTCATTCATATAGAAAAAGTCTTCTTTAGTATTTTCATCTATTTCATCTTTTGTCACAAATCCTTCACCTTTATTTACTTGGTGGGCATTTAAAATAATTTTACTTTGTGCAGCTTGTCTAAATATTTTATCTAGGTTAGTAACCGGAATTTTGCCGTGACTCAATAAGATCTTTAAGAATCGCGCCAGGTCCTACTGAAGGGAGTTGGTTACTATCTCCAACTAAGACCAATTTTGTTCCCATATATAAAGCTTTAGTAATATAGTTCATTAAGAATATGTCCACCATACTCATTTCATCAACCACGACTACATCAGCATCTAAAGGTGCAATATCAGTATCAATATTTTCTAGTTTATCATCTTCTATTTTTCCAATATCTAGAAGTCTATGAATAGTTTTTGCTTCTTCTCCTGTAGATTCTGACATTCTTTTAGCTGCTCTTCCTGTAGGAGCACAAAGTACAACTTTTTTTCCTGCTATTTTATAAATATCAATTAAAGCTTTTATAATTGTTGTTTTTCCGAGTACCAGGTCCACCTGTAATAATACTAACATTTGATTCATTAACTTGTTTTAATGCTTCTTTTTGTTTTTCTGATAAGTTAATATCTAAAAAAGACTCTTCTTTATCTAAATCTGATTCAAACGATTTTAGAAACTTCATATTTTTTGTTTTAAGCATCATATATAGTCTCTGGGTAATATTACTCTCTACTCGTGAAAACTCTTGTAAAAAGACCCATTCTGTCTCTTCTATTTCTTCTATTTCTATTTTCCCGAGAGATTTTAAATTAATTAAAACCTCTTCTACATATTTTGTTTCTACATCTAACTTACTTGTTACAAAATTAAATAAGTTTTGTTTTTCTACACAAGTATTCCCATTATAGCTTGCCAAAATTAAAGCATATCTAATTCCTGCTGCAATTCTTTCAAAACTATTAACATTTATTCCCACTTCTAAAGCCATCTTATCAATTTTAAAAAAGTCTACTCCATAAGTTAAATCAACTAATATATAGGGATTTAATTTTATTTCTTCTATGGCATCTTCACCTAATGCTTCATATACTTTTTTACTATTTGCTGCATTAATTCCAAACTTTTCTAAAAATCCAACAATTTGCCATAAATTCCATTTTTGATTAAACTCTTCTGCCATCTCTTTAGCACCAGAAACAGATATTCCTTTAATCTCTGACAACTTTTCTGGCTCAAATTTAAAAATAGCAAGAGTCTCTTCTCCAAATCTTTCTACAATTTTTCTTGCAGTACTTGGACCAACGCCTTTTATAATTCCGCTTGCCAAGTATTTTTCCAAAGCTTCTTTTCCTTCAGGCATTTTCTTTTCAAATGTATCTATTTTGAATTGTCTGCCATAATCTTGATGTGTTACAAACTTGCCATCTAATTCAAGGAAATCGCCTTCATTAATAAAAGGAAGATAACCAACAACAGTAAATTCTTCCTCTTCTGTTGTAAACGTTGCTATTGTATAAGAATTAGTTTCATTTTGATATATTATTTCTTGTAATTGTCCGTCTAATTTCACAAAAAGTTCCCCTTAATAATTGTAATTTTTCTTTTTGTAGTTTATCAAATAGATGTTTTTTTATCAACACTAAATTTTATGCAAAAAAAGAACGAGTCTTCTATTTAAAACTCGTCTTTTTTATCTCTTAAAAACTAATTAAACTATAAATATTAAACTAAAGTTAATAATACTTTAAGAGCATTATCACCTTTTCTGTTTTCTATTTTAACTATTCTTGTATATCCACCTTTTCTGTCTGCATATTTTGGTGCATATTCGTTGAATAATTTATCCATTAAGTCAACACCTTCAACTTTGTTAACTTTTTTCATCATTTTTCTTCTAGCATTTAGTCTTGATGGCATATCTTTTTGTCTTTTTTCCATTCTTTCTTCTTTAACAACTTTAAGATATTCTCTACCATTTTTGCTTGTAGCTTTTTCAGTTACTTTACGACCTTTGCTATCTATTTTAGCTTTAACAACTTTAACTTCAACTTCTTCAAAGTTATCTTTTTCTTTAACAGCTAATGCGATTAAGCTATCTACTATAGACTTAACTTCTTTAGCTCTAGCTTCAGTTGTTTCTATTTTTCCGTTTAATAGAACATCTGTAGTTTGAGTTTTAAGCATAGCCATTCTTTGATCTGTTGGTTTTCCTAGTTTTCTAGTACCTGCCACTTTATTTTCACCTTCCTTTTTCTTAGTCTTCTCTTGATGAAAATCCAAGGCCTAATGAAATTAATTTATTTGTAACTTCATCCAAAGATTTTTTACCAAGATTTTTAATTTTCATCATATCATCTTGTGATTTACCTGCTAAATCTTCAACTGTTGAGATACCAGCTCTCTTTAAGCAGTTATAAGATCTTACAGATAATTCTAGTTCTTCTATAGGCATTTCTAATACTTTTTCTTTCTTAGATTCTTCTTTTTCTACCATTACTGAAGTATTTTTAGCAGCTTCTGATAAGTCAATAAATAATTCTAAGTGACTTGTCATAACTTTAGCAGCTAAGCTTAAAGCTTCAAATGGTTTTAAACTTCCGTCAGTCCAAACTTCAATTGTTAATTTATCGAAGTCAACTCTTTGACCAACTCTAGTATTTTCAACCTTATAATTAACTTTCTTAACTGGTGTAAATATTGAATCAATTGGTAATGTACCTAACGCCATATCGTCAGTTTTGTTTTTATCTGCTGTATTGTATCCTCTACCTCTTGCAACTGTTAAATCCATATGAAGTGTTTCTCCTTCTTCAACTGTTGCAATATGTAATTCTGGATTTAAAATTTCAATACTACTATCAGCTACTATATCTCCAGCTGTTACTTCACCAGGTCCTTTAAAATCAATTGTCATTGTTTTTTCTACGTTTTCGTGCATTCTTAATCTAACGTCCTTTAAGTTTACGATAACTTCTGGAACATCTTCAACTACACCTTTAATTGTAGAGAACTCATGAACAACACCATCGATTTTAACACTAGTGATAGCAGATCCTGGTAGTGATGATAATAAAATTCTTCTTAAAGAATTTCCAATAGTCATACCATAACCACGTTCTAATGGTTCACATACAAACTTTGAATAATTTCTCTTTTCATCTGTTTCTATGCATTCGATGTTTGGCTTTTCAAATTCTATCATTTATTTACCTCCATATTTGAGAAACTAAAGGTTTCTCTACCTTTTTATATTTTCTATTATGAATTTCAACTATAATGAAAATAATCTCTATAATTCTAATAATACACTCACTATTATTTAGAATATAACTCAACTATTAAGTGTTCCTCAACTGGTAGATCAATATCTTCTCTATTAGCTAATCTAATAACTTTACCAGACATTTTTTCTCTATCAACTTCTAACCATTCTGGTATAGGTCTTACTGAGTTAGCTTCCATGTTTTCTTTAACTACTGGATTATCTTTTCTAATTTCTCTTATTGCTACAACATCTCCAGCTTTAACTAGGTATGAAGCTATATCAACTTTCTTACCATTAACTTCGATATTTCCGTGAGTTACTAGTTGTCTAGCTTGAGGTCTAGAAACACCAAATCCCATTCTATAAACTACGTTATCTAATCTGCTTTCTAATATTTGTAGTAAAACAACACCTGTCATACCTTTTGTCTTAGAAGCTTCTTCGAAATATCCTCTAAATTGTTTTTCACCAACACCATAAAATGATTTTGTTTTTTGTTTTTCTCTTAATTGAGTACCGTATTCAGAAAGTTTAGCTCTCTTTTGTCCGTGTTGTCCTGGAGCATAGTTTCTTCTTGTAACTGCGCATTTATCAGAATAACATCTAGCACCTTTTAAGAATAGCTTTTGACCTTCTCTACGGCATATACGACATTGTTCGTCTTTATATCTAGCCATTTAAAAATTACACCTCTTTCTTCAAATTTTAATTCTATAATTCTTCCGATTAAACTCTTCTTCTTTTTGGTGGTCTACAACCATTGTGTGGTATTGGAGTAACATCTTTAATCATTGTTATGTCCAATCCAGCTGTTTGTAATGATCTGATTGCAGCTTCTCTACCTGAACCAGGACCTTTTACATAAACTTCTACTGTTTTTAAACCATGTTCCATAGCTGCTTTAGCTGCTGTTTCAGCTGCTTGTCCTGCAGCAAATGGTGTGCTTTTTCTTGAACCTTTGAATCCAAGTCCACCAGCACTTGCCCAAGATATAACATTACCTTGAGTATCTGTTATTGTAACGATTGTATTATTAAAGCTAGAGTGAATATGAGCAGCACCGCTGTCAATATTTTTTCTATTTCTTCTAGCTACTGGTTTTTTAGTTACACTTTTAGCCATTTCTTGTTTTTCCTCCTTCAAAATTTAAACGCTAATTGTTTTAACTTTTCTTACTCTGTTTAAATATTAAACAGCTTTTTTGCTTCTGCTTACTACTTTTCTTGGGCCTTTTCTTGTTCTAGCATTAGTCTTTGTTCTTTGACCTCTAACTGGTAAACCTCTTCTGTGTCTTAAACCTCTGTAGCAACCAATTTCAGTAAGTCTTTTGATGTTTAAAGCTACTTCTCTTCTTAAATCACCTTCAACTTTGTAAGGTTCCATAGCTTTTCTTATTTTGTTAACATCATCATCTGTTAAATCTTTAACTCTAGTATCTGGGTTAATACCAGCTTCTTTTAAGATTTTTTGAGATGTAGAAAGACCTATACCATAAACATATGTAAGTCCAATCTCTACTCTTTTTTCTCTAGGTAAGTCAATTCCTGCTATACGAGCCATAAATTTTTGCACCTCCAAATTAAATTTAATAGTATTGTAGTTTAATTAGTATAATTTGAAATGTAATTAAACTGGATTGTTTAGTTTATAATAAATATAAAAATCAAATCAGCCGCAACGATTTTTATATTATTAACAATTTTTGTGTGCTTTATACACTTTTAAGCAGCTATATAAAGCACTGTTTTCAGTGTATTGAGCCGTTTTTTCAAAAACTACCCTATATACATGAATAGAAAGACATAAATGGTATTCATGTCTTTTCTATAGATTTTTTAATTTTAAATTAACCTTGTCTTTGTTTATGTTTAGGATTTTCGCAGATTACTCTGACAACTCCATTTCTTTTTATTACTTTGCATTTTTCGCACATTTTTTTAACTGATGGTCTAACCTTCATTTTCTTTTCACCTCTACTCAAAAATATGTTATTTATTAAAATATGTAGGTAATCCCTACATAAGTGGGTTCTAAATTATTTAGCACGCCAAGTGATTCTTCCTTTATTTAAATCATAAGGAGAAAGTTCTAATTTAACTCTATCACCTGGAAGAATTTTAATATAATTCATTCTTAATTTTCCAGAAATGTGAGCTAAAACTTGGTGTCCATTATCTAATTCAACTTTAAAATTTGTATTTGGTAAAGTCTCTACAACTGTACCTTCTACTTCAATTACATCTTCTTTTGACAATTCTTTTGCCTCCAAAAAATATATTTTTTCGCTAAATAAGCGAGTAAATAGCTAATATAGTATATATGAAATTTATGTTTTTGTCAATATTTCAGGTTCATTTTCTGTTATTAAAATAGTATTTTCATAATGTGCTCCATTTGAACCATCTTCTGATACAATAGTCCATCCATCATCAAGCTCTAAAATATGTCTATCACCAGCAAATACCATAGGTTCTATACATATTGTCATTCCTGGTTCTAGTCTCATTCCACGTCCTGGTTTTCCCCAGTTTGGAACTCCTGGTTCTTCGTGCATTTCTCTTCCAATTCCATGTCCTTGGAATTCTCTTAGAATGCTAAATCCTTGACTTGTTACATATTCATAAACTGCATTTGAGATGTCTCCTACTCTGCAACCTTTTTTAGCATATTTTAATCCTTCATAAAAAGCTTGTTTAGTAACTTCTACTAATCTTACATCTTCTTCATTATTAGGTTTTCCAACTATATATGTTCTTGCAGCATCTCCATTAAATCCGTTTTTTAATACAACAAGATCAATTGAAATAACATCACCATCTTGAAGTATTACATTTTTTGATGGAATACCATGAATTATTTCATCATTAACTGATGCACATATTGAAGCCGGAAAATCTGGAACTCCAGGCATACCACTTGGAAAATTTTTCTCAGCTGGTATTCCTCCATGAGCTCTCATATAATTTTCTGCAATTTGATCTAATTCATATGTAGAAATACCAGGTCTAATATTTTTAGCAATTTCTTCATGGACTTCTGCAGTTAATTTACAAGCTTCTCTCATTAATTCAATTTCTTTTTTTGATTTAATTGTAACCATCTTTTAATATTGTACCTCTTCTTATTTAAGTTTCTCTACTAACAATTTTGCAGCTTGTTGTGCAAGCATTCCTGTTTTTTCAGTAACTTCTATTTTGAATAATTTTCCTGTTTTTGCATAGTACTCTTCTAGTGGTTTAGTTTCTGTCTTATATACTTCTATTCTGTTTTCAACTTTCTCTACTGTATCATCATCTCTTTGATATAGTTCACCACCACATTTGTCACAAATACCTTCAACTTTAGGTCTATTTAATTTTGTATTATATACAGTTTTACAGTCTCTACAAATTCTTCTATTTACAATTCTCTCTAAGATTTCTTCTTTTGGAGAATCTAAATCAACTACTAAATCTACTTGTTTACCTTCACTACTTAACATTTCATCTAAAGCTTTAGCTTGAGCTTCTGTTCTTGGAAAGCCGTCTAGTATAACACCATCTTTAACATCTGGTTCTTCTAATCTTTCATGTATCATTTTAATAGTAACTTCATCAGGAACTAATCTTCCTGTTGTAAGATAAGAATTGATTTCTCTTCCTAGATCACTATCTTCACTACTATATTTTCTAAACATATCTCCACTTGCAACGTGAGTTATTTTTAGTTCATCTTTTAAGATTTGTGAGATAGATCCCTTACCTGTTCCAGGTGCACCTAACATTATTATTACCATATAAGCCTCCTTAACTAGATATTAGAATTAATTAAATCTAATATGCTTTTTTCTAAACGCTTTTTATAAGTGTTTAGAAAAAAACACATTAGTGCAAAGACGCATTATTAGCGCCTTTGCACCAAAAGATTAGTCTTTTAAAAAATTCTTTTTATTCCAAAAATCCTTTATAGTGTCTAACTAATAATTGTGATTCTAGTTGTTGTACAAATTCTAATGCAACACCAACAACGATAAGTATTGAAGTTCCTCCAAATGCTAAGTCTAATGATGTAAATCTAATAAACATAGGTAGGATGGCTATAATACTTAAGAACAAGCCTCCATAAAATGTTAACTTACCTAATACTGAGCTTAAGTAATCACTAGTTGGTTTACCAGCTCTTATACCTGGTATAAATCCACCATTCTTCTTAATAGTATTTGATACTTCTGCAGGATTGAATGTTGCATATGTATAGAAATATGTAAATCCCATAATTAATAACAAATATACTATAGCGTTTGCAATAATTGCTCCAGTTGGTAATCCTTTTGAAGCAGATGTTGCTATAGAGAAATTATATAAAGCATGCCAGAAACCTGTTCCAGTAATTGCTTGTGGATTAAATATTTGTATTAACATTGCTGGGAATGTCATAAATGAAGAAGCAAATATTATTGGCATAACACCAGCCATTGCTAACTTCATTGGTATATGAGTGTTTTGACCACCATACATTTTTCTTCCAACAACTTTCTTTGCATATTGAACAGGAACCTTTCTTTCAGCTTCTTGTACGAAAACAACTGCTCCAACTAAAACTATTGCTCCAAGTATTATAGCTAAAGCCATTAAGAAATTAACTGTGTTAAATGGTTTAAAAGCTAATTGAAATACTTGTACAATTCCAAATGGTAATCTAGATACTATACCTACAAATATTAGCATAGATATTCCATTTCCAATTCCTTTTTCTGTTATTTGGTCACCAAGCCAAATCAAGATTGATGTACCTGCGACCATTGATAACACAAATATTACTCCTGTCATTAATCCAGGGTTTATGAATATTCCTGGGTAACTTTTAGTATATGAAATATAAATTCCTGTAGCTTCAATGGCTGCTAATACTAAACATAAAATTTTAGTATAGAAATTTACTTTCTTTCTTCCTTCTTCTCCGCCTTCTTTAGTTAACTGCTCTAAAGCGGGGATTATCATTGCTAATAATTGTATAATAATTGATGCAGTGATGTATGGTGTAATAGACATAGCAAATATTGATAATCTTGAGAAAGCTCCTCCGGAAATAGTATTAATTAATCCTATTAATGTAGATGTTGAATTTTTTAATTGATCTGCAAGTGCTGCTGAGTCTACATTAGGTACTACTATAACGCATCCAAATCTGAATACAACTATAAGTAGTAATGTTAATAATAATTTTTTCCTTACTTCTGGTGTCTTAAGAGCATTTTTAATTGTTTTTAACAACTTATACCACCTCTATCTTTCCACCTGCAGCTTCAATTTTTTCTGCAGCTGTTTTTGTGAATCTTGCAGCTTTTACGCTGACAGCTTTGTCTATAGTTCCTGTACCTAAAATAACTATACCATCGTTAATTTTTCCGATTACGCCTTCTTCTAGTAAGCTTTCAGCTGTTATGTCTTTAGCTTTAGATTCAGAAAGCATCTTTAATGTAACTTCAGTATAATTCTTCTTGTTTATATTTTTGAAACCTCTCTTAGGTAATCTTCTATATAAAGGTGTTTGACCTCCTTCAAAACCTCTTCTAACGCCACCGCCAGATCTAGCTTTTTGACCTTTGTGACCTTTTCCAGAAGTTTTTCCTAGTCCAGAACCAACACCACGTCCAAGTCTTTTTCTTGTTTCTTTCTTAACTGCTGGTTTTAATTCACCTAGTTCCATTTATTTTGCACCTCCTTGTCAAGTTACTTTTTTATTTAATCATACTTGAATATTTTTTTCTACACTTATTATAAAATTTCTGAAACTTTTTTTCCTCTTTTTCTAGCTACTTCTTCAACTGTACTCATGCTCTTTAAAGCTTCGATTGTAGCATATACAACGTTTCTAGGATTATTTGTTCCAATAACTTTTGTTCTAATATCTCTATATCCAGCAAGTTCTAGTACTGGTCTTACGCTACCACCAGCGATAACTCCAGAACCTTTTTCTCCTGGTTTTAAAACTACTGTAGCAGCTCCGAATTTACCAACAAATTCGTGAGGTATTGTTGTTCCAACGATAGGAACTTCTACTAAGTTTTTCTTAGCTTCGTCAATAGCTTTTCTGATTGCATCTGGAACTTCTGATGCTTTACCATTTCCAACACCAACATGTCCATTTTCATCACCAACAACTACAACTGCGCTAAATCTAAAAGTTCTACCACCTTTAACAACTTTAGCAACTCTGTTTATAGCTACTACTTTTTCTTTTAATTCTTCAGATCTATTTTCCATGAAACCTTAGTTTCTCCTTTCTTTAAAATTAGAATTCTAATCCGCCTTCTCTAGCAGCTTCAGCAACTTCTTTAACTACACCATGATAGATATATCCACTTCTATCAAATACAACAGTAGTTATTTTTTTGTCTTTAGCTCTTGAAGCGATTAATGTTCCAACTTCTTTAGCAGCTTCTTTGTTAGCTTTTTTAGTTTTTACTTCTTTATCTAATGTAGAAGCTTGTACTAAAGTTACTTGTTTTTCATCATCTATGATTTGAACATAAAGGTTTGTATTACTTCTGTAAACACAAAGTCTTGGACATTCTGCTGTTCCAGATATTTTATTACGAACTCTTTTATGTCTTCTTACTCTTTCAGCTTTTCTATCTGTTTTTGTAACCATTTGATTTCTCCTTTCAAATAATTTTATTATTTCTTACCAGCTTTACCTTCCTTACGTCTAATAGTTTCTTCAGCATATTTAATACCTTTTCCTCTATAAACTTCAGGTGGTCTTTTGCTTCTAATTACAGTTGCTGTTTGTCCAACAACTTCTTTATTGATACCTCTAACGATTATTTCGTTTGGATTTGGAACTTCAAAAGTTACACCTTCTGGTTCTTCAACTTCTACTGGATGTGAATAACCTAAAGTTAGAACTAATTTTTTACCTTGTTTTTGTGCTCTATAACCAACACCATTAACTTCTAACTTTCTAGTGAATTCTTCTGTAACTCCTATAATCATGTTATTTATTAATGTTCTTGTTAAGCCGTGTAGTGCTCTATTTTCTTTTTGATCATCAGGTCTTTTTACAGTAATAACATTAGCATCCATTTCAACTTTTATGTTTGGATGAATATCTCTTTCTAATGTTCCCTTAGGTCCTTTTACTGTAATTTTATGACCATCTAATGTAACTTCTACACCAGCTGGAACAGTAATAGGTTTGTTTCCTATTCTTGACATTGTTTTAATTCTCCTTTTCTTTAAATTTTCTGCCTTAGCTTAAATTATTTTAAAGACATTTTTATATTACCAAATGTAAGCTAATACTTCTCCACCTACACCTAGTTCTCTTGCTTTCTTATCTGTAACAACACCTTTTGATGTAGATATTAAAGCAGTTCCTAAACCGTTAAGAACTTTTGGTAATTCATCTTTTGATGCATAAATTCTTAAACCTGGTTTAGATATTCTTTTTAATCCAGAAATTACTTTATTACCATTCTCATCATATTTTAATGTAATTCTAATAATTCCTTGAGTTTCATTTTTTATTTCTTCAAAAGCTTTAATATAACCTTCATCTAAAAGATTTTGAGCTATAGCTAATTTCATGTTAGATGATGGAACATCAACAGTTTTGAATTTATTTCTATTTGCATTTCTTATTCTTGTTAACATATCTGCAATTGGGTCTGTTGTATTCAATTTTTTACCCTCCTTTTTCTAATATTTATCTTACTTTTATAACATAGCTTTTATCAAATAAGAATTACCAGCTTGCTTTCTTTACTCCAGGTATTTCACCTTTATGAGCTAATTCTCTGAAGCAAACACGGCAGATTCCAAATTTTCTAATGTAAGCATGTGGTCTTCCACAAATTTTGCATCTGTTGTATTCTCTTGTTTTGTATTTTTGTGGTCTAGCACATTTTACTTTTAATGATTTCTTAGCCATATTTTTCTCCTTTCAAATTTTTAACATTAATTAGTTTTTAAAAGGCATTCCTAATAATGATAATAATTCTTTTGCTTCAGCATCTGTTTTAGCTGTTGTAACAAATATAATATCCATACCTCTTATTTTATCTATTTTATCGTATTCGATTTCTGGGAATATTAATTGTTCTTTTACACCAATTGAATAATTTCCTCTTCCATCAAATGAATTAGCAGATACTCCTCTAAAATCTCTTACTCTAGGTAGAGCAGCATTAAAGAATTTATAAGCAAAATCATACATTTTTCCAGCTCTTAATGTAACTTTGCATCCAATCTTAGCACCTTCTCTTAATTTGAAAGCAGCTATTGATTTTTTAGCTTTTGTTACGATTGGTTTTTGACCTGTGATAATGCTTAGATCATTCATTGCGTTATCTAAAGCTTTTGGATTATCTTTAGTATCGCCTAATCCAATGTTTATAACTATTTTATCTAGTTTTGGAACTTCCATTACTGATTTATATTCAAATTTTTTCATCATTGCTGGAATAACTTCATTTTTATAAGTTTCTCTTAATTGTTCCATTTGGATTTAAATCCTCCTTTCAATACTATTTAATTGTTGCACCGCATTTTTTACAAATACGTACTTTTTCGTCTTTTTCTACTTTGTAACCAATTCTAGTTACTTTATTACATTTAGGGCAAACAACTCCAGCTTTGCTGCTATTAATTGCAACTTCTGTAGAGATGATCCCACCTTCTTCACCTTGTTTTCTAGGCTTAACAGCTTTTTTTCTAACGTTAGCGCCTTTAACAACGATTTTATTTTCTTTTGGCATTACAGATAATACTTCACCTTTTTTACCTTTATCGTTTCCAGCAAGTATTTCAACTGTATCTCCCTTTTTTATTTTCATCTAACTTTTCACCTCTTTTTTCTAAATTATATAGGTTTTTATATCAACTCGATCTATTTATTATAAAACCTCTGGTGCTAAAGATAGTATTTTTGTATATTCTTTTTCTCTTAGCTCTCTTGCTACAGGTCCAAATATACGTGTTCCCTTTGGAGTACCATCTTCACGAATTATAACTGCTGCATTTTCATCAAATTTAACATATGATCCGTCAGCTCTTCTTGCACCTTTTTTAGATCTTACAACTACAGCTTTAACTACTTCACCTTTTTTTACAACACCACCTGGTGTAGCACTTTTAACAGAAGCAATTATTACATCGCCGATTTCAGCATATTTTCTATGTGAACCACCTAAACATCTGATACACATTATTTCCTTTGCACCAGTGTTGTCAGCTACTTTTAATATTGATTGTTGCTGTACCATGCTTTGTATCCTCCTTTTAAATTTAACTATTATTTTATAACAGCTTTTTCTACAACTTTAACAACTCTCCATCTCTTATCTTTTGATAGAGGTCTAGTTTCCATTACTTCAACTTTATCTCCAACTTTGCATACATTTTCTTCGTCATGAGCTTTTAATTTATATGTTCTTTTAACGATTTTCTTGTACATTGGATGTTTAACAGCTGTTTCTATTTTAACTACTACAGTTTTATCCATTTTATCAGATGAAACTGTTCCTATTAATGTTCTACGAAGATTTCTTTCTGACATTCTAAGAAGTTCTCCTTTCTATTAATTTTTCTTTTCAGCTAATTCTCTTTCTTTAAGAATTGTATTTATTTTTGCGATGTCTTTTTTCACTTCTTTGATTTTCATTGGATTGTCTAATCCGTTAGTAGCTAAACTAAATCTTAATTTGAATAATTCTGATTTTAGTTCGCTTAATTCATTTTCAAGGTCTGGTGAAGACATCTCTCTAATTTTATTTATCTTCATCTTATTCATCACCGCCTACTTCATTTTCTCTAACTACAAATTTACCTCTAACTGGTAATTTGTTTGAAGCTAGTCTTAAAGCTTCTCTAGCTACTTCTTCAGAAACACCAGCAATCTCAAATAAAATTCTACCTGGTTTAACAGGTGCTACCCAATATTCAGGAGCTCCTTTACCTTTACCCATACGAGTCTCAGCTGGTTTCTTAGTTATAGGTTTGTTTGGGAATATTTTGATCCAAACTTTTCCACCTCTTTTAATGTATCTTGTTAAAGCAACACGGGCAGCTTCAATTTGGTTAGCTGTAATTAATCCAGCATCTAATGCTTGTAGTCCGAATTCGCCTTCATTAACTACATTACCTCTTGTAGCTTTACCTCTGTTTCTACCTTTTTGCATTTTTCTATATTTTGTTCTTTTTGGCATTACTGGCATTATTCTTCTCCCCCTTCTGCTTTAGCATTATTTTTCTTTTCTGGAAGAATTTCACCTTTGTAAATCCAAACTTTAACACCTATTTTTCCATATGTTGTATTTGCTTCATAGAATCCATAGTCTATATCAGCTCTTAAAGTTTGTAGAGGAATTGTTCCCTCTTTGTAGAATTCAGTTCTAGCCATATCAGCTCCTGCTAATCTACCAGATACTGAAGTTTTAATACCTAAAGCTCCAGCTTTCATAGTTTTTTGCATAGCTTGTTTCATAGCTCTTCTGAATGAAATTCTTCTTTCAAGTTGGTTACAAATGTTTTCTGCAACTAATTGTGCATCTAAATCTACATTTTTAACTTCAACTATATTAAGATTTACATCTTTGTTAATCATTTTTGAAATTTGATTTTTTAATTCTTCAGCTAAGTTTCCACCTTTACCGATAACTAAACCAGGTTTAGCTGTGTAAACATTAACTTTAACTGCTTTTGCAGTTCTTTCGATCTCTATTTTTGCGATACCGCTTATGAATAATTTGCTTTTAACAAATTTACGGATTTTATAATCTTCTACTAGGTAATCACTATAATTTTTGTCATCTGCATACCATTTTGAGTTCCAATCTTTAATGACACCTACTCTTAATCCATTAGGATGTACTTTTTGTCCCATGAGCTTAAGATTCCTCCTTTCTTTATTTAGCCTCTCTTAAAACTATTGTTATATGACTTGTTCTTTTTCTTATTCTTACAGCAGATCCTTTTGCTGCTGGTCTGATTCTTTTTAATGTAGGACCTTGGTTAGCATATATTTCAGCTACATATAGGTCATCACTTTTCATGTAGTGATTGTTTTCTGCATTTGCAATTGCTGATTTTAATAATTTTTCAATTATTTCAGCAGATGCTTTTGGAGCATATTTAACTATTGCTAATGCTTCACTAACTTTTTTACCTCTAATTAAATCAGCTACAATTTTAACTTTTCTAGGAGCAATTCTAGCATAATTTAATGAAGCTCTTGCTTCGTGTACTGGAACGTTTTCTTCCATTACCTTATCCTCCTTCTTTGTGATTTTAATCTATCGAACTATTTATTTGTTGTTGTTTTATCTCCTGAATGTCCTTTGAATGTTCTTGTAGGAGCAAATTCTCCTAATTTATGTCCTATCATTTCTTCTGAAATGTAAATTGGAACATGTTTTCTTCCATCATGAACAGCGATTGTGTGTCCAACCATTTGTGGATAAATTGTTGAAGCTCTTGACCATGTCTTTAATACTTCTTTTTTACCACTTTCGTTCATAGCTTCAATTCTCTTTAATAATTCTGGAGCTACATATGGAACTTTTTTGCTTGATCTTGACATTTGAAATCTCCTTTCTTTATTATAAGACGTTTATTTAATCAACTTTACGCTACTTTGATTAAATTATTTTCTTCTCTTAACAATAAATTTATCAGTCTTATTATGTTTCTTTCTTGTTTTATATCCAAGTGCTGGTTTACCCCAAGGAGTAAGTGGACCTGCATGTCCAACTGGTGCTCTACCTTCACCACCACCATGAGGGTGATCAACTGGGTTCATAACAGAACCTCTTACTGTAGGTCTGATTCCCATATGTCTTGTTCTACCAGCTTTACCTAACTTGATATTTTCATGATCTGAATTTCCAATTACACCGATAGTTGCTCTACATCTAGCTAAAACTAATCTCATTTCTCCAGATGGAAGTCTTACGTGTGCATATTGTCCTTCTTTAGCCATTAATTGTGCGCTTTGTCCTGCACTTCTTACTAATTTTCCACCTTGTCCAGGGTTTAATTCAATGTTGTGAATTAATGTACCAACTGGAATATTTTCGATTGGTAAGCAGTTACCTGGTTTGATATCAGCATTAGCACCAGCTATTACTGTATCTCCATCTTTGATTCCTTCAGGTGCTAATATATAAGCTTTAACTCCGTCTGTATATTCAACTAAAGCTATGTTTGCACTTCTGTTTGGATCGTACTCAATTCCAAGTACTTTTGCTTCCATATCTTCTTTATTTCTTTTAAAATCGATAATTCTGTATTTTCTTCTAGCTCCACCACCTTGATGTCTAACTGTGATTCTACCATAAGAATTTCTTCCTGCATGTTTTACTTTCTTAGCAAGTAATGTTTTTTCAGGAGTCTTCTTTGTGATTTCTTCAAAAGTTGGAGAAGTCATATTTCTTCTTGATGGTGTATAAGCTTTATAATGTTTAATTCCCATTTTTAAATCTCCTTAAATTTTATTTGTGCGACTTTTTCCTGCTCGCATCTTACAGATATTCTTTCTTATCCTGGTTTTTTCCAGATATTATTTAGAAATCTAAACTAAGCTCCCATGAACTCTTGGATTTCTGTATTGTATTTTTTAGTACCTTTAGCTTCTTTTCCACCTTTTTTAGTGTATGTAACACCTTGTGGATCAGTGTCTATAAATACTATTGCTTTTTTCCAAGCAGCTGTTTTTCCTTGGTGTACTCCAACTCTTTTTGCTTTTCCATCAAAGTTGATTGTGTTTACTTTAACAACTTTAACACCAAATAATTTTTCAACAGCATCAGCTATTTGTGGTTTTGTTGCATTTTTTGCAACTTGGAAAGTGTATTTTCCTTCTTGAACTGCATCATTACTTTTTTCAGTAATAATAGGTTTAATTATGATATCTTCTGCTACCATTATGCATACACCTCCTCTAATTTCTTTATTGTATCAACTGTAACAACTAATTTGTTGTATTTTAATAAATCATAAACGTTTATTGTTCCAACTAAAGTTGTTTTAACACCTTCAATGTTTCTAGCTGATTTTTGAACGTTTTCGTTCTTTTCAGGTAACATTATTAATGTTTTTCCTTCAACTTTATTGTTTTCTAAAGCGCTTACCATTTGTTTTGTTTTGATTTCTTTAAATGATAGTTTATCTAAAACAAGTAAATTGTTTTCTAAAACTTTTGAGCTCAATAATGATTTTATTGCAGCTTGTTTTTCTTTCTTATTTATTTTGTATGTATAAGATCTAGGTTTTGGTCCTAAAGCAATACCACCTTTAATCCATTGTGTTGCTCTAATAGAACCTTGTCTAGCTCTACCTGTACCTTTTTGTCTCCAAGGTTTTCTTCCACCACCACTAACTTCTGATCTTGTTTTAGTGCTTTGTGTACCTTGTCTTTGATTAGCTTGGAAATTAACTAAAGCTGTATGTACTAATGTTTCATTTGGTTCGATTCCAAATATTTCAGCTTTTAAATCAACTGTACTAACCTTTTTACCTTCTACGTTATATACATCTATTGTAGGCATTTAAATAGTCCTCCTTTCTTACGCTCTTGCCTTGTAGGCATCTTTTATTTTTAAGATAGCACCTTTGTTTCCTGGTACGCTACCTTTTACTAATATTACGTTTTTATCCATATCAACTCTAACAACTTTTAAGTTTTGGATTGTAACTGTGTCAACACCCATGTGTCCTGGTAATTTCTTACCTTTAAATACTCTACCTGGTGTAGATGTTGGTCCCATTGAACCTGGTCTTCTATGATACATAGAACCATGTCCCATAGGTCCTCTATGTTGACCATGTCTCTTAATAACACCTTGGAATCCTTTACCTTTTGTTGTTCCTTGAATATCAACTGCTTCTCCAGCTTGGAAAATATCAGCTTTTATTTCATCTCCTGGTTTAACATTAGATACATCAGCTAATCTGAATTCTCTTAAATGTTTAACTGGAGTAACTTTAACTTTTGTAAAGTGTCCTTTTTCTGGTTTGTTAACTTTCTTTTCTTTTACTTCTCCAAATCCTAATTGAACTGCATTATAACCATCTGTTTCAACAGTTTTAACTTGAACAACTGGACATGGACCTGCTTCGATAACTGTAACTGGAATTACGTTACCATTTTCATCAAATATTTGAGTCATTCCGACTTTTCTTCCGATGATTCCTTTATTCATCTTTCTTTCCTCCTAACTATTGGCTACTGCTTCTAAAAGCTGCAGCTTGGTTTTGATGTTACATATTATATATGTAAGTTTTGCAAACTGTGTTTGCATGCATAAATTTGAAATTATAATTTAATTTCGATTTCAACACCAGCTGGTAATTCTAGTTTTTCTAGACTTTCAACTGTTTTTTGTGTTGGATAAAGAACATCAATAACTCTTTTATGTGTTCTCATTTCAAATTGTTCTCTTGAATCTTTGTGTTTGTGTGGAGAACGTAAAATAGTTACTATTTCTTTCTCTGTTGGAAGTGGAATAGGACCTGAAACTTTAGCACCTGTTCTTTTAGCAGTATCTACTATTCTTTCAGCAGACTGATCTAAAACTACATAGTCATAAGCTTTTAATCTTATTCTGATTTTTTCGCTTCCTACACTTTTGTTTGATGTTGCCATTTTTTTACCTCCTATAAATTTTCTGAGCTTCGGCAAGTTTTAAACGCACCCTGGTGTTTCTTTTAAAACCATATATAAATCCAAGTTACAATATTTCTTTTGTATCCTGGATAAGTGTGCTTTTATCAAACTTATCGCCCGGTCTAAGCCAAGACATACTCCGCAGGAGTTCCCTCCATTACCCATAACAGATAATGTAGCCACATCCTGCTTCATCGCATTCTTTACGCCTTGATATTATACTACGGCTTCTACCCTATGTCAACACCTTTTTAGCTAATTTTCTTATTATTTTTAAAATATTTTAAAGAATTATCATTTTCTTTTCATTTATGTTTAAATCTACCTATTCTTTTCAATTATATGTATAATTATACTGTATATTTTTATGTAAATATTTATTATTTGAAAGTTCTAATTTAATTTGCTATAATACTTATGTCAACTTTTACGAAAGGAGGTACTTTGATGGCTGGTAAAGTAGCCAAGGTTCAACTTAGAAAATTTAAAGATAACTTAAGACATGCAGAATCTTATGTTAGAAATAATCCTAAAGAAGCTAAATTCTTAAAAGATTTTCTATTTAGGATTAATCGTTATGTCAAAAAATTAAAAGCACAGAACCCTGATCTTACTGGTGAGGATTTAAAAAGAATTTTCGAACAAGATCTACGAGAAATCTCTGAACCTGTTTTTCAAAGTGCTGAAATTTCGAAATATTATATGCAATATGCTTGTTATGATATTTTTGCGAGAAATCCTGAAGAGTTCATAGAATATGTAGATTATATGGATGAATACAATTTAAAATATAGAGATATAAAAACATTAACTCGCTCAACATTTAGAATTGCTAAATTATATTATGCAGCATTATTAAGACAAGAATTCGAATCTCAAACAGAAGTTACTGATTTAAGAGAATTTATTATTAAAAGGAGAAATGAATTAATTCCACAAGTTAATTCTGTTCTTGCCACTTCTATTTCTGGAATTGTTAAACAATTAGATAAATACAGTTTTCTAAGCAATTATTTAGAAATGAATACTAAAAAATTAGCTAGTTTAGGTTTTCAAGAGTTTTCAGAATGTTTAATGCCACCTGCTAATGAAAGAAATGGTAGATATGATTCAAGAAAGCTTCTTTCTCTTCTATCAAAAGAAAGATTAGAAACAAATTATTCTCCTGAAGACTTACTAACATTATTTTCTTTCTGGACAAATAGATATAGTAAAGAATTAGATTCATATTTGCAAGCAGCTTTTGTAATTAAGGATTTTGATTTATATGATAGTTATGCTTCTGGAAACTTTAAATCACCACCTGTCGATGTCTTACAAAGAAGCTTAGTTAAAATAAATCTTTTCTATGATCCTGTAAAATTCTACCTTGAAATGAAAAAAGGAGAAGAATTAGCAGAAAGCGGTCAGGTTGAATTTGATAGTGATAATTTAGATTATGATATTGATTCTAGCAGTATTGTTGCAAACTTAGTATCAGAGTATGGAAAAGACTATGCTGATTACTTTGACAAAAACCTTCCAGAATCAAAAAATGATTTACCTGAAGATATTAAATCTTATTTTGATTTATATAAACCTATATTTGCTACCTATTCTTTAAAAGATTCTTCTATTATATATTTGTTACTAGGACTTACAGCAGCTCAAAAATATAATAATGGCGGAATAATAAAATCTACTTTAAGAGATAAGTTTATTGGTATTGGTATAGATAACGGTTTAACAGATACATTTTTAGTACATATAAATAGAGGTGTTTTATCAGACTTTGTTACTGAATATTTAGGAAATGAATTATACTTATTCCCTCTATACCATGGAGATTATGATTATACTAGAAGAACATATCAAACTCCTATTATGGCACCTTTATCAACTGATCAACTGCAATTATTAGATTATCATAGGGAAACACCTTCAAGGTATATTCAACATATGAGAAGTGTTGCTAATTACAAAGAGGTAAATGTATTAAGAGATTATGTAACAATAGACAGAAATGGATTCACTCATTTTGGTTATAAACCTGATGAAATAGGAAAAAAATTTGATAGTGATAAAACTCCAATCGGAAGATAAAAAAGTTCTAAGATTTAAAAAACTTAGAACTTTTTTATTTTATCTTTCTTTAATCAGTTGCATCTTGTCATCAACTTTTGAAATCACATTAGCACATTTTACTAATTGAAGTGAATCTTTTTGACTCACACTTCCTTTATATTTTAACTTATGTTCTAGACTTGCCCAGAAATCCATTGCCAAACTTCTAATTTGTATTTCTACTTTAACATAAACTATTTTATCAATTATAACTACTGGTACATTTACTATCATGTGATAACTTTGATATCCACTTGTTTTAGGATTTTTGATGTAATCTTTTTCTTTTATTATTTCGATATCTTGATAACTTTTTAAAATATCTACTATTTGATATACATCATTTTTAAATGAACATACAATTCTTATTCCTGCGATATCATTAATATTATTTACCATATTTATATTGTTTATTTCCAGATTCTTCTTTTTCATCTTATTTACTATACTTTTAGGTGATTTAATTCTATAGTTAATATGGTCTATTGGATTATAATCGCAAATTTCCTTGAATTGATCATTTAATATCTCTAATTTTGTTCTTAATGTCTTTAGGGCATATTCATACATAAGAATAACTTTATTGTATTCTATTTTATTTATATTATTTATTTCTTCTTCCTTAATTAATTCTTTTTTATTCTTTTTTGAAACTTTTAAAATATTACTGTTCTTTTTACCTTTCCTCATATATTTTAATCCTTTCTTTTATTATTACTTCCTCCTTTCATTATAAATACTATATTAATATACTTAAATATTCCTTAAAAAAAAGGTTTACTTTATATAAAGTAAACCTTTTTTATTATCTATATTCATTTTTATAAATATCTAGCACTTCTAAATATAACTTTCTGTCATCATCAAATGTTATATATTCACTTGCTTTATCTATATCAATCCACCTAAGATCTGCAATTTCACTCTCTTGTCTTGTTAAATCTATATTAAGTGGTTTAGCTATAAAGAAAATAACATCTTTTATAACATCTTCTTTAGGACTATATGTATTAACAAATCTTTTATCAGATATTATTTCTACATCTATTCCAGTTTCTTCTTTAGTTTCTCTTATAGCTGTTTCAAATTCTGTTTCCCCTTCTTCAACATGTCCTTTAGGAAATGCACAATGTCCAGCATTATGTTTTACCATTAGAACTTTGTCTCCATCAAAACAAATAGTTCCACAACTTTTTTCCTTAACCATCTTAATCCTCTTTCTCAGCTTCTATAGCTTTATCAGCTTTCTTTTCAATTCTTTGAAGTTTTCCTATATTTAATATTAAAGTAATTGATTCAATTATATCCATAATAGCATATGCTATTATTATAAATCCTATTGTCTTTATAAATAAGTCTTGTATAAATACTATACTAATTCCACAGACTAATATTGCAACTGCTATAATAAGCATTGGTATCCACGCCTTAGATTGTAAGGTCTTTAATCTAATTGCAAAAGTAAATCTCATTAAACTAGAATAAATAATCCAACAACCAATTAGTAAATTAATAATATTTTGAAGTAAATCTTGTTTAATAATTATCACTACTCCAAAAAGTATTCCCATAAGTCCAAATATTAATCCATTATTAAAGAAATCTTCATTTCCTTTTTGAACTACATATTCTATTATTTTTATTATGCTAATAGCAATTAATGCAATTCCTAATACTTTACTAAAAACTGAGAATGACGCATCAGGATATAAAACTAAAACTATACCAATTGCCACAGCAACAAGTGATGTAAGTAATGTACTATAGCCAGATTTTTTTAATATCTTTTTTAAATCCATCTTCTCTCCTCCAAATAAATAATTTTCAACCATATTTTAATAGTTTTCATTTAAAAAATCAACAATAAATTGATTCTAACCTACAATTTTGATATAATTATTAAGTATTTAAAGGAGGTTTAATTATGACATATACATATATTCCTAAAGGAGTTTGTTCTAGTAAATTTATTATAGACGTAGAAGACGATATCATTAAAAAAATACAAATTATTGATGGTTGCCCAGGAAATACTCTTGGTGTATCAAAACTTTGTGAAGGAAGAAACATAGATGAAATCATATCATTATTAGAAGGTATTGATTGTAGAGGTCGTGGAACTTCTTGCCCTGATCAACTATCAAAAGCTTTAAAAGAAATTAAGCAAAAATAAAAAAGCCTTAAGGTTTAACCTTAAGGCTTTTACTATTTTATCCTAATAATTTTACTTCAACTGTATTCATTGTGAATTTTCCATTTGCATCTGTTCCAAATTCAATTAATGACTTATCTAGTTTTGTAGCATTTTGATTTAAGTCTTGAGTAAAGTATATTTTCATATTTGGTAATTGTAGTTTTCTAGTTACAATTAATTTAAATATCTCTACTAAATGCTTTTCATCTTCACCTACAATAATAAATTGTGGTGGTCTTTCATATCCTGAATCGAATTGAACAAAGTTTCCATAGAAATCTTGGTATAATTTCATTCTATCTTCAAATTTTTGTTCCCAATCTTCTTCTCTTCTTATAGCTTCAAATACAAAATCTATATTAGTATTATTTTTGCTTAATTTAACTCCAGCATTAGCTTTTATTGTTTTACCATTTTGTTTAGCTGTAATAGCTGGTTTAACTGTATAACTATCAAATGCAGCAACCTTTCTCATATAAGCAACAATAATTTGGTTTCCAGCAAGTCTTTTCTTAATCATTGATACTGGTTTTGTATTATCTGTTGGTTGCCATTTACATTCGATATTTCTAGAATTTAATAGATACTTACCCATTTTTTCTAGGCAATAAACTCTATATATACATTTTCCATCTTCTGAAGAAAAATAATATCTAGTTAATATTTTAGTTTTTATTAGTTGCTCTAATTTGTTATTTAATTTATCTTGAGATTTTATATCAATGTTTCTATGAACTAATATTTGATATATTTGTCTAGATGTCATGAATTCAAATTCATTAACTAATTCTAATATTTTAAAGTGAATTTCAGTAATATGTCCCAAATTAATTCTATGAATAATTTGGTTTATAGAAACATATCCGTCCTTTCCATCAAATGTTTTAATTTCTCCTTCTTTCATAGCAAAAGGAGATACTGTGGTTTTGATATTCTCATCATCTACCATTTTAAAATTCCTCCTATTTTAAATTATTTTTTTAGGTGTCTTCTTTTGTAAGAAGATAAATAGGTCTTTTAAGTTAAAAACCTTTTATTTAAAATTTTTGTGCTTTGCACAAACTTTAAAAACAAATTTTAAGGAACTATTAAAAGTTTAATTTTCTTTTTGTCTTTTATAATTCTCTTTATATAAACATTAACCTTTTGTCCGTATTCATAGCCTTCTTTGTATTCTGCAAGTCCAACTAAGTTTGGTTTTAATTCAACAAAAATTCCATTTTTTTGTTTTTCGGTTTCTTTTATGATTCCTTCTACTTTTTCTCCCTCTTGATAAGAAACTATATTATCTTCCCAAGTTCCTAGTAATTCTTTATGAGTAAATTCAACTCGGTTTAATTCCTTATCAACAGATTTTATCATAACTTTTATATCTTGTCCAACAGAGAATCTTTCTTCAGGACTTTTTATTCTAGATACTGATATATCTTCTATATGAAGAAGACCAATTATACCATTTTCTAATTCTACAAAAGCTCCAAAAGGTTTAATATTTTTAACCTTACCTGTAAGAACTTCTCCTTCTTTTGCCTCATTTTGAATCCAATTAGTTTTGAATTCATTAAAATCTTTTCCTTTGTAAAATTCCATTTTTCCTCATCCTTTGTTTATTAAAATTATTTTTTTAAACTTTGTACTTCAGTGTCAGTTAAGTACCTCCACTTTCCTATCTTTAAGCCATCTAAACTTAGATTACCAATTTTACTTCTGTGAAGAGCTAATACTTTTTTATTAACAGCTTCACACATCCTTCTGACTTCTCTGTTTTTTCCTTCATGAATTATAATTTCAAGTCTAGTTTTATTATTCTCTTCATCCCACATTATTTTTTTTACTTTTGCAGGAGAAGTTTTATAACCATCATCTAGTATTACTCCATCTCTTAGGCTTTGTATCTCTTTATCTGATACTTCACCTTTTAGAGTTACTGTATATGTCTTAGTTATTTCATTTTTAGGGTGAGTTACATGATATACAAAATCACCATCATTAGTTAATATTATTGCTCCTGAAGTATACATATCTAATCTTCCACATGGTACTAATCTTTCTTTAACTTTTACTAAATCTGTGATTTTGTCTCTACCAAATTGTTCTTTAACAGTAGTGACATACCCTATTGGTTTATTAAGTAAAATATATACCTTCTTTTCTTCTGGTTCAATCCTTTTTCCATTAAATTCAATAATATCTTTTGAAGGATTAACTTTTGATCCAAGTTCTGTTACTTCTTTTCCATTCACTTTAACTTTGCCTTCTAGAATTAATTCTTCACATTTTCTTCTAGAAGCAATTCCACAAGATGCTAAGTATTTTTGTAATCTTTCTTCCATATTTTACTCTCCTTTGTCTAACTTATCTAGTATATCTTTAAAATATTTTGGAAGTTCAGCTGTATATTCTACTTCTTTTCCAGTAGTTGGATGAACAAATTTAATTTTATAAGCATGAAGCATTTGTCCTTCAATACCAAATTTATTTTTTCCATTAGAATATGTTGTATCACCAACTATTGGATATCCAATTTCAGCCATATGAACTCTTATTTGATGAGTTCTTCCAGTTTCTATTACAACTTCTATATATGTATAATCTTCGTATCTTTTTAGAACTTTAAAATGAGTAACCGCTTCTTTTCCCTTTTTATCAACAGCCATCTTCTTTCTATCTCTCGTGCTTCTTCCTATAGGCATATTGATTGTAGCTTCATTTTCTTTTATACTTCCACGAACTAAAGCTAAATAGGTTTTAGTTGTTTTATGTTCTTTTATTTGATTACTAATATTTAAATGTGCTTTATCGTTTTTGGCAACTATTATTACTCCAGAAGTATCTTTATCTATCCTATGAACTATTCCAGGTCTGATTTCTCCGCCAATTCCAGATAAAGAATCTTTACATCTAGCCATAATCGCATTTGCTAATGTTCCATCTGGATTTCCATTACCGGGATGAACTACCATTCCTTTTTCCTTATTTATTATAATAATATCATTATCTTCATAAATTACATTTAAAGGAATATCTTCTGGTTTTAGTTTCGCTTCTTTAGGTTTTTCATATTCAATTTCAATTTTATCAGAAATTTTAACTTTATATGATGGTTTTTCTTGTTTATTATTTACTAAAATCTTACCATCAGATAATAGTTTTTGAGACATAACTCTAGTGATATCTTCATCTAACATTGGAATCACTTTGTCTAGTCTTATATCAACTAATTCTTCTGATATAATAAACTCTTTTTTCATTTATAAACTTCCTTTATTCAGTTTGTTCTTCTAACTCTTCTGTATCACTATCTACTTTTTCAAAAATAACAAATTTTTTATCTTGTTGTTCTTGGAATGCATCTGGATATATTTTCTTATAGTTCTTATTCTTTTTAAGTTTTGAACATAATCTCGAATCTGAGTAAGTAATAACATGGTTTATTCCATAATTTTCAAAAGTTATTCTATAATCGTCATCTCCTGTTGCAATGTTTTGAACATCCATAAATATGTCATTTCCATCTTCTTTTCTTCCTGTTCTAGAATTGAATTCCGGAGAATATAAATCTGCTCTTGAGTCAATCATGACAGGGATTCCTTGATATAATAAATAACTACCATAATTATATTCATTAAATAACTTCAAAGTACTTAAGTCTAAATTATTTTTCATCCATTCTGCAGCATAAATAGGATAATCGTCATTTGTATAATACTCTTGATGCATCTTAGACTTAAAGTGTTGAATTGAAATAATTAAAATTGCTGCTAATAAGACTGCTTTCCCATAGAAATTAGTCACTATATCTATTAACTTTTCTTGTCCGTTTTTGATATATCTTTCAAAGATTTGTCCTATTAATTGTGCCAGTATTGGTGTACAAATAACAAGGAACATAGATACTTGTCTTCTAGCATTTAATGCTAAGTATAGAATTCCACAATAATATAACAAGTGTTTTAAATCTATTTTAATATCTATAAATGTTAGTATTACTATAAAGAATACAAAAAATGCTGTAAATTCCTCATTTCCTCTTAAGCTTAAAGGCATATGTTCATTTATTACTTTTACTGTATTTCCCATACATGTTTTAGCTAGATATGTATATGGTGTTGACATACCAGTTGGAGTAAATACTCCCATAAGCATACATAGTAACATAACTAATATAAGCTTTTTAGTATTATCATTTCTTGTAACCCTAATCTTATAAGGATTTTCTTTAAGTTCTGCTCTTCTTTTTTGATTATGTTTAATTGCCTCTTCTAATTTAGCAATTTTTTCTTCATCTTTATTCTTTCTATGCTTTTGAACAAATAGTTTTAGCTTAATTATTAAGTCTATAGTTATCCAATCTCTTGAAATAATATATTCTGCAATGTAAGGAATAAATAAAACAAAGAAGAATGGCCATACAGCCATATGCATATTAGCAATTAGTAGAGAAAACAAAAGCAATCCTACTGCATACCTAGTCTTGGCTTGTTCTAAATATTTTTCTATTAAATATAATTCCAAAACAAATAATGAGAATGTAACAACTTGAGCACGAGCTGCAATATATGGAATCATTAATCTCATTGCAATTAATGTCACTACTGCAGATACTGGTGCATTTTTAGAAATCTTATTTGACGTAAAATACATACTTATTCCCAAAATACACGTAAAACAAATTGTAGATACATAAATTGCGTCCCATCCACCTATGCTGTATATTCCATACATCATAAAGTCATATAACCAATGAGGAAATACATATGGAAGTTCATTCCATGAAAATGGATCTTCTCTTAAGTTACTTATTCCATTTTGAGAAATATATTCACCTATTTTTACAGTATAGAAAGTATCATTTTGTAATGCCTTTGGTGCTATACCAATACCAAAAACAATTATAAAGAAAACTATTATGACATGAAATCTAATTCTTTTTTCTTTTTTCTTATCTAGCTTCTTTTCCTCTTTTTTAACGTCCTTCATCTTATCTCCTTATTCCATAATGCTTTATACTTCAAATTCTCCATAAACAGCATAGTGATCAGAAATTTTATTCGGTATTGTTTGTATTTTCCTTACTTTTATATTATTTGAATAAAATATTGTATCTATACATCCATTACCTATTGAAGAAAACCATGTATCTTCATTATTATCTATTCTGTTTAGAATCTTTTCTATTATTTCATATTCTTCATATGTATCTTGTTTATTAAATTTATATTTATGTTTGCCAATTTTCGTAACCCCAACATTGAAGTCACCGCCTACAATAACTATTTCATTTTCATCAATTTTTTCAATAATGCTTACTAACTCTTCAGCACCCAATTTTCTTTCTTCTAGGTTTGTTGGAAAATGCACTGAAAACAAATTAATTTTTGTAGTACCAAAAGATATCTTATTACACAAAATACCTCTTTGTTCATTTTCTGGGTTAACTAATGGCATTAAGTAATTTGTAGAATACTCTATAGGAAATCTTGATATTATTCCGTCACCATAATATCCGTTTTTATATTTAATATTAATTCCCATAGTTCTATATTGTAGTCCTACACCTTTTGCCATTTCATATATTTGATTTTCGCTGTATACCCTTTGAGTATACATGTCTATCTCTTGTAAAAAAATTATATCTGGTTTGTACTTTTTTAAAAACTTAGCCTGTCTTTCAACATTTATTATGCCATCTAGTCCTTCACCATGACACATATTAAAGGTAATAGTTTTTAATATCATAGCTAACCTCCTTTTTTACACATGTAAATTATATCAAAAAGGCCAAAAAAAATGAAGGCTTTAACCTTCATTTTTTTATTATTTTCTATTATTTTTAAACATTCTCTTCAGCTGGTTCATCATCATTGTTAATTACTTCCATACTTGAGATTGATACTTCGTATGCAACTCTCACTTCTGATGAGCCATCTTCAAATTTCTTTTCATATTTTCTACTTTGAACTCTACCTACTATTTTAACTTCAGTTCCAACTTCCATATTTTGGCAGAATCTTGCATTTCTTCCCCAAGCTATACAAGGTATATAATCACTTTTATTATAAGCTCTGTTTACAGCTAGAAGTATATCTGCAATTTCTCTGTCAAATGGTGTTTGTCTGTAAATAGGTTTCTTACAAATGTACCCACATAATGTAACTTCGTTTGTTACTTGTGGTACTGCTTCTTCGTCTTCTTCTGTTTCCTCTTCGGAAGCTTCAGTTACGTCCTTAGCAAATACTGTTAGTATTAATTTGTTTCTTTCATTTTGATAACTATTGTATGATCTAAATTGACCTTCTACAACTAGTTTTTTACCAATTTGTAAATCAATATCTGTTAATAATCTTTCTGAGATTGTGATTGGAATCTCATCTACAGCTTGACTTAATCTTGGTACTTCTAAATTAAACATATAAAATTTTTCCCCATATATCTCGTGACTATATGTTTTATCGCTTGTAACCTTTCCAACTAACACTAGATGGTTATTTTCTAATAAATTTGTAACCACAACTTTTTCCTCCTATTTATCTATGGTATTTCTAAATTATTATGCGTATTTCTCCCTAAACACCTTAATTATAGCACATTTTTATATCTTTGTCTACATAATAAGTTGATAATTTTACAAATTTATTACATTTTTTATTTATTTAATAGGCTTTTTTCTAAATTATTATACTTTATGTGTTTTTCTTTTGAAAGTCACTTTGATCTATGTTTTCATCTGGTATAAAGTATTTGGTATCTTTTATCATATCTGGCAAGTATTGTTGCTCAGTCCAGTGACCTGGATAATCATGTGGATACTTATATCCCACACTGTAGCCTAAATCTTTCATTCCCTTAGCTGGTGCATTTCTAATATGCATTGGAATCGTTCCAGTATCTTTATTTGCCACGTCTGCCAAAGCCCTATCTATTGCCAAATATGATGCATTAGATTTTTTTGAATTTGCAACATAAATACAAGCTTCTGCTAGAATTATTCTACTTTCTGGCATTCCTATCATAGTTACAGCTTGCATAGCTGCAGTAGCTACTACTAATGCATTTGGATTAGCAAGTCCAACATCTTCTGATGCACAAATAGTTATTCTTCTTGCAAGAAATACAGGATCTTCTCCAGCATCTATTGCTCTGGCTAAATAAAACACTGCAGCATCTGGATCACTACCTCTCATAGATTTAATCATAGCACTTATATTATCATAGTGGCTGTCACCATCTTTATCAAACATGTTCTTTTTCTTATTAAAAGATTCTGCCGCTATTTCATCTGTAATTTCAATTACTCCTTTTGAGTTCATTTTAGTTGTAAGAACGGCAATTTCCAAGCCATTTAGTGCAGTTCTTACATCACCACCAGATATTTCTGCAATTCTTTCTATTGTGTCTTCAGATATTTTTATATTGTAATTTCCCAGTCCTTCTTTAGACTCTAAACTATTATGAATAACTTTTATAATATCATCTTTAGACAAAGGTTCTAGTTTAATAACCATAGAACGAGATATTAGAGCTTTATTTACCTCAAAATAAGGATTCTCGGTTGTAGCGCCTATTAGTATTACCGTTCCATCTTCAACAAAAGGTAAAAGTGCATCTTGTTGTAATTTATTAAATCTATGTATCTCGTCAATAAATAATATACATTTTCCAGATGGATTTAATAATGGGTTACTAGCTTCTGTAACTGCATCTTTTATTTCTGCAACTCCAGATGTAACCGCATTTAACTTTTTAAATTTATACTTTGTAGTTTCACTAATTACTTTTGCAAGTGAAGTTTTACCACATCCAGGTGGCCCCCATAATATTAGGCTAGATAATCTGTCTGCCTTAATTGTTCTGTATAATAGTTTATCTTTTCCTACAATATGTTCTTGTCCTACAAATTCTTCTAAGCTTTTAGGTCTCATCCTATAAGCTAAAGGTTTTGATTCATCCATAAATAATCTTCCTTTTTATCTTCTTGATAATTGTTTTAATGCTTGTTTTATAATGTCTTCTATACTCAAATCTTTAACTTTTAATTTTTCTATTACTTTCTTAACTTCGCCTTTATTATATCCTAGTATTTGAAGTGCTTGTGTTGCTTCTTCTACTTTTTCATTGTCTACAGTATTATCAGTAGGTAAATCTTCTGTATTCTTTGATATAGCATCTTCTGTTTTAAGTTTATCTTTTAGCTCTAAAACAATTCTTTGTGCTGATTTACTTCCTACCCCTGGAATTTTTGTTAGTGTTTTAATATCATTTGATATTACTGCAATAGCAAATTCTGAAGGTGATATATTAGATAACATAACAATTGCAGTCTTAGCTCCTATACCACTTACTTGTATTAATAGTTCAAACATTTTTAATTCTTCGTTTGATAAAAATCCATATAAACTAATATTATCTTCTCTTACATGATAATGAGTATATATCTTAACTTTTTCTCCTAATTCTCCTAATTTATCCATTGTTTGTTCAGAAACATATATTTTATATCCAATGCCGCCAGTTTCAACAACTATAGAATCTTTTAATTTTTCTTCTAAACTTCCTTTTATATATGCGTACATTTTTATCCTCCGTTTTTTAAAATTATTAGCGAACAAATTTTCTTCTCGGATTCATTTTATCATATTTATTATTTTTTGCAAGTTTTTTTCTAAAAATCTTTAAATACTCGTAAAATGTGATATAATAACTTTTGTATTTTACATTTTTATTTTTGGAGGAATTATGGAAAATATATTAATTAAAGATTTATTTAGAGATACCAAAAAATATGTTGGTAAAGATATTAAAGTTTCTGGTTGGGTTAGAACAGTCAGAGATTCTAAAAATTTTGGTTTTATAGAATTAAATGATGGATCATTTTTCAAAAACGTTCAAATAGTATTTAATGATTCTTTATCTAATTTTGAAGAAGTTAGAAAACTAACAATTGCCTCTTCTATAATTGTTGAAGGAAAATTAATAGAAACTGAAAATGCTAAGCAACCATTTGAAATCCAATCATCTAAAATAGAAATATTTAATTTGAGTGATAGTGAATATCCTCTTCAAAAGAAAAGACATACTTTCGAATATTTAAGAACTATTTCTCACTTACGTGCAAGAACAAATACATTTAATGCAGTATTTAGAGTTCGTTCTGTTTTATCATATGCAATACACAAATTTTTCCAAGAAAGAGGTTTTGTGTATGTTCATACTCCTATAATTACTTCAAGTGATGCAGAAGGTGCTGGAGAAATGTTTACAGTTACAGGATGTGATTTAAATAATCTACCTAAAACCGAAGATGGAAATATGGATTATAATGAAGACTTCTTTGGAAGACCTGCTCATCTTACCGTTAGTGGCCAATTAGATGTTGAAACATATGCATTTGCTTTTAGAAATGTTTATACATTCGGTCCTACTTTCAGAGCTGAAAATTCTAATACTGTAAAACATGCTGCAGAATTTTGGATGATAGAACCTGAAATCTGTTTTGCAGACTTAAAAGATGATATGAATTTAGCAGAAGACATGCTTAAATTTGTTATTCAATATGTATTAGATAATTGCCCAGAAGAAATGGAATTCTTTGATAAATTTGTTAGTGAAGGATTATTAGAAAGACTTAAACATGTTGTAAGTTCTGATTTTGGAAGAATATCTTACACAGATGCAATTGAAGAATTAAAGAAACATAATAGTGAATTCGAGTTTCCTGTTGATTGGGGTACTGATATACAAACAGAACATGAAAGATTCTTAAGCGAAAAAGTATTTGGAAAACCAGTATTTGTTACTGATTATCCAAAGGATATTAAAGCTTTTTATATGAAACAAAATGATGACGGAAAAACAGTAGCTGCTACTGACCTTCTAGTTCCTGGAATTGGCGAATTAATCGGCGGTAGTCAAAGAGAAGACGATATGAAAAAGCTAAAAACTAGAATGAATGAACTTGGCCTAGATGAAAAAGATTATTGGTGGTATCTAGACTTAAGAAGATATGGAAGTATAACTCACTCTGGTTTCGGATTGGGATTTGAAAGACTTATGATGTATATTACTGGTATGCAAAATATTAGAGATGTTATTCCTTTCCCAAGAACACCAAAAAATTGTGAATTCTAATATAAAAGCGGTAGACTAAAAAATGTCTACCGCTTCTTTTTTTATGCTCTTAAAACTGCATTATATTCTTTTTCTAATCCTTGAATAATCTTTTCCATCACTTCATTAATTTCTTCATCTGTTAATGTTCTATCTTGTTTGCCAAAAGTTAATGAAAAAGCTATACTTCTCATTCCAGGTAAAATTCCTACGCCTTCATAAACATCAAATACTTCACTTGATTCTAGTAATGATCCGGCTAGTTTTTTTATCTTCATTCCTATCTCTTGAGCTGAAATGTCTTTCTTTAAAACCAAAGCTATATCTTTCTTTATTGTTGGGAATTTAGATATTTCTTTATACTTCATTGCTCCTACTTTTAATGTAGCTAATTTATCTAAATCAATTTCTAGAATATATACATCTTCACTTTCTATACTTGGATGTATTTTTCCTATAATACCAACATTATTTCCATTAACTGAAATAATAGCTGATTGACCTGGATGCATTTCATCTGGAAGTTTATCTTGATCTTTTATGAATGAGTATCTACCATTATAACCTAAATAATCTAATACTTCTTCAGCAATTCCCTTGATTATATAGAAATCAACTTTTTTCTTAGTAAGTCCTAAATAATAATCTCCTGTCATAAGACAAGCTAGTTTTTTAGTTTCTGAATAATTATCTCCTTCTTTTTGGAATGATTTTCCTATTTCAAATATTGATACATCTTTTAAATTTCTTGCTTTATTGTTCTCATATATTTTATATAAGGCAATTGATAAACTATGTCTTAAAGTGTTTTTGTCTTCTGATAATGGATCTAAAAGTTTAACAACTTCGGTATTATCCTTGGTAAAGTATTTTGCATCTGCTTCAGGAACTAAAACATATGATAATGTTTCACTTAATCCTAAATCGCATAATTTATTTCTTAACAATCTTTGAACTTTATCATAACTTCCCATTTTAGGAGCTATATTAGGTAATTTTCCTTCAATATTATTAACTCCTATGATTCTACCTACCTCTTCAATTAAATCCTCTTTAATCGAAATGTCAATTCTTCTTCTAGGAACACTGACTGTCAATTTATCTCCATTATCTTTAGTAGTAAATCCTAATCTTCTAAATACGTCTATAACTTCTTTTTTAGAAACAGACATTCCTAATAATGAATTAATATTATCAACTGTTATATCGATTACTCTATCTTCTTTATCAGATTTATCATATTTAGCTATACCACCTACAACTTCTGCATCAGCATATTTTTCTAGCAAGTTACAGCTTCTTTCAATAGCCATATATGTTCTATTAGGGTCTAATCCTTTTTCAAATCTATTGCTTGCTTCACTTCTTAAAATAGTATTTGAAGTTCTTCTAACTTTAACACTATCAAAAATAGCGGCTTCAATAATAATATTTTTAGTTTTCTCGGTAATTTCTGTTTCTAGACCTCCCATTACACCAGCTAGGCCTATAGCTTTCTTACCATTAGAAATAACTATGTCTTCTTCTTTAAGAGTTCTTTCGATCTCATCTAAAGTAGTTAATTTTTCATCTTTTTTAGCCATTCTTACTTCTAAACAACCATCTAATGTGTCTGCATCATAAAAATGCAAAGGTTGACCAGTCTCTAGCATTACATAGTTACTAATATCAACAACATTATTTATAGGTCTTATACCTGAAGCAATAAGTCTGTTTTTAATAAAATCTGGACTTTCTTTAATTTGAACATTTTCAACTTTCTTAGCTAAGAAGATTGAACAATTAACTGTATTAACTACAACTTTGAATGAATCGTTTATATCTTCCTTATTTTCTTTATGTGACAAATCAATATCTTTAACTGGCTTATCATATATAGCACCTACTTCATATGCCATACCTAATATGCTAAGAAGATCTCCTCTATTAGCTGTAAGGTCGAAATCTATTACACCATCATCCATTTTCATATATTTTATTGGATCTTCTCCTATTGGTGCATCAGCAGGTAGTTCATGAATTCCTGCTTTATCTTCTTCTTTTAAGAACTTACTTTCTAATCCAAGTTCAGCAATTGAACAAATCATTCCATTGGATTCTTGTCCTCTAATCATACCTCTTTTTATGGTTCCGCCAGGTAATTCTGCGCCATCTTGAGCAACAATTACTTTTATACCTTTTCTAGCATTAGGTGCACCACATACTATATTTAATGTTTCTTTTCCAATATTAACCTTGCAAAGATGAAGATGATCTGAATCTGGATGCATTTCACATTCTACTATTTCACCAATTATTAATTTAGTAGCATTGATTAATTTTCCTTCTTCGTCATATTCATTTCCGGCATTTGTCATATCATCTGCTAATTGTCTTACTGAAATATCTTCATCTAAATCAACATAATCTTTTAAAAAATTAATACTTAATTTCATACTCTTCATCCTTTCTATCAAATTGACTTAAGAATCTTACATCATTTTGATAAAGTAATCTAATATCAGGAATTCCATATCTAAACATTGCTAATCTATCTAATCCAAGTCCAAATGCAAATCCTGAATATACATCTGGGTCATATCCATTCATTCTTAATACATTAGGATGAACCATACCTGAACCTAAAAGTTCTATCCATCCAGTTTGTTTACATAGATTACATCCTTTTCCTCCACATTTAAAGCAGCTTACATCAACTTCATATGATGGTTCTGTAAATGGGAAATAGCTTGGTCTAAATCTTAACTCTGTCTTTGGTCCTAACATTTTCTTCATAAAAACTTCTAAAGTTCCTTTTAAATCAGCTAAAGAAATATTTTTGTCTACAACTAAACCTTCAACTTGATTAAATTGATGAGAGTGTGTTGCATCATCTTCTCTTCTAAACGTTTTGCCAGGTACTATAACTCTTATAGGAGTCTTTTCCTTATTAGCCATCATTGTTCTTGCTTGAACAGCTGATGTTTGAGTTCTAAGTAGATATTCTGGTGTAATATAGAAACTATCTTGCATATCTCTTGCAGGATGTCCTTGTGGAAGATTTAATCTCTCAAAACAATATTCATCAGTTTCTAACTCTGGTCCTGTTACAACATCATATCCCATAGAAACAAATAAATCTTCAACCTCATCTACGACTCTGTTTAATGGATGTTTACTACCTCTTTTGATCTTTTGACTTGGTAAAGTAACATCTATTTCTTCTGATTTTAACTTCCTATTTAATGCAACTTTTTGTAATTCTTTTTCTTTTTCTTGAATCTTTGTTTCAATTTCTTGTTTTACTGTATTTACAAGTGCACCAAATTTAGGTCTTTCATCAGCTGATAAATCTTTCATAGATTTTAACAAAGCTGTAAGACCACCTTTTTTTCCTAAATGCTTTACTCTTATATCATCTAGATTCTTTAAATCTTCTGATTTAGAGATTTCTTCAATTGCTTCTTCTTTAATTTTTTGTACTTCCTCTTGTTCTTTCATAAGAATTCCTTTCCTTTAACTAATACCAAAAAAGCTCGTCCTATTAATAGGACGAGCTTACAGTCGTGGTACCACCTAAATTTATTAATAAATTAATATTAACCTTATTATTCACCTTAACGCGGTTTAAACGGTTATACTTTTTATATAACTTCTCCAAAGTGAAATTTCAATTTAGAATGTATAATAAGCTCTCAGCTAATACTTATTTTCTCTTTCTACATTTTCTCTAAATTTACTAGTCTTTTTCATCGAATTTTTTATGATTATTTATTTTAGCACGTTATTTAGCTAATTTCAAGTCCTTTATTGAATTACTGTTGATTTTGAAATAATCCATTTACCCTTATTTAATTCAAATTCAAACACTCTTGTTGTAATTACTTTTTCACCTTTTTCTGGTGTAACTGTATACTTAACTCTTAATGTTGGTTTAGTTCCATCAAGTTGAACTATTTCATTTATTTCAAACCTATTAACTGGATTGACAGCTATTCTAGAATGTGTTGCTCCACTTAGTTGTTTATAACTACTTGCAAATACAGTTTCAAAACACTCTCTAGTAACAATACTTTCAAAATATTTACTTAAATTATCATAAACAACATCTGTTACATAATAATTATTATCTTTTGATTTTTTAAAACTTGATGCATCTGATTTAGTTAGTCCACAATCTTTCAAATAAGTGGTTGGATCAGAATCTATACTTGCTTTTATTCCAAAAAATGACTTTATTGTTCTTTCAGCATCTTCCATATTGAAAGCTGGGCGCTTGTTGGAATTATTATTAACATTTTCTATTTCTTCTGCTACATATTCAGTTTCACTTATAACATTATTCTTTCTTTTTTGCGTTGTATCCTCATTATATACATATAAAAATGCTATTATTATCAATACTAAAATAAAAAAGAGATACCAAATTACTTTTGAACTGAATATTCCATTATCTTCTAAAACCTTTTCCTCTTCAGTTTTAGGAGTTCCAACTAATTCTTCTAGAACACTCTTCTTTTCTTCTTCTATTTTTTCAGTTCTTTTTTCAACTATTTTAACTGTTTTTGGACCAGTAGTCTTATTTAATAATTCTTCATCTAACGCTTTTAAAGCATCCTCTTTTTTAGTTTTTTTCCCTTTTGTTATATTTTTTTTAGAAGTTGTTTCTTTATTTGTTTTCTCAGATTTTTTGCTTGTTGTTTTAGTTTTCTTAGTTTCCACCTTTTCAGGCGCAACTTTAGCAGTATCCTTTTTTGAAGATACTGCTACTTTATTTGTCTTATTTGTTTTTTTTGGAGTTGTTGCTGGTTTTTTAGAAGTTGTTTTTTTCTTTTCTTCTTTCTCAGCACTTTTTTTTGCTTCAGCCACTATTAATTTTCCTCCATTTTATTCATTAACCTCATCTGTAATGCTTTTTAATGTATCAATGATGTTTTCTTGTGTATATTTGCTATTTGCTTTTCTAACTTTCTTTTTATCATTTTGATCATAATCATTAATTCTATTTTTTAATTTAGAAAAAACATTTTTTTCTATCATCTTTTGAGGATTTATTTTACCCATAAATACTCTTTTAGCATTAGCAAACAATCTAGGCCCTCTAATTGATTTTACTTGAATTTCTTGTTCTTTAGCCTCCATTGCTTTACCAATTCTATCTTCTTTTTCTATAATTTTCTTTTTAACAGTTGGTCTTAATCTTCTAATTTTAAGTTCACTATCAGAAATCTTGTCTTCTAACTCACATATTTCTTCTCTAATTTCATCATCGCTATTATCTAATTTTTTCTTAGCTTCTTTTTCATCTTCTAATAATAAATAAATATTTTTATACATATTCATTTGTTTCTTTTCTTCTTCTAGTATTTTTGAATAGCCATGAACTATTAAAGAATCATGATAATCTGCAAGTTCTTCTAAATTCTTGTTATAATGGTTCATTATAACATTATATTCCTCATCTATATTTGAATACTTTTTCTTATTTTCTAGTACTTTTTTATTAATAGAGTTTATTCCATATATTAAACTGTTTTCTTCATTTTCTGCTTTATGTGCAATTGCTTCTTGACTTTTCTTGTATTGAATTGCAGAAGAAATTATTGCGCTTTGATAAGATAAATCTAGCCAATTCTTCTCAAGCATTTCTATTTTGTTGTCATTGTTTGTTTTTTTGTTATCTTTCAAAACCTTTTCTCCTTTTAATTTACTATTTTTTTAATTTCTTTTTTTGTCTTTAGTTTTTCTTTTTCTACATGTTCAAGTAAAGTTTCTAACTCTTCAGACGTCATATAGTCTAAGTTGAACACTTCGCCTTCAAATGCAATTGTTCCTAAACTCATTTTTCCTCCTTACGTTATCTATAAAGAAAGCGGACTTAAAATTGTCCGCTTCTTAATTTTTAAAGGTTAACTTTTTGTTTATCTTTACCGTTAGTTCTAATCTTGTAGATTGAATAATAGTATATAGAATCTTCTGTATAATCTGTATAATAAATCCAATCTCCTATAACATTAATATAAACATTTACACTTTGCAAGTCGACAATTTTTTCATCTTTTTTACCATTTGTTTTTACTTTATACATTGCAACTTCATTATTGTTTACTTGTGTTACGTAATAAATTGTATCATTTACTATATTAAATGTTCTAACATATTTAGCAATTGCTTCTTCTTCTCTATTTTCATTTAAATCAATTTTTACTAGATGATGATTAGCTTTGCTTATATAATATGCATAAGAACCACTGATTTGGAAGTTATCAATACCGCTACTGATATTTTCTATATGAGATCCATCTATTTTCATTCTTCTAAAATCAGAATCTCTTGTTGAATAGTAAATGTATTTTCCATAAACTTGGAATTTTGCAATTTCTTCATCAGAAATTTGTTTTCTATTTTTGCCATTTGTTTTTATAGCTTCAAGTTTATTTTCAGCATTTATATAATAAACCCATCCACTAGAAACTTTTAATGAATAATTACCAGGTGTTATTGTCTCTATATCATTAACTAATACTTCTCTCTTGCTTCCATCTGGTTTCATTTTTATTATTTGTCTTGTATATTTGCTGTCTTGATTTTTATTTATCTCTAAGAAATATAAGTAACCACCAGTATAATTAATAGATTTTATATATTCACTTTCTTCGATAGGTACGCTTGTATTATTTTTTGTTATTTCATACAAACCACTTTTATCAGGATTTATTAGTGAATTAGTAATAAAAACGCTACTACCTTTTTGTACTGCAAATCCTTCGTTATTCAAGTTACCAGCAACTTTTCCAGCGCTGTTAAAACTCTTTATAACTAATACTGTTGATACTATTGTTAGTATAAGCAATGCGATTACTATTATTCCAACTATTATTATGAATTTCTTTCTACTAGGCTCTACTGTTGACCATTTGTCAGCAATATTAACAAAAAAATTAGATTTTTTACCTTCCATTTTTTCCAACCTCTCTTTTTTCTTTTGCATGTATTTATTATATATTTAATACACTTTTGTTGTCAATTAATAATGTCAATTATTTTAAATATAAAACAACTCTAAATCCGACAGCAATATTTGCCCCATCATTATCGGTTAAAGTTCTTGAAGAAATTGGATATTCATCACCATTATTCCAATATCCTCCACCTCTACCAATGTGTATAACTTCTAAATCTCCGCTGATTAATAATTGTTCATATTCTGTAGTCAATTCCCAAGCATTTCCTGCCATATCATAAATATTGTTGTTAACCCATTCTCTGTTACTTCCAGATTCTAAAAGTACATTGTATCCATATTTACCATTTTGATAATTTCCATAATTAACAGAATCATCTACGCTAAAACTTTCGTCTTTTCTAAGCCATTGGCAAATAGAATCCCAAGCATAACTATTGATTAAGTCTGATTGAAAATAATCATTTTCCTCATACATACCAAATGCTAAATCTTTTGCCCTTTGCCATGAAACTCCAGTCCAAGGCATAACTCCTTCTTTAGATACTGCAGGTAAATTATCTCCTTCTTTTCCTGCTTCATATCTTGCAACGTAGAACCCACCATAATTTCTTACTGAGTCATCATAATCAGTATTATAATCTGCGCTCTCTAAAAGATTTTCTTCTAAGTCTTTATTATCATAATCTCCGTTTCTATCAAATAAAAATCTAGTATAGTCCTGCTCATATCTTTCTATAGGCACCCATACAAATTGATTTTTATATTTATCTTCAATAACTGCTCCAGTATCAATTTCACCTTCTACATATTTAAAAGTAGGTGGAATTGGTATAGTTCCGCCTTCTTCAAGGTCGTAATATTCTATTTCACCCTTTTCAACTTTAAGTCCATTAACACCAACTTTATTTTCAACTACGTTTTCTACAGTATTCGTTGTATTTGAGACTTCGATATTGTTCATAACAACACTACCTTGGCCTGGAGCATGAGTAAATACTACTATCAATATTAATGTAATAAATATTAAAACTATTGCAATTACTCCAGCAATTATAAATTTCTTGTTCATTTGAAACCTTCCCTTTTGTATAGTTTGGTGGAGATGAGGAGAGTCGAACTCCTGTCCAGAATTTCATTCCTATAAACTTCTCCGAGTGCAGTTTACTATTATTGTTCGTTATAGGCACATTAGTAAACGAACAAGCCTATAATATATCTTCTAAAATCCCTTTATATGCGAAGAAACATATAAATTCGTTTCCTGCTAAATCGTCGCCTTATATTAAACAGCAGGTAATTTAATTAAGACGTAGCTGCAACTTAGGCAGCTAATGCTAATTCTTCGTTATCAGCGTTTATTTTTAATTTGCATCTTTTATGGTGGCCAGATGCTCCACCACTCGCTATTTATAGTTCAAAAAAGCTGTCGAAACCATTACATCCCCATATTTTTACTTAAATATTATACCATTAATAGTTTGATATATACAATAAATTTTAAAGAAAAATAATAAAAAAATAAAGGCGATTAAATCGCCTTCATTTTATTCTTCCGTTTTCTTTATAATAAAGAAGTATTCACATCCGATTAATACTACAAATACTAAACCATCTAAAACATATATATCACTTAATGTCAAAAATTGTTTTAATAATTTAATATCATCTGTATCAATATCTAGTTCTTCTAAAAATTCTTCACCCTCATCCAAGCCTTCTTTGATTTCTTTTTCTGTTAAGTTACTTGATTCTAAGCCTTCCTCAAAGATTGTACCTTTTATACCAGCATGAACTCCAATTAAAAGAACAGCCATAACAGTTAAAACAATTGCAATATTTCTAAATACTTGCTTTTTGTTTTCACCATTAATTACAAATTTCTTTTTAATTTTTCTTGTAGCTAATAATGTAGATACTACACATGCTATAACATTTATAGCAATTAGACTTTTAATGAATCCATTTACGGCAGTAACCATATCAACTACATCATTTGATATTGAATCAGCTTTACTACCAAAAACCATGATTGCTATAAATCCTGCGATTAAATCAATTACTAAAAACCAAATTAATACTTTAAATATAAATTTTCTAGTAATTTTTCCTACACTTACTTCTTCCATATTTTCCTCCCTGAAAATTTTTTGATATGAACATTATTTCATATATTTCCAAAAAATTAAAGTCTTTTATCAAAATATTTACTTATTTTTTCTAATCCTTCAAATCCATTTTGCTTAAATACTTCATATGCAACTATAGCTACAGAATTAGATAGATTTAATGATCTTAATGTTTCTCTCATCGGGATTCTAATAGTATTATCTATATATTTTAATAACAAATCCTCTGGAAGTCCTTTAGTTTCTTTTCCAAACAAAAGAAATACTTCATCCATTTTACTATAATCCACATCTGAATAAACATGTTTTCCTTTAGTTGTTGAATAATACATATTGTTTTCTTCAGGTTTATATTTTTCTAAAAACTTTTCTAAAGAGTCATGTTCTTCAATTTCTAATTTATCCCAATAGTCTAGTCCAGCTCTTTTAACTTCTCTTTCTGAAATGCTAAAACCTAAAGGATGAACTAAATGAAGCTTTGCCCCTATAGCTGCGCATGTTCTTGCTATATTTCCAGTATTTTGTGGAATCTCTGGCTCTACCATTACTATGTTTATTATCATTTTTTCTTACCTCTTTTCAAAAACCTATTTCATTTTATAAGATTTTATCCTTAAATTCAATAATTTTAGAAATTATGTTTAAAAACTCTTGACATTCTTTTCAAAAACATTGTATAATTACACTTGTCAGTTGACATGCAGGTGTGGCGGAACTGGCAGACGCACAGGACTTAAAATCCTGCGGGACCTAAATCCCGTATCGGTTCGACTCCGATCACCTGCACCAAAAAAGCGAGATTTTTTAAATCTCGCTTTTTTATTTGTATAATTATTGTATTAAAAAAGAAATCTAATTGACACTCACTTTTCTTGAAAACTCTTATATTTATTTATATACTATATGGTAGAATGATTGGATTTGAAAGGAACACAAATGAAAAGAAGAACTAAATTGGTAATAGTATTATTACTCCTTTTAGTTTTAATAATAGGAGTTATAACGTTTATATTATTAAATAACAAGAAAAAGGAAAAACAAACAATAGATTACGCAAAGGGTCTAGCTGATACTATAAGTGATAGTGAAAAATTAAAAGCATATCTTGAAGAAAAAATAGATTTTAAATATTCATATGCCTTTGAAAATTGTGATGCAATCGGTTCTGATAAAAGTAATTCTGAATTAAAAGAAGCTTTTGAAAAAACAGCATCAAATGTTAGTTCTGAAGACCTAAAAAATTATAAAGATCAAGAATTATCATTTTACTTAGATATTTTTGATTCCTCTATTATAGATAGTATTGAATATAAAGATATTAGTAAAAAGGAAACATATAAAGACTTACCAATAGTTGATTATTATAACGCAACCTATTCTGTAAAAAATAAAGGCTCTAATGAAAAATCAGATACTAAGTTTTCATTCTTATATTATAATAATCAATTAATTCAAATTCTTCCAACTAGTTTTATCGAACCTAACAATGAAGGAATCTATGATTTATCTAATAATTCTGATATTGATAAAGATGATTCGCATACTGATGATGTTCCTCTTGAATTATCAGACAAGGAAATATCTGAATTTAATAAACATTTTGAATCATTAGATGGTCAAAAAATATCAGGTTCAGAAGTTAAAGAGTTAATAGATGAAGTCATAGAATTAAATAATACTTATGTTGGTGATAATAAACGATTTATAACTATTACAGATTTTACTGATGATGATTTTAATAATTCATCATTATTTACTACTGGAATAGATGCAAATCCTTATTATAGTGGTGATAATTCTTCAGAAAACGTTAGAATAGCTAATGAAGCTATAGAAAATGTTAAAGATAACATAAATAATGATGAACAATACTCTATCTCAATAGTTAAAGGAAGAGAAATAATTGTTGAAATAGTGATTGAGAATTAATTTATAAACAAGTGAGGTAAATATGAAAAACAAAAGAAGAGTAATATCGGTTTTTGTCGTAAGCTTTATAGCGTTATTATTACTTTTTAGTGTTAAATCCAAAGCTGCAAAAATTGATGTATCTTTATCAGAAGACAAAACAACACATATTACAACAGTAAATATAACTTCCGAAAAGAAAATGAATAAAGTTAAGATTTATAGAAAAGGATCAAATGGAAAATATATTCTATTTTATGTAGCAGAGCCTAATTCTACTTCATTAAAATATAAAATAGATAAAATATTCCTATCACCTGAAAAAGAAACAGAAATTAAAGTTGTTGTCGAAGATGAAGATGGAATGGCTGCAGCAGATGAAAAAGTATCAAAATTACCTGAAGTCGTACCAATTAATCCTTCTGAAACTGCAATGCCTTCATTTTCCCCTACTCCTATTCCTACTAAAACTAGTCCAAGCACTTCTCCTTCATCAACTACTTCTTCCGGTCCTTCTTCTAGTCCTTCTTCAAGTACTAGTTCAGCACCAAGCACTTCTCCTTCACCTTCACCAAGTGAAAAAACAAAAGAAGAAAAGGTTAATGAATTAAGGCAAAAGTTAGTTAAAATAGCTCAAGAGGAATTAAAACATCCAGATTCTAAAAAATACAATGCATATTTTCATCAAACCTATGCTCCTGGTGGATGGTGTAGTGAATTTACATCTTGGTGTGCTTACAAATGTGGTTTAATAGATAAAGGAATATTCCCAAAATTTGATGGTGCTAGTACCGGTGCTAATTGGTTTAAAAAGAAAGGAAGATTAAAAAGCAGAAACTATACTCCTAAGCCAGGAGATGTATGTTTTACCGGGGGATCACGTGCAACTCATACATGTATTGTAGTTTCAGTTGATAAATCAAAAGGTATTTTTTACACAATAGATGGTGGTAGTAGAGTTTCAAAAAACAAAAGATCTTTAAATAGTTCATCAATCTATGGATTCGGTGTTCCAGATTATGAAAAAATAGTAAAATAAAAAAACAAGTCTTATAGGCTTGTTTTTTAGGAAAAATAAATAATAACAAATAAAGAGTGCCAAAGGCACTCTTTATATTTATTATTCTTCTGCTGACTCTGGTTCTTCAACTACTTCAGCATCTGGAGCATTGTATGCTTCAAGAATTGCATTTTGAATTTTTTCTCTTGTTTCAGCATTAATAGGATGAGCAATATCCTTAAATTCTCCAGTATTAGGGATTTTTCTGCTAGGCATAGCTATGAATAATCCATTTTGTGATTCGATAACTTTAATATCGTGTACTGCGAATTCATTATCGAATGTTACAGAAGCAACAGCTTTCATTCTGTTTTCTGAATTAACTTTTCTTAAACGTACGTCTGTTATTTGCATTTGAGTACTCCTTCCAATGTTATAAATTAGTATAAAGTATAAAAAACTTTATACACTTTTATTATACTACATAAAAATTTTTTTCCCTTCTAAAAAGTTATTATTTTTTTTATTTTTTACCAAGTATTATACTTTACCCCTCTAAAATTACCTTTTTAGTTGAATTTTTAGCTAAAATATTATATAATTCAAAATGCGAAATATAATTTAAGGAAGGTAGCAAATGAAAGTAAAAATTAATTCTTTAGATAATTATAAACATATTCATTTAATAGGTGCTGGCGGTGTTAGCATGAGCGCTATCGCAGAGACTTTACATACTTGGGGCTATCATGTAACAGGATCAGACTCTACAAGAAGTGAATATACTGATAAACTTGTTAAATCTGGAATTCAAATAACAATTGGTCATGATCTTACAAATTCAAAAAATGCAGACTTAATCATATACTCTGCTGCAATTAAAGATAATGATCCAGAAATGGTACTTGCTAAACAATTTGATATTCCTATTATCACACGTGGTGAATTTGTAGGCTTTTTAACAAGGCAATATAAAGAAAGTATCTGTATATCAGGTACTCATGGAAAAACAACTACAACATCTATGATTTCTTTATGCTTCTTAGAAGCAAATTTAGACCCAACTATTCAAGTAGGTGCAATACTAAAACAAATAGATGGAAATTATACTGTTGGAAAAAGTGATTACTATATTCTAGAATCTTGCGAATATATGGATAATTTTTTAAGATTCTCTCCTAAGACAGAAGTAATTCTAAATATAGACAATGATCATTTAGATTATTTTAAATCATTTGATAATATAAAAAGCTCATTCATTAAATATGCTTCTTTAGTTCCTGAAGATGGTGCTGTAATAGCAAATGCTGATGATGATTCTTGCTTAGATTTAAAAGAATATGTAAAAGGAAAATTTATAACTTATGGTATTAAAAATGAAAGAGCTAATTACACAGCCAGAAACATATCACACAATGCTTTAGGATATTCAGAATTTGATGTTTACTGCAATGGCAATTTCTATGTACACATTCGTTTATCAGTAGCAGGACAACATAATGTTTCAAATGCATTAGCATGTATTGCAACTTGTTCATATTATGAAATTGATAAAGACACCATCTACTCTGCTCTACTTAAATTTACAGGAGCTCATAGAAGATTAGAATATGTTGGTTCTTATAATGGAGCTCAAGTATTTGATGATTATGGTCATCACCCTACAGAAATTGTTGCAACAGCAAAAGCAATTAAAGATAAAGATTTTAATGAATCATGGGTTGTTTTCCAACCTCATACATATAGTAGAACGAAAAATTTATTAGATGATTTTGCTAAAGCCTTACTTAATTTTGACCATGTTATCGTTACAGATATATATGCAGCTAGAGAACAAAATACATATAATATCTCTTCTTTAGATTTAGTAAATAGAGTTAAAGATTTTGGGAAAAATGCAGTTTATATAAAAGATTTTGCTGAAATAGCTAAATATATTAGAGATAATGTTAAAAATAATGATTTAGTACTTACTCTTGGTGCTGGAACAGTAACAGAAGTTGGACCTAAAATTGTTATTGAATAAAATATGAAATAAAGATAAAAAAAAGACTAGTAATTATATATTGCTAGTCTTTTTTTATAAATTAATATATTGATTGTTTTTATATTGTGTTTCTTTATATTTTCCTAAAGCATTAAACAGTGCTTGCCTACGTTTTTGTAGTTCTGCATTTGGATCAGGACAAGGGCCATATCCATATTTATCTTCATTTGAAAGAATTAAATGTGGAATTTCTTGAGTACCAGTATATGGTGTACCATCATCATTTAACCATTGACCATTATAATAAATAAATATTTCTCCAGTCTTGTCGTTAATGCCAGTTAAATATAAGTCTCCATCATAATATTTAACAATTGAATTATAATTGCCTGATATAATGCAATCATAACATCCTAGGTGTCTGTGATCAAATAAATATTTAACTACTGGTCCTGTAATAGCATTATTTGGATCGTTTAAGTTAATATCTGGACCGGCACCTTTATATTTATATTTAGTTGGGTCTGCAATTTTATCGCCAACCGTTACCTCATCTGAACTTCCTTCAACTTCTATAGGCTCATAGAACGTATGCGTTTCATCATCTTCAAAAGCAATAATTGTAGGATTTGGACTTTCATCACCAGGAGTAACTAAAGAATTAATTCTTCTTGCATCATATTTAAATTCAGCACTTCTATCTCCTGTTAGAGTTTGTATTTTAGTTGCTAAATTACCTAAATATGGGCAATCTAATTTATGATAATTCTCATCTGAAATCACGTTTTCTCTTGATTCTAATTCATCCGCAGCTACAAAGTATAAACTATCTGGAGTAACATATGTGTTATTATTACTACTTTTTACAACAGCATAATTGTTAAATTTTCTATTATATCCAGTAGGTAAACCTTGCATAAATGTTACCATACATACATTATTTAAAATACTTTCCCAATCATCTGATGTTAATACAGGCATCCTATAAGTATACTCTTTATTAACATCAACAATTCTATCTTCATTGAAATTAGAAATTGCCGCATTTAGATTAGTTTGAATAGAATTCTTTATAATTGCCGCCTTATGTGTAGCAAAAGGAGATGTTTCTGAGCTTGGATCATTAGTTTCATCAAACTTAAAAATCTTTACGTCTGAATTATCAAAATAAGCATAAACTATACTATTATCTACTACATAATCAGTTCTATGTTTTTCATTATCTATTTGTTTATTTTCGTGTACACTTTTTTCAGGTATATTAGATAAATAATTATTAACCCATTTAGAATAATAATAAGCCTTGATATAATATTTCTTAGCCTCTGAATCAGTGATATTTACTCCTTTGTAAGTAACTGCCACATTCTCTAATTCATGATTATGTGTAGTATGATTATTATAAATTGTTACATATTTTGATTGTCGACCAGCACTTGCTCCAAACCAATCTTGAAGAGCAATTGTATCATTTATTAGTCTATCTCCAGTTTGATATCTAGTTGTTTGAATAGCTGACTTGTCATCATTAGTTGTTATTTGAGTATAGTAATAACCATTTTTATTATTATTTGTTCCAGAATTATATGTATAATCCCAGATATATGGTTCGATAGGATCAGTACCTGAACCATTATTTACATCTACGGTTAAAATCTCAAACTTAACTGGATCATCTGGTTTAGTATCTTGGATAAAAGTATCATAATAATCCTGAATACTATCTTCATCAATAACATTATTTGCAGTATCATTAACTAGTTTTGATGCTAATGATTTTCCATCATTTCCTCTTTGACATGTTCTTACTAGGAAGTCTCCTTTTATAGACACATCTTTTGGATTGATAACATAACCTGATTTTGAGAAAGAAACTTGATTTCCACTGGTATCATTAACTTTTCCTGATAAAGTTAAATAATTATCTAAAGAGTAACTTGCTACGAAATCAAATCCTGTTCCTTTGTACTCTGCACTATAATAAATAAAAGGCTTTAGTTTATAGTTATAATCCATTCTAGCTTTTGTAACATCTGTCGTAAATTCTTCACTTAATGCTGAAGGTAACTTTGTTGAAATATCTTCAGCAGTTTCTTTAGGTATTCTATAATCCACCTCTTCTTGAGTTTTCTTATTACTCATATATACAAGTTCTTTTGTACTAGTCAAAACATTTTGGCCATTTTCTATATTTACAGCGGCTACAGCAGCTTTATATGGACTATAAATATAGTATCCATCATATGTTGTAAATAATATTGCAGGAATATAATTTTTAAACATATTTTTTGATGCATTTGATTGCAACATACTAGTAGCTAGAGTTGTATAAAAAGAATTAATGGATGCATCAACATAACTATAAATAGACTCTCCTGCTACACGTTGTGTATTAAGAGAGTTCATTTGATATGCTGATACAGCAGCATAAGTAGCGTTATTTAGTCGGCTTTGATACTGACTCTCTAACGCTATAGTTTCGGATTGTATTTCTATATAATAAGATAACACCATTGAAATTGGCAAAATAATTGCAATAAAAATTACTGCAAAAGCTTGAAATCTCATTTATATTTTTTTCCTTTAAATTATTTTACAGTTACACTAGATCCATTGTTTTGAACCATTCCAGCATAATCTCCAGAAATTGTATAAGTTCCCTTACCTGTTACTGAGTAAAATGCATTTCTTAAAGATTGTGCTATTGTTGTATCTTTGTTTTCGGCTCTACAAGAGAAAATATCTCCCTCTTTCAATACATATTTACCTTTAGCTCCAATTTCATTCTCTATTGTATTAGTATATACTGAATAGTATACATTCTCTCCTTTGACGTCGCCTGTTGTAAATGTTGTCTTTTTACCAACATTATCGTCCATTTTTTGAACTTCTAAGCTAACATCAAATACATGTCCTAAAGAATTTATAGTTTCTTTATAGCTTGTTAGATCTGCACTAGTTATTGCTCCTATGTTAATTTCTTTATTAACAAATTCTACAGTTTTTTCTTTAACTGCATCCTTAGCAATATTGTCATTTCTGTCAGCTATTGTCATTAGTGGGAAAACAAACATTAATACAGCTGCAATAAATATAGCTACAATCGTTATTAATGTATCATTCATTTTATTTTCTCCTTCCGATTAATTAATATACTAGATTATATAACAATTTTACATAAAAATCTAGTCTATTTATGTTGTTTATTAGTATTTATTAATTTTGTTGTCTATATGTAATTATTTTAAAAGTTCCACTTGGCTGTTGAGTTACTATTTCCTCTCCATACTTATCTATTAAAATAGTTCCACTTGTTCTATATTCAACATAAGTTTCAAGATATGGAACATCACCATATGATAATAAATATTTTGTATTATAACCAAGTTCTCCTAAATCACTGTTTCTTAATAAATTAGTCTTTTGACCTGTAATATAACAATTGATTCTTTCTAAGGTTTTAGCTTTATTATTTGCCCAAGGCGCTTCATACATATATGTTGGTTTATATGGGTCACAAAAATTAGGCTTGATATAATTCTCATAATAAGGTTCATCTTTTCCCTCTTGACTTTGAACTGCTGTTTCAATAGCAGTGTCAAATACTTGGATATCTTTACCTTCTCTATTTTGTATTACCACTCTTAGTGCAGTATCTTGATTACTATACCTGTAAATAGTTGGTATTACAGTCTCTAATCCTACTCTTCTAGTAATATTGTCTTCAGAGCCATTTACCCCTCTCATGAAATTGTTTAATTGAAGATTAGTTATTACAACATCTGCAGTAGATCTGCATTGAGCAAACATAATCATGGTTATGGAGAACGCAAGAATAAAAAGCATTGCGGCTCCGCGCCATTTTGAAAGCTTCTACAGCATTCTCCATAATTCATGACCTCCCTTTTCATAAATCAATTTTAGTTTGATGCGCTTGGATTATTTGTTCCTTTATCAGTTTCTGTAATTTTTACCCAAACATAGATACCTTGTGACATTGTAGCTTCAACATCATATTTCTTTTGGCTGTTAATTTTTAATTTTAATTTTGTCATTTCTTGTGTTGCTGTCTTAACATTTGCTTCTGTGTTGTCTCCATCTGTACCACTACCAGTTTTTGCATCATAAACGCTTGCAGCGTTACATGCATTAAGTAAATTTCCTTGTTCTGTATAGTTTGTTATTTTATTAGCCTCAACATTGATGCCTATAAATTTTCCTTGTTCACCAACATTTTCTTGATTCATAGAAATAATATTATCTATCATTGATTTTATTTCTGAACCTTTTACACCATCATTAATATATGGTTTAATTTTTGAATTATAAATGTCCTTTTCTTGTTGTGACATTTGTGATCCTGCAGCTTTAATTGTTGAATTTGCTGAGTTGTAAATATACATTGCAACTGCTATTAATAGTATACAAATAAGTATAGCACCTGCAATTAGTAATGCTTTTGATGCATTCTCCATTTTCATTTCCTCCTTGTTTTTCTTTTGATTTTATTAATAATTCCTTTATCGGAAATATTGATAACTAATTTAATATTTCTTTAAAAGTTAAACTTTTAATTAATCCTGTTTTTTCATGATATTCAACATTTGTTAGTATAAATAGGCTATCATTAAAAGCAAACTCTACTTTTTCAGCTCTATTACTTGAGCTTTGATTTAATAAAAGTCTTTCCATTGGAACTGTTATTTGTTCTATGCTTAAATCTATATATATTTTTATAGAATTCGTATCATTTTCTATAAATGCATTTTTTTCATCTTGTTGTATTTTGTTATCTATATTATACTGAATAGCTTTATTCATCAGAGTATTAAGTGTATTTATTTGAATCTGTCTATCTTTATAAACTAAGAATTCATTATTAAATTTTTCAACTTCTTGTTTATTTTTTTTTAGATTACCATACCATACATATGTTATACATATAATAGCTATTGAAAGTATTATAACTAAAATTAGAATTTTTTTCATAAATCTCCTTAATAATTAATACTTCTTTTGTAAAGAGACTCTTTGTCTTTTATTGTTTTCATTGCTTCTCCAAGTTGGCTAGCAATCGCTCCACTTGTATCTTTAGGCCTAAAATTTATAATTTGTACTCTACCTACACTATTATATTTTTCAATTTCTATTGTATAATACATAGTTGTTGGTTCATAGGCTTTATCTGTATTATTATTTTTAAAATAACCTTGCTGAATCAATAAATCATATGCATGTTGATTTAAATTTTGTAAATCTTTAACTATTTTAGTTGAGCTATCATCACAAATGTTAATAGAAAGCATTCTAGGGTCACCTATATATTTATCATCAAGGGGATTTTCAACATATTTAATATTGTTATTCCACGCAAAATTTGCTACTGTAATTATATCATAAATAGTTATTGTATCACTAACTTTTCCAAGCTCTTTATCATTTCCTGAAATCATTCTAGTGAAATTACTATTAAATGTATTCAACTCATTTTGTTCGTTGCTATGTTGATAACTTTCAACTACATTGGCTCCAGATCTAAATAGCAATGTAGCTATGGAAATTATTAAAACAGCAAGTAAAACTCCTGCAGCCATTAATAAGGCCCTAGAAACATTTTCCATTATTTTCCTCTCTATTCTTGTTTAGTTTCTTCAAATGTCATTTCATATATTTGCCCATTAGATCTATATTTAACATCTGAGCATGTAAATATGCAAGTCTTAAAATCTCTTATTCCAAAGTTGTCTTCATATGTATTAGTTGTGGTTAACCCATAGTTTGATACCACATGTTTAACTAATTGAACTTGTGCATTGTTATCTGTAATCATGTTTTGAAACTTTTCTACTGTTTTTAAGTCAGCTAATGTATAATAATCACCTTGTTTGGTGCAATCTTTAAAATAGCTCTCTTTTTTATCATAAGTAGGTCCTTCAGTAGTTACGTCATTCGGGTCGTCTATATTAATTGTTGTTACTATGGTATATCTTTTTATTTCAATAGGCTTAATCATTTTTACTCTAATATTTACAGATCCTTCTATATCATCATGAAATAAACCATCACCTCTAATAGCTCTTTCACTATTAAGATCTCTATTGTTGTTTATAGCAAGAGATAGTACAGACATAACATCAGTGCCATACATTTGTGACTTATGATAAGCATTAAAAGTACTATTAAATTCATTTACTTGGGTTATTAAGATTTGTTGCTGCTTTTCTGCTTCTACTGTATTCGAAGCTCTAAAAATATACACAATAAGTGATATTAACAACACTGCAAATAGAACACCAGCAGCAATTCTTAGAGCATCAGCAATGTTCTCCATATATAAACTCCTTTTACATCATACTACTCATATTAGCAAATGCCTCAGTCATACTTAATAAACCTATAACAACTAATGGTCCAATTAGATAAAGTACAAATAGACATACTAGAGGTGCAAATCCAACTACTTTACCTATAAGTGACTTTCTACCAATAAGTCTTTCATTTGATTCTTTACGTTTTTCTTGGTAGTATGCTCTTTCTGTGTCTAGCTCATCAAATGCTTGTCTAATTGGTATTTTTTCAACAGCAGATTGTAAACTTTCAATAATACGAATAAGTTGTGGGAATGTAACATCATCTTTAAGCTCTTCTAGTGCTTCCCATGGCCCACTTTCAAAGTTATTAACACACTTAGATATTGGCTCTCTAAAAATATTTGAATATCTTTCAAGCCATTCAAGAATCATTTCAACATTAACTCTTTCGATTTTCATTAGCATTAAAATGATTGTTTGGAATTCCATTACTTCATTTTCCATTTCCATCTGTCTCATTATCTTTTGGAACATTAGAAGCCAGATTGGTCCATAGTACGCAAGTGCTGCAATACCAAATGAAATTAAGAATTCAAACCATTTCATATACTCATTTTGTAATGTATTCAAATCATCTTTAATCCAAGTTGCAGCTTCAGCTATTTCTTCTTCTGTTGCATTCTTATAAAATTCTTCTTTGCTTAAATCATC
>OCVV011354958.1_pt1 | contig 58181 bp, 80 predicted proteins | sample 1539721 | NCBI WGS metagenome assembly OCVV01 (sample SAMN02144230, study PRJEB22623) | gut metagenome | biome: sheep rumen | host: Ovis aries | place: New Zealand
ATCGTCAAGCAGGCACCCGCAATGCGTCCAGGTACCTGGAGGGAGTATCATTTATTCTTTTCCCATCCCTTGAAACCTTGACGTAGATGTCATAGCCCAGTTCATCGTTGTACTTGATGATCTCATCGTATGCCTGCAAGCGCAGCGCATCGAGTTCAGCATCGCTGATCTCACCTTCAATGAGGGATCGAACCTGAAAAGCAAGCTCAGCAACGATGCGTGCAACATATGCTTCGGTATAATAGTGCTTCGTCTCTTCATCAAAGTTCTTCCAGTCATCGTATTCGGTGAACGGATTGAATTTGTTGTCTTTTGTTGTCAGAAGAATATCCATCATACAGCATCGTCACCTCCTTTACCACTCATGTCGAGCGCTCTGTAGAGCGTAGAGATCGAAACGCCAAGGCTCTTGGCCACTTCATCAGGAGAATAACCATTGTCTAGGCGCATTCTAGCTGTCGTTATCTTTGCTGGAGATATACCTTTCGGTGTTCTCGGTAAAGCGCGCTTCTTCAATGCATCTGAGTCGGTGTTCTTCAGAATTTCCGTCAGTTTGTTGGAAGATATAGCGCCAGCCTGAATGGCTTCCCATTGACGATCTGTAATCTTAATCTGTTTCTTGCCTGCGCCAACACGATATCGTGCTTCTTCCATGCACTGGCTCTTGACCTTCTTAATCTTGTCTTTATCATATGACAGTTCCGGATTTTCTGCTTTCTTCATGTTGAAGAATTTGTTTGCCAGCATCTGCGCCTTTCTTTCAAGCGGGGCATTCTGTTTGGCTTCGGTCAACGCAATATCAAGTTCCTTAATTTCCTTCAAATATGTCTGCTTTGCAGATGCGTTCTGTTTATATGGCAGAATATGAGAAGCTTCAAGTCGGGCACGATTTGCCAACGCCTTCATCTCGTTTGCATATTCTCCATAAATAGCTTCCATCCGGGTGCCAGAAGATAACTCCATAGCGTCGGATACTTCATACATCTTCTGAGATTTAATAGTCCTGGGAACCTTTTTATAAATCTTGTTCCCGTTTTCATCTAATACATTCTCTTTGATTTTCTGTTTAGTCTTTGGATCAAAAATAGGATTGCCAGTATCATCCAATTTATCCTTCAGTACCGGCGACCATCTGGTCTTACCTGTATTGGTCCACAATTTGGCACCTGTTTTCGGATCAATATAAAAAACCCGGAACTTTCCAGTCACCGGGTCAATATCTCTTTTGCCAGCTTTGCGATGCGGAACATCTTTCTCGCCGGACGCTTGTGAAATAAGCGTCGATGCACCGCCTCTGGCTTTTCCCTGCCATTTCAAATATAGCTGAGCAATATTATGATCCTGCGCGGATTGTCGCCAATCCAGATCGTGCTTCTCAGCATCAATAACAACCATTGAATGCCTTACTGCTCTGGCCAGCTCTGACTCAGGAGCACCCTTGATGGTCATGTCAGTAATCAAATTTGATACCAATCCCATCTGCATGCCTTTTTCCTGAGGCGTCATCTGCGGATATTTTGAATCGGGCGATCGTTTATATCGAGTCCTCAGTTCATCCGCCCATCCATCCAGCTGCTTCAAGGAATGATATGTCTTCACATATCCCTTATCGTTTGGAATAACCAGCACTGTGTCGCCATCAAAATCGGCACCGGACAGTTTCTCAGCAACCTTCGGATTAATACCGACAGCGTCACGCTTAACGGTCGGATCACTGCCGCCAATAACCTTCTGTGCTTCCTTATATCGATTATTGACAGTCAGCTCTGCCAGTTCAAACCGACCAGCGTGAGGAAAACGAACTAACACAACCTTTTCTCCGTCATGAAAATTGGGTGCATAAATTTCGTCTTCCTTCATTTTAGGAAATGGAAGAATCAACTGCGCTGCCTGACGAGGAAGTGCAGCTGCCTTTAAATGAACAGCAGCCGAATCACATTCATCAGCAAACGACTCCAATTGATTCTTTCGAACAACCGGATTGCTGATCGTTTTGATTTCCTCAAAATCATCCTTTCGCATTCTGGCATCCAGATTAAGCTGCCGCTTAGCCAGCGGAATGGTCTGCTTCGCCAAAAATTGAGAAGACAAGGTTCTGTTCCATTCGTCCCAGGTTCCCTGCTCATTCACAATATTCAGTGCGGAAAGATGTTCTTTGCCGTCCTTGCCTGTGTAATGCGTCTGGAAATAACGCAACTTCTCATCATCCTGAATAATCGATGCTCCAAACGGATTGTTGGTGATCGGATCGTTCTTCATCGGTTTCAATACCGCTTCCTGACCCTTAGGTGCAATCAACGGCGTTCCGGAAGGCTTGTTGGTATTGATTCGAATATCCACACCATCCGGCAGATCGTCAGAATATACCGCCACTCCCTTTGCAAACGCCTTCCCGTCCACAGCGATCCGCACCTGAGCATATGAATTGCGCCCAAGGTTCAGATCCTCGCATCCGCGTCGAAGCTCAATCAATCCGTCTCTGTCGGTTCCGCCTTTGTCCCCGTAAATAACCTGAATCCGCTTCGAATCCACGGAGGTCGGCGTTTCCAGCTTGTGAGGATTATTGTAATCGCCATGTTCGTAGTGAAATCCCGGAAAATCAATGTCTGCATTCTTTCTGGCATTGTCAATATCCTTCCACGTTGCAGTGGTCGGTGCCAGAATCTTCATGCTGGTCGATTTGCCGGTTCCCATCTGCGGCTGCTCATGATACGAGATCTTGTAGCCTTCCTGCTCCAGCAATGCCACCGCATGCCGAAGTTTGTCCTTGGATATACGCATCTGGTTCTCACAACCGTGCCCAATATCCAGAAACTTACCAGAATCCAGTTCTTTCTTCAGCTCATCAGCGATCGCCCGGGTAGAATTTGCCCGAACGGTCTCCGAAGTCTTCAAAACATGCCGGACCGTTGATTCCGGAATACCCAGTTCTCTCGCAATCGCGACTTTCTTGTAGCCTTTATCATTCAGCTTGAATATCTGGGCGTTCCGCCACTTCGCCATGTTCTCCGAGGCAATATCGATCTTCGCCCGGAGCTGCGTCGTGTTCATCTTCATGGATTTGGCGATTTCCATGTTGGATAACCCGCGATCCCGAAGATTCTTTACATGCGCTTTGAAGTTAAAATCGCCCTGATAAGGATTCTCACCAGAGCCCCAAGGATATCGGCCAGAATGTCGAGGCGTTCCATAGTGCGCGAGCGTTTCTCCTGAAGCTGCCAATTCAGGATAACGTACGGCCCATTCTTCCTCGGACATTGCCATAAGCGAATCGGAAATATTCGTCAACATGGCTAAACTGGGTTGTCGGTTTACCTGGCGTTCCATAGGTCATTCCTCCAATTTCATTTTTTCGATTATTTCATCGAAATGAATAATCTTGCGCATTATGTTAGCGATCCGGTCCGAGCTCGGATTATTAACCAGAATCTCATCATTCTGATAAATCCTAAGCTCGATCGACAATGTGTCCGGAAGCTGATTGTATTCGAGGCAAAATAATGCTGCGTAAATTTGTAATTGGTCGATCTGTGCTTTCTTGGTTCCTGTCTTCAAATCATGAATACGCAAGAACTTTTCCTGTTCATCGAAGGAAATTGCATCCGCTGTTCCAAAACAGTTCCGCGAATAAAATAATGGTTGCTCCGGACGAAGCCCGAATTTAAGCGCATCATTCACATACATGTTCAGCGTCTTTCGGATCCTCGTCAGCGGTATTTTTAGCTCGATGCATCTCTTGGCAAATTCGTGAAGCTCCGTTCCGCGCTGCACAGCCTGGGCGTTCCGATATACTTCCTTCAGCCGTTCATCGTCGTAGTTGAGCCATGAATACTTGCTTGCTCCTAAAAATGCATGCTCGTCAATCAGCTCCGAGTGTCTGATAAAGTTCATGAAGCACCTCTTCTTTATTCTCAGGGCTGATGAACCTTGCAAATGACATCTCATTCAGTCGATCCACATAATATGGCTGCAGCGGTCGCCGGTCTGCCTTCTCTTCTCTCTTGCATTCCAGCGATCCCCATTTGTCCTTATGCAGAATCAATAAATCCGGAAAGCCGGTCGGAATATTCGAGCCATCGTTCTTCAGCACAAAACACTCCGGCATCCGCCCTTTGATCTCTTTGATCAGCTGCGATTGGAATCGATTCTCGTTTTTCATTCCGTTCTCCCAACCTTCCGGATCTATTGCCTTATAGGCAGAAAAATAGAGAAATTAGTTTGTGTTGTTACTAAACGGCCACATTCTACCTCTCTCTCTATAATAGGCCTTGTTTCTGTTGCGATTTTTCAGAAGCCCGCAAAATCCTTTTCGTTGAAATTTTTCTTCCGGCTCAGGGCTCTGGCGATCGCCAGATCAATCGGGCTCCGACTGGACAGATGAAAATAGTACAGGTCGACGAATGGCGTATTCATCCGGTCAATTCTTCCGGCGGCCTGCGTCATCAGCTTGTAAGAATAATTCTGTGAATAGAAAATAATTGTATCCGTTGTTGTACAGTTCCAGCCTTCAGCTCCGGCACTGTACTGAACCAGATATACCCAGCGGTTTCCTGTCGGCAAAGGCTCATGCCTGTGGCCGTTCCATTCCGCCACGACTGTCGGCAATGTCCGCAGCATCTCCAGTTCGTAGTCAAAGTTGTAGAATATGATCGCTCTCGGATGCGCTGCAATCAGCTCCTTAACCGTCTGCATCCGACTCGGATCTTCATTGGCGATCTTCCGCAATACACGGCAAAGCTCACCGGCATCGACGATCGGCTGATTCAGATATGGATTCCACCGATCGCGCATAATGCTCTTGGAAACCTCCCGATTCCATTCCAGATATATCGTTTCGTGATGCGGCACTGTCTCCTTTCTGTTCTCCATCCTGACAAGAAGATCGTTTCGATGTTTCAGCAGAATTCCTTCATCGTAATATCCCTTTACCTTCGGATACTTACTCCATCGCTCCCAAATCACATGACTGTCACGAAAATCCTTGAAACTGGAATAAAACCCATTAGCAATAAATACCGGCGCGTAGTCCGACCATGTGTCGCCCGGTGTTGCAGTCAGCAATATCCATCGATTGAGCTTCGCGATCTTCAAAAAAGACCGTGCCCACTTTCCGCTGCCGACAACCCGCTGCTCGTCAAAAATAAAGAATGCTCCTTTCACTCCGGTATACTTGCCAATATTGTTCCAGCTGTCCACTGTCAAATGAATTCCGCCGATCCCGCTTCCGTCCTCAAATATCCCAAACGGACGGGCCTCGTCGTTCCACTCCTTTTTGTCCCGCTTCTGAGCTGTTGTGATAATATACAGATCCTTCGGACTAAAAGAAACAACCTCGTTTTTCTCAATAAAGAGCGAACCCCCGCACTCCTTCTCCAGGAAATATGCGAGGGCCGTTCTGCTCTTCCCCGTTCCGACGTCTGCCCAGAGGACGGCGCCGGAATGCAGTTTGTTTACGGCTTCGCGTTGCTGCGGCCGCAACTCAATATGCATTATGCACCGACTACCCGATAGTCAGAATAGGTTGTTCCCATGTTCAGTTCGCTCATCGGCTGCACCTGCGAAATCAAGGTCGTCAGATATCCCTTCTTGGCTTCCGGATTTCTGGCGTTCCGCCCATGCTTCCACGGATTGATCAGCACTCGAATATTGTTCAGCACGCTCCGGTCCAGATCCGCCCAATGATCCATCGGCACCTTCGCCACAGTCTTCTCACCATTATACTCGCTGGCCTTGTAAATGGTGCTCGGCGGATTTCCATTCTCGCTGACGACGATTTCCGTATAAATCAGCGCATGCTCAAAAATACCGCGATACTGGGTCCGATACTCTTCCCAATTTACCGTCATTGTCTTCTCATCTTCCTGATACTGATCCTTGATCTCCTTCACCTTAATATTCCAGTCGTCTTCCCACAGACGCTCGGCCATTTCTTCATTCAGCAGCAGACAAAATGTCCGCTTTCCTCCGGCCGGGTTTGCATTGGTCGGCCGGCCTCCGAAGTTCTGAAATACGATCTCCGCGTGCTCCACGTTCAGGTTCCCGTTTACCAAGATGGAATATTCGCTCACATGATTCGCGTTCATAATTTTATCAGTCATTCTGCTCATTGTTTTTGCTTCTCCTTTTTATTCTAATTTCGAAAATAATGAATTACGTCATCAACGTTGTAACCCAGTTTGCAGCAATAGCCCCAATGCTCGTCCGAGAAATTCGGACAGTCGCAACAGTGGGCGTATTGCTCCGTTCCGCATGGGAGCATCCAGGGCGCCACTTCATCCTCCGGCATCTCCTGAATCTTCTCCTCCGGTAATATGATCTCATCTTCTCCGGCCACGAACATCTCAAAGTCGCCGAATTTGCTGATTGCCTCGATCGCCGTATCCGCCAGATCCCGGTAATATCGCATGTCGATCATGTCTTTTCCGTTCGGAATGTTCTCAATTGTTTCCGCTTCAACCCAGCGATATCCCTTCGTCCCGGATACGGAATCATACTTTCCGTTCGTTCCTTTCCGCAGCAATATGCCGCCGCCCAGACCATCACGAATCGGTACAAAGCTTCCGGCCTTTCCGACAAAATGATAGTTATGGCCTTTGGCGATTGCTTCGTCCAACACATCCTGATTCTTGGCCAGATCTTCCATCTCGGAATTGATCTTCTCATGGTCTTCCTGAGAAATATCCGTCCGAATGTTTTCAATCGCCAGCGTCTTCCACCGCTTCTTCAGCTTCTCCAGATCCTTCTCGGCAGCCGTTACGTCCGGCAAGTTCTCATTGAGATCGAGATACATCGCCGTCTGGACGGTTTTGATCTCGCAATAATCCCAAAAATCCATCTTCTCCTTGCTGAAAAGCTTTTTGAATATAAACGGATGCGCAAACTGTGCTCCGGTTGCGGTCCATCTCGTCGGCTCATGATATACCGTTCCGTTCTCTTCCGCCTTCTCCTTTGCCTTCGCGCATTCGTCCAGCCAGCTCGGATCGTCCTTGGCCCGCATCGCGATATATACGGCATTGTTGACCAGACACATCCTTTCATAGTGGCTTTCGATCTCAAACGAATATCCGTACTTCTTTCCGAAGTTCATGATAAATAACTCGATCTCCGGCGTCGTGTTCACGATCTTGATGGAATCCGTCTTCAAATGGATTACCTTCGCGTCGATATGATTCTCCTCGATCAACTTTGTCACTTCCAGCCGCAGTTTCTCAATAAAGCACGCTCCACGCTTTGCCACCCAGTTGTCGATATTCCGTTCGTCCCTGAACCGATTCTTAAAATGTGCCGCCGTCATACCGTATACAGAATTCAGCGCAATCTTCAGTGCCGTACTCAGATTCTTCGCGTCATCCTTGTTCGTCAGATATTTCTTCAGCTTTCCATCGAACATCTTTCCAGCCGCTTCGAAATCCTTGTGCTTAATTGCGATTCTCGCCAAATACAGATCCTGATACAGTTTCGTATACACCGGTCCGAATCCCTGCTCCGCAATAATGCTGCTCGGATGCATTCCGCTGACGTCGTATGTCGTGACATTATAATACATACCCGGTACGGCAAATACACGTCCTCCTTCACCTATTACCTCGTCATTGAAATAACTCCGTCCGTTCTCAAATCGGTACTCTGGAAACAGTTCATGCAGATTCGGATAGTTAAACTGCTTCTGCGGTTCCCAGTCGTTCCCGAATATCAGCTGCGCAGTCAGATTGTTTGTTGTGTCGTTGACCGTCATCCCGGTAATATCCGCCAGGATTTCCCTTGCCTTGAAATCGGCCTGTCGTTTCTTGCTCAGATGAACAGCCTCCGTCGCCAGCACATCATTCTGACAATATTCCGCTGCCTTCTGCCACAAATCCTTGGGTAACGGCTGTGTCCAGTCCGTCTCCATTTCCTGGTGCGGCAGATGCATCTCGATCTCGAATTTCTTCAAAGACTTTTTCTCGCTGGAATAATCTAACACGTCCGTATAACTGATGTTCTTTGCTTCCCGATATGGTCGTATGCTTCCGCGAATAATCCCATTGCTCAGCAAACTCTGTTCCTGCGTCGTGTTTCCAAGCCAGCATCCGTACAACATCGAATTATCATAGTTCAGATTATTGAACCCGATGATCCGCATGTCAAATAACCGCTCGACCTCGAAGCTCTTCGGATTGAACATAAATATGCATTCCTTCAACGGTTTCTCGCCTTTACGGATCTTCTCGATTGCTGGGATACCGTTCGGTTCCAGTTCCTTGTAAACGATCAGAAATAAGTTCGGCCAGCTTTCCACGTCCAGAACAATTTCCGGTGCCGTACTCCTATCAGCCAGCGGCGCGTCGTGAATATCAACCGAAACTATTTCTTCCTCAGGCCATACCATCTTCATCTGATAATACTTGTCAATACACTCCTGCGCATGATGATGACTTGAAGCCGCGAGTGCATAAATCGAATCGCTCAGGTCCCGAATATCGTATTTCATCCCGGCCGCCTGTGCCTTCTTCAGCTCATCATCAATATAGCTGACACACGTCACCGTCGCACCGGGCTTCACCTCTTTACGGATTGCCATCATGATACGGTTTCTTAAATGCTTGTCATCCTTTGCTGCCTCTTTATCGATCACTTTTTCCTCCTTCAAAGGAAGCCCGCTGGAAATATGCGCGATCGGCAGGTTATTACATACGGAAAGCTTTCGCCTCAGGCTTCCAAGCTGATCCTCTGGAAATACCTTAATCTCCACATCTTCGCACAGAATATGACTCAGTTTTTCAGCATCTCCATCATACCAGTATTCCAGATGCAGTCCGCCACTCTTGCTCATCTCAGCATATGTCGGGGGCAGACCCATCTGTCCGGCCATTCGGCAGCTCGCCTCGAAATCCTTGATTCCGGCTGCATTCTTCAAATCGAAATCGACCGTCACCAGGTTTCCGGGCACGCGAACATGATGTACTCTCGAAGTATCGATATCCTTCAGCTTCGTCGTGCACTTCGCCCAGCTGCGTTCCAGCCGTCCGCTCCCGTCGTCCATCGGATACTGTGCGGGGCATTCGGCAAACTCTCGATCGAATATACAGTCATCGACATGCTGAAAATGACTCAGCCATTCCGGAGGTGTGTACTCCTTTGCAGGACTTCCTTCTCCTTCCTCCTTTCCCTGAAACTCCTCCTGAAATTTCTCCATCCGGATTCCGGAAAACCAGCTCCTTACCTGTTTTCCATCGATCCGGGTCATCCGTTCGAATTCACTGAAATAATTCTTTGCTTCTTCAATGACCTCGAAGCGTTTCTTCTTAAAATCGATTCCGCTTTCGTCGCACCAGTCCTTGTACATCGCCCAGAGCTCATTCGCTGTCACGCCTCCGTTACGCAGAAATATCGGCGCCTTGTCCTCCATGAAGTTGAAGAACGGATCCGTCCGATACATCATCTTCGTCGGAATATAATCCGAATAGAATGTACGCCCCATCTTCTTGTATAACTTCAGGCAGTGATATGCGATTGCTCCAAGCTCATAGTCAATCTGGGATATCAGTTCGTCATAATGCCGTTCCGGCCGGATCTTTCTTCCACTTGGCTCCACATCGATTAGCCTTCGAATAATACCCGACTTTGCGTCCGTAATCTTCACCGGCTGATTCGTACCCATCATCAGAAATGCTGTCGGCCGGAACTCATAGGTGCTCTTGAATTTTTCGTTCATCCGCAGCGGCTCATGACTGACGATCGTGTTTAATACCGCATTGTCTTCGATGCGGCTTAAATTTGTATCCTCATCAATTGCCACCAGCGGATTGCTTTTGAAGCTTTCCAAGATAAATGCGTTGTTCCCGGTCACCAGACCTTTCGCATCGAACTTTGCGCAATATCCATCAAACAGTTTCTTGACAATATTCAGGATGGTACTTTTGCCGCTGCCCTGAGGACCATAGAACAGCAGGAACTTCTGAACCTTTTTGCTGTCGCCGGACAATATGCATCCAATTGACCATTCAATTTTCTGTCGCTCATCCGGTTCATACAGCGTGGATATGAGTTCTTCCCATCCGGCCATCTCGCCTTCCTTCACCGAATATGGAAGCCGTCTGGATACGTAATCTTCACGCTTCACCTTCGTGTCCAGAAATGTCAGCTTCTCGTCCAGCTGGTGAAAATCGTCCGGAAGTCCTTTGCAATATGCCACGAACTCCGACCATCTCTTGCTGGAATTGTTTCGCATCAGCAGCGGCGTAATCTTCTTTCCTTCCGCCAGTTCACTCTGCCTCAGCTCTTCCGTCTTCCGCCAGATATCGTCGTCAACCAGTTTCTGAATCCGTTTCTTGTTCGTGTTCCACATCTGGATCGCTTCGTCCCATACGGCGTAAAAATCACCGCCCCGAACCATCAGATCTTTGGAATCGTCAATCAGGAATTCTGGATAAACTTCAATCTTCCCTTCCTTCGGCTGCCGGATTTTAATCTCGTAAAAATCCATTGCACGCGTTCGGTCCTCCTTTCTTTTAAAATTTTTGTTGAACAGGTCAAAAATCAGTTTTGTTACACTTGTTACACAAATTTCGCGTTTTCATATTACCCTATAGAATTTTATTATTTTTTGCACGTAAGTTGAGAAAAAAAGTGTAAAAGTGTAACAGAAAACGCTGGAAGCCTTGATTTATAAGGGCTAGAGGCTGTTACACTTTCATTTTAAAAGTGTAACATTGTGACACTTTTCTGTCACAAAATGCCCATTTTCGTCCGAATTGGCCTCCAGCCAGCGATTCATCAACATCCATAAACTGGCTGTTTGTGACACTTTTTTGTCACAGTTTTCCAAAAGTGTAACAGGAAAAATCGTAAAAGTGTCACACCGATCGAGCCATTTTTCCAGAATTTCCTGCCATTTCTCAACAGAATTCTCCTTCAAAAGGCCTAGATTTTCGATCAGAATTCCGAAAAACATCGGCGTCATACTCTCTTCATCCTCGTTCACCATCGAATCCATGTTCTCCGAGAGCGACAAAATGACCTCATAGCAGCTCGTTTTTCCATGAATACTCTTACGAATACGGTCGCGAAGAACCGCTTCCGACACATTCAAAGGATCAATTCCGACCTCCATCGCGTATCGATCACGCCATTTCAGCCCGTCTTCCGCCCGATTTTTGTCATCGTCGACCACCCATCGGAAGTCCGTTTCATATAAAACCTTCGCCAGTTCCCAATTTTCTATCCCGCTTTTCGCATTCAGCCATCGGAAATAACTCTCAATGTCTTCCGAGATCTCCGGTAATTTAACCTGACTGGCCATTCTCTAAAAATACCTCCCCGGACCGCATGGCCTCATAACTCCCGACTGTTCGTGTAACTTCATATACGGTGTTCAACCGGAAGTTCCGGATATATGTGATGTTCGGATCATCATTGTCATCATCTTCGATCGCGTTTCCGTCATCGTCTATCCGCACGATCGGTCCTGTAAAAAGATCGTTCCCGTTGACCACGCCGAAATTTGCGAATGCGTCCATCTTGTTGTCGGCATCCTTGTCACTGGCGAATACGTTGTCGCCTGCATAATACGTCACCCAGTCCTTGTCCAGATAGCATTCTTCTTCGAAATCCTTTCGGGAAATATGCATCGGACCGTCTTCCGGGTGCTGCTGATACTTGTCAATCAATTCCAGATACCTTTCCCTTTCTTCGCTCCTCTTCTGGGAATCCTCTCCGTCAATGGAAAGGTTCCACTCATCCATATTTTCTGCCGATTCCTCCAGCGCATGATCATAAGATTCGATCATTGTCCGCGGTTCGACCGTTTCAACCTTCGCTTTTTCCTCGTTATGTGTTTCCGGTTTGTCAAAATGCTCATCAATCGCCTTTTGAATATCTGCCGGATCGTAACTGGACGCCACAACGACATTTTCGCTGATCCATTCCTGGGCTTCTTTCGTTGCTTCGTCCGTTCCCTTGTCATATCCGCGCTTATATGCCTTCTTCAGGTCCTCTTTTGCCCTTTTCAGCACCTTTTTTCTGGCCAAAAAGTATCCGCCGAGGCCTCCGATTCCGATTCCGATAGCTCCTCCGGTTAAAAATCCCTTCAAAAACCGGTTATCCTGCTTCGCGTTTGGTGCTTTTTTCATTTGATCCATTGATTTACTCTCCTTTTTGATAATATTTGTTGATTTGTGGTGCTACGACTGCAGATTTTTCAATTTCATACGGGCATTTGGCCGCTTTTTGAACCCGAATTTGCTTTCCGCGCTCCTCTTCTGCGATTTTTCGGGCCAGTTCACTTGTCAGAAAGCCAAAAATGTAGCTGAAGACGGCTACGATGGTGATAACAATCACATTATTCACGGCATTTCGACCTCCGTAAACTTTTCATCCATCCTTCCGATGATCGGTTCGTCATCAACGTCGAAAATAATCCAGCACCAGTCCTTCCGACCCTCCATAAAGTCGATATCGTCCTCAAAATGGAGGTTAATTCGCCTTCCACCCATCGGATTCTCCGAATTTCCGGGATCCCAGATGCGTCCGATCACGCCTCCGATCCCCACATCCATCTTCGGACCGCCGAATTTCCGCCTCTGATCGTTCAAAGTTAGGTGCCCGTTACTGATCAGCATAATATCCAGCTCGTTCTGAATAGCATTCAGTGTCGCAATTCGCAGCGCAAAACTGTCATGCCAGATCTCTGGTGTCATATATCGGCTGTACATAATCTTCAGCGCATTCGGATTAACCGGCAGCGTAATGGTTCCGTCCTCATTTTTCTCGGGTTTCTGCTTCATTCCATCCGCATTCTCGACCTCAGAAACGGCTCCTTTAACCTTCTGAGTCGTCAAAAATCGCTGATCAGCCTCTTTTCCATACTCTGCGATCACGTTTTTCCGGTAATTCCGCAGCGTTGTGGCGTATAAGGTCGCCGTCGCTGCCATGGCGGCTGTCTTTTCAGCGGATTTCGCCAGTCCTCCGTCGATCATCTTTGCGGAAACGGCCGCTCCGAGCACCGGCAGGATATAGCACTTACCAACCTTTTTTGCCTGATCAAATTTAGCTTTCCGGATCTTCTTTTTGTCGCCGTCTGCCTTCGCTTCGTCAATAAGTTTCCGAGTATCCTGCAGCAGGTCCTGAATATCGTTCGTCTTCTTGACCGCATACAGGCCGCTGGCGATCAGTCCGAAGGTGCCTCCTCGGGTCAGGATCTTTTCGCCATCCTTCTGCCATTTCCATTCGACTTTTCGATCCAGAACAGCGCCGCCTTTTGCAATCAGGTCAATGATTTTGCTCATTTTCTTCGGTCCTCCTGTTGAATATCGTTTCTTCTTCGCGTAACTTCTCAATAAAATCACGGCTTTCGATTACGCGAAAGGTTTGTCCATTTTTATCCGTAACATCAGAATATGGATAGTCTCGTTCCCCAAAACTTTCCTGACCTTCCGTTATTGTTTCAATCTGGTTCGCCGAAATGTTCATTGGTTTATTGTTGCTGTATCGTGTCAGTTTCATTTTCGTTTAATCTCCCGGTTTAATTGATTCAGATTATCATTGATTCGGCTGAGCTCCTTTCGGATTTCGAGCAGGTCCTTGTTCTCGGCATAGGCGATCACGTTTCCGTCGCAGCTGATATCCTGAAATGATACGCGTCCGTTCGCCATATATACTCGCAGGAAATTAACGCCTTCGTGATCAACCATTTTATCCATTTCGGTAATGTAGCTGGTGTTCAGCCAGAATTCATTGTTTGTGCCGTGCTCTTTAACCAAAATAATCATTCGACATTGCCCTCCGCCGGAATCGAAGTCACTGGTTCTCCGGCCCCCAGATTAAGCCGATGATGTGCGCCAGACCGAGAATCGGAATAGAAAGAATAACCAATATAACCCAGCAGAGCCGCTCCAATTGCACCAGCAACCACGTTGCGAATCTTCCGCGCTTTTCTCCGTTCTTCTTCTCTTTTAATACGTTCCTGGCGTTCATATGCTTCGCGCTCCTTTCTTTCTGCTCTTTCAATTTGCTCTTGTTCCCGCTGGAATGCCCGCTTGCGTTCTTCTTCCTCGAACTGATACTTGATCTGCAGCTCCTCCAGATCGCATTCATCCTTCGTCAGTGCCCGGTTATCCGGAAAATGCTTGTGGATATGTGTTTCCGGTTTCTCGTGGATTACCACCGGCTTCGGCTGCTCCTTTGCTTCGCCAACGTGCACCTCGACAGTCTGCTGGTGCTGCTGGTTATTCGTATCTCCGCCCCGATTGGAATATGACTGCTTCTCCTTCTTTTGTTTCTTATCGCCTTCCGTCAGATTTGCAGTCGTTTTGCTAACATTCGCAATTGCCTCCAGTGCCTTGTTGACGGTCTCGCCATTAATCTTCATTTCCATTGCTTTTTTCATTGCCTCCTTATATTGCTTTCGCATTTTTATATATGTAGTATTCCTCACGGCTGTTCAGAAAATCCTTATACTGCCGGAAACATTCAGGGCATAATATCACCTGTTCGTTTGGTTTCCTGCCCTTCAAAAATCGTCCTTCGCAGATCAGCGTGTAAAACGGATGATACAGCCCGATCGGCTCTTTGCAGATATCACACTGCTTCGGAAGCGTTTTCATCGACTAAGCCCTCCGAAATATCGTCTCCGTCTGTATCTCCGCCCTGAATTTTGGCATCCGGTGCGTCCTCTTCGTCCAGAATTTTCTGCAGGTCGTCCAATTGCAGCCAATTCACCAGCCCGGCGTCGTTGCACAATATACACAGCCTCCGCCACTTCCGGAACGCATTGGTCAGAATATTGCTCACGAATCCGATATCTGCCAGCTTCTCTCTGGAAATCGTCATGGCATCCTGTCCGAGTTTCATGGTGATCTGTCCAAAAATTTCCCTGCGGAAACTGTAAAGCATCTGCATCTTGATCTTCGCCCGCTTTATCGGGTCCTGAATATCGCTCTGATTAGCATAGACATAATCGTTGAAATATTGTTTGACACTTTTGATGGCTACCATTTCGTTCATTGTTTGGTTTCCTTTCTTTTAAACAGTTCGGGATACAGTTTCATAAATGTGATCTGCTCCGCGTATTCCTCGCTCTCGGGAATCCTGCGCTTTTTCTTTTTCGTAAATTGTCCGCGTTCCTTCATGTTGTGATATATCGCAATGACCTGACGCTCGCCCATGAGCGCCACCCTTTTTCGCCAACGGTCGCTGCGATAAACATCTGCTACTTGGCTTCTCATGTGCTCGAACGTCATTTAAATCACCTGATCTTTAAACTCACGGGCGGCGGCAGCTTCAGAATAAATCCGCCTCCAGGTGCTTCCACCGGCTTGGTCACGCTGTCCAGATTCAGCCATCCGCTTGAATAACTCGTCGCATCAGCTTCCTCAGGAGCATCCGCCAGTTCATAGTATTTACCAACCGTTACGCACCGCTCATCACTGGCGATAATCTTCTTCATTTCCACCAGCACCTGCAGTGCGTTGGAATAATCCACAAAAGTCAGTTCCTTGACGGGTGCCATCATCTTATATGTCTTCTTGACAGGACCCGTACCACCGTTCTTTCCGAAGGCTTGATAATTGATCCGGTCATTGTCAAGAATCTTGCCGTCAAATAACTTTCTCTGAACCATGTGTTTGATGCCCAATAGCGCGGATTCGACCAGTTCATTAATCAACCGTTTACCTCTGGGCTTGATTTCCGTGTCCCAGATCCGTTCCGCCGGATTATCGACCTCTTCGCCGAACGCATAATATGTCAGGCGTTGTTTCACCGTTGGCTTCGCATCGCTGACTGTCGGTTTTTCCTTGCTGACGGGATCGGACTTCTGCCTTCCGGGATCCTGGATCATGATCCGGACCTTGGCGTTCGGATTTGTATACTTTGAAATATCCTGTTCAGCCATCCGCCTTCGCCTCCTCCCGCTTTTCCGATTCCTTCTTCTTCGGCTTCACGTCGTCGATGAACTCAACCACCCGATCAATAGCGGAATTCATCCATTTCGTCGCAATTTTGCCGATACCGAGGCTCAGAACCGTTCCGCCAAACATCGTGCATGCCTGCATGGCACCGTTCTGATTCTCTCTCGCTTTCGCCACAAAAGGCCGCATCATATTTGCCGTTCCGACATATACCATTACGCTTCCGCCGCGCTTAACGTTTTTGATTATTTTTTCCCTGTCTGCCATTGTCAGCTCTGTTACCCCGCTTTCCATAAATATTCTTTTCATAGGGATGACCCGTATAATAATTGTTGATCACGATCGGCGATCCGCCATTGATTCCATAGTCGCATCCGGCCGGCAAATATCCGCTGTTCTGTTTCCGGTTGTGGCCGATCAGCTTGTTTCCGCCAAGTGCGATCACTGCCACCACCAGACCGATCTCGATAATATCGCTGTACTTGTCCATCCGGTCGTTCAGTGTCTCCTTCACGCCTTCGATCGCCCCATCCGTTGCTTTGCTTCCGAATCGTTTTGATAGTTTTTCAAACATGGCGAAAAATAAAAGCGGCGTACCATGCACAACGCACAGTACGCCCTTCGCTCCCTTCTCAAATTATTCCACATTCGGATCCAGGGGAGAATTGTAATCATCCGGAATCGCGGGAGTTTCCCGCAGAGCCATCGCTTCGGCCTGCCGCTGACGGTGACCAAGCCACATGCTTCCGAATACTGCGCTCGCAGCACCGCCGACGAATCCACCGATCCCAGCAATAATCGGCTTCCGATTACGCTTCCCCCAGTTCTTCATCCGTGTGCCAACGCTCGCCTTTTCGGCCTTCTTGGCTTTCTTGGTATCCTTCACTTCGGTCTTCTTTTCCTCCGCGTTGGTCTCCTCAGTCTTCTCTTCTACGACTTCCTGTTCAACCACCTTGTTCTCTTCCATGATAAGTTTCCTCCTATAAAATATTATTTGAGCTCTTCGCTCTACTATAATCTGTGTTTCTATTGCGATTTTGGTGTTAGAATTTCAGATACTCATGCTCTTCCGGCGAGAATATGCTCATCAGTTCCGTAAACTGTTCATCCGTCAGGATTTTGCCGTTGATCTCACATACCGCTGCTTTTCATTAACCTCCCGAGGCGCATATCAGTAGGATCCTTCTCCCAGTTGATTACGACGCAGCTCTTGCCTTCCTCGTATTCTGCCGTTGTAGTATAGAAGGCGATCGGATCATCGTCAATTCCGTCCTTGGAAAATCCTTTGTTCCATCCATGATTCTCCCGCTCCGGCGTGTTCCGCTGCTGCTTCGGAACACCGATAAATGCCAGCCATTCAGAATATGGAATTCCGACTTTCCGATCATAATAATCGAATTCGTCACCTCTCGGTGCCAGGTCTGCCATCATGTTCTGCAGCTTCAGTTCGCACATCCGCAGATAATCAATATTGCTCTTGAACAGGATCTTGGAATATGCGTCCATGAACACCTGATCTCCGCGTCCAGCAATCGGTGCCGCATCCACTTTCTCCTGAGTTACTGTCTGCCGAACCTCTTCTTGTGCCGCTTTGTCTTCTACCTGGTGCGCTTTCTTTTCGCCAACGACCTCTTTCAGATTCTTCTTCAGCAAATCATAGCTCTTCCGAGTTGCCAGATACAGACCTGTCCGTTCCGCGATGAGTTTTCCGTTTTCTCTGTCGCTCTTTCCGGCTCCGAAAATACTGATTCCTGCGCATCCGGCCGTCGCAATATAGTTTGTCGCATACAGTTTCAACCGTTCCTTGACCGGCAGATCTTTCGGATCGCATCCGTACTCCTTCAGACTCTTCCGAAATATCCTGTTCGTGTCCGTGGCGCTTACGACCGCAGTCGCAACGGTTCCGATCATACTGACGCCCGTCCAGAAATGCGTCTTGTTCTTGTCGTACCAGTCATTTGCCAGGTTACCCATGCTCAGATAACCGTCTTTGAGTTGTCCCATCTTGTAACTCCTTTCGTTTGTTGAATTGATTAAAAATGTCGGGAGAGGAACTTGTTCAAGGCACACAAACCATTGCGCAAACCACGCTAACAGCGGCCGGAACATTATTCCTCTCCCTATAATAGCCTTTGTTTCTTTTGCGATCCTATCACAGTTTTTCGCAGCGTTTCATGATCTCATTATGCTTCGTATACGGAATATGCTGCTCAAAACATTGCAATGAACAGAAGTATACAAGCCGCCATCTGTATCTTGGATGATCTCCAGGACTGTAGTAGCAGCTCAGTGCCCAGTCCGGCGTTGGAATAAACTTTTTACCGCAAATCGGGCATTCATATTCTTCCATGTTGTCCAGTCCCAGTTTCTTTTCTTCGCTGTTTGGCTTGACCGGCATAATTCACCTCCGATTTATCCTTGTTAGTCTTTCACCAGTTCCTCCTGTGCTCTTTGGGCGTCTCCGGCAAATATCGTGGATCGGGTTCCGGATCCTTCATCTGCTCAGCCACCTTATCCGGATCGGCGTATCCCAGATCTTTTGGTCTGGTTTTTCCGTCCGGTCCGATTTCGGTTTCAGTCAGACTTCCCATCCGGATTCCCTTCGGCTTCTCGCCTTTCTCGATTGCTTCCTTGTATTCCTCGATATAATACAGAATATTCTTGTCCAGATCAACCCAGTTATACCCCGTCCCAAGGGCGAATTTGAAATTATCAATGTTTTTCTGCTTCTTCGGTACCGGCATCATGGCTATTATCCTCCTGTTCGTATTTTGCAAGTACGTCCTGAGACCATTTGTAAAGGTCCGTCTGAGAATACGGTGCGTCATCCGCGTTCGCCAAATCCCTCGCCAATGTAAGCACTCTGAATGTTCTTTGTCCAACGTTCTTAATTGACTTCAGCTTCAGATCCGTCGATCTTTTCAGACGTTCGACGTAATTAATTGGCGGCTTTAAGTTTTTGCAATCCCGCACGAAGCAATTAAAAGGTCTTACGGATGAATATCGTGTCTTCAAATTGACATCCTTGTTCAGTAAGTCGCAGGCACGCTCAATATAATCCATCAGTTTGCCCATTTCATCGACCGGATCTGGTTTAACAATCATTACACGTGGTTCTTCTACAGGGACATGGGCATCCGGTTCCGCAAAATGAGTGAATCCCAATGCTTCCAGGCGTTTCTTCAAGTTTTCTTTATACCAGTTCCTGTCAATAATACCTAGTCTGTCTGCCTCTGATATCAAATACCAGATAGCATGCGAATATGGTATATCCATTATTGTCACCTTTCTTTCTCACTTATCAAAATTTCGTTCGGAAATCTCAGATAATCACGAAGACAGTCGCAGATGTTATCGATCAATGGTTGTCCGCTCCATTCTTTCAGAGAAAATATACGCCCAGAACAGTTCATTCTGCTTATTGTAAGAATTCCATCCTCATCTATGTCCAGGTTGATATGAAGCTTAGGATATTTATGCTCTGCCATTTGCTATATACTCCTTTCATAAAAATAAAGCAGAGGACCCGTGTTTCCACAGATCCCCACTGCTTCCTATCGAATTGTCACGATAGGCTTGTTCGCTTCTTTCTTCTTCCTCCTTTCATCCGCTTTCTTTCCCAGGTAGTTACTGAAAGCTTTCCCGGCATTCGAAATTCCGTTTCCGGCAGCGTCAATCACATCCAGCATCGTGTCCTTCGACAGGATACTCCTCAAAAATACCCATACGAATTTCAGTCCAGCGATCGTCAAGACCACTCCCGCAAACCATCCAATCAAATTCCAGTTCATTCCAACAACCTCCTCAAATATTGAATTTGCAGACTTCCGTCTATTTAAGAGGTTGTTTCCGTTGCGATTTCGTTCAGCTTCCACTGGGATGTATACACATCGAATCCGATCTCCAGCAGTTGTATGATCTTTTTGCAGAGCATTTCCGCCTCTCGCGCATTCTTGAACTCGAATTCGGTTCTCATGATCGCCGGGAACTCCACATCGAAATCCCACTTCCTGGTCGGATCCATATAATACTTCCATTTTAAATATTCCGCCCGATTCTTAAACCGAATCGCTACGACGCATTTTCCATGTTCCATTCATTGTTAAGCTCCTTTTTATTAATCTTTTTAGTAAAAATGATGGCCGCATCCCGCAGCCGAATACAGTAATATTTCATCTTAATCTGTTGATATGATCCGCATGCCTGGCAATCATTCATTCCTGCCAGAAAGGATATCCAGTCCGTTTTCGTGTGCCTGGCGAATCTTCTGCAGAAACAGCTATACAGTCTCTCGCTCCAATATATCTTCTCCGGATCGTTTTCGCCCGCCATCGTCCATTGAATCAGAATATATAGTTTCCGCTGCTGACCCTTCAACCAGGCTCTTTCTCTCAACTCCTTCAAAAATGTCTTCCGACACCGTTCCCACTCCAGTATCATCGGACAGTCCTTCCAGTTTTCTTCGAGCAATTAGTTGCTACCCTCCTTTAATACTAAGTCATACATATCTATTATTTGTGCAATTATTTTATATTCATGATTGGTTAATGGATATGGAACGTCTATAGACTCGTTCCAATCATCTTTCGTTGCATCTGGCAACATTGAAAATATAAGCCAATCATCAATATCTGATTCTTCACAATTTTTTTCAATTATTATCCGATGTTTACTTCCTTCAATGGTTCTAATAAAGGTTAGATATTGGCACGCATCGTTTTGTTTTTCTAATTCGTATCCGTATTTTTCTTTGAATTCATTTATTAATTCATTGAGCTTAAGTTCATTTAAACGCTGTTCTTTTTGCTCAGCAATTAATGTCTCAATTTCTTTAACTGTTTTAATTATTTCTTTTGCTGAATTTGGTGATAATGCGATGTATACAGTTTCATTGGGATTATTATTTATTCTCGTTTCTAAAGTTTCTATGAATGATCCGAGTTTGTTTTTCATTTTATTACCCCTCCTTTAAATAAAAGCAGTGGAGCCAAGTTTCCTCAGCTCCATGCACGCCCTCATCAATAGGGCAACAGTTAATCATCCGTCATCTTCGAATAATAGGTTTTTGCTTCCTTTTTCCTATTCCGCTCCTCCTCTACTTCATCCATGGCTTTCGCAATGTCCTTGACCATCTTTTCAGAATTGTTAACCAGTGAATTCACGAGTTTCTCGCACAGATCAATCGCACGCTGAGCATTCTTCCGATTCTCCTCAAATATCTTCTGAATGATTCCGCATCCAACGATCAGCACCACCAACCCGATCACAACCGCCACAATACAGGTCTCCAAACAAGTCATACCAAAGTCCTCCTTTAAAAATAGATTTGTTAAGATAGAAGCATCCGCCTCTTCATCTTTAGCGTTGTTTCTTTTGCGAAAAAAGTAAGGCCCTTACAGGCTTCGAACCTGCGTCTCCGCCATTCGCGGTATGCTACCATTACACCATTCGGTCGGCTAGTTAAACCAGAAAAACCGCCAAGCGATCGAATTCCTTCAATGCTTGCTGCCATCTCTTTTTCCGCCTCATCAACGTCTGGCCCTCCGACGGGTTTATACTCCCAGGTCCTCATTATAGCCCTTGTTTTTATTGCGAATCATTCAACAATTTCAAGATCATTTTTTATGAAATATTCGCGCACATGCTTCTTAACCTGATCCCGATTCCATCCTTCTCGTCCTAATAGTTTTAAATCATCCGTTTCTTTTGAAGCGATCCAATATAGCTCTACAGCGTCATTGAATCCCATCTTTTTAATTGCACTAAAATATACATGAACCCGTACCAACGTTTTATAATGAATAACCGAATAATTACAATTTCGATCGTTTAAGAATTTTTCAAGCATTTCAACGTATTCCTGCCAGGTCATCTTATGATAAATGCTTGGCTCTAACGGATGATCGCAGCACCATCCATAAGGTGTTCCTTTGTAATATGGATCTGCCATTGTTTAATCTCCTTTGAAAAAGAAAGGAATAGGGCATTGCTGCCCCGATCCTTTACAGATTTGTACACGCCACCACGTCCACTTTCTGGTTCGTCATCACATAAGTTTCGATTTCTGTTGTCTGTCCGAATATCGGTGCACCTTTCATTACGTCATTGATCTTTTCTGTATACTGCTGCCAGCTCCAGGCAAATGCTGTCTGCAGATCAAATCCCTGTTTCGCCATATATTGAATCAAGTTTGATCCTACACAGATCGCCGTTCCAACAGCACCAACTGCAATCACAACCGCCATAACGATTCCGATAATCTTCACTACGATACCCATGATAATACCCTCCACAAAATATAGTAGTAAGATGTCTCCATCTCCTACTATAGGGTGTGGTCATGTTGCGATTTGTTTGCAGTGATAGGAACAGTAATACAGCATTTTAGTAATTGTTTTACGTCGATGATCTTTTGTCCGAATCTGTTTGCGATATACCCATTCGCCGGTTGGAATAAATCGTTTGCTGCAAATTGGACATTGATATTCCTGTAAGTAAACAACGTTATAATCGTTATCTTTTTTGTTTTCTTTGATTGGCATTTTCGTTTACTCCTTTTTAATGTTGCTGATTTATATTTTTGATTTGAAAATCAATCATCGCAATAATCTGGCCTTGGCACGTCTCAAACCCCTCAACCCACCTTTTTAGTGTTTCCACGTTCTCACACCAAGGAGGCTCAATAGCCATAGACAACACTTCATTTCTGAACTTTTTTAATTCCTCTGTAGTCATCCCACTTCATCTCCTTTAACAATATTCCAAAGCAAAAGATAAGGAGCCACGTTTCCGCGACTCCAGATCAGTCACTCTCTAGGCTTCCGAAGAAATTGCGTCGCTTTCGTATTCAGAATATTGCCGCGATCCTCATAGTCCAGCACATTCTTGACCGACTTATTACTCATAAAATAGCTCAATCCCGTCTGCAGAAGTCCAATACCACCCTGAATAAATGCGGGTACAATCCAACCCTTTTCATTCTTGTCGCATTCGGTAATTTCTGTCAGACGAGCGCTGAGAATCATATAATCGTCACTCGTCGGATCAAGCTTGCTCATCGCTTTGAGAATATCCCGTTTGGCTTTTTTAATCGAATACCTCTCTTCGACTTCCTCCTCTTCGTCATCATACTCCTGATCCAGTTCTTCGTCCTTCATCGTCCAAAGCTCCTTTCATAAAAATATAGAAAAGACATCTTCTGTCCTCCCTACAATAAGGATTGTTTCTGTTGCGAAAGAAATAGAGCCATGCGTTTCCACATAGCTCTGTCTGTTTACTTTTCGATAAAAGTTTTCATTTCATATCTTGCAAAATAATGAACTCCATCCTGATCTTCAAATTCGACTTTACGGAATAATCCCCTTATGCTTTCGTCCATCACCTTGATAGGATCCACAATATGCTCATCATCCAGCAAATCTCTGCAAAACGCGTCAATATCCGCTTCCGCATCGGTCTGATAGAGATATACATAATGTAATTTCTCCCATCTTGGTTCCTCAGGGCCTTCTCCGCCATAGTAAACCAGGAATAGAATCAGTTCATTCTCTTGCTTGTAGTTATAAACCGCTTCCATCATTTTTGACATTTTCTGTCACCTCCTACTATAGGCATAGGCGATGTTGCGCTTTAAAGCGCTAAAGTGAAGAGGTAAAAAAGAAAGAGGCCTGTGTTTCCACAAACCTCTAACCGAAGATCCTGCTCAGTTCTTTACAATTATATTAAAAAGCCCCATTCGGCTATATTGTATGGACTTCCGCAGTGCCCCTAATTTTGTCCTCCTTTCCGGCATCTCCATGTTTAATGGGAAGATATCCTCCGGCATGCCATAATTCACGCCAGGGAGATCTTCCGATCGTCCAACCAAAGTTGCATCCTTAAAGCTATCCAGTAGCACCACGTTCGTCCATCGTTTAGTTCCAAACAATAGCATCACTCCTTTCTGTCCGTCACCCGGATCTTCACTTTAGGGGTTGTTTCCGTTGCGAATTCGAAGAAAAAAAATTGGGCCTTGTGTGCGTTGTTAAATCTGGTCAGTTTCGTTACCAGACCTCATCCAGGTTGTCCTGTGGAAAATAGGACTCTGCCTTATTTTTCAAGGCCTCCAGCTCCTTGGTAAGGATGAGGTCGCCAGTTCGAATCTGGCTATCAGCTCCACGAGCTCCCAGAGACGTTGTATCAATGGCTCCGGGGGTTTTTTCTTTGTCAAAAATGAGGCAATTTTCCACACCCCGAAGACCTCATCCCTAGCGTTCTGTCCATCAATCTGTCGATTTTGGACCATTCATGATGTCCCGAACCCCTTGATAAAGTTCATCGCGATACTTCACATATCTGTTCTCAGTAATGTCGCTTTTGGAATGACCCAGCAGATGGGCGATTATGTCCGTCGGAATTCCGGCTTCTCTCCATTCCGTCGCGCATGTATCCCGGAAATCATGAGCCGAATACTCCTTCAGATTGCACATTTTTTGTATTTTTCTGAAAATATTCCGGGCTTCCGTATATCCCATCGGCGTCTCCCTGGAAAAATCTTTTGAGGCGAACAGAATAAACCCGGTATAATATCTTGGTTTGAAATATTTCTTCAGTTCGTTTGGGAAAGGAATTCTCCGGATACTGGTCTTCGTCTTTGGCTCCTTTACCTCTCCCTGATTTCTTGTTGGATGAACAACCGCCCGCTTGATATAGATCCAGTTCTCCTCGAAATCCAGATCCTCCCAGCGCAGACCAAGTACCTCTTCCATTCTCATGGCGGTAAAGCTCAGTAACGCCAGCATACACCGAATCTTAACGTCAGAAATATCCGGAATCTTCTCGCGGACGCTCTTCATCAGATCTGCCGGAATCGCCTTGTGATGCTCCGTTGGCGCTCCAGCAATTATAAGTCTCTTGGAACTGAACGGATTTCTGGGAATATACCCATCCTCTACCGCTGAATCCAGAACCGGGCTGAACGTATTCCGGATCTTCAGCAGCGTTTCGTGTGAATACCCCTTCTCATCAAGCTCATTGAACCAGGCCTGAATATCGTTCGTCGAGACCTCATCCAGATGCTTTTGTCCAAACCTTGGAATAATATGATTCTTCACCACGTATTCTCGGTTGTTCTTCGTCAATGATTCCTGTTTGCTCTTATAAAGTTCGTTGAATTCCCGAATATAGTTCTCCACCAGCGGTGCCGAGCTCGTCTTTTCTTCTCTCTTTAGAAATCCAGGAACAACCGTGCCTTCCTCAATACATAATGTCAAATATGCTTCCAGAAGATCCTTCAGAGACTTTCCCGTCACCCAGTGGTTTTCTCCGTTGATTTCGACTTTTTGTTTATAGCGCTCAGGCATAATATTCTCCTTTGCGCAGAGTCCTATTCCATTGACAAGGTTCGCAAGGATACCGATGACCTCATCCGTAGTATAATGTCCGTTTTCCATTTTTTCAAGCTCCTATTTAATAGGAAAGAAATTATCAAGATGGGCCTGCCATCCCCGCCGATGACAGACTTCAGTAATCCCGCTGATTCTTCACAGGGTCTTTACAGCCGGGGGAAAACGTCGGTTTACCCCAAAGAGTTAACAAGTGCCGATCCGGTGACCTGCATAAGGTCTGTTCGCTTGAACTCCGAATCAGTATTAAATTGTGTTGTGAAGAAAAAGACTTCTCCGAATTTACTTCCATTTTGATCGTTTTTAGGCTCCTTTAGAAAAAAGCGGACCGGAAGAAAGGAGCAAACAACCGATCCGCAGGCATCCGGGTCTGACTACCCTCCGTGCCGGACGCCAACCGGAGCCCGGGTAGCCGAGGCAAAGAATATAGCTTACTTGCTCAGCTTCTCCCAGGTTTTCTTATCGATGACACCCGTAGGCTTCAGCCCATTCTTCTTCTGGAAGGAAATCACGGAACTTCGCATCCCGATATGGAACACATTCGTCGGCTGGAGAGAAGAGCCTTTCTGCTTCAGCCACAGTGCCATAAACTGAACCGCCGGCCCCTTATCATTCAGCTTCAGAGGCTTTTCGTATGCCTGCGGTTTCACTTTCGGCTGTCTTTTAACAGGGGTTCCGAGCTTTGTCTGATTTGTTCTGGTGGCCATTCTAATTTCCTCCTCTGACTTTGTTCTTCGATATTCTTTTCGCAAACCGGACAGACCATTCGGCCCTCCGGAATAATCGTTCCACAAATAACGCAGAAATTATCCACGCGTCATTCCTCCATCATCGTCCCGGTATACTTCGTCAACAGTTCTTCTGCTGCTTTTCGGCTCAGATGCGGAATTGTCACTGTATAGTATTTTTTTCTCACAGGGCTGCTCTCCAGCATATCCCACGTGCCAGGACCTACAACACCATCGACATACAGCCCCCAATCCCTCTGGAACTGCTTGACTGCCTCGACCGTTTCGTTCCCAAAGCTGCCGTCCGCACCGTACTTCGGCAGAGAATATCCACGGTTGATCAGCTCCGTCTGCAGAAGGGTCACATAGGGGCCTTTATCACCTTTTCGAAGAGTTGGCTTATCAGTGCCCGGGCCAGGCGTAGGCGTCGGAATATCTCCGCTTACGCACGCCGGAACTCCCCAGTGTGTCCACTTCTTGTTTCTTTTTGTGAAATGCTGCACTCCAACGGAACACTCAACAGTCTCGTTGTTAAAACCGAAACCCGTATGCTCCATGACATTGCCCTTCTTCACAAAAAGGCACACCAGCGTATCCGCAGGCATGGAAGCAATATCTCCCTTGGCACTCCAGTTGGCAGAGTTGTTCCACTGAGTTGTAGCCCCGGCGCCATTCAGCTCCCAGCCGTAAACCTGCTTCAGCACCCAATAGGTAAATCCACGGCAGTCAAAAAACCGTGTTCGCCCTTCATGAACTTTTTCGTCGGAATCTTTGGATCCCAGAAACCACTTGCATCCGACACATCCGGCGGGTACATTGTCAGTCCCGTTGAAGTTTTTGCAGGAAGATTTGATCGTTGGATGATCTTCCCTCGCCCTGCTTCTCCTGTTGCTCGGATCACAGTATTCTCCACGTGCTCCAAAGACATATGCCCAGCCGACACAATTCAGTGCGGTTTTCCAGGCAATTTCAGAATAAGGAATTCCGGCATTCTTCATCGCCAGAATCTGATCCTGAACGTATTTCGCTGTATTCATACCGGTAGCTTCCTTCCATTTTGATTTAAAAGCCGGTGTCGGGGTCATGCCCCCGAGCGCCATTCTCCTGCCTTGAAAAAAGAGCAAACGGTCATTGTTTAAGGAGGTCCGCTCGCCTGAAAAAAGCTCAGGCAGGATGACTCACCGGCATAGAAAAACCGCCTTCCATAACGGAGGACGGTGTTTTATTTATGTTGCCATAGTTAGTAGATAATCGTCCGTTGTCCCGGAAATTTTGGAAACGGTTCCGCTCCGAACGCTCATGTTCCAGTCAGTCTCCCCGACAATCCGGTTGCCGGCCTTATCGTAAGCCACGGTTCCGGTTCGAAGATCACCCGCCGTAATCGTCGAATCTGTCAGATCGATCAGCGTTGTTCCTTCAAATATAACTTTATTGACGGCCATTCTGTTTCACCGCCTGTCAAGCAGCCGTTCCGATGGTAACTGTCTTCCCCCCGGCAGCATTATCCGTTTCCGTATATGCGATAGCATTTACAGTAACCTGAGACAGATAGTCATATCCGGTATCCGGCAAAATGACCTGCTGAGCCGTCGTTGGTGTAACGGTCTTGCTTTGCGCTGTAACGCCTTCGCCCGTATACGTTCCGGTTACGCCGAGGATCTCAACGCCATCTTTGATGTTTTCGGCAATAATCTTTGCCCGTTCAGTGGAATCAATTTCCACATAGCCGGATCCGTCATGGTACCCCTGCTGAATGGCGACCTGCTGGGTTTTTGTCGTGACAGCGGATTCTTGGGCTCCTCTGTTCGGCATGGTGCCTATTAGTTTGCTTCCTGCTTTGTATGCGCTTTTTCCGCTTAGAATCTCAGAAGCGATTGCAGTAGCATCACTTGTATCGGCATCATAGCGACAGGAACCCGTTTCAGGAGCTCCGTTCGGTAAATGAAATTTCTTTCCGCTCAGAACATCCGCTGCGGCCACATCGTCAACAGTAAGATCGATAAGCGTCTGACCGCCATAGATGATTTTATTTGCATACTGGTTATCAGCCATATTAATCTCCTCCTATGTAAACGGTCAGACCGCCTTTAGGATTACTTGTTTCAAAATATGGAATCGGAAGTACGATCAGGTTTTCCGTCATAACCTTATTTTCCGTGTCCAAGATCTGCATCGCGTCCACAACTGAAGCGACAGAATACGGTCCTTCATACAGATCCTTATGGCTTTCTCTCGGCGTCACCGTCAAAAAGATATCGCCATGATCTTTTCCCTGAACATTGATCTGAACATCTCTGCTCCTGCCGGCAATGCTCAGATGAACATTTTTCTGAATTGTTTCCATCTTTTATCCTGGCAGAAGCTGGAATTGTTGCCAGTCCCGAAGTACAGTCCAGGGTTCCGCGCCATCGGCATATTGGATGCAGGCATTCCAACAATAAAGCCCAGGATCAATTTGCTCTGTGTCCCCCGGAACAAATGAAATTGTAATCTTGCCTTCCTCTACGGCAGCTCTTTTTTCGATTAGCGGCTCGTCCGTATTGCAGTAGCTGGCCACCTGAAAGACGACTTCCGTACCATCCTCTGGTGCATCGTCTCCATCGAAATGAAACGTCAGACCAGCCGCGTTTCCGCGATTGATCTCGATATATAATCCAACAATATTGAGCAAATCAATCGCCTCCTTTTGTGAAAGAAATGCGGAAGGCACTGACCGGGCCTATTACACCTGAATGAGCGTTAATCAGGAAACCGCAATTCTTAAAATATCAATAGCGTCTTCCGGGATAATAAGGAGGCATCATCGGATAATGTCCACTGTTTCCGCCATTCATCTGGCTCATGGCCTCAGCGTATCCCTGAGAATATCCGTCAGAGTAAGAAGATCCGCCGTCACGGCTCACATACCGGCCATTCATACCACGACCGCGACGTCCGGAGAAACCCTCTTCTCCTTCACCATCTTCGTACTCTTCAGCCTCTTTCATGGCGTTATAGGTAGCCTGTTTCGCCAGCGTCGCGTAAATATGATGCAGGATTTCATAGTCCTTGAGCTCCAACTTCTGCCCCTGCTTCATTTTCATCTCGAATTCATCCAGATCTTTGCACAGGGTCTTTTCGATATCTTCATGCTTATTGAATCCCATTTTGATTTTTCCTCCTTATGCAATTCTGGTGACTTCGACATTCAGATTCCGAAGGTTCAGAGCTGATGCCGGTGTCGTAGCCGGATCGGCCGATACACTCGCATTCCGAACGCTGCATGTATAACAGCAACAGCTCGGAACATCAATAATCGCAAATCCATTCACATTCCAATACTGATCCACTGCCGCGGGGGTGGCCGCCGCGATACTGGTTGGAACGATCTCTCCATCGATCGCGAGCGCCAGCTGGATCTCGCCAGCCGTTCCGCCTTCAGGAACAGCAATATTTCCGTCGTAGGCAACGCGATACCTTGCAAATCCAGGGCACGCATTTCCAGAACCACGAAGCGTCAGAATTCCGCTTCCGGGTCGATGAAGAACCAGTCCGCGGTTGCAACGGATTCCATCATCCAGAAGAGCAGCCGCACCGGGCTGCACCAACTGGATTTCATTGTATACATATTCAGCCATAAGGCATTCCTCCATAATCAAAATTAGTCAAAGGACTAAAAAAGGGACTGCTTCTCGCGCGCAACCCTACCAGCAGAGGGAAAGCCTCATACCTGATTGCCTGGTCCGCTGAAACAGCCCCTAAATGATCATCTGAGATTACGCTGCGTAACCGTTACAGCCGCATCCGAAATTCTGCCCGCAGCAGTTCGGATTCTGCACGATATAGGCGGGCCGAGGCGTCGGAGCTAGATACTGCTCCAGAGCGGCCGTCTGGGCCTCATTGTTCGCCAGGATTGCAGCGGTCTGAGCGCCCTGAGAAGCGGCCAGCTGAGCCATCTGCAGCTGCTGACGAAGCATCGCGATGGTCTCATTCTTCGCGTCGATCTTGTCCTGGCACATGGTATCCAGAATCCGCTGAGTGGAGGCATTGTTGGCTTCCAGCACATCGCGCAGCGCAGAAGTTACGGCATTCCGATCCGCACAAGCTTCTGTCGCGACGGTATACTTCAGGTCAGCGGTCGCCGCCCGGTTCTCGCAACAACAGTTCTGGAGAGAGCTCTGAAGGGCGAAATTCTGATTCATGTCAGCCATTTGACGGGCGTTCGCGGAGATCTCAGCCTGGGCAAAGCCATTGGACACAGCTCCGGTCACACCGGCAAATCCGTTACAGACAGCGGCATTAAGCCCGTTGATCCCATTCATAACAGCACTCTGGTCAAATCCACGCTGTACTTCGGAATATCCGCCACCATTGCCACCGAAGCCGTTTCCCCAACTATTATTGCCCCAGCCGAACAGCAGCAGAATAATAATCCACCAGGCACCGTTGCCGCCAAACAGGTCATTTCCGCCACCGTATCCGCCCATCGGAGCTACAGGAAGAACCATGCCATTTCCATTTTCAGAATACATTTGGAAAAATCTCCTTCCATTTTGATTTTTGGTCATTGAGTAATAAGTGACAAAACAAAAGCCGCCTCCTTTAGCATGCTCGGGAGACGGCTAAGTTTTCTTTTACTAACTGTTTTAAAGTTATCATTTAAGCTACAGGAATCGTTCTGTCGTTTCCCGCACCAAATCGAATCATATAAATTTTATGCTGATCAGGACGGTATACCATCGTATCCCATAAGTCCTGTGTTATTGTTCTATCTGTTCTTTCTGGCGCAACGGCATTAAAATTGCTCATGGCCCCGGATGATAGTAACCCACAACCAATGACGATCAATGGGCAAGGCAATCCGTTCGTCGTTTCGACAGGATTCCAGTTTTGATCTACGCCTTGCACTGTTTCTCCTGCTGATAATACCGCATCCCCATGAGCATGACCACAGATGTACGCAACGAGTTTCGTTCCATTTTTACTTGTGAAATCTGCATTGATAGTCGTTCCTGTATATGTCGACTGCGAATTGTATGCACTACAAATGCCATAGAAATCATCAAGGTTCTCCATCCTGTTATTAGGCATATACCATGTAAAACATGGAGCAACATGAGCAAACATGATTACACCATATCCGTCTGGAGTATCTAATGCAGTCGATACAAGCCAATTCAAGCATCGTGTCGTATAACCGAACACATGAGATGCGGCATCTTCAATATTATCCGGGATGGCCATAAAAACACATCTTGTTTTAATCTTCGGATAGTCCACATAAAAATAATTTGTATCCGAATCTTTGACTGTGTATTCTTCGTTTAGGCGACCGCAAACAGAATACCATTCATGTTGCTGATATACGTCTCCACGTATTCCATCGTGATTTCCATTGACAATATAAGCGCGATTATTAAGCTGGGTAAATCGTTTTATGTATTCTCGAAGAACTGTATAAATTTCGGCATTTGTTGCACCATCAGTATTATACATCGCCATGTCCACCATGTCCCCCAAATGGACAACTCCATCTGCAAAGCAACGCTTGTTTAGTTCGTGAATATTTGCAAGACTATCATATGTACGCCGTACACATTCCGCTTTTGATGGACGCACGTGAGTGTCTGTGATGATATTGTACGTTAAACAAGGTACTTTTGTTAATTCGCTTACGGATAAGGCTGTGTCATTTATTTCTTGCTCAAAGAAATCTTTTGTTGTAAACATCTCCTCCTGAATACTTTTAATTGTATTTACGTCAGCAGACTCAACGTTAATCAACCTTAAGATAAACGGCTCATAGTCATCCAGAACCAACGTTTCGCCGTTATCTGCAATCTGAATCATAAGGTCAGAGATAACATTGCTTGGATGATTGTAATATAGAGAGTACAGTACAACAACGTCCTCTCCTGTTTCATTTGCATACTTATATGCGGTTAGCGTTTCATCGTCCGATGCGACGACTGAACCATCACTGTCTATTACAGTATACTGTCTTACAGTTTGACTAAACTGCCTATACGGTTGTGATCCCCATCTGCCGGAACTATATACCGTTTTTCCTGCCGGAACTGATATCGGAAATACTGCGTATCTGTTGTCTGACACATATGTTCCGTCTGGTTTGACATAATACCCTGGCAGAATCTTTGAAGGATCGTAATAATTCTTCTTTGGTTCCAAAAATGTTGTTTTATCATAGTCGATACTATGTTCGTAAACAGCGTTTTTTGCTTTATCTGTTGCAATATATTGGCAGGCTTCATATAACGATATGTTTACATCAGATTGAGCATTAACAATCTGTATCATTAAGTCATTGACCGTTACAGTCGGATGATTAACGTAGATTGAATAGATCACTATAACCCGGTTACCTGTTGTGTTTTGATATTTATAAGCCGTGTTTTCATTCATATCTACTGAAATCACATTCCAATTATCATCAAAAACACAATTTTGACGAATTGTTCTTTCAAGGGAACGTTCTGTGTTTGTTCCAAACCGTCCGCTCGTAAAAACTATTTTACCTGCCGGAACTATAATTGGATACAGCGCGTATCTGGCATCGATTACTCTTTTTCCATTATTGTCAATATAATAACCAGAAAGTTTAAGCTCAGGATCGTACCAGTTTTTTTTCGGTTTAAATGCTTCTGAATTTTGCAACGAAACAATATTCATTAAAGCGCTCTTTAAATCACTAATCTGTTTTCGGGCTTCGCTATCTTTAACATCATAAGTTTGAGTTCCAACTTTAACTTGTGGAATATAAGGCATAGTATCCTCGCTTTCTACTGATTGGCTTTCTGCTGATCCAATTCCACATATCAGAAGGATCATTGTCGCCATCAGTATTGTTAATCCCTTTTTCATAGAAAAACCCCTCCTCAAAAGTTGTTAGCTCATTCTATCGGGGGGGGGGTAAGTAAAGTATTTTCAACGTTTTCAGCATTAAAACCTCGGAATCTGTCCGGCAATCTGCTGGATCTGTTCATTGGTAATCCCTCTTGTCTGCTGCAGATATTGCAGAATTCTGTTCGGATCGTTTGCAATCTCGGCAGGAAGATCCGGAATCGCATTTCGAACAAATTGCGCAGGATTTCTCATCGCCTGCATAATTTGTCCCATTCGCTGAAGCGGATTCATTGAAGCAGAAACCTGTGGAACCTGCTGCGCTTTCTGTCCGCCCATCAACTGGTTATACAGTGGATTCATCGATTCCCACCCCGGTTTCCATTCTGTGAGGAATTACTTCCATTTTGATTGTTACCGGAGTTATTCATGCTGCTCAGAGAATTCATCATTTCTTTCTTGATGTTCTCCAGATCTTGCTTCGTCACATACTGGCTCATGTCCGGATGTCCACTCTGGCCTTCATTGCTGCCGTTGTTTCCGCTCATCAGCATCGCCTGATTCTGCTGTTCCGGCATTTCATAGCGAAGCTTCTGCATCGGATTCGGGATCCCCATCGGACCCCAGCTCTTCAGATAGATAACCGTATCCGTGGAATCCCACAGCGGAATCGGACTGTTTGCCGGCCATCCGTTCGGCATCTGAAACGCCTTGGCACCAACTTCGCCCTCGACCCATTCCATCATCTTCGGGCCCTGCTGTACCGGTGCGCTATAACTCTGCTGAGGCATCTGACTCATCTGCTGCATCGGCATCCCGGAATAACCCATCTGATTAGCATATGTCGCCGGATAAAAGTTATAGGGATTGTAATAATTAGGCATAGCTTATCCTCCTTTTTCGCTATACAATTTTCCAGAAGAAACTCGGAATCTCAGTTCCACTGTCCCAGCTGTCATAGTAGTCACCATCGATTACAGCGACTGCATGACTTCCGGTCCCGATAATATACGTACCTTTCGGATACATTTTGGTAAATGCGTTGATCGTAATACATTTCGGGCATTCAAACGGAATCAAAAACGGCTCAAATCCGTGATCGTACAAATAATGACCCCAAATATTATCGTCACAAGTTACGCTAAATTCTTTCCGTGCATACCAAAAATAAAGTTCGTCTGATACTTCCAGCCAACTCTTACCAAGTGCAATAGCAATTGCCCGGATCACGCAGTCCGGAACCTCTTTCCTTGCCGGATTCGGATTACATCTCATCCACATTCAGGAATCACCACCAATCCTGATGTTCGTAATCCCTTCATACAGGATTCTGCTGCTGATTAATCCCCTGTGTGGCCTGTGCCTGCTGTGCGTAACTGATATGATGAATCGGCAGCTTCTTCACTGCCACAAATACCCTTTCGGCTGTTCCGTTGCCTCCGAGTTCGCTGTACGGTGTCCACAGATACTTCGTCAGATCCTCGTACTCATCCTGACTGATCCACCCGCGCTCAATATATGTCATGCACAGATGAACGATTCTGTCATGTCCAAGCCCAAGAAGCATCTGCGTCTTGGCGCTCTTTTTGTCTTTGTAAGCCATCAGCCATGCCCAGAATCCTGAACTGGCAAGGACGCTGCCAATCACCGTAATTGCTGTCTGTACCCAAGGTTCCATTGATCCTTCACTCCAATCTTTTCGTGATCTCCCGGATTTTACAGTTTTCACATCCAATTGGACATTGAAACCCGGGTCCCGGTGTATGAAATATTATTATTCGTTTGGGTCGGCGTCATCCGGAGGCTGAATTCCATGTTCTTCATCATTCCACGGAACATCATATCCAAGTGCCCGCTCACTGTCGCCAACGCCCTTTGTCGTCGGGTCAATGGCAATACCCAGAATCACCAGCAGCGCGAACACCGCGTCCACTACCGCCAGCACTTTCCCGACCAGCGTCGAAAAGTCCAGCGTATAGCCAAACACGCTTGCAATCGCCTGCACCACCAGTGCCAGTGCCGGAATCAGATGCATCCAAAACTGCTTATTCTTGATTCGTACAATCCAGTTAATCTTCATAGAATCACCTTCCATTTTTGATTTTTTAACAGAGCTCAGATTTCCGGTCCCCCGCAAACCAGCAGATAATCGCCTTCCGTCCCCGTTTCCATCAGCAATAATGCCTTCATTGTATTTGCTGTATTTCGAATCTGATTCGCCTTGCTGACTCCGGAAGCTGTAATCCCGTCAGCCAGCGTGATTCCGGTGCTTCCGTTCAGATGCACTTCGCTGTTATCCAGCCAAATGTGTCTGCCTCGTCCCATATACATCCAATCATCTCCGCTGATCGGGATGACTGAACTGCCTCGATTGCCATTTACAGAGTTAACCATATGCGATCACTCCTCCTCATGGCGTTGAAAGTGTCAGTTCCAGCACATAATCATCCGTATCCTCAATCTGGCTGGTTGACATATTCACCGGTGTCCTGGTGATTGCTTCCTGAATTGTTGACATGGCCGTGTTTACGCTGCTCTGCTCTTCGCTAAGCACCTGTGCAATGGTCTTGGGATTTGTCAGTTTATTGAGAACAATGTTGCTGGAATCAATCACAACATCGCCGGTCATGCCATTTACGGAATGCACAGCTTCAATCGCCTCAGCCAGCGTCTGTACCTGACTAATCAGTTCGGCCATCCGTTGTGTTGTAATCTGGTTATTCTGATCCAGTTTGTTTCCCAATGCTTGACCGGTTTCATCCAACATTACCGGTTTGATAATTTGTGACAAGTTCTTTCACCTGCCCTTCAATCATTTTCAACGTAATAGATAATATCGAGCGTGTGGATTGCTTCGAGCACGCTTGGAATCGCGTTTGTTAACGCGGTAACTGTCTCATTAATAATCTGTGCTTTTTGATCTATCTTTGGACCGAGTGCCTGTCCAGTTTCATCCAGGATAACTGGTTTTGTGATGTCCGACATGTGGTTCACCTGCCTTTATCTTCGTCCAATATAGGTATAACCTTCGTCCGGTACGTCCAGTCTCCGGTTTGTATAAGCGTCCAGGATTTTCTGCTCTGCTTTGGTAGCAGGTGCCCAGCTGAAGACCGCGCAGAGTTTTCCATCCACAATGGTCAACCCAAGATCATTGATCAGCCCGGCAACCTCAGAGACATAATCCCCGCCCCATTTCAGAGCATTAACAATGGATTGTCGTGTATCCCTGCCATACTCCGCATTCAGAATATCCTGTAATGTATCGATAAATTCCCCAGGAATATCCTGATATACATGAACGGTATCTTTTGTCGTATAACAAAGCATTCCGTTCTCAACACACAAGCCCAGATTGTTGATAAATTTCCCGATATCAATCGCGTTATCTACAGCCCAGGTCAACGCGGTAACGATCGCCTGGCGGACCGATTCTCCGCCGACACCGGTTAATATTGTTTCAAGCGCACTTGTCACATTGGCCGGAACATTTGCCGGAAAATTCGGAACTGCCATACCGATCTCCCCCTTTTAATTGTTATAGATTACACAAAGTTTTCCATCCTCAACGCACAGTCCGATTTCGTTGGACCACACACCCATAATCTTTGTCATTTCAGTAATGTACTGAATTGCATCATGAATCGGGACACGGCTGTCACGACCGTATACAGACTGATCTGTTCCGTCTACACAATCTTTCCGATAAGCGCTTCTCGCCCTTGGAATCTCCAGCATCGACTATCCCTCCTCACAAATCTTTTCCATTTTGATTTAAACAAAAGAAGAGAGGCTTGTTTCTTCCTCTCTCTATAATAGGCCTTGTTTGGATTGCGAATCACATATTACTGAGGATCTTCATCTGGATCGATACCTCTGGCCACAGGAACGCCCAAATCTTTCATCCATGTCAGCATACTTTCATATGTCGTTTTTTGCCATTCCTGGCTTGTTTTCCATACTTTTTCAATAAATGCGCCATCCGTTTGGGATTTGCCTCCACCACTGTTACGACCGTTCACAGAAACACTCTCCCTGTATTTTACATTGGTTGAAATATCGGGTATTCCTATTTTATAAGAAGTATTTTCCGGTTTCAAAAGATCATACTGCACAGAAAGACAAGTCAACGTTTTTGTCGTCTTATTCTTTCCATCATCAATAAACTCGACAGTAATCTGATCTCCGCATTGTAATTTATCCACTTCGTATCCGATAAGATGAAGATCGACGGCTTTGATTGTAAAAGACAAAACACCGTCGTAATAATTTCTGCGGATCCATTCCTTGGCATATCTTTGCAATAGTTCAGGATCCTTCACATCGCTGAAATTAACCGTTCGATATATCACGCCATACTTTTCAATAGCCCGTGCATATTCTTCCTTGCTATGGTATTCCCGATTCAGCTGTTCATCCGTGTAATCGTTCAGAATCGAGGGAACCGTAATTGTTTTTGCTGAAATATCCGGCATTACTGTTCTCTCCTTATGTACTCGCTTCAAATGTTGCCGTAACCGTTACATTCTTTGCGGGCATCACAAACGAACTATTGGAAACGGTAACCTGTGCAGAACTATACCCGACCAATCTATATCCGGGATTTGGCGTTGCCTTCAAATAAACCCGGGTACCAACAGGAATCTGAGGTCCATCCGTTGCAGATACGGTGCCGTTCTGTCCTGTCGAAATGGACAACAAATAGCAATCCGGATCCAACCCACCACTTTCTCCCTTCTTGAAATTGGCTGAGATAATGACATCGGCCGTTCCCATTTCAAAAGAAGTATTCGGAGAAACTGCATTGGCAAGTGTGACTTCGCCTTCCAGAACAGTCCAGGTATTAAAAACATATCCGTCCTTTGGCGAAGCGGTGATTGTTATTATCGCTCCTTTTGCCGCGACGTTCGTTGAACTTTTGACAAAGCCATAAGTCTCAAAACCTTCACCTTCAGAAATCAATGTAATCGTATACCGATTACCGTTTCCGCCGCCGCTGGCGCCTTCTCCACCAGTTCCGTCAATTGACTTTCCGTCTTTGCCCAACGGAATCACATGCGTAAAAATATTGTCCACTTCAACGGTATCCGACAGATCCACAACATTCGAATTGACTGACAGCACCTGATTAGATACTTTCGTGTTGAAATACATCTTCAACCAGTCAAGATACAGTTTGCCGTCGATACTGTTATAGCGAACCCTCATATATCCGCCATAGTCTCGAAGCGTTTCCTCCAGACAGTCCTTAACTTTCTTGAAGTCCGTAAATGCTCCGAATTTCTGGGTATCGTCAGTAATCTTCTGGACGTCATCGATTTCCGCCGAATAGAACCCTGGTACTTCTCCCAGATAGATCTTCTTCTCCGGTGCATCCGTCATACATTCGTTATGGGCGTCAATCAGCTTCTGCAGATACTCATGCAGCGTGATCGTAAACCCATTCTTCTCTCCCTGAAATACGGAGTCCATAAAGAACGTAAAAGCGCCTTCGCAGTGAATTGTTCGGCTGCGGAACATATCCCGGTCAATCGTCAGCACCCGTCCATAGAAAATGGTGTCACCATCATATTCGACCCGAACCAGTGTCCGCATGTGTCGCCAGATGTTGTACCAAATATTTTTTGGGTCCAAACTGAACTCAAAGCTTCCGGCATTGCCCATTTCATTATTGACCGTAGCCGTCAGGAACGGGCGAATATTTCCATTTTGATTGGGAATGCTGAAAAGCAGCGTTTCCGTTTCCCCATCCGACCAGTCGCTGTCCGGGATCGGATTGAACTTTTTCACATATACCGAGATCATAGGTGTCCTCCCCAGAAAACCAGATCCACCAGCGCGTTTCCGGCATTAACCACGATTGTATTTGTCGGGCTCGTGACCGGATCGAATGTTCCGCTGCGAACCGTATGGGCATCCTTGCTCGCCCGGCTCAGCGTGATCGTCTGATCATTCAGCCGAACACTGGCGGATGCCGGGAAGCTTGATTCTTCGTCGATAAAGGTGTCCATCATAAAGCCGTTCGTATAGCCAGGAATGTGAAGCGTTTCTCCGCCGGCGGCATTCAGTTTCATCAGGAACTGATACGGGTGAATGTCCTCAAACAGAAACCTGTCATAATAATGATCCAGACTGTTGCAGGGCAGCAGGAATTTAAATGGATCAAGCTCATAATCGATTGTCACGGTGGACCAGTTCGTTTGTCCGTCAGAGTTCCATCCGTTCACCCGGAATCGCCCTGTATAAAAATATTCCGGTTCATCGTACAGGACCATATAAAGCCTTCTTCCATGAAGGAAGTTACAAATCTGTCCGTATGTCTCCGCCCAGAAATGATATCCATTGGCGGCATAGAATTCCAATGAACCGGTTCTGTTTTTGTAGACCGGATATCCGGTCAGATATTCGCTTAAGTCAAGTTTGCCATGGCAGCCGGGGAGGTCTACGTAATTGGTGTAGACCTCCGGCGGCGCAATTTCGGGTCGGGAGGAGGGAATCAGGTGCCAGTCTTGCCAGGTATTGATGCCTCTGACCAGGCCCTGTCGTGTATGATCGCCGTAAGGACTGATTATACTGCCGCCCGAACCTTCAGTCAGCTCTTCAATATCACCGAAGTAGACTGAATGCTCCATGATTTCCATCTTAGCTGTTCTCCCTTCCCGCATAGAATCCCAGTCGGCCCAGTCTTGAGTCGACATTTCCGATAATTCCTCCGACCAGCGCTCCACTGTCGAGTACGACCTGGAGTCCGCCAAACTGTCCAAACCCATTCTGGATCTGGGTGCCCAGTGATGACAGATCTCCGCGAAGGCTACTCAGAAGTCCTGAGTAATCAATGGCTGTTGGCGTCTCCCGATTAAATTCCGGATTGGCCGTCTGCGCATTGTTGTTGAGCCCACTGGTATCAAAGCTGAATATACCGCCTTCACCGATACCGAACAGATTCAACAATTTTGCGGCCTGTTCCACATTGCTCATGTCCACCACCGGAGTAATCTTCGGTGTAATGTCCATATCCTTCAGGGAAAGGCCTGTTATCAGATCCAGGGCCGATGTAATGAACCCTGAAGCTTGTTTGAACCGAGGATCTTTGATATGCTCGCCAACATCCTTCAGAAGTGCGGAAATCATTCCGGCAATCTTCGGTACGTATTCGGACTTCTCCCAGTTCAGATTGCCCTCCAGCATACCGCTGTCGAGAATCATCTGCATGAAATTTGGTGCGAGCTCACTACCGATGCCGCTTAGTTTCTCTTTTACAGACGACAATGCTTTAGGAATATTTTCTTTAACGGATTCCGCCATCTTGGTTGCTACATAATCTGTCTTTCTCTGATGAGTATACTTAAAATCATTATTCAGATAGTGATCAAGCATCATATCAAGCAAACTGTTTTGGTTCTTTTGATCTGGCTTTGATAGCTCTTCTTCCGCGGCATGCTTCATAGTCAGGCCGGCATTATTAACATACTCGGCTACGACTTTCGACAATTTTTCCTGCTCGATATGAGCATTAGGCGCTGTCGGATCGAAGTTTATCATAGCTTCTATAATATCGTCAGACAGTCCTTCTGCCGCATTAACGGGCTTGTCGGCGGTTTTCTCAAGACCTTGCGCAAGACCTTCGTTGGCGAATCGGCCAAAACTTTCAAACAACTTCGAAGGTGAATGCATCATCCAGGAAACCCTAAAAGATCCACTGATCGCACCGGCCAACTGCCGTGCCGCCAGGATTGCCGCTCCGGAACCAATACCGGCTGCCAGACCAAGATCCAGGTTACGACCGGCTTCAGTACCAATGGCAAAGAAATTGTTCTCACCGGTGAAATTGGCTGTAATACCCTGGAGGAAAGAGTTGATGAAAGTGGGAATATCTTCCGGCACAGCGTAATCACTCATCAATCCGCCTACGCCTTTCATTAATTCGGCAATGGCGGTAATTGCAGCAGACAGCACCTGGATTCGATTCAGATCAATATCCGCAGCAATACCGTTATTCAAATTTGTGATAAACGTTGAAAGGTTAATTCCAAGGCCCGGCAATTTTTCGCCAAGTATACTGATACTGTTGCCGTCGCCAATATACTGCAGATCCGGAACAGCTTTTGCTATACCACCGATAATGCTTGTGCAGAGCTCAGCGATTTGAGATATCCTCGTAAACTTAGCCTCGTCTGTTCCGATCAATCTGTCGATATCGGACACATTTCGTATAAAGGATTTGAGATTGATTCCGAGCTTTTGAATACCGTTTCCCACATTAACTAATCGATCATTGTTAAGTCCGCTTTCACCGGTGTTGCTGCCGAATTCTTTGAGCATGCCAAATAACTTGTTGATGTTGTTCAGCTTCTGTGAATCAAGATCGCCGACTCCATTTGTCAACATGTTCATCGCGCTGGTCATGTACCCCATGGCGGTTACGAAGGAGTCGCCGCTTCCGGGAATCATGACAGTCGTAATGGCATTCCAGAGATTCTGCAAAAATGAGCTGAACTCATCGGAATCAATAAGCTCTGCAAGCTCAGTCATCTTTTTCTTGGCTGTTTCAATATCGCCAAAGCTGCTCAATCCGGTAGCCAGCTGATGAATCGCCGCTCCAAGATGATAGAAAGTTTCCATAACCTTGCCGACATACTGCTGCTGGAATTCAACAAAACTGACGACATGGTCTGTATCACCTTCATAAATCTCATTACCTTTACCTTCGACCATGTCTCTGAGTTTTCCAATCAGATCAACTGTTTTCTCCGTTGCATGAATCGCTACGTCCAGTTGAGCATCCATGCTTGCAAGTTCTTCAACAACGGGTACAATACTGGATACAGCATTATCAATTGCAATACCGGCATCTGTAAATAAAGTAGCTACAGAATCCCACAGATAATTCAGACCGCCACGCAAACCCTTACCGATGGCTTCGCCACCTACAGCAATGAGACCAAATTGGGTCATTTTTGTAAGAATGTTTCCAAGAAATCCTGTTGCAAGAGTTTTTGAATCAGCAACCACTCCGGCAGCTGCTTTAGCATCATTTCTCGATCCAAGCCAACCAAACAAACTGCCGAGAGTGTCAAAAATACTATTGGTAACTTTTAAGCTTGCAATGGATTTAATGACTTCCCCGATTCGTTCAATTAGTTTCACCAACGAATCGAGAGTGCTTAACGTTGTCTTTAATCTGCCAGTATCAGACTGTGCATCTGACTGACTGGATAAATAGGTTACCCAGCCCAATACGCCAACAATGCCCAAAACTGCGATTTTAATCGCTTCCCATTTAGCGGTCCAGCCAACGCCCTCAATTTCGTCTGTTACGGATAGCATGTCAGCTAGCGAATGCATTACAAATGCTATACCGCCAATAATCAGAGCATACATTGCAAGGTCGTTCGAAGCAAATTGACCAATACCGTCAATTAATGTACCGAATGCTCCAAGAAAGCCAGTTGTTGCCTTTTCGACTTTTGATCCTGCCTTTTCATGTAAAATAGACGCATCAACATATTCTTCGTCCATGCTTTCAAGGAGTTTTAATTGCTCGGTGGCTTCTTTATAATTCTCGACAGCCTGCCGATATTCGTCAGAATCTCTTGATACATGTTTGTAATATGCATCCTGTATCTTTTGAGGTGCGGCCGCAATCTCGGCTTTTAATTCATTGATTTTATCTTGACGTTTAACCAGGCCTTCCTGCTTTTCAATCGTTTCCTCTTCTTTATTCAAGGCTCGATTAATCTCAAAAAGCCCGGTTTCCATCCCTTCGAAGGTTTCGCCTTCCGCTCCAGCTCTCGGAATAAATAGATCCAGTAAGGACCAACCACTATTTTGATTGATCGTCTGCTGAACCTCGTTCCCCAGTTCACCAAAGTCGTTGATGATGTGTTTTGTCTCGGCGAGAGACTGCTTTGCGCCTTCGGTAACGACATTTTCATTTCCGCCGCTGAAGAGACTGTTGATCAGCTTCGGGAGCTGAATCTTTACTTCTTCGATGCCCGCTTTAATAAACTTCGGAATCGTTGTTGTAATGAAGGTCTCAATCGTTTTACCGATGCCATCAATTGCTTCACCAAGCGCTGTGTTTTCTTCTCCGTTCGACTTTCTGAGAGCTTTAGCCAGTGACTGGCCCAGCGTCTCATTCTTATCACGATTATTGAAGAAATCCGTCACCCAGTCGAAACCCTTACCGACCCACTCAAATGCCTTGTTGATTCCCTCAAGGATCATCGGCCCGATGTCACTGAAAGCATCTCCGATTGCCTTACCGATTTTACTGATATTACTCCAGATTATCGATCCGCCGGTTGCTTCGTCAATCGTCTTCCCACTTTCGTCCAACGCTTTCTTGAAGCCTCTGGGATCAACGATATTGTTATCGTCATCAAAATATTCGCTGAATTCGGACATCGGCTTCCGCTTAACGAACTGCTTGGCAACCCAGTCTGTTGCTGTGCTGATCACATCCGGAATACTCCGAATGAATCTGGCAATACCCTCGCCGATATCCGTAACCTTCTGCTGGATCTGCTGATAACTGTCGCTGTCTTTGAACTCATCAAAAATGGCAACAGCCACATCCCACCATCCGGCTGCTTTCGTACTGACAAACCGCCAGCCTTCACTCAGAAATCCGGGAATCGTCTCAGTCACCAACGTAGCTATTTTCTGTCCGATATCTGCCAGTGCAACTACAAAGGGACTTGGCGCATCGTTCCCTTCAATCTCTTTGGCTGCATCTTCAGCCGTCTTGTCCAGCAGGCCATTCACAGCTGACGTAGTTTCCTTGGCCGCAGCTTCTTCATTCTTGTCAGAGAACCATCCGGTCACATGATCCAGCAGACTGCTTAGCAAATCCATTTTATTGGAAATGCCTTCTGCAATATATGTTGGAAGGTTCATGAACAGTCCGCCGATCGTATGCCCGATACCCTGCAAAGCCTGCTGGGCCGCGGTAACGATCGGTTTGTTCTCCTGCTCCCAGGTTTCCTTATACTGGTTCGCAACGGATGGCCCGGCGTGAACCATCAGATTATTATATAGGGTTTCATCAAATGGCCGTTCGCGATTATTGCCAAAGATCACATCCAGGATTCCATTCCAGAGCGTCGAAATCTTTTCAGGAATCGTTTTGATCCAGATCTTGAGATCTTCGATTGTATTATCCAGCCATAGAGAGAAGCCTTTCTTGACCCGTTCCTTAACCTGCGTTTCTTTTCCATCCGGGTCCTTGACAGTCGTCGTGACTTCTTCCCCAAAAAAGAATTCAACCACCTTATTCCAAAGATCAGTAATCTTTCCGGGAATGGTCGGAATCCAATTGCGGACGCTGTTTACTGCATCTTCAAGCCATTTTGAAAAGCCGGACTTAATTCGCTCTGTTACTTCTTTCTTATCTCCGGTATTCGGATCCTCAACCGTTTTTGTTACCTTCTGGCCAAACAGAAATTCGTCGACTACATTCCAGAGTGCCTGTGCCTTCTGTGGAATGCTTTTCACCAAGTTGCTGATCGATTTGACTACACCGTCCAGCCACTTCAAGAATCCACTCTTAACCCTGGTTGTAATACCAACCCACTGTTTGCCGTCGAACTTGGTCGCCTGAACTCTTTTGCCAAAGATAAACTCGTCAATAACATTCCATATCTTCCGAACCTGCCGACCAAGCCCCTGCATACCCTTCCAGATCTTGTCCGGAAGCTCGTTCAGCCAGATCTTGATGCTCTGAATAAATTCGTTCGTTTCAAAGAAGTTCTTGATTCCATCAAAAAATCCGCCGTCCTGAACATCCGTCTTGTCGCCCAGGCCGAACAGTTTCCGAAGATCGTCAAACAGGAGTTTGAAAAAATCGCCGATAGCCGCGACGCCATTTTTGCAGTTCTCACCAAATTCAGCAATGCTCGTTCCCCATCGGTCGATGATCTTTTCGCCGTTATATGCCTGCTGCGCGGATTCTCCGCCAAATAGCTCGATCACGAACGCGATCGCGTCTGCCAACAGATCGACGTTCATCACGAATGTCTGGATAGCGCTGTCTACAAATATGCTGCCGATTTTCCCAAGCAGCTCAATCACCGGCGCCAGGAAATCCGCGATCGGCTGAATCGTTGTCAGAAAGTTATCGATCGAATGCGTAATATCGCCAAAGAAATCCTGATTGCCAAAGAGGCTTTTGATTGGCTCCATCACGCTGTCAAAGGCCTTCTTGATTGATCCGGTGACCGTACTGATAATGTGTCCGACCTTCTGAAGAATGCTGAGGAATTCTGGTTTTAGAACGTAGATATCGTCTCCGGTTTTTTTATCTTTTTCAATAACGGTGAAAAAGCTCCGGATTCCTCTTGTAGCGTCCCGAACAGATTTGGTCATATACCCAAGCGACTTACCGATTCGCTCCGCAAATGACAGATCTCGCTGCAACACAGCATTCCATTCCGTCGGCAGCAGATTGCCGATCCCCTTGTGGATGGCACCGATCATGTCATCGATGTTGTGTAGAGACTCCATCAGCATATCCCGACCGGTCTTGCCTTCCTTGAACAGGCCGCCATTTTCCGTTCCATCCCAGGCGACACCCCAGGCGGTCAGTACGGCATTCCGGAATTCGCCGATGCTGTAAATCACTTCGGCCAGATTGCTTTCGGTCAGCCAGGTGAAAAACTTCTTCGCCTCTTCCAGCTTTCCGAATACAATCTCAAACGATGTCGCCCATCCGGTTGCAATAACGTCCTTCAGGGTTCCCATCACGTCTGCAAAGCTTCTGGCCTCCTTGGCTGCCTGAAATGCTTTTGCTGCAAAACTTTGCAGATCCTTGTCACTCAGACTGTTTAGGTCGACTTCCAGATCCTCGAAATATGACAGGGCTGCGGTTGCCCGTTCCATTGCCTTCTTGTCCAACCACTTAAAGCTCAGCGTATCCCGGAAGCCACTTGTGGAGACTGTCTGGCCGGCCTTGATTGCCTTATTGACCTTATTGGTCGTCTTGTAAACTTCCTTGCCGTTCTTGTCAACGGACTTCGTCAGATTACCGACTTCCTCGGCTGCCTGCATAAAAATCTTCATGACGGGCTCTGTTGCCATGTTCAGGTTTTCAAAGCTCATCCAGTCCTGAATCCGCATGCTGCCGCTGGAATATGCCTGGGAGAAATTTAGAAAAGCCCGCTGCGCTTCATAGATATTGACGCCTGCGGAAGCCGACATATTTGCCAGACCTTCCATGCTCTTTTCCGCCTGGTCCAGCTTCATGCCTGCCGCAACCAGTTTACTCATTCCGCTGGTCATCTGGCTCAGGGAATATGATGTCTGGTCTGAGTATTTTGCCAAACGGTTAACTGCCTCATATGCCGCACTCTCTTCCACACCCGACGCGGTCATTGTACGTACGGAGTTCAGAATCTCCGTATATTTATTCAGACCGGAGGCGATCTGCCCGGTGCTCAACGACCGGACAAAATTCGAAAAACTCCGTTCAATCTTCAGAAATGTTCCGCTGATCTCCTGAGCAAGTCCGCCAAGGATCTGCTGCTTGATCATCCCCTTGAAGGTCGTCATCCGGTTCTCCAGCTTCTCCAGAGCGCCGCTGGCCTTCTCCATTCCCTGGGAAGTCTTTTCAGCAAATTCGGTAACGCTCTTTCCGGAGTCCTTCAGATTCAGCGACTGCTTCAGCTCATCCAGCTTTTTGACAGTTTTGTTCACGCCTCTTTCGAAATCGCTGGCGTCAAATTTCGCCTCTACGATTCGTTCGTCTACGTTGTTCGCCATTTATGAAGTAACCTCCTTCCATGCGTCATCCGCCATCTGCCGGAAGATTCCTTCTACGGCAGGATTGATATAATCTGTTCCCTGAACATACCCTCCGGTTCCCGTTCCGTGTCCGTATTGCAGTAACAAAGCGATCACCACACCGTCATGGATATTGCTGTTCTTCCATACGATCTTGCTGCTATTGCCTTCTTCAATGATTTCATAACTCCAGCTGTCGGCGGTCTTTCCGCTGTCCCGAGGAGTCGCAGCGGCTAGCGCTTCAACACCTTTTTTGCCATACTTATGCAGAATCATGTTAATGACTGGCTTGATCTTAACGGCTTTGGCCAGAAATCGTTCCAAATGATTGAAGTTTCCTTTGTGTGTGAAATTAACCTTCATCGCCTGTTACCCCCGGCTGTGAAGTTTGGCCCTCCGCATGGCATTCAGTTCCCGATTCTGCTGATATATGCTCTGCCGGCTCATCTTTCTGTCCGGACTCTGCTTAATATTGCAGATCTTGATCAACGTCAGCAGCCTGTTTAGATGCCATTTTTCGTAGGCCTGCGGAATCCCGCATTCGATCATCCAGTAATAAATCAACTCGCTGGTAATCGTCTCCTGCCGTTGGGGCAGCTTTCTCCGGTCGTGGATTGTTGTCGCCGTATGAGGATCCTGAATATAGTCCTGAATCTTCTTCAGTTCATCCATGCCAATATACTTATATGCGTCATCATCCACATTCTGATTGATCGTCATGCACCGAATATAGTCGATTAACTCTTCACTTGTCAGGGGATCTTTATTGCTCAGGAAAGGTTTCTTCCATTTTGATTCCCATCGGCTCAGAGAGATCAGAGAGTGCTCCAGCTGAAGGGTAAACGCTTTATGTCCCGGAAAGTAGACAAACTGCCCAAGTGCCTCGTCATACATTTCCGTTTCTTCTCTCTCTGCCACGACCAGCTGAAGCATCTCTTCTGACCTCTTTCCATGTATTTATCCCTGCTTTCCCAGCAGGTGAATGTTTCCATCTTCTGTCGTTTCAGCGGTGGCTTCCTTTTTCTCTTCAGAAACCGCCGCATCTTCGGATTCTTCTTTTCGGGCCAGATCTTTCGGAACGATTCCGTTAATAAACGCCGCCGCAGCATCTGCATTGGAAATCAGTTCCATGAACAGCACCGAATAGGCTTCCGTCTGCGTGAACGCATTACTCAGTTCCTCGCTCTTAATGAACCGGACACCATCCGCGCTCTTTTCACCGTAAGCCTTGAGAATAATCATCTTGAAAGCCTTGATGATTTCCGGAATATCCTGTTTATCAATAATCAGCTGGATCAAGTTCTGCATGCCGCCAACCGTTCCCAGCTCCATTTCCATCAGTTCTGCCTTGCTAAGATAGAAATAGAAATTTTCGCTTCTTTCTTTACCGTTATAATCGGTATACTTAATCAGCTTTTTCAGCATGGCTCCTTATGCTCCTTTCAGATCAAAAAAGCATACGACCCCACCATCGTATGCGGCTCCCGCCTTCCTCAAAAGGACCGGCTCACTTAACCATTTGATGTGCTCAATCAGGAATTATTTGAACTTATCCAGCACGCTGTCCGGACTCGGCAGAGTCGACTCAGTGGAATCTCCGCCATACAAATCCGCTTCCAGTGCCGCCAGATCATCGGGATCCGCCTTGGTGCTGTCGATGACGATCGTAGAAACTGCCTTCTTGCCGGTGCAGGCCACAGGAGTGGACGTCGCTTCCCAGCTGAAGGTGATCGCATCGGGATTGTCGTTAATAGTCGCATAGCTTCTCGCGGAGGGAGAAGCGGTGCAGTTGTAGATCAAATGGATCTTGTAGCCCTTGTCCATTCCGGGATGCTGGTCATCGCCGATCGCGGTCCGATAAGCCAGACCGAAAGCCTTCCGGGGCTGCTGTCCAATAAACACGCCTGTCGCGGCTTCTTCGCTGCCGTCGCACTCATTCCATTCATCCGGATAGGTGAACGCGGAAATCGTGCAACCAAAGGTTTCAGCCGCCCGCAGGCTGGCGTACTTGATGTCATCCGCAAACAGGTCGGTAACATCTGCTCCGCCGGGGTTCTCATCGATGCCGGTCACGCCATTCCAGGCGACGCCATTCGCATATCCGCTAGTACCCATCGGGAAAAGAACGACATTACGGACGCCGGATTCAAACTCACGATAACCGGTCTGGTCCCATACGAGTTTAGCCATAATATTTTCCTCCTAATCAAAAGTAGAGAGTGTATACAAAATGATTCAGATTATCCGATGCAAAAAACCGGTTAAACCGGCAGTATCGTAGGTTGTCAATCTCATCCCGCATCGGATCTTCCGGGTTTTTGGTGATATAAGTCAGGCTGTACTGATATAGCCTTCGATAAATCAGGTCATCTGCGTGAACATCGTTCGCGGTATCCAGATTGTAAACAATGCATGGATACTTTAACTTCAGTCCGGTCGGCGGCTGGAAATAAACGTTCCGTGTTCCGAGCATGCCTTCCAGCAGCCGCTGCAGCTCAACTCTTCTCTGGCTCATGATACTGCCCTCCGATCGTGATGATGATCCGTGGATACTGGATCTCCACATTGGTGATTTTCCATGTATCCCCGAGCCATCTCACATAGCGCATGGCGCCTAGATTTGCCTTCGCAAACGTATCGGCCACCACGCTGATACGGTTATTGATCGCCAGATCTTCGTTGAAATTTCCATTTTGATCCCAGCGCCGACTGTTACTTAGCACATCGCCGAAGTATCGTTTTTCCTTCAGCACCTCGGTATATACGCCGGGATGGTTCTCCGGATCGGTTTCTTCCGTTCTCAGGAACCCGATCATTCCGCTGAATCTGGCCATCCGATCACCTCATCAGGGTTCGTCGTCATTACCGGTGGTATCGTCGTTGCCGGTGGTTTCAGTGGGCTGCGGATAGACGCTGCCGCCCTTCTTGGCCCAGGGTTTCGGAGGCATAGACGGATCGATCGGAATGAACGGATTGTCACTGTGAACTGCTTCAAACGCCAGGGCGGAGAAGGGCTTCACCAGCGCACCGGAAATCCGGGTTTCAATCAGATACTTCTGCTGGTTGTAATCGATATCAAAGTCGTCAAACATGTTGACACTGCCGCCATTGTCCGCGCCGACCTGATAGTCGTTCAGGTTGACCATCAGGGCCAGCAGATCATACTGGGTCGCACTGGAGCCGGAAGTCTCCGTCCGAGTACCGGCCACTTCGAACACGGGCACAGTCACGATATCCGCAACACGCAGCATGGTCGCCAGACTATCCTTGTTCGGATACAGGAAATGACCAATGCCGTCCTCAAGCAGCAGCATCTGGCTCAGCACGGATTCTGTGGTGAACAGGGTCGGATTTCCGGAACCCTTATACAGCATCCGGTTATAGATGATCTGCTTGATCAGAGTCTTCGCCGGAGCCACGTTGTTCTCGGCGGAAACAGCCACCTTCACGGTGAACAGATCGTCGTCCTTCCAGATGGAGCGGACATGCTGCTGAGAAATGCTGTCGTCGGAGCTGGTGGGACGGCCGTCGCCGATCAGGATCGCACGGGCGATTTCCTCATCCAGCATCATCCGCATTTCACCCTTCAGCCAGGACACAACATCGAAGTCAGTGATATCGATCACATCGTCGCGATCCAGCTTCTGCTTCTTGTAGATGGTCTGAGGATCCGTAGTCCGCTTAAGCAGCGTGAACACTTCTTCCTTCTTCCGGTTACCCTTGATATAACCCAGCGCACGAGCTTCGTCCTCGGTGATGTCGGCGAGCATGCTCTTAACCCGGGTAAACCGGACATTATGCACGCCGTTCATAACCTTCTGCACCCATTCCTGGCCGCGCTTGATGAACTCAGGCGGATTGTTGTTGTTCTTGTATTCCGGGAACAGCCAGTCAATCTGATCGATGCCGTAATCTTCCGCATGGCTCAGCACGGATTCCTTCAGGCTGCCCAGCCGCTTCGCATCGCTGAAAATGGTATCGAGTTCCGCATGGCTCAGGGTGTTGTCCTGCTGTTCGTCCATGCTGCCATCAAACACGTTCTTCTTCATATTTCTGTTTCCTTTCATATCAGAATGTTCGATTTCGTCATCTTCGTCGGCTTCTTCCTCGTCGTCGAAGTCTTCGTCATCGTCTTCGTCTTCATCATCCTCGTACTCTTCATCATCGTCTTCACTGTGCTCCAGATCTTCCAGAGCATCGATCTGACCCTGCTCATAAAAAGCACGGACAACTGCCTGCTGATCTTCATCCATACCATCCAGCACGGCCTGAATATCCAGTTCCACGGTTTTAGCCATTGTTTCTTCCTCCTCGTTTTCTTCCATTCCGTCGTGATAAACCTCGATCTCCTGATCATCAGTGTAGATGAGGGCCTCTTCATCATCGACTTCATAAGTTCCATCGCTGTGCGCGAAATTCAGGTTCTCAATCCTGGCACCCTTGTTGGCAGGGCTGAGAACCAGCGAAACCTCCCGGATCATGCCGTGAATGACCTCGCTTCCGCGCTGCTTCAGCTGATTGGCAAAAATAGAAAACGCCTTAATATCACCGTTTGCGACGGCTTCCTTCAGCCGCTGCGCCTTCGGATTCCTGTTGAACCAGCAGTATCCGTAAACGCCGTCCTTCCGATTTTCCAGCCGTGCATGACCCAGGATGTTATCCGGATCACTGTGATTATGCTGGTAAACCATCGGGACCTCTTCGCCGTCGTTGTCGATGAAAGCGTTCTGACGAATAATCCGGCCGTCACTGCAGAGAATATCGTTCTTCGTGACGTAGCCGGCAATGTCATAGGGTCTGTCTTTCATCCTGTTTTCCTCCCTTGAGGGATTGTTGATCTCCATTTTGATTTTTTAACCGCTCCGAACCTGTTCAGGCGGCTCCTCCGGTTCCTCGTCCAGGGTACCGTTCCGGTACTGTTCAGCGAGTTCGACAATCTCGTTATCAGTTAACTCACTGAGATCCTGTTCGTTCAGGCCGGCCTGGAGTAATTCCTTTCGAGCTTTTTTCAGCTCCTCCGGATCCACCGGAGCTTCTGCGGCCGGCTCCTGATCCTGGATGGGCATATTGCTGTTTATGAGCTCGTCCGCTTTGGGATCGTCGCTCGGCCGTATGCCAAGAATCGAGCGAATCTCGTTCGCCGTCAGAATCCTGTTCCGGTTGAGCTTGTCCGCGATGTCCGCAATATTATTAGCAGGTACCAGCTTGAAGTGGTCCTGGAAATACATAATGGCCTGTCTCTGTGTGCGGGCGGTCTTCGTCAGGAATTTCCGCTGCATCTCGCCGCACAGAGCTGCCAGGATCGGTTCGATGATTCGGTTATAATAATTGAGCATAGTCTTCTCGTCTGCCGTACCGTTGATGATCTCTTCGGTCAGGCCGAGCTGACCGTACAGCTGCGCGGTCAAGTCCCGGATCTGTTCCAGCAGATTATTCTCAAGGCTGCGGTTCAGCTGGGTCACCTTTTCAGTGGCATCGGTGTATGCAATGCCATACTTACCCTTACTCAGCTGCTCCTCAATCTTCTTCAGCCGCTTGTCCGCTTCGATCTGCCGGCTTTCCGTCTTGATCGTGTACGGCAGCTGAATGATCATATCCAGCTTGTTCGCGCCGGACATTTCGTCGATCTGGTCCTTCAGGTTCAGCTTTCGGATCAGCCGCTGCAGCGTCGAGCTCGGCTCGTTCATCACGGCATAGAAGGGATTCTCGACGATCGCCGCCATCTTCTTGGGAACGACGATTTCTTCCTTAACTCCCTTGCTTTCGTTGTACAGAAGCACCTTGATCTCATCCGGCCTCCACTGGGTCACCTTCCCTGTCCGCAGACTCAGGATATCGTATCCGCCGGTAATGTTCGGATTGAAATCCGTATCGGTCGGAACGATGGCGACGCAGCCCTCATCAAACATGCTCATCACGGCATCCTGAATAAACTGCCGTCCTGTCTGGTCCGTGTTCGCGTCCAGCGTCAGGCAGTTGTTCAGTCCACTCTGAATGGTCTCCATATACCGTTCATTTTCATCCAGCCGCACATGCCGGATTTGAACGGCCGCCGCGTCCACAGCAATCCGGTTATAAATTGCCGTGATAATGCTTCGCTCGTTTCCTCGTGTCAGCCTGGGTCGGTCTGGCCGGTTGGAGCTGGAATAGCCAAGCGTCGCGACTTTAACGCTAGCCTCCGTGGGATCCCGATTGTTCCGAAAGGCATTCCAGGCATGCTGGAGCCGTTTACCAAATGAGGGCATCTCATCACCTCAATTGCTTACATATTTTCATTTTGAAAGAAATGTGATATGATACGGGTATCTCATCACACGGGCATTAAGGCCCTGATAGCCTGTTAAGGAGTTGATGATTTCTATGGGTGATATAATTGCTTTCATTATTGCATTTGTTTGGACTATCATAAGTAGTACCAGGGCAGTACGAAAAGATAAAAACGGAGAAGGCCCTGGTGGTTTAAGTATTTTATTTGGAATAATCTGGCGTTTTCTTATAGTCGAATTAATATTCGCCGTTTTGTCAGCAATATTCGTCGGTTCTTTCTATACTGGCGTCTTTTCAACACTATTCGCTTTTCTTGGACGATAACTTAAGAACGCTTCCGACGCTTCTTACCCTGTCTGTTCATTCTGCCATTCGCATACTGTGTTCCGGCAAACGCCTTGTTCATTTCTGCTCTGAACTGAGCAGCCTTCTTGGCAGCACGCTTTGTAGTCGCCGCACGATAAGCATTCCGAGCAGCAGCAACACCAAGGCCGGCACCAAGCGCGCCTGCGCCAACACGAGCCAGCGTATTGTTAGAAACGCCCTTAAGCGCACTGGCACCCTGCCCGGCATATTTCCGAACAATGCTGTTAGCATTGTTTGCGCTGGCAATCTTACCGAGACGATCCGCTACAGAATTTGTCAGTTGGGAATTATTTCCCCACTTAACAACAGCATTTGCTGCTCCGCGAGCACCCTTTGTCACGGCTCCTGCAGTTCCTGCAACAGCCTGACCAGCATGATCGACTGCTTTACCATAACGAGTGGCCATCTTCTTAAGCTTGGTATTTCTTCCACCAGGCGTTCTACCGAATTCATAAGCGGCATTGCCCAATTTGCTCATACCTCTGCCGATGATTCGATTCCCCTGAGCAACAGCGGACCCACCTCTGCGAAGCAGCCTGGAAACACCACCAGTACCAACCGCAGCAAGTCCACCAGCGGCAGCCGCAGCAGCACCATAGGCAGCGGCTCTCTTTGCATATTTTTTTCCATTAGCTGCCCGCTTCTCAAGCTTAGCCAGCTTCTTCTGAGCTTTCCGATACTGTCTACCCAAGGCCCGACTGTTACCGGAAGCTCTGGCTTTCCGAACGCCCCACTTCATACCTTTAATGCCATAATGCTCAAGATATTCATCGGAGCGCTGTACCGCATAATATTCACTCATTTTGATTTCCTCCTATTCAAAAGCATCACGGTTCTGCTTATAGCTGACAAGGGCGTCCATCATGGCGGCCACTGAGTCAATCTTCTGCTCTTTCCGCTGCTTTGTCAGTTTTCGGTTTCCATTGGAATCCTCTGAAATAATGCAGTTCCCCATCGTAAATTTCATGATCTCCTGATCAAACAGCAGCATCCGATCCATAGCCAGCTTTTTCAGCTCGCCGAGCGGAACGCTTTCTGTCCGCGCACCCTGAATCACCTTTACAATCCCGAACGGTCCGTTTTCCCGTTCCCACCGTTCAACAAAGTCCTTGGCGTTGTACGGGTCAAATCCGATACAGCGAACGTCGTACTTGTGCTCGATGATATATCTATCAAGCTCATCGTATACGTCCATCATATCCAGAATCGGTCCGTTCATTACCACCAGGCTGTCTTCCTTCAGGAACTCCTCATATTTGATCCGGGTCGCTGCCGGCAAATTCACAAATGTGTTTTCGGAGATATAACACCGGGTCTTTACGCCAAACGATCCGTCACCGATCGGGAACAGGAAGGTAAAAGCGCAGAAGTCATCACCTCGCGAAAGGTCAACACCCATCGCACAGGGCATATTCCAGAATTCCCGATGGAACTGGGGAATCGTCTCCTCATAAGTAAAGAAATAAGTGTATCCTTCAACCGGGATACCAAACCGCTTCGCCAGCGTATCGTTTCGCGTCGCCGGAGCAGCTTCCATCTTCTCCACATCCCGCTGATACGCATCATAACTAACCGTCTTTCCCAGGTTCGGATTTGCCTTGATCCACATGTCAATGTCTGCAACCTCTTTGGGATCATCCAACCGATAATACCAGATGCTGACATGCGGAGCTCTGTATTCGCCATTGAGGATCTTCGTGATTTCCATTTTGATATCGTCCCCGGCGGCGTTCCGAACAGTTCCCTCTGAGCTGGTGGCCAGGATAAAATAGTCATCCAGCTTTGAGGCGCCCTGTTCAATCGCGCCGATGACGTCTTCGCGGATATCCCCCGACAGCCATTCGTCAATCGTCGCGACTTTAGGTCTGAGTCCCTGCAACTTGTCAATCGACATTGGCCGGGATTCGATAATCGACCCGTTGATAAAATTCTGTATTCCCAGTTTCGTGGAAGCCAGTTTCACCCGGTCCGCCTTGGATCCTGTTGTGTTCTGAATGCTTCCCTCGGTTAGGAATTTAAACATCGGGCCTCGCGCCCTGGTAATCGCTGTCCGGATCGGTCCCATGGTTTCGTCTGACTGTCGAATCGTCGGAGCCGTCACGATCTGGTCGGTTGTCTCCTGATCCATGTTCAGAAAAAAGCTCTGAATACAGCTGGCATACAGAGATTTCGCTGCGCCTCGTCCAACAATCAGAAACTGTTTCTTGATCAGTCGGTCAAGCACCTCACGATACTCATAATGCACACTGTATCCGTCCGGCTCCACCACAGGTACCTGCTTCGGAATATAGTGATACCATCCAAAGACCTGTTCGGCCCATAGTTTAAAAGAAGGCAGCAGATGCAAATCGCTTCCGTCCGTCAGCGTCATCTCGCCTTCGCAGTAATCAATAAAAGCTTCCACCGGCTGCGGATTATAGTAATACTCCGGGCTTTCGATCAGATCATCAATCCGGAGCATCTCCTGCGCAACCTGATGACAGATCTCAATCCGTCCGCTCAAAACGTCATCCCGAAACTGTGCATAATACCTCGGCGTGGCTGTATTGCTGAGATAGATCATCCTTTAAGTGGGTTTCCGTTACTCCTGCGAACCCGAACATATGGGCGATTTGTACTCCTCCGTCGCTGACTTTGAGGAGTTGTCCGCATAATTTCATAAGATGCCTGACTCTGAGCTTTAACAATTTCTTTTTCTCTGGCTCTTTCGGCCCGCTCAGCATTCTTTTGAGCTGTTTCTATACGACGGACAGCGGCCGTATAATTTTTACGTTGCTGTGATCTGTTCCGGTTTTCTGCATTTGTAAGCATTCTCTGTTGCCGTTTTTCTTTTCTTGTCGCTTTTGTCGTCGACTGATTATCGACATACTTATTCCTATAATACCTGGCCAAAGCGTCTTTATTGGAATAATTCAACCGGCCTTTATTATCGTATACGGCACCGTATTCATAAGACTCTCGTGCCAGTGCCTCGGCTCGCTTTTCTTCCCGTGCTTCTTCTCTGGCCCGCTTCTTTTCGTTCTCGCGGTCAAGAACCCTATTCTTCTGAATTTGGTCACGAGCGTCCTGCCTGGCAATTTTCTTGCCGTACTTCTTCTGAGCGGCATATTTGCCCTTGGCTCTCCAGCGTTCTTCGATATAAGCTGCACCACCACGTGTCGCGCCCTGCAGCATACCTTCCTGGACTGCCTCTTTGAGGCGTGTCTTGAACTTCGGCTTTTCGGTGCTCCCCAGCTGTCTGGCGTTCCGTTCCAGCGCCAGGCGCTCCGTTACACGACGAACCTGCTCATCCGTCAACTTACCGTAATGCAACCGTCCTTCCCTGGCCCGCTGAATCGCCTTTTCCATGAATCTCTCTTCTTTACGTGCCGCTCTCGCCTGCTGCTTTGCGGCCTTGGCTTTTGCCTTGGCGCGAAGAATTGTCGGAGAATGCTTTCTAGCCCAGTTCGCTTTAGCCTTGGCGATTCCATTTCGCATAGAACGGCTCAACTTACTGCTGGCTCTGCGATAGGCGGCGCTTCTCGGCTTGTCACCAAAGATATGCTGACCCCACTTCATACCCTTACGGCCGTAGTGCATCAGCTCATTCGGATCGTCCGTTACTGCATAATATTTCACGTCTCATCACCTCCTGCTTTTTGTTCTGCCCAGACGTTCAGACGCCATTCCGTTTCAGCGATTCGGCTGTTGATGGCATCCGCAACGACAGAAGAGGCAGGAGGATCAAAGACCATCCGTACCCGCAAATAAACAAAGGTCTTGACTGCATCGATCATTCTTGGATCATCAAAGAAGTCCGTCCAACATACGCGATAAGCGTCATCCTCATTCAGTGCAAAACCTTCCTCGGGGCCGATCCCCAGTTGTTGGAGCACCATAAACTCACCGTTAATTAGAAACACGATGTCCGTATCAAAAGCGCGATCCGCCACGTCAATGTTCAGAAGTTTTTTGATGCTGAGCAGAATGCCTTCTTTCTCAATCATCGGGCAGCCCCTCCTTTCGGTCAATTTTTCGGGAACAAAAAGAACGAACCTTGTTTGGTTTGCTACCACAGGTTCGTATCTCCAGGCCGCCGTTCTACAGGGAGTGCAGGCAACAGCGATGCGTCCCCGTAGTGGATGGCCTGATGGGTATTGAATGTAACACAGATCAGATATTCCGGATTTAACAGGAACTCTGTCGCTTCCTGAACGTCCTTCTGGCCAATTGGATTCATGTGATGAATGTAGATTCCATTTTGAATCTCGTATCCGGGCATCGCCAGATCTCTGCCTTCATCCCGGATAATCACGTCGCGTCGGATCCGCTTCCATTCCGCGGAGTGATAGAACCGTTGATTCAGATACCTGTCGAATCCGAATGTATCTTTGCCAACGTAGCCACCCAACCGCAGATACTCGTAACGTTCTTTGAAAGTGGGCAGCTGAATCAATTCCGTGTATGTTCTCATTATTCTTTCCACTGAGGAGTGTAGCGCTTCATGGCTTCGATCGCTTCCGCGTACAAAGCTTCCGTATTCTTGGCACTTCTGTAGGCTTCCGTCTTTGCCTCAGCCAACTTGATCTCTTCTCTCAGTTTTCGGATCTGCAGCTGTTCCTTTTCGCCGAATCCGATGCAATCCAGGAATTTGACAATCAGTTGATTGGATGCAGTGCCATTCCGAATCCGCTCTTCAGCCAGATCCAGGGCATAGGCAGCGATCTGCTTGCTGCGTCCATTATCCGTCATGGCGGAAGACTGTTCATACACGGTTTCGTCAGTCAGTTTCTTGGTTTTTGCCATAAAGTCTCACCTCCTTTGCTGTGAGCTTCTTTCAGTTTTATCTGAGTTATAAAGGAATCGGGGACACTTTTGGTAGAGATACCGAGGGCGAATATATGACAGGAGGTGATTGTCATGAAGAAAAGGCAGCTGACTGGTCACTGCAGGCC
>OCVV011355270.1_pt1 | contig 58163 bp, 54 predicted proteins | sample 1539721 | NCBI WGS metagenome assembly OCVV01 (sample SAMN02144230, study PRJEB22623) | gut metagenome | biome: sheep rumen | host: Ovis aries | place: New Zealand
ACACAGACAGGATAGGCAAATGGTCGGTGTCGTGGCAGGCAGGCCTTCGTCGGTTGCATTTCGCGGCGATGCCTTTCGCCAAAGTGTGCGCACAGGACCTGACATAGACAGCGTGGGATACGCTTTTGCTGCGCGCACTCGACTTTGAAGGGCCGGTGTGCGCAGCTATCTTGCGTTATACGGCATCTGGCCGGTCCCTTTGTGCGCGCACTTTGGCGGGAAACACTGACCAGCGGACAGTCCGAGTGACGAATACAGACAAGCAGATTTGTATCCACCCGGTTTCGGCGGTGATCCCAAAGATACGCAATAGAAAGCACTCCGAAAAACCGCCTTCTACGTATGTAGGAGGCGGTTTTCGTATATTTGGGCAGGCTGCCGTTTACTTCCCTTCCAGGAACATCACGTGGGTGAGCAGCGGGGAGGCGTGCATGGCCTGTGGGTTGGTTCCGAGTTCGTCCTGGGGAATCGGTTCGCCCAGTTTCTCAAAGAGATTCACCCAATAGGCCGGGTACGTGCCGTCCGCTTTTTTGAAATTCATCGGTTCGGGCTCGAACGGACGGTAGCCGTCTGCATCGACATACGCATCCGAAATCAGTTCCGTGCAGTAATGCCGGCCGTTGAAGGTCTGGAAATACAAGTCGTACTCCTCGCCCAGGAAGACCTTGGCCTGCTCAACGTAGGTGGCCGCGTTGCTGTTGTCTTTCAGGCGCATCACGTCGAAGGTCGCCTTCCCGCCCCGGTGCAGGGTGTAGTCGGCAAACAGCGTGTCCAGCGGATGGCGGTCCACGCCGTGCTTCATCGTCGCATCAATGACCCAGATACCGCCGAGGCTGTCCACCTCAAGGATAGCGGCGTGGATGTAATTCAGGGAATCCCCGTCCGCGGTCGCTTCGGCAATGGCGGAAGCCATCCCCTCTTCCTGGTAATGGATCGGAATTCCCACAAATACGATATCCCCCGTCTCCACCTGGGGTGCAGCCGGGACGGGTTTAACAGACTTGCAGCCCGCCAGCAAAGCCGACAGGGCTGCAAAACTCAGGAGCAGAGACAGAATCTTTTTCATTTTGCAGGAGAAAAATCTTCTTTTCCAGCGCCGCAGAGCGGGCAGACCCAATCTGCGGGAATGTCTTCAAATGCGGTACCGGGCGCAATGCCGTTATCGGGGTCGCCCACTGCCGGGTCGTATTCGTACCCGCACAGGTCACATACATACTTTGCCATAGTCGTCAAGTTTCAATTGAAATTCAAAAATACGCAGAAAAGCGCACAAATCCTAATGGATTTTCTTTTTCAGGGAGCGATGGCCGGGATACGGTCCGATGCCCCCCAATTCAGCCCGCCTGCGCACATAATAGTCGTGGCGGCGGGGATTCTCCGGGAACCAGCCACGCAAGACCCGCATCTCCTGCGCCAGGATCTCGTGGATCCCCCAGAAGCAGGAAAATGCAGCTGCGCCCAGGATGGTCGAACCGACCGTTCCGCTCACAAATAGCGACAAGGCACTGAAAACCAAACCCGCAGCAAAAAGAGCCCACCAGCTCTTCTTTCCCCAGTGATACTCCATCTTGATCACGATGGGATGGCAGATACCGATGATCAGGAATACGGCAGCGCCGACCAGGATTCCGTTGAAATTCATTATTTGCTTGTGGAGGTTTTAAAGGTTTCGGTCAGGGAATCGAGCTGCCGGTAGAGTTCTCCCAACTTATCGGGTGAGATGTCGCGGCAGGTATAGGAGGCACCCATTTCCAGGGGGATGTCACGCGCAAGATCTTCCAGGGAACGGCCTTTTTCTGTCAGGCTGACAATCACCTTGCGGGAATCCTGCTCCCCCGTGTGGCGGGTCACGAGCCCCTCCTGCTCCATCCGTTTGAGCAGCGGTGTCATCGTGTTGGTTTCCAGATAGAGGCGCTTGGCGATGTCATTGACGGGCTGGCCGTCATGCTCCCAAAGAACCAGCAGCACCAGGTACTGCGGATAGGTTACACCGAGCCGGCCGAGCAGCGGGCGGTAGGCCTGCGTGATCAGCCGGCTGACGGTATAGAACCGGAAACAAAGCTGGTTTTCCAACTTGAGCTGTTCGTACATAGGGATAACTATTCAGCGAGCACGGCGGCTACCTTCTCATCGAGCGACTCGGGCGTAGCCACGGGGGCAAAACGCATTTGCTGGCGGTGTTGACAATCATCAGAACCTTGCCCTTGAACTCGGCAAAGTCCAATTCCTGACCATTGTTGCGAAGCGCCTTGAAATCATAAATCGTTGCCATATTCCTTTCCTCCTGCCATTAAAGCTGCTGCTCCATCCAGAACATATCGTCCGGTTTTATTGTTTACTTATTTATATCGTTCACGACACAAAAGTACGGACTATTTTTGAAACCGCCAAACATTTTTGCAAAAATTTATCGCGCACGATGTTTCTTTTTCTATAATACCACCTGAAGTTTCATCTCCTCTGTAAAATTCCGGAAGAGAATTTCATACGCACGGCCCGGGGCAAGCCAAAATGAATAGTAGGCCTGATCCCCCTTTCCACTCGTGATATTGTTCAGGGAATAGCCGACATCCAGACCGTAATTGCTATAACCGGCCATCGTCGCACTGGTAGCCATCACACGGCCATCCTCGACCCGGCGGATCTCCCAATAGATGTCCCGGTATGCGCGGAAGAAAAACGTGGAAGGAAGCGAATAGTCAAAGTTGGTCGCAGGGCGGCCATAGGTATGCCCAGGCGTCACAAGTTCAGCCAGCGGGCGGGACGCATTGAATTCGATACGCTGCCAGCGCGAACCGGGCAAAGGGACCCAGCCGTATCGCTCATCCGGACGGGAGATCTGAATCACATCACCGTCAGCGACCTGGGATGGCGCTTTGCAATTTACGGACGGGAGATAATTCCAGTCGTTCTCCACGCTGTTATCATAGACGACGGGATCGGAAAGGACCTCCTTCAACTGGCCCTCCTTGTCATAGAGGCAGTAACAAAGTTCGGTCGGACCCTTCCCCGTGGATGCATAGGAGTACCAAGCGACTGCCTGTTGCCCGGTCATAAAGGAAGGATCCTGGAAATTCCAGCTGAACGAGGCGAAACCGCTGAGCCGCAGGTTTACATAAGGGGAGCCGCCCTGGTTGGGCATGATGCGGCAGACCATGTCCTGATATTTGCTGAATTCTGTCAGGTCACTTTCGTGCCCATCCACCGGCGATAACGTATAAAAGGCATTGCTGACCCCGCCCCAGCCATAGTTGATGCGGAAATAGCGGCCGTTGTATCCGTCAATGACAAAAGCGTGGCCGCCCGAATTCGAGGAACCGCAATAAAAGACCGGACGCTTGGCATCGATCTCATCCCGGACGAGTTCTTCCCAGCGCTGCTGCGTGTAACCTTCACGGTCATAGTAGCGCATCTGCTTGTCATAATCGAAATAGGTGGCCAGCTTGATCGGAGAAATGCTGGCAGCGCCGGAACCGGAAGGGTTATAATCCATTTGGCTCATGATGCCCAGGTCCATGAGCAGACGGGCAACCTGCCCGCGCCCGGCCTGGCTGAAATTGCCTTCCATCGACATGGCATCCCAGTCGTACACATGACCCAATGTAATGCCGTCCTGATGATATTGGTGGGAGCCGTCCCAGCCGAAATCGTAGCCGGGAATTGTTCCTGTGCCTTTCGCAGGCCACTTGTGGTAGCGCATGATGATGGCCATCGCCGTGGCGACACAGCCACAGGGGCATTCCTGCCCGTTAATCTTGGGGCACAGATCGTTATAGGGTGACCATTGGTTCCATTTGGCCGTCTCCAGGATAACGGGCGTCCCTTCGGCGGCCTTCGTCGGAAGCGTCCACTCCTGCTGCAGGGCAGCGTCGGCGCGCCAGCCCATTACACGGGCGCGATAGAGGACCGCGGAATAGAAATCCAGCATGTCGCGCAAATTGGCCGGCATCTGGTCCGGTGCCGGAAACCGGCCGGAGAAAGCATAGGCCAGGACGGGGCGGCCGGCGTCCTCACCGGAAACCAGCACGAAACCGCCTCCTTCATGTTCAAAGGCGTAGATGGTCGGCGGCGTCGACGCCGCCTTGGTCTTGACCTCGGGGTACGTGGCCACCAGCCGCAGCGCACCGGGCGCGGCAGATTTCGTACCGGCCGTCATCTGCCGGAAAAACGTCGCGGCGACCCGTTCCGCCTGATCCTGCGGTACGACGGCAGCCAGGCAGGCAAGGGCGCCCGCCATCAGACTGAAAAGGGAAAGAAATATCCGTTTCATCGCACGCGTCATTTAAAGGTTCAGTTTGGAAAAATCGTAAAGCATCCCGTCAGCAGGTTTCGGCAGCTCGAACAGCGGGAACGCCTGCCCTTCCACACGGATAGTATGGGGACCGGCACTTTCATAGTGATGCGTCAGCCCCTTGACAAAATATTCCTGGCTTCCGTCGCCCCAGAAAACCAGATACGGGGTCTCTGTCTCCGTGAGTTCAGGCGCTGCGACTTCTTCTCCTTTTACTGTATAAGAGAAAGAAGGATACAGGGAGTACTGCGTGACCCGGAACACATCCGGCTGGTCAAAGTCAGGGCGAGACACCGCGACGGAGGCACTGCGCTGCGTACGCTGCGGATTTTCCCCGACACGGAAGAAGAAACGGCAGCTGTCGGCATAGCGTTCCACCCCGTCGGGTACGAGCCATTCACATTCGAAACGGAGTTGATCGAGGGAAGAGACCGCAGCGGCCGCCAGAACCGAAATCCGGTCGCCCGTGCTGGGTAGATAGAAGTCCTGATTCTCCAGCAGAATCGCTGCCTTCGCCTGGTCGACATACACCGTATCGCTTTTCTTGTAAGATTCGTTTTGGAAGATCAGGCGGCAACTGCGCATCTCCCGCGCATGATTGCGGTCGTAGGCGAACTGGAAGGTATTGGTGGATATCGTCTTGGTCTTGATCTCCCGGAGCCAGCCGCATTCTTCCGGAATCAAGAGCGCCGCATCGATGTTGCTGGCCACTTCGACTTTAAAGACACCTTCTTCCGCCGAAAGGCCGATGTTTTCCTCGCTGATGACAATCGTCGGCGTTTCACCCCGCTGATAGACCGAAACCGTCTCCTTACCCGCAGCGCTTACAAAAGTCAGTGTACCGCTGCGGCGGTCCAGGGATTCATTGGGATCGACCTTGAACGTCAGGTTCGACTTTTCAAGGCCTTTGGTCGAAAGCGGATGGATCCACCCGTTTCCGTCCGTTTCAATCGTACTGGTAAAATCGACATTGGACATGACCTCGACGGTAAACGAGCCGCCGTCTGCACGCATCTCCACCCGGCCGCTCGACAGAAGCAGCGCATCCCGCTGTTTCTGCGTAACGATGATCGTGCGTTTCAGGTCCTTGCAGGTAAACACGATCGAAGCGGAACGTTCATCATACTCGCCGTTGGCCTGGACGTTGATGGTCAGTGTAGCGACACCCCGCTTGCCTTCCATCGCGGAAAGGGAACACCAGTAAGCCCGTCCGTTGACAAACTCCGCCGTCCAATTGCCCGAGGCGGACATTTCGAGCGTGGCCGTACCCGCTTCTGAATCGAAGAGGAGCGAATACGTGTCGCCGCTCCCGGAGAAAGCAGCCTTGCCGGATCCGGGAAATTCGAAATCCAACTCGGGCCGGCAGGCGCTGACCAAAATACCCAGCAAACAGAGCAAAAGCCCGCCGCGCAGGATGGCAGCGGCACGTTTCATTCGAAGAGACATTTGTCAAGTTCTTCCTTGATGAAATCCTTGTCCAGATGCTGGCCGATAAACACGAGTTTCTGCATCCGGTCGCCATAGGTCGGGTCCCAGTCGCGGAGCAGGTCGGGCTGTTCCCGCAGGCGGTCGGCCAGTTCATCTTCCGGCATCGTGGCGAACCACAGGCCGACATTCTTGAGTACGAACTGCCGTCCGGCCTGCTCGAAGAGATAGCAGGTGTCGAATTCCTCGCTGAAATAGCAGATTCCCTTGGCCCGGATCACGTTTTTGGGCCACTTCTTCGCCACAAAATTGTCAAAACTGTTCAGGTCGAAGGGACGGCGGGCCTGATAGACGTAGGTGCCGATGCCATATTCCTCGGCCTCCCCTTCCCCTTCGTGATGATGGTGGTGATGGTGTCCGTGATCGTGATCGTGGTCATCATCGTCGTCGTCATCATCGTCATCATCGTCATCGTGGTGTTCTTCGACTTCCTGGATCCAGGTGGCCGAAGCCGCCACGTCGTCGAACTGGAACATCCCCGTGTCGAGGATTTCGTCCAGGTCAAATTCGCCGTAGTCACATTCGATGATCTTCGCCTTGGGCTGCAGGGTGCGGATAATGGCCTTGATGCGGCCCAGTTCCTCGGGTGTCACTTCGGATACCTTGTTGAGTACGATGATGTTGCAGAATTCGATCTGCTGGATGACCAGGCTCTCGATGTCTTCCTCATCCAGATGCGGTTTCTTCAGGTCTTCACCGCAGGCGAACTCGCTCTGCATCCGCATCGCATCGACCACCGTCGTCACGCAGTCGAGCACCGGGATGCCATTCTGCACATATTCGAATCCGAGCGCCGGAATCGAACAAATGGTCTGGGCGATGGGTTCCGGTTCGCAGATGCCGCTGGCCTCGATGACGATGTAGTCGAATTTCTGGCGGGCGGTGATTTCCATCAGCTGCTGGATCAGGTCGTTTTTCAGCGTACAGCAGATGCAGCCGTTCTGCAGGGCGACCAGGCTCTCGTCCTTCTTGCCCACGACGCCACCCTTCTGGATCAGGTCCGCATCGATGTTCACTTCGCCGATATCATTCACGATCACCGCAAAGCGGATGCCCTTGCGGTTGTTCAGGATTCGATTGACCAGGGTGGTTTTTCCGCTGCCGAGATAACCGGTCAGCAGCAGGACCGGAATTTCCTTCAAATCTTCCATGATATAGTTTCCTTCTGTTATTGTTTCTTTTCAAAATGTTGGTAATCCTTCACCGAGTTCCAGGCGCCGCCCCATTGGAAGCCGTGGGCGCGGAACAGTTTGCAGCAAAGGTCGTCCGCCGTGATCTTGTGCGGGAAATCGACGGTCCGGTCGGCGTATTCCCGGGCGGATTCCGGTTCGACGATGTCTCCCTTGACATAGGGGTTCTGGAGCGGATTGACATCCACGGCCAGGCCCAGGGCGTGGGCCGAGAGTTTGGTCTCGGAATTCGTCGCTGTCCGGTAATTGAAGCACGAAGTATTGTTGGCTTCCATCGACCGCTGGTCATCCGCCCCGAAATCATCGATGAGCCGGATGCCGGCAATCTGGTACTTCGCCTTGTAGAGTTCTTTGAATATGGCCACCAGATCGTCGGCGATGGCCTTGTTGCAGACCATTTCCCCTTTCCGGACCCGGCCGTTGAAGTCGTAATACAGCAGTTTGAGGTAACGCAGGTCAGCCCAGTCGACCGCCGCCCCTTCTTCCGGGTACGACTTGCCCGTCATCCGCAGGCGGACCGATTCGGGAATCGTATCCTTGCTGAAGGCGCTCAAGCCCGGATCGGCCGGATTGAGGAACTTGCGGTAACGGCTGTAGGTATAATTGACACAGGTATTGGTGATATTGTTGGCAAAAAGGATGTCCGTGATGCGGTTTTCGTCCACGTAGCTGACCACGTCCTTCGTGAAATAGCGGAAATCCGCGACATGGATCTCTTCGAAGGAGTGGAACAGGTAGCCCGGCACCGCATTGCCGAAACTGTCCTTGAAGACCAGCAGCCGGCGGCCGTTGTGCGTGGAAGTCTCCACCTTGGTCAGCTTGATGTCGCCGCCCATGAAAGTCGTGTAGGCTGCACCGCTGCCGTCTTTGAACGAGAAAAAGTATTTGCCTTTGTACGGCCGGCTCTCTCCGGTAACGTGAAACTCCTCATCGAGGGTGTAGTTGACATAGGTCGTGGTGTATTCGACCCCCGTAGGGATGTAATACACAAAGTCTTCCGGCGCTTTTTTCACGGCTATGTTCTGCGAGTAGCCGTACATGCTGCCCACGAATTTGTGGACCACGTGCTCCTCGTAGGTGGACAGGTCCGCGAAAGGAACGCCAGCCACCTGCGCAAACTTCTGCGCGGCATAGTAGGCGCCCAGCGGCGCCCAGTGGTGGTCGGTCCGCAGATAGATGGGCTCGGCCGTATGTTCGGCCAGCACCGAATAGATGTCCACGGGCTTGACGCCATGGGTCAGGTTCGTGAAGATGCTGTTGAATACCGGCCACTGCTTCTTCGTAAACCGGGCGGCCTCTTCGGGGCAGTAGAACTCCGTCGAAGTGGGGATCGGCATGCACCAGACTTTGACCGACTTGCCGAAAGCGGCACCATACTGGCTGACCACCTCGGCGTATTTGGCCCCGCCCCGCTCCGTGCCGAAAAAGCCCATCAGGGCCCGCACGTTCTCGCCGCTGCCCACCAGGATGATCCCGGACGAGGCGACCTTGGCCACATCTTCCGCACTGCCTTCCGTCGTATCGGGCTCAAACGCCTTCACGGTCCGGACCGTATCTTCCGCGACTTCGGGCAGATGTCCTGCCGGAATGTCCGGCAGTGCCTCCTCCTGGCCGTGGGCTTCAATGCTTTTATCCTGGTCCTGTGCGACATATTGGATATTCTGCGCGCCGAAACGGACGCCCAGCAGGTCGCGCAGCTGCATGCTGGTATACATCAGCGTGTCGCGGTAGGGCTCGGTATCGCTGTACCAGGAAGAGATGGCAGCGGCATAAGAACCGTCCAGCAGCGAATCGAGGGTAAAGGTCGGGAAGCGCTTCAGTTCGCGTTTTTCCAGTTCTGAATACACGCTGCGCGGCAGGAAATTGAATCCCGCCGTGAAGGCCAGATAGACCAGCGCGATGACCAGCGTGAAGATGATGCCCCGCTTTTTCATATCAGAACCGCGTATAAATGAAAGGATTGTTGGTAGCACCCACCAGCAGGGCCACGCTGATGGAAAGGACGGCAATGGCAATGACCATCTTCGAAAGGGAGAGAATGCTCCGGCCCAGGAAATGCTTTTCCCCGATCAGTCCCTGCAGCCAGCGGCCCACAGGCAGGCAGAAGACCACTGCGCCGATCCAGAGCCAGAAACGGGAGCGAAGGGCGCTGCCGACGGTAAAATCGGAGAACTGGGCCGCCTGGCCGAAAAGGATCTGGAAGAAGGAGGTCATCCGGCTGAAATCCACGAAATAGAATATGCCCCAGCCCAGGATGACCAGCAGCAGGCTGTAGAGATGCAGCACGAAAGCCGGCACCCTCCAGCGCAGAATCGTATATTTCTCCAGCGCGACGATCAGGCCGAAATACACGCCCCAGAGGATGAAGTTCCAGCTGGCCCCGTGCCACATGCCGGTCAGGAACCAGACTACCAGGATATTGAAGAATTGATGCCGGCGGTTTCCGCCCAGCGGGATGTAGAGATAGTCGCGGAAGAAACTGCCCAGCGAAATGTGCCACCGCCGCCAGAAGTCCGTGATGGAATTGCAGCAATACGGATGGTCGAAGTTTTCCTTGAAATGGAAACCCAGGCAGCGGCCGATGCCGATGGCCATATCCGAATAGCCGGAAAAATCGAAATAGATCTGCAGGGTGAACGCCAGCAGGCCGACCCAGGCCCCGGCCGTCGAAAGCGACGCCAGGTCGCCGGCGAGGAACTGGTCGGACACCTCGGAAAGCTGGTTGGCCAGGATCACTTTCTTGCCCAGGCCGATGATGAAGCGGAAACTGCCGTCGGCCATGTCCTGCCAGGAGACCTGCCGCTTGTTGATTTCCCGGGCAATGGTCCCGTAGCGTACGATCGGACCGGCAATCAACTGCGGGAACATCGCGATGTACAGCAGCAGGTCGCCGAACCGTTTCTGCGCCTTGCTTTCCTTCCGGTACACATCCACCAGGTAGGAAATGGACTGGAAGGTGTAGAAACTGATGCCGATGGGAAGTGCCAGCTCAGGCACATGGACTTCCAGGCCGAAGCGGCCCAGCAAGTCGGCGAAGAAACCCAGATACTTGAACGTTCCCAGAATGGCCAGATTGGCGGCCAGCCCCAGTGCAAGCAGCAGTCCCCTGCCCTTCCCGGCCCGGTCCAGGCCCCTGCCGAAGAGCCAGTTCAGGAATGCGCAGGCCACCAGAAGGAATACATAAAGAGGTTCTCCCCAGGCATAGAAGACCAGGGAGAACACGACAAGTACACTGTTCTTCAACCGATTGCCTTCCGCCAGCGACGCGAGCCCGTAGCAGAGTGCGAAAGCCGGCAGGAAGGCAAAGAGGAAGAAAAGGTCGGCAAATACCATCTACCCTATTCGGCGAGCTCCTTCTTGAGGCGCTCGGTAAGCAGGGGTACGACTTTGTTCAGGTCGCAGACGATACCCAGGTCGGCCACGCTGAAGATCGGGGCGAACTTGTCCTTGTTGACGGCGATGATCGTCTCGGACTCTTCCATGCCGGCCAGGTGCTGGATGGCACCGGAGATGCCCATGGCGAAATACACGGCGGGACGGACCGTCTTGCCGGTCTGGCCCACCTGCCGGTCGTGCGGCATGATGCCGGCATCGACCATCGCACGCGAAGACGACACTTCACCGCCCAGGACCGTTGCCAGTTCCTGCAGCATGTCGAAACCTTCCTTGCAGCCCACGCCGCGGCCGCCGGAGACCAGGATCTTGGCCTCGGAGATGTCCACGGCCGTCTTCTGGGCTTTGACGGTCTTGACGAGCTTGACGACGAACTTGCTTTCATCGAATTTCGGGCAGAAGTTCACGATCTCGCCTTTGCGGCCGAAATCGGGCGCAGCCTTCGGCATCACGCCGGGACGGACGGTCGACATCTGCGGACGGTGCTCGGGGCATTTGATGGTAGCCATCAGGTTGCCGCCGAAGGCCGGACGGGTCATTTCGAACTCGTGCGTCTCTTCGTTGATCGTCAGCTTGGTGCAGTCTGCCGTCAAGCCGGTGCCCAGACGGGCGGCGATGCGCGGAGCCAGGTCACGGCCGATGGTCGTGGCGCCGTACATCAGGATCGACGGCTTGAATTCGTTGACGGCCTGGAAAACGGCCTGCGTATATTGCTCGGTCACATAGTCCTTCAGCAGGACATCGTCGATGACGACCACCTTGTCGGCACCGTAGGCAACCAGCGTCTTCGCCTTTTCGGCGATCTGGTAACCGGCCAGGATGGCGACGACTTTCTCACCGGTCACCTGGGCCAGTTCCTTCGCCTTGCCGATCAGTTCGAGGGCGACCGACTGAATCTCACCGTCCCGCTGCTCAGCGAATACATAGATATCTTTATATGCAGAAAAATCCATAGTGATACTGTTTTAGACGGTTAGATGATATGTTTTTCCTTCAGTTTGGCCACGATCAGCTCCACGGCTTCCTCGGCGTCCACTTCGTGGATCTGGCCGGGGGCCTTGAGTTCTTTCGTGAACGATTTGACCACCTTGGTCGGGGAACCCTTCAGGCCGAGTTCGGTCTCGGGCACGTCGATGCGGTCGGCGCCCCAGACTTCCACTTCCTTGCCGTAGGCATCCACGATGCCGCCCACGCTCATGTAACGCGGCTTGACGGCGGAAGCCAGGCAGGTCAGCAGGGCCTTGCCCTGGAATTCCAGGATCTGGCAGCCATCCTCGGTTTCCTTGGTCACCGTGAATTTCTTCGAAGCTTCGTCGTATTCCAGACCGGCCACATAGGAGATCTGCGGAATACCCAGGTGCTCGGAAATCTCAGGCCCCACCTGTGCGGTGTCACCGTCGATGGCCTGACGGCCGGCGATGATCAGATCCCAGTCGAGTTTGCGGGCCACACCGGCCAGCGCCTTGGAGGTTGCCAGCGTATCGGCACCACCCAGTTTGCGGTCGGTCAGCAGGATGGCACGGTCGGCGCCCATGGCGAACGCTTCACGGAGAATGATCTCGGCAGCGGGGATACCCATCGTGACAACCGTCACTTCGGCACCGAATTTATCCTTCAGCTGCAGGGCGAATTCAAGACCGCCCTTGTCGTCCGGGTTCATGATGGCCGGAACGCCTTCGCGGACCAGGGTCTTGGTTACCGGATCGATCTTGATCTCGGTCGTATCGGGAACTTGCTTGATACAAACTAAAATTTTCATCTCTCTGGCCTCCTACTTGATTTTACCGAACAACTTGCCTGCGATGACCATCCGCTGGACTTCGGACGTTCCTTCGTAGATTTCCGTAATCTTGGCGTCGCGCATCATACGCTCCACCGGATACTCGCGGGTATAGCCGTAGCCGCCGTGGAACTGGACGCACTTGGTCGTGACTTCCATCGCCACTTCAGCGGCATAGAGCTTGGCCATGGCCGCATCGGCCGAGAAATTGACCTTCGGATTGACCGTATGCTCGTCCTCGCGGAAAGCCGCGCTGCGGACCAGCAGGCGGGCCGCCTCGATCTTGGTCTTGAGGTCAGCCATCTGGAACTGGGTGTTCTGGAACTTGGCGATCGCCTTTCCGAACTGCTTGCGCTCCTTGGTGTATTTGACCGTCTCGTCGAGGGCGCCCTGGGCGATACCCAGCGCCTGCGAAGCGATACCGATACGGCCGCCGTCGAGGGTCATCATCGCGATCTTGAAGCCTTCACCCACCTTGCCGAGCAGGTTGCCCTTCGGGATGCGGCAGTTGGTGAAGATCAGCTCAGCCGTGGCGCTGCCGCGGATACCCATCTTCAGCTCTTTCTTGCCCACGGAGAAGCCCGGAGTCGTCGCCTCGACGATAAAGGCGGAAATGCCTTTGGTTCCCAGCGACTTGTCAGTCATCGCAATGACGATGTACACATTGGCGTGGCCGGCGTTGGTGATGAAAATCTTGTTGCCGTTGATCACCCACTCGTCACCGTCCAGGACGGCCGTGGTCTGCTGGCCGGCGGCATCGGTACCGGCATTGGGCTCGGTAAGGCCGAATGCGCCGATCCATTCGCCGGAGGCGAGCTTGGGCACATATTTCATTTTCTGCTCCTCGGTACCGAACTGAAGGATCGGGGACATGCAGAGGGAGGTGTGTGCGGAGACGACCACACCGGTCGTGGCGCAGCAGCGGGAAAGTTCTTCGACGGCGATGGAATACATGATGTTGTCGCCACCGGCACCACCGTATTGTTTCGGCACGGGAATGCCGAAGATGCCCAGGCGGGCCATCTTCTCGACCGTCTCCTGCGGGAAGCGTTCCTGTTCGTCGATCTCTGCTGCCAGCGGTTTCACCTCTTTCTCGGCGAACTCGCGGATCATCTGGCGGAACAGTTCCTGCGTTTTGTTGAGATTGAAATTCATAGTATAAGAAAAAAGGACTGTTAATACTTGTAGAAACCTTCACCGGTCTTGCGGCCGAGCAGGCCGGCACGGACCATCTTGCGCAGCAGCGGGTGCGGACGGTACTTCGGATCGCCGAACTCTTTGTAGAGGACTTCCATGATGGCCAGGTTGACATCGTTGCCGATCAGGTCGGCCAGGGCCAGCGGGCCCATCGGATGGTTGGCGCCGAGCATCATGCATTTGTCGATATCCTCTGCGGTGGCGATGCCGTCGGCCAGGATGCCGACTGCTTCGTTGATCATCGGGATGAGGATGCGGTTGACCACGAAACCGGGGGCCTCTTTCACCTCGACGGGCTGCTTGCCGATGGAGGCGGCCAGGTCGATGACGCACTTGCAAACCTCGTCACTGGTCAGCTGGCCACGGATCACTTCGACCAGGGCCATCCGGTCGGCGGGATTGAAGAAGTGCATGCCGATGAACTGGGCCGGGCGCTTGGTGGCGGCAGCGATTTCCGTGATGCTCAGCGAGCTGCTGTTGGTAGCGAAGATCGTCTCCGGTTTGCAGATGCCGTCCAGTTCCGTGAAAACGGCTTTCTTGAGCGCCATATCCTCGACGGCCGCCTCGATGACGAGGTCTGCATCGGCGAAAGTGGCGTAATCCGTAGTGGTCGCGATGTTGGCCAGAATGGCATCCATCGCATCCTGTGAAATCTTACCTTTTTCGACGAGCTTGCTGTAGCCCTTCGAAATGGAAGCCATGGCCTTGTCCAGGCTGGCTTGGGTACGGCTCTTCATGACGACGGGCATCTTGGCGGCAAAAGCCTTCACGATTCCCTTGGCCATCGTACCGGTTCCAATAACGCAAATTTTCATAAGGCTATATGATTTTAAATTATGTTTATCCGTTATGACATTATGACGATTGCTTCCATGGCATATCTATTCCGTGGCGTCGACATCCACTGAATAGATATGCCATTCCAGCAATCGTCTGCAACCTCATTATTCATTCTTGAATACGGCGGGACGTTTGTTCAGGAAGGCGTCCATGCCTTCCTTCTGGTCGTCCGTGGCGAAACACTTCGAGAAATACTGATTTTCCAGGGCGATGGATTCATCCACGTCGAGGTCGTAGTTCTCATTGATGCAAGCCTTGGCGTAGCTGACGGCAATCGGGGCGTTCTTGAGGATCGAGGTCACGAGCGCATCGACGGCGCCGGCCAGCTCTTCGGGCTGAACAACGCTGTTTACCAGACCGATGCGCAGCGCTTCGTCGGCACCGATCATCTTGCCGGTATAGATCAGTTCCTTGGCAATCCCCTGCCCGACCAGTTTCGGAAGCCGGTACGTACCGGAGAAGCCGGGGATGATGCCCAGCCCCACTTCCGGCTGGCCGAAACGTGCCTTGGCGGAAGCGATGCGGATATCGCAGGCCATGGCCAGTTCGCAGCCGCCGCCCAGCGCAAAGCCATTGACGGCAGCGACCACCGGGAACGGAAGGTCCTCGATCTTCTTGAAGACCGCCGATCCGCGCTGACCGAAAGCGAGTCCCTCCGGCTCGGAGAGATGGGCCATCTCGGAAATGTCGGCACCGGCCACGAAGGCTTTGCCCTCGCCGGTGATGACCAGCACGCGGACCCGGGACGGATCCAGCGTATCCAGGAAATCGTTCATTTCCGCCAGGATGGTCGAGTTGAGCGCGTTCAGCGTAGCCGGAGAAGAGATGGTCAGCGTGACCACCCCTTCCCGTTCGCTGGAAACTTTCAAAAAGCGATAGTCCATCGTCCGGATTGATTATTGTGCCATCGGCTTGAGGTCCGGCGAGATGATGAGTTTGGCCTGGGTGGCTTCCTGCACCTGCTCAACCGTGAACTCCGGATTGATTTCCTTCAGGACGAGGCCGTCAGGGGTCACGTCCATCACACCCATCTCGGTGATGATCATGTTGACCTGGTGTGCAGCCGTCAGCGGAAGAGTGCACTCCTTCATGATCTTGGGGTTGCCCTTCTGCGTGTGCTCCATGGCCACGATCACGCGTTTGGCGCCGACCACCAGGTCCATTGCGCCGCCCATGCCCGGCGTCAGTTTGCCGGGGATCATCCAGTTGGCCAGGTTGCCTTTCTCATCGACCTGCATGGCGCCCAGGAACGTGCAGTCCACATGACCGCCGCGGATGATCAGGAACGAATCGGCGGACGAGCAGGCGTAAGCGCCCGGATAAGCCGTAATATAAGCGCCGCCGGCGTTGACATAGTCCTTGTCTTCCTTGCCGGGTTCCGGAGCCGGGCCCATGCCCACCAGTCCGTTCTCGGACTGGAGCGTCACATTCACACCTTCGGGAAGATAGTTCGGAATGGCGGTCGGAAGACCGATGCCGAGGTTCACCACGTCACCGTCCTTGAGTTCCAGGGCGGCACGGCGTGCAATCGTTTCTCTGATTTGAGCTTTGTCCATAATAATACAGATTAAATAATGTTATTTCTTGGTATTCATTCGTTTGACGAACTCCTGCGCCACAAACGACGCCACGTCGTCGGCATAGGTTCCGGCGCCGAATCCGGCATCGAAGCCCAGTTCCTTGGCCAGCTCGTGCGAGATGCGCGGGCCGCCGCACACGACGATCATCTTGTCGCGCAGGCCTTCGGCTTCCAGCAGTTCGATGAGTTCCGTCAGATTCTTGATATGTACATCCTTCTGGGTGACCGTCTGCGAAACGAGCAGGGCGTCCGCATGCAGTTCCAGGGCCTTGGCAATGAATTCCTCGTTCGGCACCTGGCTGCCCAGGTTGTAGGCCTCGAACATGTCGTAGCGTTCGATGCCGTAATGGCCGGCATAACCCTTCATGTTCATGATGGCGTCGATGCCCACCGTGTGGGCGTCCGTACCGGTCGAAGCGCCGACCACCACCAGTTTGCGGCCGATGTTCTGCCGGATATATTCGTCGGTTTCCTTCATCTCCATGACCGACGATTCCACTTTCGGAACGTAAATGGACGTGAAGTCCACCGTGAAGGTCGTGCTGCCGTAGCAGTTGAAGAAGGTATAGCCCGGCGTCAGTTCATGATAATAGACCACGAGCGGGTTGTTGAAACCCATCTCCTTGAGCAGCTGCTTGGCGGCTTCCACCGCCTCGGGGCCGCAGGGAACGGGCAGCGTGAAACTCAGCTGCACCTTCCCGTCGTTCATCGTATCACCGTAAGGCTTTACTTTGGTCAGATCCAAGGTCTTGTCGAAATCCTTGGCATCCATGGAATAAAGTCCGCCGCTCATGGTTTATCTCCTCCCTTTCATCAGTTCAATAAATGGATTGGAATAGTGCTCGCCCTTGTGGAACACGCCGTCCAGGCCCTTGCCGCCGTCCTTGGGACGTTTCACATCGCCGAACTTGCCTTTCTCCAGGGCGTTGAACAGGCCTTCCTTGACCAGTTCCTCGAGTAGGGCCACGGCATTGTCGAGCACCAGCGCGGCGCGCTGGCGGATGATGCCGCCCTCCTTGAATTCCATCTCCTCGCCGATATCCTTCATATTGTTGAAGATATAGCGGGCGTTCTCGATGGACAGGTAACGGTCGCTCATGAACGGCGTATGGATGGCCTCGGTCGGCATGCCCAGCAGCTGGATGCCCTGATGGGTCCAGATGCCGATGATATTGAACAGGGCATCCTGGATGTGACCGCGGAAAATGTTTCCGGTCATGAACTTGGTCGGCGGCATGTATTTCAGCGTGGCTTTCGGGAAAATCTCGCGGGTCATCTGCGCCTGTGCCAGTTCGTAGAGGAAGCCGTTGGTCAGCATCGGATCCATTTCGAAGGCATGGCCCAGGCCCATCTGCTCTTCGGGCAGCCCGGCCAGCAGGGCCAGCTGCTCGTTGATGATGTCGGAAGCCAGCACCGTATGGGCCGCTTCCACCGCATCGGCCGTCGTCAGGTAGTTGTCCTCGCCCGTGTTGATGATCACCCCGGCGAAGCCGTTGATCACGCGGGAGAAAAACTGGTCCACCAGCGTACGCTGCATGTTGATGTCGCGGAAAAGGATACCGTACAAGGCATCGTTGAGCATCACGTCCAGGCCCTCGAAGGCACCCATGATGGCGATTTCCGGCATGCAGAGCCCCGAGCAGTAGTTGCACAGGCGGATGTAGCGGCCGACCTCCTCACCTACCTTGTCGAGGGCGGCGCGCATGATGCGGAAGTTCTCCTGCGTGGCATACGTTCCGCCGAAACCTTCCGTCGTGGCGCCGTACGGCACGTAGTCGAGCAGCGACTGGCCCGTGGTGCGGATGACCGCAATCACATCGGCACCCTGGCGGGCACCCGCCTCGGCCTGCACCACGTCTTCGTAGATATTGCCGGTGGCGACGATGATATAGAGGTAGGGCTTCGGACCTTCACCCAGCGTACGGAGATACTCTTCACGCCGGTTGCGGCGCGCCCGGATCCGTTCGATCGAGCCATTGATGATGGGTTGCAGGGCAGCGGCCACCGCCTTCTCGCTGGAAATGGCGACCTTCGTCAGGTCATACGTACCTTCGGCCACCGCTTCGGCAATCTCCTGCGGGGTCTTGCCGGTAGCCACCATCGCATTTCCCATGTAAAACATCACGCCCTGCCCCAGTACGCCGGCCGCCTTGAGGGAATCGACCACCACATTGGGAAGCGGGACCTGGTTTTCATCGACGCCGTCGATGCCCAGCAGGCGGCAGATGGTGCGCTCCACGGCAACCGTGGTGTAGCCGTCGGCGAAAGACTGCACGTCTTCGGCAATCGTCCGCGCCAGGGCACGCGCCCGGTCCACCTTTCGTTGGTCCAATCCAAGTTTACTTTTATTCATATTGTCGTTTCATTATAGTGTCTGCCAAATCAATCCATTGCGCGTCGATACCCAGTTCCCGCGCAATCTTGAGTGCCTCCCGGGGCACTTCGTGGCTCGTGGTCGGCACAAGCCGGTAATCCATCTCCCGGCCCCGGCTGCCAGGGACAAGGCCCATCACGCGCCAGCAGCGGCCGGTATGGGCCACTGTATAGTGGGTGGTCATCACCAGCGCCAGGTCGGGCTGGTCCGCCAGACGCTGCAGGAGCGCCGCCACCAGGGCGGTTCCCTCCACGGGATTGGTCGTCCGTGCCGGTTCGTCGATGAGCAGCAGGACGCGCTTCCCCTGGCCGACCGAAGCGACGGCCCGGTCGATCCGCAGCATTTCCGCCGAGAAAGAAGAGAGTCCGGACCGTTCGTCCTGTTCGTCTCCGATGCAGAACCAGATCAGGTCGAACGGGCACATAAGCGCCGATGCGACCGGCAGGGCAAATCCGAACTGATAGAGATACTGCAGCATGCACAGGGTCTTGAGGGCCACGGTCTTGCCGCCCATATTCGCACCGATGACGGTCGCCGGCTCGCCGCAGCGGAAGGCGAAGTCCACCGGATGGAAATCCCGGCCTTTCGCGCGGAGAGCCGCCCGTACGCCGGGATGGAACATCCCTTGAATTTCCGTCAGGGTACCCGAAGACGGAATGACCAGGCCTTCCACATGCATCTGCACGGCCATGGCCAGGGAAATGTCCAGTTCGGCCAGCGCATGGAGCGTGCGCGCAAGCACGGCGGCATACGGACGCAACTTGTCGCTGATCAGTTTCTTGAGCCGTTCCTCCTCATTGGCCAGTTGTTCCTGAAGCGCCGCGTTTTCTGGCGCATCCTCTACGGCCTCGCGAAGCCGGCGCAATTCAATGGAATAGGAATCGTAGAGGTAGAAAGTTCCAATCCGCAGACCGTCCGGATCCAGAATATCGATGACGCTGCCCATATCCGGATCCATGGAAAGGGCGTCGGCGAGCATCGCCAGATGCTTGATCTCGAAGAATTCGATCTCATCGAGCACCGCACCTTCCGCCAGGGAGGCAAGCGTACCCGAGATATCGCGGAGGCCCTGCAGCCGGAAACGCATGTCTTCCACGCGGCGGCGGTCGCTCAGTACCAGCTGATAATACTTCCGCAGGGAGGCATACGAAGCGTCTATGGCATCGGCATCGCACATCATCTCCCTGTCCAGCAGAACCTTCCGGGCGTAACCGCTCTGAAGGTCCAGTTCATCGAACAGGTAGCGTATGCCGCAGGGGCTTTCGACGATTTCTCTAAATTTCATATTCGTTCTTAACAATATCATATACGGGCAGGCCAATCCGCTGGGACAACTCCAGGCAAAGGATGTCCGAATCGAGCACGATGCCGTTGGGGGCGACCGGATTGACGCACACCGCCAGCAGTTCGCTTTTCATCCGGACCGACAGGCGTCCGCCGCGGCGAACGAAAGCACGATACAGTTCCTGCGAACAGAAAACCTTCGTGAAATCGCCGACCACCACGTCCAGCTCCCCTTCGGAGAGGGTCGCCTTCAGCTTCTGCAAAAGCCTGTCAGTCAGCGCACCTTCAACCTCGACCGCCCGTTTTCCCTTCCAGGTCGCCTCGTCCAGCGCCGAAAAGGAAGACACGCGGACCTCCGGCTCCGGCCCCAGATACAGGGGCAGACGGATCAGTTCCACGACGAAAGCCGTCTTGCCGACCAGTTCCCGGATATTGGCCGAATAGGCCGCGCCGGTCGAAAGGATCATTGCCTCGCTGACCGCCGGCGAAGCCGTGCTCAGGCGCGAAAGCGCCCCATCGATCAGGATCAGGTCTATCCCGAAATCTTTCAATGAACCCATCCAGCGTTTCAAAGCCGTCGCGCTGGAAGGCCCGCTCAGCAGGACTTTTCCCGCCTGAAGGGCCTTGGCCGTGACAACACGCCCGAGGGCCGTGTCCTCATCGCTCACCGCATACAGTTCGGAAAGGGGATGCTTTTGCCGGAAATGCTTTTCGCTGGTAGCAAAGAACATCCCCTCCCGTACTGTAATCTCAGGCTTGGCGGTTCCGGTCACCTGGTCGGTGGTCTCGCCGTCAATCCCGATGGAGGTCACCGCGACGTTGAAATAGTCGAGCGGCAACCGCTTGATGATGTAGTTGAGACACTCCGTCTTGCCGGCATTCTTGGCCAGGCCGACGATCGAAACGCTCCGATATTTGAGTATCTCCCCTACAAAAGGCATTACCCGTTCCGCTTTTTGCTGCGTTCCTTCCTTTCGAGGAAGGCCGGTTCGATAGCCATTCCCTGTCCTTCCAGCAGGCCGGCGACGCCTTCGAGTTTCTTGCGGCACTCGGGGCAGTGGCATTCCTGATGGTACTCGGCCGGTTCGGTGTAGGTGGTAATCACGCCTTCAAAATTCCGGAGGACCACTTTGCCGGGCGCCTGGGAAATCACATACTGCGGCATGACGGGCGTCTTGCCACCGCCGCCCGGGGCGTCCACGACGAAGGTCGGGACCGCGTAGCCGGAGGTATGGCCGCGGAGCGCCTCGATGATCTCGATGCCCTTGGAGACCGGCGTGCGGAAATGCTCCAGGCCCATCGACAGGTCGCACTGGTAGATGTAGTACGGACGTACGCGCATCTTGACCAGTTCGTGGACCAGTTTCTTCATCACGTGGACGCAGTCGTTCACACCGCGCAGCAGCACGGACTGGTTGCCCAGCGGAATGCCGGCGTCGGCCAGGCGCGCGCAGGCGGCTGCCGACTCGACCGTCACCTCGTTGGGATGGTTGAAGTGCGTGTTGAGCCAGATCGGATGATATTTCTTGAGCATGTTGCACAGTTCCGGGGTGATGCGCTGCGGGCAGACGACCGGCGTACGGGTTCCGATGCGGACAATCTCCACGTGGGGGATTTCGCGCAGCCGGCGGATGATGTCTTCCAGCCAGGCGTCGCTCACCATCAGGGCGTCGCCGCCCGACAGGAGCACGTCGCGCACCTGCGGCGTGTTGCGGATGTATTCGATGGCTTTGTCGATGCGCTCGCGCGGGCTTTCATCGTCTTTCTGGCCGGCGAAGCGGCGGCGGGTGCAGTGGCGGCAGTACATCGAGCACATATCCGTAATCAGCAGCAGCACGCGGTCCGGATAGCGGTGCGTCAGGCCCGGCGTCGGGCTGTCGGTGTCTTCGTGCAGCGGGTCGAGCAGGTCGGCCTCGGCCTGGTGGGTCTCGGCGGCTGTCGGGATGCACTGGCGGCGTACGGGATCGTAGGGATCATCGGGGTCGATGAGCGAAATATAATAAGGTGTGATGGCCATCCGGAGGGTCGTCAGGCATTTGCGCACGCCTTCTTCCTCCTCGGGGGTGAGTTTCACATATTTCTTGAGCTCATCCAGCGTCTCGATCCGGTTCTTGACCTGCCATTTCCAGTCGTTCCACTGGGCGTCGGTCACTTCCGGAAAGAGTTCCTTTCTACGGGAGACATTCATAAGCGCTTAGGCATAAAGTTCTTCGAAAATCTTGCGGAGCTTCGGGCTTTCACGAAGTTCCTGGAGCGTGAACTCGGCGTGGCCTTTGGTGTAGCCGTTGCCCATGATCATGGTCACGTCGCTGCCGATACCTTCGGCACCGAGGCTGGCCTTGGTGAAGCTGGTGGCCATCGAGAAGAAGTACACGATACCGTCGTCCTTCGTGCAGAGGACGGCCGTCATTTCCTGGTCAGGCACATTGACGCAGTTGATGGTCACGTCGGCCATCTTGCCGTCGGTCAGGCGTTCCACCATCTCATAGACCTGGACGGGGGTCATGCCAGCCGCACTCTCCACCACGTCGCAGAAGCCGAGGTCCTTGATGCGCTGGGTCGAGCGGGGGCTGTTGGCGATACCGATCACCTTGCCGGTCACGCCGACGCGTTTCTTGGCCTCATAGCAGCAGAGCATACCGCTCTTGCCACCGGCACCGAGGATGACCACCGTCTGGCCATACTGGCAGAGTTTCGCGGTCTGGGCGGGTGCGCCGGCCACGTCGAGGGCGCTCAGGGCGAGTTTCTCGGGCATGTCGGTCGGAATCTTGGCATAGATGCCGCTCTCGAAGAGGATGGCCTTTCCTTTGATGTCCACCTGGTCCACTTCGGGACGGATGGCAAGGATCTCGTCGATCCGCAGCGGGGTCAGCGAGAGGCTCACGAGCGTGGCGATGCGGTCGCCTTCCTTCAGGTCGATCTTGCCTTTGAGGGCGTCGCCGATCTTTTCGACCTTGCCCAGCAGCATACCGCCGGAACCGGTACGACGGTTGCGGTGCTTGCCCTGCAGTTCGACATTGAGGAACATCTCTTTCTTGACCTCTTCCATGATCTTCTCCTCGCTTGCCCCTTCCCCAGCCTGCTGTTTCGCATAGTTGTGGATGTCGGTGAATGAAGCGGAGTCGATGTTGAGGGTCTGGACGTCGATCAGGATCTCGTTGTCCCAGATCTCGTCCATGTTGTTGTCGAGTTTGTTAGCGGGCTGCGGAAGGACACCTTTGGGTTCGATGACGCGGTGCGTTCCGTACTTGTTTCCGTGTTTTTGTGCCATATTCTTTTTTGTTTATTGTTTTGTTATTTATTACTCATCCATCTCAACATCTGGGCTTGAGACCGAGGATCTGGCGGGCTTCGGCGCTCGTGGCGACCGGACGGCCCAGTTCATTCGCCAGGCGGACGACCTTGGCGACCAGTTCGCCGTTGTTCTTGGCCAGCACACCTTTCGAAAGGTAGAGGTTGTCTTCGAAGCCGACGCGGACGTTGCCGCCCATGGCGATGGCCGCAGCGGCCATCGGGAAGGCGTGGCGGCCGACACCGGTCACCGTCCAGGTGGAACCGGCCGGAATGCCGTTCACGAGCCAGCAGAGATTGGCCACGGTCGCAGGCGTACAGCCCGGGACGCCGAGCACGAAGTTGAACTGCATCGGAGCGCCGGGAACCTCGCCCTTGCGGGCCATCGTCAGGATGGTGTCGAGGTGTCCCATCTCGAAGCACTCGTATTCGGGTTTGATGCCGCGCTCGATCATCCGTTTGCCGAAAGCGCGCATGGTAGGCATCGTATTGTCGAAGATTTCGTCGCCGAAGTTGCAGGTACCGCAGTCGAGGGTGGCCATTTCCGGCACGGGCGTGGTATCGGTGGACTGGAGCCGCTCTTCCGGGCTCATGCCCACGGCGCCGCCGGTGGAGGGGATCAGGATCACGTCGGGGCAGACCTTCAGGATCGCTTCGGTGCATTCCTGGAAACGCTCACGGCTCTGCGTCGGCGTACCGTCGTCCCAGCGGACATGGAGATGGACGATGGCTGCGCCCGCATCCACGGCGGATTTGGCCTCCTTGACAATCTCTTCAACGGTATAGGGGACGGCAGGGTTCTGCTCCTTGGTCACTTCTGCGCCGCAGATGGCAGCGGTAATGATGAGTTTGTCCATTATTTACGCTGGCATTTCTTAGGGGTTACACAAGTACCGCTGGCGCGGCAAACGACGATCGGTTCCTCCAGCTTGTCGGCGGCGGAATCGGAGATGTCCGGACGCGGGGCGATGACTTTGCGAGCCTCGAAGACCATCTTGCGGGAGGTATTGCCTTCGGAGACAATCTCGCCAGTAGCTTCGATGAAATCGCCCGCATAGACCGGGGCGATGAATTCCACCATGTCATAGGCCTTGAAGAGGCCTTCGTCGCCGTCGCGAAGGATCAGGAGTTCCGTGGCCACGTCACCGAAAAGGTGCAGCATGTGGGCACCGTCAACGAGATTTCCGCCATAATGCGCGTCCTTGGCGCTCATCCGGACGCGGATCATCGATTTGTATTCAGCCATAGTTCGTTCAAGTAAGGTTTATTATTGTTCGACATAGATATAGTCCACGAAAAGGGCCGGGGTATGGACGGATTCGGGTTCGATCTCCCCTACCTTCACCAGCTTTTCAGCCTCCACGATCACCGTGTCGGCCGCCTGGGCCATCATCGGGTTGAAGTTCTTGGTCGTGCCCCGGTAGAACACGTTGCCCGACTCATCCACGATGCTGCCGCCCAGCAGGGCAAAATCGGCACCGAGCGGTTTTTCGAGCAGGTACTGCTTGCCGTCCACGGTGAGGACCTCCTTGCCTTCCTGGACAACGGTACCCAGACCGGTCGGGGTGAGGATGCCGCCCAGTCCGGCGCCCTTGGCGCGGATACGCTCGGCCAGCGTGCCCTGCGGAACAAGATTCATCTTGAGGTCGCCGTTGTTCATCTGCTCGATTGAAGCCTTGCTGCCCCCGATATAGGAAGCATAGATCTCTTTCACCTGATGGTTTTCGATCAGCTTGCTCCAGCCTTTGCCATCAAAGACCGTGTCATTGCAGATGATGGTCAAGTTCTTGACGCCGCTCTCTGCCAAAGCATCGACAATCTGTTTGGGGGCGCCTGTTCCCAGGAAGCCTCCGATCATAATCGTGGAGCCGTCCTTAATCATTGCGACAGCTTCTTTCAGCGTGATGTTCTTTTTCATATCGTAAGAAATTGTTGTATGTCTTTTCTAGCTTTTACCATAATCCGCAAATTTAATGAATTTCCGGGACAAAAAAAAGACAAATCGAGCCCTCAGGCCCGATTTACGAACATTTTACGAACTTCTCGCGCCGAAACGCAGTGAAAAAGTCAGAAACCCTTGCGAAGGACGGGGGCGGCGTAGATGTGGATCAGGATGTCGCGGATGCGGCGCCGGTCCACCATGTGCTTGGGCAGCGTGTTGAGTTCTTCCTTCAGATACTTCTCGAACTGGGCCGTCACATAGCGGTCGGAAGGCTCGCGGCCTGTGAGCAGCTCGGCCGCTGCGAGGTTGCTGGGCCAGATGCGGTACGACTGCAGGATGCGCTCGTCGATGATGCGGGCCAGTTCCCGGAAACGCTGGTTCTTGTCCAGCGCGGCACAGGTACGGATTTCGGCTTCGGTCAGCGGTTCGCAGAAAGCGACGTGAACCCGTCCTTTCTGCTGCATGATGCCCATCACGATGCTCTCGAGATCTTCGCCGGGACGCTTGATGTACGACCCCATCATTTGCTTGATATAAACTTCGTAAGCCTTTTTGATTCCGCAACTTTCGATCTCATAGGAGACCGAAACGGGCATCAGGTTCAGGTTGCCGATGTTCTCGGCGAAATCGCTGCTGCCGCTCATCGAAAGCATCTTCAGCAGCCCCTGCTCCGTAGCGTCGTTCCCGTCTTTGGTCCGGCCGTTCCGATGGGAAATCCAGATGGAGGCGGGATGCTCGTCATGCAGGCGCATCCGCATATAGGATGACAGTTCGCGGGAGGTCTCATACAGTTCGCGGGAACTGGTGCCGCGCGCAACCTTGATCATCCGGTTGGAACGCATCAGGTCTTCGATGAACTGATTGTAGATCAAGTTGTCCCCTACCGCAATTTCCGACAGGGGAAGGCCGTTGTCCTTGAAGATGTACTGGATGAATGCCGAATCCAGCACGATGTCCCGGTGCGAGGAAAGAAGTGTAAAGCACTTTCCGCACTCGAACCACTCCAAACCCTCATAGGTGAGGCCATTGGTGGTCGATGCCAGAATACTCCGGACGGCAGGGTACATCACCCGCGTCTGAAAATCATCCACGCCCTGGATGGTATTGAGCGTATTACGCAGGATATCAGGATCTTTTCCGGGGAAAAGGAAAGCCGAGATCGGCTCCATCAGGCGGTTGCGGGAAGCCCGTTTGAGTGCAGCCGCCGTTTCGGAATCATTATAGGGACGGATGTTCTCGTACATGGCGCGCTGGAACTTTATTTCTGCCGGATGAAGGCGAGGGCGCCCATCGGCAGGATGGATGACAGATAGAGCGGAATCATCGCCAGCAGCGGCGTATAAGCGAAATTCGTTTCAGCAAGCACGTGCTGGACCATCAGTACCGCATAGGCCAGGACGACGACACTGCCCAGGAAAAACCAGAAACGCCAGCGCGTCAGGTAGAAAAGCAGCAGCGTGAGGACGACCGTGCACATGGGGACAAGCAGGTGGAAAATGCTGTCGCCCGCCACGACACGCATCGCGCAGACAAGCGCAGCGACCAGCATCCCGGCGAAAAGCAGGGCGTAGCAATACTTGGCTGCGCCGCTTCCGGCGGCACTGCGCCGGATCGCCGTTGCGGAAACCTTGTCGGCAGAGCGCTTCTTCCGCTTTTGGAAGTATATGAAATACAGAACGATAATGACAACCGCCGCCACACACCATACCAGGGCGGGACGGGACGGCGTCCACAAAGCCTGCTTGTCGCCGAAAGGCCAGCAGGTAAACAGACTCAGCGCAAGCAGTCCGAAGTACCAGAGTGCCGTCCAACCTGTTTCAAGGAACATCGAACGCCCCTTGACGCGCCCGTCACGGACTGCCAGCACAAAACAGAGGCAGAGCAGGGCGAACACGATGGCGGCAATCAGCAGCCACAAGCCGTCAGAAAAACCCAACGACTTGGAAATGAAACCATTGATATCGAATATACTCTTCATTGTCTTAGACTTGGAATACAAATATATCAAACTTTTTGCAATAATGACGAATCGCCGTAGCTGAGAAAACGGAAGTCATGCGACAAGGCGAAGTCATAGATTGCCTGCCAGGCATCCCCGACAAAAGCGCTGATCAGCAGCAGCAAGGTACTCTTGGGCTGGTGGAAATTGGTGACCAGATAGTCGATCAGACGGAAGCGGTAGCCGGGCACGATGATGATGCGCGTCCGGGCGTGCAGTTCTTCGAGGCCCGCCTGTTCCAGATAATCCACAAGCGCCTGAAGCGCAGCAGTTAAAGGATAGGAATACCCCTCCTGCCGGTACGGTTCCCACTGCTCCACGGTACCGGGTTCTCCACACTCGAGACAGTGCACACCCAGATAATAGAGTGATTCGAGGCAGCGCGTGGAGGTGGTCCCGACGGCTGTAAGCGGGGTTTCACCTTTAGAAATCAGTGCTTTGAGGAAATCCTTGGACACAGAGAAGGGCTCACTGTGCATCGTATGGTCCCCGATGGTCTGGCTCTTGACCGGAAGGAAGGTTCCCGCACCTACGTGCAGGCAGAGGTTCATACGCTTAATTCCCTTTGCATCAAGCGCATCCAATTCCCGCTGCGTGAAGTGGAGACCGGCCGTCGGAGCGGCTACAGAACCTTCGCGCTTCGCATACCAGGTCTGATAGCGCTCCAGGTCGATGGCTTCCGTATCGCGCTTGAGATAGGGCGGGATGGGGATCCGGCCGGCATGTTCCATCACTTGGGAGAAAGAATACCCTCCGCGCCAGTGAAAGGCGACGACGGAGGTCTGGCCGCGCTCGATCAACTCAGCTTCGAGCGCCATGTCGCGCAAAAGCGCGGCATCAGGGTTATCATCCCCGATATAGAGATGCAGACGACCTTCCTTCCAGCGCTTCAGATTGCCGACAATGGCTTTCCAACTACAGGAGGAAGTCGTTGCGAAACAAATTTGATAATCCTGTGGTTCAGCGGGTTCGAGGCAGAAAATTTCAATCAGCGCCCCCGTGTCCTTCTGGAAGAAGAGACGGGCCGGAACCACTTTCGTATTGTTGAACACGATCATCGATTTTTCCGGGAGGAAGTCGGCAAGCTCGCGGAATTTTCGATTCTCAGGAACTCTTCCGCTCGATTCGGTATATACAAGAAGCTTAGAATCATCACGTTGCGCAAGAGGATAGCGTGCAATGCGCGATTCGGGAAGCGGATAATCGTAGTCTTCTATGCGGATGTCCTGTACCATCGTTCGTTTTTTGGCAGTGCAAAAATACATTTTTGTAAACAGAAAAGCAAGGATGAAAGAAAACAAGTCGCGTGTTTACATCGTGAAACAAATTAAATATGTTTACAAACCTGCACGCCATTTTCCTGCCGCCGCCTCCCGCCCCGGCGGGCCGCGTGCATAAAGGCACAACTTTACCAATATAATTATGCATGGCAACAATTATTGCACAAAAACCCAGCTGATTACGTAGCGAATATCAAGCTTTACTTTGTTAAAATCGCTAACCAATCGTTCGATCCTAGGTGAATAGATGAACTATTTGAATACTACTCGGTTTATACCCAGCAAATTAGTAAAATTATCTCATGAAAAAGAACTGCAAGTTGGGCGTTCTGAGATGTATCATTTGTGATTCCCTGTTTTGTTTACAATCTTATCCGATGAAATTTGTGAAAACTGAACGCGCCAGGTTTGTTTTTTTCAAAGATTGTTTTTACATTTGTATATCCTAAAAAAACGCGTTTATGAACGATCGGCTGAAACAATTCCTCGCCATGGAAGGCCTCTCTCCTGCCCGCTTTGCGGAGGTGATGGGCATCCAGCGTTCCGGCATCTCCCACCTGCTCGCCGGACGCAACAAACCCAGTTTCGAGTTCATCCAGAAAATGATGACCGCCTACCCCGACATCAACTACGAGTGGCTGATCCTGGGAAAGGGTCGCCCCTATAAAAGTGACCGTCCGCAGCCCGAAAACGAGGGAAAAACCGACCTTTTTACAGATTTGCCCGATGACGATACACTTGAAGACGAGGGATTAGACGCTGACGAACAGCCAATTACGCCAGATTTTGAGCCCGCTGAACCCGCTGAGAATCGCGTATTTCCCCCTGCTACCACAGGGCATCCGGAAAAAAGTGCCCGGCGGATCGCCCGCATCATCGTCTTTTACAACGACGGGACCTACGAAGAGAAATAAATCGTATCTTTGTTATTTGAAGACGAAGATACGCATGACGACAAAATCTTACCGGAAAATCCCTTTTCTGCACGTGCTCAAGTACGTGCGCTTCCTGTATCCCGTCATCCGCTTCTTCTATCAGCGTCATGCCCCTGAAAGGCTCCAGGTAAAAAGGATGGGGCTTACGTTCTCCCATCCCATCGGTGTGGCCGCCGGCATCGACAAGCACGGAGAATACGTCGATGCCATGTCCTGCTTCTCCCCCGCCTTCATTGAGATCGGACCGCTGCGCGATGTCCGCTTCTCCATCCAGAACCTGCAGGGAAGAAGCTGTAACACCGTGATTCTGGGAAATTTGAGCAATTCAAAAGACCTGGTGAGCGCCTTCACCCTGCTCTACGACTTTGTCGATGGCATCGTCCTGAACGTCTCGCTCAACAGTTCCGTATCCAAAGTCATCGATCACCTGCTCGAACTCAGGCGTTACAACGACACATATAAACCTATCATTTTCAAGCTTTTCCCCGATCTTACATCCAACGAACTCGGTGATGTCGCCCACTATATGCTGGGCAGCGGCATCGACGGGGTGATGGTCGGCGCTGAATTCGTGGAGCAGATCCGGGAAAAGACGCAGGGCCTGCTGCCGATCATTGCTACGGGAGAGATCTCGACGCCCGAAAGGGCCGCCCAGATCCTGGACGCGGGTGCGGACCTGATCGCCGTCACAAACTCCCCCTTCCACTACGGTCCCCGCTTGATTTACAGACTCGTCAAATATTTGGAAAAGAGATGAAAACAGCTTCTGTATGCACCATCGGCGATGAGATTCTCATCGGCCAGATCGTCGATACGAACTCTTCCCATATCGCCCGTGAACTCAACCTGCTCGGCATCCAGGTCAAGTATATGACCTCGATCGGAGACGACCGCGGCCGGATTATCAGCGAACTGACCCGCTGCCTCGACAATACCGACATCGTCATCGTCACCGGCGGTCTGGGACCGACGAAAGACGATATCACAAAGGATGCCCTCCGGGAGCTTTCCGGATCGGCGGGCTATAAGGAATCCAGCGAGCAAATGGCTCATATCGAGCGGATTCTGGGTGCACGCGGCATCCCGATGATCGACACCAACCGCGCCCAGGCCCTGGTTCCGGACAACTGCACCGTAATCCCCAACACTTTGGGTACAGCCCCGTGCATGGCCTTCTACGGCCTCGGAAAGCAGGGAAAATCGGCCCTGTATTCCCTCCCGGGCGTGCCTTTTGAAGCCATCGGCCTGCTTCCCGCCGTGATGGCCGACATCCGCCGGCATTTCGAACTCGAGGAAATCACCCACCATACGATTGTCACCTTCGGGATTCCGGAATCCACGCTGGCCAAGCAGATCGAAGCCTGGGAAGACGCCCTCCCGGCCAATATCCACCTGGCTTACCTGCCCAATCCCACCGTCGGCGTGCGCCTGCGCCTGACCCAATTCGGCGGCAAGGCCGATTTCACCCCGTATATCACTGAGCTGCAGGAAATTCTGGGTGAGGCCATCTACGGTGAAGGCGAGGATACGCTCCAAAGCGTCATCGGCCGAAGACTCCGCGCCGAAGGCAAGACCCTGGCTTTGGCAGAATCTTGCACCGGCGGCCATCTTTCCGAACTCATCACCTCGGTGGCCGGCTGCAGCGACTACTACAAAGGTTCGGTCACATCCTATTCCAACGAAGTGAAAATGAAGGTTTTGGGGGTCAAGGCCGAAACCCTGGCCCAATATGGGGCCGTCAGCGAAGCCTGCGTGCGCGAAATGGCTTCCGGCGTACTCCGCGTCCTGGACACCGACTACGCCGTCGCCACCTCCGGCATTGCCGGTCCGGGTGGCGGATCGCCCGAAAAGCCGGTCGGAACGGCCTGGCTCGCCGCAGCCAAGCGCCAGCCGGACGGGAGCGTGACCGTCGCCACGCAGTGCGTGCACTTTGCGTCATCCCGCGCCGTAAACATCGAGCGCTTCGCCTCCTATGCCCTCGACCTGCTCAGAAGAAACCTCTAACCGCCCTGCCCTATGAAAAAAACGATTCTTTTCCTCCTGATTTTCACCGCTATGCTGGTATCTTGCAAAGAAAACCCCTACAAGGAAGAAACGGCCAAACTCGACCAATTGTGTACGGCTCTGTTCCCGGATGACGAACCCGGAGCGGCCGTGCTTGTCATGAAAGACGACCAGATCCTTTTCGACAAGGGCTACGGTATTGCCGACATCGAGACCAAGGCGCCCATCGACGGCAACACCTTCTTCAACATCGCTTCCGTTTCGAAGCAGTTCACGGCCGTCGCCATCCTGCAACTGGCCGAAGCGGGTAAACTTTCCCTGGAAGATCCTGTCTCACAATATTTTCCGGAATTCAAGGCAGATTTCTGGAAGGACATCCAGATCAAACACCTGCTCTCCCACTCCTCCGGTGTGCCGGATGCCCGCGGCGGCATTCCCCGCGAATTGAAAATCAAAGGCGATGAGAAACTTGCCATGTCCTACCTCCCCGAGCTCGACCACCTGAACTTCGCGCCCGGAACGGCCTACGAGTACATCAACCCGACCTTCGTGATGTGCGGTGCCATCGTGGAGAAAGTCACGGGACAGCCCTTCGTGGACTACGTAGCCGAGCATATTTTCCGTCCCGCCGGCATGGAGAAAACGCTCTATTTCGATCCCCAGCATCAGGACCTGATCCCGAATATGGCCCATGGCTATGAATATGCGGACGTGGAAGATATGCCGGAAGAGCGCACCGCCGGCAGCAGTCCCGCGAACGAGCCCAAGAACTGGTATGAATACGACTATGGCGAGGAGACCTTCTTCGCGACCCGCCCGGACGGTGGCATCTACAGCTCCACGCACGAATTCGCGCAGTGGGAGAAGGCGTTACGCGCCAATACCGTCCTTTCGGAAGCCTCCCGCGTGGACGCGCAGTCACCGCACACCTTCGCCAGCGACAGCCCCTGGAGTGACTACCAGAACCGCCCCAACACCTGGTACGGCTACGGCTGGTTCATCGAGCCGAAGACCGATACGACCAAGGAAGTGATCTACCACACGGGGGACAATGGCGGCTTCAAGATCCTGGCAGCCCGCTATCCCGAAGACAACGCCCTTGTCCTGGTCTTCGCAAACCGCGCCGACTGGGACCGCTACGAGGTCATGCAGCAGATCGAAGCCATCTACGGCTTCTAAGCAGTTGCTGCCTAGCCTATCAGCCACTTCCCGACTTTGGGAATCTTTTGAACGGCAACCGAGAAGACGGCAACGCCCACAAACGAAATGACAGCGGTGCCGAGAATCTGCACGGGGGTGGTCCAGACTGCGCCCAGGGCGCCTTCCGTCCCCAGACCGAGCGAAGTGCGCAGCCAGGCCGAGACGATGCCCAGCAAGAGCATGTGGCAGAGATACATGCCATAACTGGCCCGTGAGACGGGCAGCAGCACGCGCTCATAGAAGCGGCCGCCCCTTTCGATCTTGCGGAAAAGCAGAATCCAGGCGACCGACATCAGCGCCACTCCGAACGTATCGTTGAGCCACGGGCCTTCCCACAGGGCCGCCAGGCCCACGGGACCTTCCACCGGGAAGACACCATTCGCATCGGCAGCCACGCGGCTCAGGAATCCGAAGTGGCAGACCGCGAAGCCGGACAGAAACAAAGGAAGCGCGAAGGCCAGCGTCCGGCCCCAGGACAGGCGCCCGACAAATTTCCGGAAATACAGCCCCAGCAACAGATAGCCGATGAATCCGCTCAGGTAATAGAACACGCCGTAGGCATTCCAGCTGGCCTCGCCCCAAAGCGGGTACCGTGCGGCATTGGGGATGCCGGAGGGGCCGTAGATGACCGGTGCGGGTCCACCCACCCATTGGCGGATCAGCGGAATGAGGGTCGTGAACAGCCAGATGGCCAGATAGATCTGAAGCTCGCGCTTGCCGACCTTCTCGGCCCAGGGCGAAAGTAGCGGCATGATCAGATACACACCGATGAGCATATAGACAAACCAAAGGTGGCCCGCCGCATAATTGAAATTCAGCAGCAGGTCCTTGAGGTTCTGCGCCGGTTCGCCCCAGACGAACGCATAGACGAGGCTCCAGAAAAGGAACGGAACCAGGATGCGTTTCGCGCGTCGCTTGAAAAAATCGCCCGTCGCATAATGCAAGGGGAACTGCAGATAACTGGAAGCAAAGATGAAGAGCGCAATGGCAGCCCGCGGGATCACATTCAGGATGGATACCCAGATGGCATCGGCCCGGATCAGGATAAGCGAACCCTCCCCACCCAGGTAAAAGGGCTCGCAACTGTGCGTGAGCATGACCATGAAGCAGGCGGTCACCCGCAACCAGTCGAGCCAGATCTCACGTTTTTCTTCGCCGGGAGCCATGCTAGTTCCGGATCCAGTCGTTGAGCGGCAGTTCTTCGCCGGTGAGTTGTTTCAGGAACGGATCGAGCAGGTCGTGACCCGTGGCACGGTTCGAGAAATAGACAAAGCCCTCCTTCGTAGCCGGATGCAGGAGCCAGAGCGCCTTGAAGTTGCCATTGTCGCCCCAGTGCCAGTAATAATCTTCGTTCACGGCACCAAAACCCAGACACCAGAACACCGTCGAATCACAAGCGCGCGGTTCATCAGCATAGCGCTGGGCATGAACCTGATGCGTAAACATTTCTTTGTGAGCGGCTTCCGAAAGGCCTTCGCCATCCAGCAGAGCGCGCTTGACAAAGTGCGCGTATTCCGTGGCATTGGTCCGCAAGGTATAGGCACTGTTGGCACGCGGATGGCGGCCTTGTCCCCGGTTTTCACCGTCCCGGTTGAATCCGACCAGCGCGGTCGTGTCGTAGGCCGGCTGCCAGGCATAAGAAGTCGTGGGCATGTCGAAGGGCTCGAAGACTTCCTTGCGGGCGATTTCATCGAGCGGAGCCCCTTTGATAGCTTCCACGGCACGCTGCAGGAAGGCATAGCCCTCACCCGAATAGGCATAGCAGGAATCCGCCGGATAGCGGAACGTGATCGTGCTCGTCGGCCATTCGTCGGAAGAAGGACCCGTGGCCCAATTCGGCAGGCCGGTCTGGTGCGAGAGCACGATGCGCGGCGTCAGGCGCCGGGCCATCTCCTTGTCTGCAAAGCGGTCGATATCGGTGTAGTCGGCCACCGGCCGGTCCAGCTCGATCTCGCCCCGATCCACCATCCGCATCACGATATAGGCAAAGACCGGCTTGCTGAGCGACGCAGCCTGGAAAATGCTCTGTTCATCAATGGGTTGTGGAATCGAAAAAGTCGTATCCGCGCAACACTTCACCCCATGCAGGTCCCCCTGCGGCGAGAAATAATAATACTGGAAAACCGGAATCCCGTTGTCATCGACCAGCGCCTGCAACGAATCCAGCGCCGAAACCACCGCCGGATTGACCGGCACCTTTTCCTGCCCGCACGACGCACTCAGCAGGCAAAGAATCACAGCAAGAGAAATAAAGAAAGAAGACTTCATCGTAATAATACAACTGACAATCTTCCTCAAATATATCTAAATTTTGCGATTTCTCAAAAAGTTCCTATTTTTGCAGACCCGAAATGGAAGCATAGCTCAGCTGGTTTAGAGCACCTGCCTTACAAGCAGGGGGTCACTGGTTCGAATCCAGTTGTTTCCACCAGCCGCCCCGTCTGGGGAATCGTTTCGCCAAACTGGCGCACCGACGGCAGTCCCAGAGAACAATCCCGTACAAATCTCCGTGCGCCAATGACCCATTTTGGGCTGTGGCGCACCGCAACCCCACCTCACATAGCATCAGGAAAGGCCCACGGTGCACCACTTTGGCGAAAAATAGTGGCGTATTAATCATCATCGGCCTGCAATAGCGCCAAAACCCTCTTCTTTCAACTGCGGAAGATCCTTGATGACAATCTTCCAAATCATTATCAAGGATGACGTACAATCTGGATTTAAGAAGCCTGTCCAATAATGAGCCTTTTCGTTTCGTCCAACTCTTCCTTGAAATACGGATTTCGGATGGCATTGTATTCCACCAGATCCACATCCCGCTTCAGCAGATCTTCCAGCGAGAACATGAAATCAAAGTAATTGTCGGCATAATCAAACTGCTTAAGCGCGTCCCGATCAAAGATAACCGCAAAATCCACATCGCTATCCTTGTTAAACCTGTCCGTCAAAATCGATCCAAACACATATAGTTGCAACACCTTGTGCTTCTCGCACAAGGCAACAATCTCAGCCATATTTTGCTCAATCAGTTTCATTATTCCAAATATAGTAATCTTCCCGAAGAATACCATAAAAGAATTCACCCCGACGGGTGGCCGGGGTGAATTTGATAACTATTTCATAAAGCTTTGAACAGTATTCGGAATACTTGCTCTAAGTCATCTTCTGTCAATAAACCATTGTCACTCATAGCCTCATCTTTAATAAATGATGCCAACTCTATGATTAGTTTTTCTTTCATGTTCACTTCTTTAGCTATAAGTCGCAAAGAGTAAGCATGTTTTAGGGCTATCGGAAGGATTGCTGACAATTCTTGAAGAGGCGACATATCGTCGTGTTGCTTCTTCTCTAAACATTCTTGTCGCAATTCATCTAAAGCCTCATCAATTTGGGGTTTTAAATTGTTTTTATCTATCATAATTGTTCGGGTAAAGCTTGAATTCTACTCCCATACAAACCTTGCCAAGTGGAACCGCCAAGAGTATAAGACTCTAGACTATGATATGGAACGAGTATAGGACAATTATTGGTGTTGTAAAATGGATCGTTTCCAGTACCGATACCGGTCTCGAGATATGGAGGATTCATAGGAAGACATATAATCTGCGTAAGACTATTGCAACTCCTAAATGCTCCGCTACCTAACCTGCCGACCTTTTCAGTAATACATATAGATGTTAGGCTGGAACAACCGTAAAACGCATATCCCTCAATTCTCTCTGTATTCTGCGGAATACCAACAGAAGTCAATGATGAGCAAGCATAAAACGCATTTTCTTGGATATAAATGATGCTTTCAGGCAATAATACAGAAACCAAAGTCGAACAATTTTGAAACAAAGCTTTATCAACAGCTGTTATATTTCCTTTAATTTCTGCAGATGTCAAACTTGTGCACCCCGAAAATGCATATTCTCCAATCGTGGTTGTTGCCTCGGGCAATACTATCTCTTGAAGAGCTGAACAATTTGAAAATGCATAGGATCCGATTGCCTCCACATTCTGAGGTATTGTTATCACCGAAAGCTTGCTACAACCAGAAAAGGCATTATTTCCAATAGATGTGGTTCCAGTGGGTAGCGCGATACTTCTAAGATTAGTACAGTCTTTGAATGCACTTCCACCAATACTGGTTACAGATGAAGGGATTGTGATTGATTTTAAATTACTGCATCCGCTAAATACATTTGCCAGGATTGCGCTCAAACCATTCGGTATGACAACGCTGATCAGCGATGAGCATCCGCTAAAAGCAGAAGCGCCAATGTTGTTTACAGTTGCAGGGATACTGATATATGACAGTGATGAGCATCCGCTAAAAGCAGAGCTTCCGATAGACTTAAGTCCTTCCGGAATTATAATAGAAGAAAGGCTTGTCCAATTACTAAAGCAAGATGAAGGTATGCTTGTTACGCTTGTAAAGTATCTAAATTCGTCAAACGAGGTATAGTTCTTCTCCAAGAATACACCTGCAATTGACGAAACACTCTCAGCTTCTGCAAAAGAGATTTCACCATCATTGTTATCATCAAAATTTGCTACCAAAGCTGCTTTAATATTGTTGTCGGCAAAAGTGATATTGGCATGTACGGTCACTTCACAAGTGGCTGATTTGTCATCGGCGGCAGCTTCAATCGTTACCGTGCCATCGTTCAATCCCGTGACAAGTCCGTTCTCATCAACAGAAGCGATAGTTGGATTCGAACTTGTCCAAGTTATCGTTTTCTCAGTGGCATTAGCAGGAAGCACCATCGCAAACAATTGAAGAGTCTCATTAGCATTTATTTCAGCTGAGGACTGATTCATCATAACCGAAGAAACCGGCACAATTGCCCCTGGCGCAGTGCTTGAAAACGTCAAACCAGAATCCTTTTTTGTCATTGTATAATAGTTGCTAATCGCAAAAGTGAAAGAGGATTCTCTAATGAATTGAGCGGCATATCCATCTTCTCGTATGAATGTCAGGGTATAGCCATCACTGAACGTATCCGGCAGTGTGGCAAAATAATAAGTTGTACCCGGTGTGAAGGTCGAGGACTCGGCAGGGGTGACGGAAATGGAGGTCACAGCATTAGCAGTAGGTTCTACCACAAGATTGTTTCCGCTGTCAAAAGAGACCGAGAATTCTCCCGCAACAGCTTCGTTGGCTCTGCCTGAAAAGATGACTTTCTTGATATTCTCCTGACTCAGCTTAAATCCGATGACGGCACAGGTGTTTTTGAAATAAATGGACAGATTCTCAGAACGCCCAACCGTAACAAGCAGATTGTCGGCTACATCTCCGGCATAAGCTTTCTGAGAAGCAGGCAGGGTTGTAGTAATAGAAGTGCCATCGCAAGAATTCAAAGCGTTGTAGGGATACACGCCCCAGAAATAGGCTTTCCCGCCCACTCCTGACAGGCTTCCAGATACGGCAGATATCTTTCCGGAGAATTCTGCGATTGGGCCATTTGCGGCTGTCGTGAACTTGTCACCGCCATTCGTGCCTTGATTGAAAAACAAGCTGATGGAATTACCTGTTTTCCATTCAACTGCCTTCCCTCCGTTTCCATCATCGACAAGGCTGGTCTTCGTCTGAGCAGCATTGTCCGAATACGCCGTAATCGTCACAAGTTCGCCGGGCTGGACAAGTACTTCCACCTGTTCCGTTACATTTGACGAACAAGCGTATAGCAGAAATACAGAGATTCCCGCCAAAATAAGATATGCTTTTTTCATCGCTAATCTGTTTTAGGCTTCACCGCCTTCACCGTAACCTTGATTTCCACCACCTTCACCACCAGGACTTTGGCAAAGAATTCCGTTTGTTTTCAGTTCCACGACCTCCGACTGAGGCGTTGAGTAATTTAATTGATTGGTTTTCATCGTAGTATTTATAAAAAAAATTAAACAAGATATGTAAAGCGTTATTTTACCGACACGGAAACAGTTAGGAAATCACCGCATGATATTTCGTTAATATCTTTATTCTTATGAACGCATATTATAGATTCTCCCTTATTATCTATAAGATACTGAACATCTGTTGATGTCTGTTCAATCTGATAAGAGCGTATTACTCCACAATCATCTTCAACACTAACATCTGCAACTTGTTTTTTATTTTGTTGTCGAATCTGACTTATGGATTTCACTGTCCAAATAGCGCTAAAACTGTTCATATATTCTGAACTCTCCCACCCCTGCCCCAAGATGGTGTCTGGTAAATAAAAAAGTGTGGAGCAGATCGTTTATCTGAATGGAGGCTCTGGCAACCTTTGCACAAATAAACGGTACTCCACACCCATTATGGACGGGTGCCGGAACGGCACGACGGATCCAAGCGAGGTGATGGGTGCATCGTTTGTCCTTGTGCAAAACAGAAACTGCCAGATTCCCATTCAAGGATTCAGCGAAAACACTTTCATCAATATGTAATGTCCCGAGGGACAAGACAAAGATAGTGATAATCCGAAAGAATGACAAAGTTTTTTCGTCTGTCGGCCATCCTCAAATGGGGCGTCTGGTGAGGATGGCGGGCGTTTTTTTCGACTGCCATCCTCATTTCGGGCCTTGTTTGAGGATGGGATGCCCGATCAGGTCGGGCATGACGCGAAGGATGGCAGGCCGGCCGAGGATGCGGGATGCGACGATTTGCGAGCGGAAGGATAAAGGCGGCCGAGCGGAAGTTCCGTCTCGTGACGGCGTCTGTCTGACGACCGTTAGACTCGCCATGGCGAAAACCGTCAAGGAACTGGAGGCGGCTTCAGCCGCTAGCGGAGGCCGTTGCGGGAGCTTGTGCAACAGCAGGCCGGAGCGACAGGGTTTGGGGCGGAGCCCCAGTAAACACAGTTTCGCCCCTTCCGCGAGCCATGAGGAGCATCCGCATCCTCGGCCGACCGAAATCCGCGAGGGCAAATTCGTGCCTGCCAAGATGCCCGGTCAAGGCCGGACAGGATACGGAAAATGGCGGGCCATCCTCAAAATGGGCGTCTGGTGAGGATGGCGCGCGTTTTTTTCGGCCGCCGTCCTCATTTCGGGCCTTATTTGAGGATGGGATGCCCGATCAGGACAGGCAGGACGCAGAGAATGGCGGGCATCGATTATGGCCGCTGGCATCTGAACTACAGTTTCATATACACGGGCGAACGCTATGAGGCGGTGGCCAACATCCCGGAGAACCATGCCCAGCCCTGGTACACCAGCGACCTGTCGCTCAGCCGCAACTTCGCCCTCGGCCGTCACGAGCTCAAAGGAACGCTCGAGGTCAACAACATTTTCAACCAACAGTACGAAATTGTCCAGTGCTACCCGATGCCCGGAACAAATTTTCGATTAATTTTGTCGTGGAAACTATGAAGCCTATGGAACCGATCCGATATTTGACCTGTATTCTGATGGCGGCCCTGCTGTTTACCGGCTGCCGGGAACCCGAAGACATCATTCCCTCTACGCAAACCGGCGACATCGCCGGCTTCTTCCTGCTCAACGAAGGCAATATGGGCAGCAACAAATGCACGCTGGACTATTACGACTACGCCACCGGCATCTATGTCAAGAATATCTATGCCGAGCGCAACCCCGGTGTCGTCCAGGAACTGGGCGACGTGGGCAACGACCTGGCCATCTACGGCAGCAAGCTGTGGGTGGTAGTCAACTGCTCGAATCTCGTGGAAGTGATGGATGCGGCGACCGCCCGGCACATCGGCCAGATATCGATTCCAAATTGCCGGTATATCGTCTTCAAGGACGGCTACGCCTATGTCAGTTCGTATGCGGGCCCCGTAGAAACGGATCCCAACTACCGGCTCGGCTATGTCGCCCGGATTGACACGACGACCCTTCAGGTGAAGGACACCTGCGTCGTGGGCTATCAGCCTGAAGAGATGGTCATCGTCGGCGACAAACTCTATGTGGCCAACTCCGGTGGCTATCGCGTGCCCGATTACGACCATACCGTTTCGGTCATCGACCTGGATTCCTTCAAGGAACTCACCAAGATTGACGTGGCCCCCAACCTTCACCGCATGGAACTCGACGCCTACGGCAACCTCTGGGTCTCCAGCCGCGGCGACTACTATGACGTACAGCCGATGGTCTTCATCATCAACACGGAAGCAGATTGCGTCATCGATCAGATGGATCTGCTCGCCTGTTCCGATATGACCCTCTGCGGCGACTCGCTCTATGTGTATAGCAACGCCTGGAACAACTTCACCCAGTCCAGCGATATCAGCTACGCCATCGTCGATGTCAAGGAGCGCCGGATCGTCACCCGCCACTTCATCACCGACGGAACGGAAGAATGGTTCCAGAATCCTTACGGGATCGCCGTCAACCCCAACACCCACGAAATCTTCGTGACCGACGCCCGCGACTACATCACGCCCGGCAAGGTTTATTGCTACTCGCCGGAAGGGAGGCTGAAATGGAGCGCCAACACGGGTGACATCCCTTCGCGCATCGTCTTTACCCATACTCCGTTCCTGTGATGAAGACCCTCCGCACGATTCTGCTGCTCGCTGCCGTCCTGCTCTGCCTGGGCGCCTGCGGCCGCGGCAGCACTATGTGCTGGTTGACCGCGACAAACCACTTCCGGCCCGGCTCCCCGCCGAATTGATTGCCAACGGCGCACTCGCCCGCTTTTTCTCCACAGAGACGGTCACGTTCGATCCGGCAAGCCTTCGTTTGGTTGCCCGTCCGAAATAGCATGAATACAGATTTTTTTGTTAAATTTGTATTTATGAACCATAACGAATTCGACGTCATCATCATCGGCGGAGGGATTACGGGAGCGGGGACACAGCGGGACTGCGCGATGCGCGGCCTCAGGACCCTGCTCATCGAGCGTTCGGACATCGCCACCGGAGCGACGGGCCGCAACCACGGCCTCCTGCACTCCGGCGCACGCTATGCCGTGAACGATCCGGAATCCGCCGAAGAGTGTATCAAAGAAAACAGGATCCTGCGCCGGATCGCGGCGCACTGCATCGAAGAGACCGACGGCCTGTTCATCACCCTGCCGGAAGACGATCTGGGCTACCAGCAGACCTTCGTGGAAGCCTGCCGGAAGGCGGGCATCAGCGCTGAAATCATCGATCCGGACCTGGCCCGGCGGCTGGAGCCGTCGGTCAATCCGGACCTGATCGGCGCCGTCCGCGTGCCGGACGGCAGCGTGGACCCGTTCCGCCTTTGTGCGGCCAATATGCTGGATGCCAAGCTTCACGGCGGCCAGGTCCGGCTGCATACGGAAGTCACCGGGTTCATCCGGGAAGGCGACACGATCCGGGGCGTCCATACCCGGAACAAAGTCACCGGCGAAGAAGAAGACTTCTACGCACCGGTCACGGTCAACGCCTGCGGCATCTGGGGCAGTCCCATCGCGGACCTGGCCGGCGTCCACGTCGGCATGTATCCGGCCAAAGGTGCCCTGCTGGTCTTCGCCCACCGGGTGAACAATCTGGTCATCAACCGCTGCCGCAAACCCTCGAATGCCGATATCCTGGTGCCGGGCGACACGGTCTGCATCATCGGGACGACCTCGACGCGCATTCCTTTCGAAGAATGTGACAATGTGGCCGTTACGCCCGATGAAGTCACGCTCCTGATCACCGAGGGCGCCAAGATGGCCCCTTCCCTCTCCTCCACCCGCATCCTGCGGGCCTATGCCGGCGTCCGGCCGCTGGTCAGCGCCGACAACGACCCGACGGGCCGCAACATCTCCCGCGGCATCGTCTGCCTCGACCACGAGACCCGCGACGGGCTCAGCGGCCTGGTGACCATCACCGGCGGCAAGCTGATGACCTACCGCCTGATGGCGGAAATCGCCACCGATACCGTCTGCCGCAAACTTGGCATCGACAAGCAATGCGAGACCGCCACGACACCGCTCCCCGGATCAGGAGAACAATCCTACGAATCCGTCGCCCAGAAAATCTGGGAGAACCCTTCGATGGCCCAGAAGGCCGCGGCGGCCCGGATGGGCACCAGCGCCTCGCGCATCCTGACGGACAACCGACTGGACGAAAGGCTCGTGTGCGAATGTGAGGAAGTCTCCGTCAGCGAAGTCAACGACGCCATCGAGCGGCTGGACGCCTCTACGCTCACCGACCTGCGCCGCCGTACGCGCATCGGAATGGGCACCTGCCAGGGCGGCTTCTGCGCCTGCCGGGCGGCCGGCCTGCTGGCCAAGGCCAGCGGCTGCATCGAGAAAGAACGGGAAGGACTCGCCCATTTCCTGCAGGAACGCTGGAAAGGCAACTACCCCATCGGCTGGGGCGATACGCTCCGTGAGGCCGAATACACGCAATGGGTCTATAAACACGTCCTGGGAATATGAAATTCAATACCCTCATCATAGGCGGCGGCCTGGCCGGCCTGGTCTCCGGCATCAGCCTGCAGAAAGCGGGACGCAGCACGGCCATCGTCAGCGGCGGCCAGAATGCCCTGCATTTCTTCTCCGGCACCTTCGAGTCGCTCGAAGAAGCCCCCGAACGCCTGGCCACGCTGCTCACCGAAGCCGGTATCCGCATCCATTATCAGAAAGGCGTACGCCTGATGCCGCTGGGAACCTTCCGGCCGGCCGCGCTTTCGCTCGAAGACATCAGCCTCTTCCCCACACCGAAATTCGGGAAGCGCGTGCTGATCGTCAATTTTAACGGATACCACGACTTCTTCTCTTCTTTCCTGGCAGGCGGACTGGAGAAGGAAGGGATGACGTGCCGCATTCAGCAGCTCAAACTGAGCGAGTTGGAATGGTTGGAACAGAGTCCCAGCGAGATGCGCTCCGTCCAGATCGCCCGCATTATGGACCGGATGTGGGAGGTTGTCGTGCAGGAAGTCCGCGTCCTGCTCAAAGACGAAGATACCGTCATCCTGCCGCAGGTATTCGGCCTGCAGGACACATCTGTCCCCGGCCGCATCCGGCAAGGTATTCCGGCACAGGTCGTCTTCGCCGGAACCCTTCCCCCTTCCGTGCCGGGCCTGCGAACCCAGCTGCTGCTCAAACGACGCTACGAACTGCTGGGCGGAACCTATCTGGCCGGCGACGAAGCCACGGGCGCCCATATGCACGAGGGCGCGGTCCACAGCGTGGTCACCAAGAACCTCGACACGCATTTCCTGGAAGCGGAAAACTTCATCCTCGCTTCGGGCGGATTCTTCTCCAAAGGACTGGAATCCAATCCTTTCCAAATCTCTGAACCTGTTTTTGGGCTGGATGTGGAGCAGACGGAAGACCGCAGCGGCTGGTACCATCCCGATTTCGCGGAAGACCAGCCCTACCTGTCTTTCGGCGTGAAGACCGATGCCGCGCTGCACGCCATCCAGAACGGAAAAGCGATGAAGAATCTCTACGCGGCCGGTTCCATCCTGGGCGGAACCCACCCGGAACTGGGCACGGCCGCCGGCCTGGCCATCCGCAGCGCCTTCGCCGCCGTCGATCAAATCCTGTCCCGCTGAGCCTATGAAACTTCAGGAATACACCCAAAGCAAGCACAATTTCGAAGAGTGCACGAAATGTACCGTCTGTACCGCCTACTGCCCTGTCCTGCAGGTTAATCCGCGCTACCCGGGTCCCAAGCAGGCCGGACCGGACGGAGAACGGCTCCGCTTGAAGGACCCGTACTTCTTCAATTATGCGCTCAAATACTGCCTGAACTGCAAGCGCTGCGAAGTCGCCTGCCCCTCGGGCGTCAAGGTGGCTGACCTGATCCAGGCAGCCCGCATCAAATACGACCATTCCAAGCCGAAGCTGCGCGACCGGATCCTCGCCTCGACCGACTTTATGGGTTCGCTGGCACGGCCTTTCGCCCCCGTCGTCAACGGCGTGACCGGCCTGGGCATCACCAAATCCGTCCTGGATGCGACGCTGAAGATCGACCGGCAGCGCACCTTCCCCAAATACAGCGGCCGCAGCTTCGAAGCCTGGCTGCGCCGGCACGAGAAAGAGCAGGCCGCCTTCCCGGAGCAAGTCTCCTATTTCCACGGCTGCTACGTCAACTACAACTACCCCCGGCTGGGCAAGGACCTGGTGAAGGTGCTCAATGCCCTGGGCGTCGGCGTACGGCTGCTCGAGAAAGAGCAATGTTGCGGCATCGCCATGATTACCAACGGCATGTCGGAACAGGCCACCCGCCACGCCCGGCACAATATCGCCGCCATCGAAAAAGCGGTCGCCGAAGGGCGGAAAGTCGTGACCAGTTCCTCCACCTGCACTCTTACCATCCGGGAGGAGTATCCCAACCTGCTCGGCGTTGACAATGCCGCTGTCCGCGACTCCCTGCTGATGGCCACCCGCTTCATCTTTGAGAAGCTGGAACGGGGCGCCACGCTCCGTTTCCGTCCCGACTTCCACAAGAAAGTGGCCTATCACGTACCCTGTCACATGGAAAAACTGGGCTGGGGCGTCTTCACGGAAAAGCTGCTCCGGATGATTCCCGGCGTGGAATTCACCCTGCTGGATTCCGCCTGTTGCGGCATTGCCGGCACCTACGGATTCAAAAAAGAGAATTATGCGGCTTCCCAGGCCATCGGCGCGCCGCTCTTCGAGCAGATCCGCGCCGTCGATCCGGAAGTCGTCGCCTGCGACTGTGAGACCTGCAAATGGCAGATCGAGATGTCCACGGGCTATCCCGTCGCCAATCCCCTCTCCATCCTGGCGGAAGCCTTAGCTGAATAAACTGACCGAACCTACTATGAATACCCCTTTACGAAGAGCACTCAAACAACCGGCCTACAAGCCGGCCCAGACCGGGCCGGAGGCCGATGCCCGGTACAAACGCCTGCGCCTGCAGGTCTTCCTGGGCGCTTTCATCGGCTACGCCGGTTTCTATCTCGTCCGGAAAAACCTTTCGATGGCCATCCCGGCGATGGAGCCGCTGGGCTTCCACAAGACCGAACTCGGCTTTGTCCTAGGCCTGAACGCAGCGGCCTATGCACTGTCCAAGTTCTTGATGGGCAGTGTCTCCGACCGCTCGAATGCCCGGGTTTTCCTGCCGCTGGGCCTTGTCCTGACGGCCATTTCGATGTGTTTCATGATTGTCCCGATCCAGGCTATCGGTGTTGAACGGAAAGGATTGGCCATTCTGGTGATGGGCGTCCTGAATGTCCTTGTCGGCTGGTTCAACGGCATGGGCTGGCCCCCGTGCGGCCGGGTGATGACCCACTGGTTCTCGCCCAATGAGCGCGGGACGATGATGAGTATCTGGAACTGCGCCCACAACGTGGGCGGTGCGCTGGTCGGGCCGATGGCTACGTATGGCGCGGCCTGGTTCGGCAGTTGGTTCTACGGGGCGCATACGGAGCTCTATTTCCTGATCGGTACGTTCGCCTTCCCGGCGGCCGTGGCACTTTTCATTGCACTGCTGGCTTGGATCCTGCTGCGCGACACACCGCAGTCCTGCGGCCTCCCGTCCATCGAGGCCTGGCGCAACGATTATCCGAAGAACTACTCCGAAAAGCACGAAACCACGCTGACCGCCAAGGAGATCTTCTTCCAGTATGTGCTCAACAACAAGTTCCTGTGGTACATCGCCCTGGCCAACGCCTTCGTCTATATGGTCCGCTACGGATGCCTCGACTGGGCCCCGACCATCCTGACGGAAAAAGGCATCGACCTCAAGAGTGCGGGCTGGGCCTATTTCGCCTACGAATTCGCCGCCATCCCGGGCACGCTGCTCTGCGGCTGGCTCTCTGACAAGCTGTTCCACGGCAAGCGGGCCCTGCCGACGATGATCTTTATGGCACTGGTCCTGCTGTTCGTCATCCTCTACTGGGCCAACATCGACAATCTGACCATTGTCATCATCTCGCTGATCGGCATCGGCTTTTTCATCTACGGCCCGGTGATGCTCATCGGCGTGCAGGCGCTCGACCTGGCGCCGAAGAACGCTTCCGGCACGGCCGCCGGCCTGACGGGCTTCTTCGGCTACTTCTTCGGCACCTTCATCCTGGCCAACACGGTCATCGGCTATGTGGCGCAGCACGCTGGCTGGAGCTGGACGTTCCTCCTGCTGATCGCCGCCTGCCTGCTAGCCATCTTCTTCATGGGCCTCACCTACAAGGAAGAAAAGAAACCGGCCCACAAGTAGCCGGCCCTTCGGCGGCGTCACGCAGCCCGAGGCAGACAATTTTCGCTGCAACGAACGCAATTGATTTTCAGGCGTTTGTAAAACATGATCCCCCTCAAAAAGAGGGGGATCATGTTATGTAATTATTTGATTATCAGCTGCGTCCGTTGCAGCGAAAAATCCGCTAGAACACAAGCAGGAAGAGGCAGGCGGCCACGGCGGCACCGATCATCGGGCCGGCCACGGGAACCCAGCTGTAAGACCAGCCGCTGTCGCGTTTGCCGGCGATAGGCAGCACGGCGTGGGCGCAGCGCGGACTCAGGTCACGGGCGGGATTCAGGGCGTAGCCCGTCGTACCGCCGAGCGACATACCGATCGCCATGATCACACAAGTCACCGGGAAGGATCCCAGCGAGCCGGTCGAAGCGACGACACCGCTGACGGCAAACGCATTGCCGCTGGTACCCAGCGCCAGGATGACGAACACCAGCAGGCAGGTTGCAATGACTTCGCAGAGGAAATTGCGCCAGGGATTGGCGATGGCAGGCATCGTGCAGAACGTGCCGAGCATCGTGTCGGGCTGATCCTGCGTCGCTTTGTAATGGTCTTTATAGAAGAGCCATACGAGCACGGCGCCCAGGAAACCGCCCACCATCTGGGCGACGATGTAGCCCAGGACCGAGGCCCAGGGGAACGAGCCGGCGATGGCCAGGCCCAGCGTAACGGCCGGATTGAGATGGGCGCCGGAAGACGGGCCGGCGATCAGGACACCGACCATCACGGCAAAGCCCCATCCGAGGGTGATGACCACCCAGCCAGCCCCTTTGGCCTTGGAGTGGTTCAGCGAAGTGGCGGCGCAGACGCCGTCGCCCAGGAGGACGAGGACGAGCGTGCCAAGAAGCTCAGCGATATACGGATTCATAGGTTTTAATGGGTTAAGGTTCTGGAAATGGCATCCTGCCAGCCTTTCTTGCAGGATTCAACATCGTTGTCCGAAGGCGCGAAGACGCGTTCCGCCTTCCACTGCTCCCGGATCTCGTCGAGGGAATGCCAGTAGCCGACGGCCAGGCCGGCCAGATAGCAGGCGCCCATGGCCGTGGTCTCGGTCACTTCGGGACGGATTACCGACGTACCCAGGATATCGGCCTGGAACTGCATCATCAGGTTGTTGCGGGAGGCGCCGCCGTCCACTTTCAGCTCGGCCAGGCGGACACCGGCATCCCGCTCCATCGCCGATACAATATCCATCGTCTGGAAAGCGATGCCTTCCAGGGCGGCGCGGGCGATGTGCGCGGCCGTCGTACCGCGGGTGATACCGCAGATGACGCCGTGCGCATACTGGTCCCAGTACGGCGCGCCCATACCAGTCAGGGCCGGTACGAAATAGACGCCGCCATTGTCGGGCACCGAAGCGGCCAGCGCCTCGATCTCGGAAGAAGAGCGGATGATACCCAGGCCGTCGCGCAGCCACTGGACGACGGAACCGCCGACGAAGATGGACCCTTCGAGGGCATAGTTCACCTTATCCCCTATCTTCCAGGCCACGGTGGTCAACAGGTTGTTGCGGGAGAGGATGGGTTTCTCCCCGGTATTCATCAGCAGGAAGCAACCGGTCCCGTAGGTGTTCTTCACCGAACCGGGTACCGTACACATCTGCCCGAAGAGGGCGGCCTGCTGGTCGCCGGCGATACCGGCGATGGGCACTTCGTGGGCGAAGATCGTCGTTTTCGTATAGCCGTAAACCTCCGAAGAAGAACGGACATCGGGCATCATCGAAGCCGGAATTCCGAGCAGGTCGAGCAGTTCTTCATCCCAGGCCAGGGTATTGATGTTGAAGAGCATCGTACGCGAGGCATTCGACACGTCCGTCACGTGGACGCTGCCGCGGGTCAGCTGCCACACGAGCCAACTGTCCACCGTACCGAAGCGGAGTTTCCCGGCCTCGGCTTTTTCACGGGCACCCGGCACATTGTCCAGGATCCACTTGATCTTCGTGCCGGAGAAATAGGCATCGATGATCAGGCCCGTCTTTTCGCGGATCTTGTCCACCAGGCCGCGCGCCTTGAGTTCGTCGCAGAAGGCGGACGTCCGACGGTCCTGCCAGACGATGGCGTTATGGACCGGGACCCCGGTCTCGGCGTCCCAGACGATCGTGGTCTCACGCTGGTTGGTGATGCCGATGGCGGCGATGTCCTTCCCGTTGATGCCGATCTTCGAGATGGCCTCGGCGATGACGGCCGCTTCCGACGACCAGATCTCCATCGGATTGTGTTCCACCCAGCCCGGCTGGGGGAAATACTGGGTAAACTCCATCTGGGCGGTGGAGCGGATGTTTCCGTCGTGGTCGAATACGATGGCGCGCGAGGAGCTGGTCCCCTGGTCGAGCGCCAGAATATACTTGCTCATAAGCTATTTTTTAGGAACAGCTTTGATTGGAAGATCCCCGTTCGGATAAGTCCCTTCCGCAATGAAACGTTTCACGTTCTGGAGGAACTCCCCGACCTTGGCTTTATAGGTCACAGGATCTTTGGCGAAGGAGTTGGCATGCACCGCACCCGGGCAGACCCAGTAGTCCTTGTAGCCCTTCGTCTTGGCCTCGTAATTTGTCCACAGGTGCTTGAACGGCACGAAATCGTCGGCGTCGCCGTGGATGAAGAGCATCGGCTGGGTACTCTTGGCCACCTGGTCGGCCGATGAAGCCTCCCAGAAGCCCCAGCCATAGCGTTTCTTCGCTACAAGGCTGGCACTCTGCAGCACATCCGGCGGGATGAACCAGAAGCTCTGCCGGCGGTTGTGGTTGAACTGCGCCACGACCGAAGAGTAGCCGCAGTCTTCGACGAAGCAGCGGACGTACTCCGGAAGAGGCTCGCCGCTGGTCATCATCACCGTGGCGGCACCCATCGACACGCCGTGCAGGACCATGAAGTCATCCTGGAAGATATTGTGGGCCACTTCGATCCATTTCAACATGTCAAAACGGTCATACCAGCCCATCTGGGCGTGATCGCCTTCGGAATAGCCGAAGTACTGCAGGTCCGGGAAAAGGACGTTGTAGTTGAATTCATCCCGGTACATCCGCACCAGGTAGAGGAAGACAATATGATTGTCGCCATAGCCGTGTACGACGACGGCCGTGCCGTTGGCGTGCGCGGGATCTGCGGCCGGTACATAGCAGGCGTGAATCTTGAAATCGCGGTAGCCCGTGATGGTCGTGTCTTTCAGGATACCCTGCGCCTTGAGGGAATCGTACCAGGCGGTACTTCCCGGCTGCAGGGAATCGGCCTTAGCCCGGCAGCGGTCGATATCCTCGACCCCGTGGTTGGCGGGCTTCAGCGCGAATTCGGACATATACTTGCCGGCCAGACAGCCGCTCAGACAGAATGCCGCCGCAACGAGGACGGCCAGTTGCATCAGTTTTTTCATACGGGCCGGCTGTTAGAACTGATAGTTGATACCGATGCCCAGCCACATGCCGGCATCCAGGGGTTTGTAGAAGCACTTGGCCAGTTCGACCGAGACGATGAAGTTCTGGTTCATCGCGATCTTCAGGCCGGCGCCGGCACTGTAGATGATATCTTTGACACGGTCAGGATCATACAACTGATCCAGCGGATGATAGGTGGCGATATTCAGCGCGCGGGCGGCTTCGAATTCGGCGGCGCGATACGGCTTGGTGATCACACCGGCATCGAAGAACGGGTTGACCGCGATGTAGAAGAACTGGTTGAAGAGCTTGAAGTTGACCAGTTTCACACGCAGTTCGGCATTCATCCAGGCGAAGCCTTCGGTCAGGATCCGATTCTCGCGCAGGCCGCGGATCGTGTTGCTCGAACCGAAGCCTTCGGAGATCATGTTGCGCTGGACCAGCAGCGGGTTGTTCTGGATCATGTAGAGCGGCGTCTCGCCGGCGATGGTCTGCTGCCAGGCCAGACGATAGGCGAACACCGGGTCGCCGGCGGGAATGTGGATGGGAATGTCGATGTAGTGACGGAAATACACGCAGGCTTTCAGATAGCGGTGATCCAGGACATTGCCGTTCAGGTAAGCTTCGGCCCAGATGCCGTGGTTCGGAGCAGCCTCCATGTCGCGGGTGTCATACACCAAACCGGCATTCAGTTCGAGGGCGTTGCCGCCATTCTTCTCATCCTCGTGGATGATACCCAGGCGCTGGTAGTCGCGGTAGAGGGTATTGTCCTTGTCGTAATAGAATTTGTCGTTCGAGCCGTCTTTCTTGTAGCCGTTGTCACGCATGTCCCCGACCTTCCAGTTCCAGAAATTGACGCCGGCCGCCCAGTTCAGGTGCGGAATGATCTCTCCCTGGAAATTGGCCAGCACGCGCAGCATGTTGCGGCTCATGCCGAAATAGTTGATGCCCGTGTCCTTGTTGGTCCACAAGTCGTAGGGATTGTCCAAGTGCGCCAGTGAAGCGCCGCCGTTGAAGCCCCAGAAACTGTAGAGCGGATCCGTCACATAGGTGACCGAAGCGTTCACGCGCATCTTGGGAATCAGATACTTGGAATCATACGCCAGGTAGAAGCGCATGCGGTGGCTGTGCGTGAAATACGAAGCTTCCCAGCTGATCTTGTGAAGCGGGTCGGGGTATGTGGTACCGTCGCCATAATTATAAATGTCACCGAAGGCACCGGCCTGGAAGCCGTTGTCCACAGAATAGGTGGCCGTCGGCAGCAGGCCCAGGCTCCACCCTTTTTTCACCTCTTTCTCCTGGCCGAAGACGGAGAGCGTGGACGCCAGGAGCAGGGACAGAATCAATAGTTTTTTCATTTTCAAAGATTATTTGCGATAAATTTAGCAAATTTACAGCAAATAAACCGAAAATCAAAACTATTCTTCTTCCGTCTCCTTGAAACTGTCAAGCAATTCCTTGTAGCCGGGAATGGCCAGACCGGTGGCTTTGTGCAGTTCCTTGCGCTCGGCGGCGAAGGTGATCACTTTTCCTTCGGGCGTGACGGTGGCGAAAGCCTTTTTGGGGGCAATCCGCTGCTTCCCGACCTTGCCGCTGTACGTGTACGAATAGTCATAATAAGCTGTCTTCAGCGTATCTGCGCCCATCATCTCTTTCATCGCATTGAGCTCGTTGAAGATCTTGGTATCGCGTTGGAGCGCCTCGAAAACGCGGGTCGCGTTGTTGGTTTTGCCTTCGCGGATGTATTTCTCCATGCGGGCCGTATTCTGGTCGAGACGGATGTCGTAGATGCCGATGCGACGCTGGAATTCCGTGGCAAAACTGGTCGAATCGAGTTTCTGCAGCTCGGTCACATGGATTTCGTAAGGCTGATCGATGTCCTTCATCATCTCGGCCACGATGGCCTCGGCGATCGGATCGGCCGGTTTCTGGCCGCAGGCACAAGCCAGACAGGCCACAAGGACGAATAGTGCAATCTTTTTCATATCATTTGGATTTGTTACCTTTATAAAGACAGCCACCGATATTGTCGCGGACGGCGCCCGTGACCGAGGATAGGCAGTTCGGCCGGTCCGCCACATACAGGGCACCGAGCAGGGCAAAGATCAGCGCCTCCTTGAAATCGATGGTCAGCGGATCGGGCACGACATAGTCGGCCTGCGGAGCGGCGGCGCGCATGCGCTCCAGCAGGAAGCCGTTGCGCGCTCCTCCGCCGGTAGTCAGCACCCGGCCGCCCCGGACATGACGGCCGATCTGAACGGCCACATGCTCGATAAACGTAGCCAGGATGTCTTCCACCGGAAGGCCATAGCCTTCGATCAGCGGATAGACCGTCTGCTCCACCCATTCACGGCCCAGCGACTTGGGCCCGTCCTGCGTATAGAACGGCAACGCATTGAGCCGGTCCAGCAGGTCGCGGCAGACACGGCCGCTGCGCGCCAGTTCCCCGTCGCGGTCGAATGCCAGCCCGCGGAGGCCCGCATAATGATTGAGGACATAATTGACGGGCGAGATGTCGTAGGCCAGCCGCTTCTCCCCTTGTGCAAAGGAAATGTTCGAAAAACCGCCCAGGTTCAGGCAGTAGTCATAATCGCCGAAAAGCACGGCATCGCCGATCGGGACCAGGGGTGCCCCCTGCCCGCCCAGCGCGACATCGGTCGTCCGGAAATCGCAGACCGTGTCGATGCCGCTCACCGCGGCGATTCCGGCACCGGAACCGATCTGCGCCGTAAAGCGCACGCCCGGCTGATGGAAGATCGTCTGGCCGTGCGAGGCCACCAGATCGACCTTCAACTGGTTGCGTTCCACGAACGAGCGCACCTGTCCGCCCAGATACAAGCCGTAATCGGAATGCAGCCGCGCATAGTCCAGCGCGGACATATCTTGCGCCGTCGCCAGTTTCCGGCGGAGGTCCTCCGGATAATCGATGCTCTCGGCCTTTACGATCCGGTAGTGCCAGCGGCCGTCGAAATCGAAGGAGACACAGCAGAGGTCCAGCCCGTCGAGGGAAGTCCCCGACATCAGGCCGACCACGTCAATATGAAAACTCGCGGGTTTCACTGCTTTCATTGCCACAATTGTCCGTTACCAGTATCTTGAGTTGATGTTTTCCGCGGCGGATCCGCTCCTCCTTCAGTTCCAGGGACACCGTGCTGCCCTTGAGCATGGACAGATACCATTTCCCGTCGATTTCCACCCGGGCATCCGCCACACCCGAGGCTTCGTCACGTACCCGGATCCGGATGGTGTTGCCGCTGACGATCTGTCCCTTGTTCCCCAGGAACTGGATGGTGGGCGCCACGGTATCGACCGCCACGCAGTAGGTACCGAAACGGACCTGGACGCCGGCTTGCGACAGCGTAGTGCCATAATTGGCCATATAGGCTTTCTCCTCAAGCCCTTCCGGGATATCGGCGGCAATCTCCAGTTCACCGGGCGTCTGCAGCGGGATGTCGGGCGAACCGATCTGCCAGACTTCCGACACAATGCCACGGGCCGGATCGGGATCCGCAATCTTCTTCCAGGTGAAATTGATGTGGTTGTACAGCGCGCCGGCCGGCAGATAATAGGTCATCGCACCGTCGCTCACCATATTCTGCATATACCAAAGCCAGGGGGTGGAATGGAGCGTCGTATCGGGAGCCGGCGCCTGGAATCCGTCGGCACGACGGACCTTGTAGCGCAGGCTCGCACGGTTTCCGTGCTCGTCGATGGCCTCCAGGCGAAGCGTATGGACCGCATCGTCGTCGAGGATGATCAGACCGCCGTTGTGGCATTCGATCCGGTCTGCCAGCAGGTTGTTGGGATCAACCCGGCTCTTGACCAGGTCGCGTCCGCCGCGCCGACTTTCGCGGTATTCGATCAGCGACTTGATATAGCGGCCCTTGTCGAAGGCCACGTCCCCGACCTTGAAGGCAAAGAGCAGCGTATCGTCGAGCGACACGCGGTATTCCTCCACGGCCAGCTTGGCGCCGGTTCCTTCCTGCCGGTCCGTGGCGTCGATGGCCACGTAGCTGCGGCGGGGCAGCGGCAGCGTGTCGCGCACGGCGGCAGGGTTCGTCAGGTTGTGGATCCGCCAGCTTTCGGCGACCGGCAGGGTGTCGAGGGCATAGAAGGCGACGCGGTGGAACTGGGGCGCCGTCTTGTCGAGGGGCTTATAGACGCCACGCGAAATGTAGTTCAGCGTCAGGTCTTTTTCCGTATCACGGATTTCCATGTGCAGATGCGGACCGGCCGATGAGCCGGTATTGCCCACCTGCCCCACGACATCGCCCTGCCGGACCGGGAATTCGTCCGGCCCGAAAGTCAGGTTGACGCTGAAGCTTTCCTGCGCATACTGCTCGGCTTCCACACGGCGCGCGAGGGCGTCGAAAAAGCGGAGCATGTGCCCGTACACCGACGTCGTGCCGTCGGGGTGGGTAATGTAGAGTCCGTTGCCATAACCCCAGGGCGAGACGCTCACGCGGGAAACGTATCCGCTCTTGATGGCATGGATGTCGTCGCCGACCTTTCCGCCCACGCGCCAGTCCACGCCGCTGTGGAAATGGTCGTGGCGGAGTTCGCCGTAAGTACCGGAAAACGACATAGGCACATCGAGCGGCCGGATGGCCTGCTCCTGTGCCCATGTTGCGATGCACCCGGTCAGTGCGAGAACCAATGCCAGCAACCTTTTCATCCCTTTGGCGTAAATGAAGATGAATTGCGCCAGCTCTCCACGATCTCTTTTTCCTTGCGGTCCAGCCGTTTGGGGATATAGACCTGGACGTAGACCAGGTAGTCGCCCGTCCCGTATCCATTGACTTCCGGGATGCCTTTGCCGCGAAGTTTGAGGATCTTGCCGGGCTGCGTGCCCGGATCGACCTTGATCTTGAGCTTGCTGTCGATATAAGGAATCTCCACCGAACAGCCCAGGATGGCGTCAGGCACGGAAAGATTCAAGGTATAGACCAGGTCGTTTCCGTCACGCTGAAGACCGCCTTCCTTCGGGGCTTCTTCTTCAATGACCACCAGCAGGTTGCCCGGAACACCTCCGTTGCGGGCCGCGTTGCCCTTGCCCTGGATGGTCAGCTGCATGCCTTCCTGCACGCCGGCCGGAATCTTGAACGTGATCTCCTCGGCGCTCTTGACCAGGCCCGTGCCGCTGCACTTGCGGCAGGGATTGGTGATTTTCTTACCCTCGCCGCCGCAGTACGGACAAGGCGAAGTCGTCTGCATCTGTCCCAGAATCGTATTGGCGATCTTGGTCACTACGCCGGTTCCGTGGCAGTGGTCGCAGGTCTTGATGTCGGCTTCCGAGACAGCACCCTTGCCCTGGCAGTCGGGGCAAGTTACCATCTTGTTGATCTTGATCGTCTTTTCGACGCCCTTGACCACGTCGGCCAGGCTCAGTTTCACCTTGATGCGGATGTCGCTGCCGCGGGCCACCCGCCGGCCCGCACTGCGCGAACCGCCGCCGAATCCGCTGAAGCCGCCGCCGAAGGCGCTTCCGAACGCACCGCCGAAAATATCGCCGAACTGCGAGAAAATGTCTTCCATCGAGAAACCGCCGCTACTGAATCCGCCCTGTCCTTCCATGCCGGCGTGACCGTACTTGTCGTAGCGGGCACGTTTCTGCGGATCGCTCAACACATCATAGGCTTCGGCTGCCTCCTTGAATTTCTCCTCCGCCTCCTTGTCGCCCGGATTCTTGTCCGGGTGATACTGGATGGCCTTCTTGCGGTACGCCTTCTTGATATCCTCGGCGGAGGCACTCTTGTCCACGCCGAGCACTTCGTAATAATCTCTTTTTTCTGCCATCGATACTGCTTCTCCTTCTTGATTAAATGCCGACGACCACCTTGGCGTAGCGGATCACGTTTCCGTTGAGCGTGTAACCTTCCTGCGTGACATCGATCACCGTATTCTTCTTTTCAGGATCCTCCACCGGTAATTGGGCCACGGCCTCGTGATAGTCGGTATCGAAAGCCGCGCCGCGCGCTTCGATGCGTGCCACGCCGCGCTGGCCAAGATAACCCATCAGTTTATTGTAGATCAACTCCGTCCCCTGAATGGCCGCTTCCGCCGCATCCGACTCGCGGAGCACCTGCAGGGCCCGCTGGCAGTCGTCCAGGATGGGAAGGAAGCCTGTCAGGATGTCGCGTCCCGCATTGTCAATCAGTTCCAGCCGCTCTTTCGCCGTCCGCCGGCGGTAGTTGTCCCACTCGGCCTGCAGGCGCAGGTACTGGTCTTTCATCTCGCCGGCCGTTTCCCGGGCCTTTTCGAGATTCTCTTCCGTCTGCTTCAACTGTTCCGTGAGCTGCTTGATCTGTTCAGCCTGTTCGGCGATCTTGCGCTTCTTACGGTCTTTTTCGCGTTCTTCCTTGTGCGGCGTTTCTTCCGTTTTTTCTTCCACAGGCGCCTCGGCCTGCTGCGGGTTTTCTTTCTTTATTTCTTCTTTTTCCATATATGTCTTAGCTTTTTCTTCCGGCCACAAAGATAATCAAAATACCTGCCATCCCGAAGGCAGAAGACATTTTGGCAGACGCGTGCCGCTATTTTGAAAAATTCGGCTACATTTGTGCGCATTTACAGACAATGGCACGCTCCCGTTTCTTCTATCACCTGCTCGCCCTGGCCGTCGTGGCCGTCTGGGGCGTCACCTTCGTCTGTACGAAGGTACTCATCCAGGCCGGCCTGCAGCCTGCCGAAATCTTCGCCATCCGTTTCCTGCTCGCCTACGCCGGCATCTGGTTCTTCTGCCTGGGCTCGCGGGAAAACCGCCGGATCCTGAGTCGCAACTGGAAAGACGAACTCGTATTCCTTTTCCTCGGCGTCACGGGCGGCTCATTCTATTTTCTGACGGAAAATACGGCGCTGGCCTATACGCAGGCGACCAATGCCGCCTTCCTGGTGAGCAGCACGCCGGTCCTGACCGCGCTTTTGACCTTGCTGGTCAGACGTTTCGGCCGAAGCCGCTTCGCGCGCTCGCTGGAAGCCGTCCGGCTCTCGCCGGTCTTCATTGCCGGCACCCTGCTTGCCCTGACGGGCATGGCGCTGGTGGTGTTCGACGGTGCCCACTTCGCTTTTTCACTGCGCGGTGACCTGCTGGCTGTCGGCGCCGCCCTCTGCTGGGCCTGCTACAGCCTGTTCATGGGCCGCATGACCGAAGAATACGGAACGATGCTGGCCACCCGCAAGGTCTTCTTCTACGGCCTGCTGACCATCATTCCCTTCCTGCTGGCCAGCGGCCACGGCATCAATCCGGAAATCTTCCGCCAGAGCACTGTCTGGTTGAACCTGCTCTTCCTGGGCCTGGTGGCTTCCCTGGCCTGTTTCGTAATATGGAACCTGGTGATGGCCCGACTGGGCAATGTCACTTGCACGAACTATGTGTACCTGAACCCCGTCTTCACGCTCTTCACGGCCGCCATCTTCCTGGGAGAACGCCTCACGCCGCTGGCCGCCATCGGCTCCGCCGCCATCCTGCTGGGCGTCATCCTGGCCGGTCAACGCTGATATCCAAGACAAAAAAACGCCACCGAATCTATTGATTCAGTGGCATTTCTGGTAGCGCTACCGGGATTCGAACCCGGATTTCAGCCTTGAGAGGGCCGCGAACTAAACCCTTATTCGATAGCGCCATGGGGTTTGGGACTGCAAATGTAAGTCAAAGTCTTGAATCCACCAAAATTTTCCCGGAAATTTCACGGATTTTTTCGCATCCTCTCCCGAATCTGCGTCGAAGAGATGTCATTTTGAGGCGCTTCGGCAAAGAGCGTAACCCCTTTGCAATCGGCGCTTGCATTGAGGCGGGCGCAGACAGGTGCGGCATCGGTACCCGGGCGGGGATAAACCCAGACGGCGAAATCGCGCAGGATCTCATCGCCTTTATACCAGCGTTCCAGCGAAGCGATGTTGTCACCTCCCATCACCAGTACGAATTCATGGTCAGGCTCCTGCGCCTGGAGGAAGCGGAGCGTATCAATGGTGTACCAGGGTTCCGGAAGACGGAATTCGACATCGGAAACCACCACCGGCAGGCCGGTCTCCCGTACGGCCTCCCGTGCTCCGTCGAGCCGCTGCTGGGCATTGTCCACCAGTCCCTGCCCCGTCTTGAAGGGGCTCTGGGGCGATACGACCAGGCGCACCTGGTCGGCCGGTGTCCGGTCGATCAGATAGCGCAGGATGGCCAGATGCCCCTCATGGATCGGATTGAACGAACCGAAGAGCAGTGCCACTACAGGCCTTTTCTTTTTCCGGGGACGGCGCGCCATCGGCTATTTCTTCAGGAAATCGCCGACCACCCGGTCGGCCTCGGCCAGGCAGGTGGCCAGATCGTCGTTCAGCAGGATATGGTCGAACTTCGGCTGGTACATCATCTCGATGCGGGCCTTGCGGACACGTTCGTCGATGAATTCGGGCGAATCGGTGCCCCGTTTCTCCAGCCGGCGGCGGATTTCCTTGATGGAAGGTGCCTTGACGAAGATCGAGAAGGCATCCTTTCCGAAATACTTCTTCAGATTGACACCGCCCTTGACATCGACGTCGAAGAGAATGACCTTGCCCTGCTTCCAGATACGGTCCACTTCCGACTTGAGCGTACCATACAGGACACCTTTATAAACTTCTTCATATTCGATGAACGCGTC
>OCVV012864504.1_pt1 | contig 58161 bp, 45 predicted proteins | sample 1539721 | NCBI WGS metagenome assembly OCVV01 (sample SAMN02144230, study PRJEB22623) | gut metagenome | biome: sheep rumen | host: Ovis aries | place: New Zealand
CAGGTCGGAGTGGTACATAGATATGAACCTGCGTATCCTATCGGTGCTGGGTAAGCCTGTGGTGCTGGAGGAATATGGATATCCGCGTGACAATTACGAAATAAGACCGGGCTCGCCTGTAACTGCCCGTAAGCGGTATTACGATTATATCGCTTCCAGGATTGGATGTACTGATACGACAAGACTGAAGGGGGCTAAACTGGCAGGGGCCAACTTCTGGGGATGGGGAGGTGAGGCTGTACCGACGGCTGACCGCTGGCGCAGGTGGGCTCCATATACGGCAGACCCCGCTCAGGAGGAGCAGGGCCTGTATTCGGTATTTGTCACGGACAGGATGAATTAGAACTGTTCGAGATATGCTATGCGCTTCTCAATGGGGGGATGTGTGCTGAACATACCGTCCAGAATTGACGATATTCCATGTGAGGCATAAGGGGGGCGTACGATAAAGAGTTGTGCCACATCCTGACGTTCGACATTGGCAAGTGCGGGATTGCCGCTGATCTTGCGCAATGCGCTGGCAAGGGCGAGCGGATCTCCGCACAGTTCGGCTCCGCCTGCATCTGCCATGTATTCGCGCTTGCGTGAAATGGCAAACCGCGTAAGTAGCACAAACAGGTATCCGATAGCAGCCAGTACGATGGCTACGACAGCGGCAACGAGTATGCCTGCTCCATTCTTTCCGTTATTGTCCCTGCGGCGGTTGCCCCCACCCCAGATGAGGTGATTCCACAACATACGTGTTGCGAGATTGAGGACGAATGCCATTATGCCTACAAAGATGATGCTGATGATGAGCAGTCGTGTGTCTTTGTTACGGATATGGGTCAATTCGTGTGCAATGACTCCCTCCAGTTCCTTGTCGTTGAGACGGTCGCACAAGCCAGTGGTAACGGTTACGGTATAGCTGTTACGGTCTATGCCGCTTGCGAAGGCGTTGAGCTCGGGAGTGTCTATGACGTTGACCTTGGGCATATCCATGCCGCACGTCATCGTGAGGTTCTCGACGATATTATAGACACGGGGATTTTCGCGACGTTCCAGTGGGCGTGCTCCTGTTGCATTGCGTATGATGCTGGTGTTGGTAAAGTATGCGATGATGAACCATATTGTTACCGCACCTGCTATCCAGGGCAATGTCTGCAAGGCCATGTAGGTCACGTTTTCCAGTCGTGAACCGGAAATGTCCATAGCTCCCTGGCTGGGGTCATATCCTCCCTGCAGGAAGTCCATAATGAAGAAGAAGAGCCATACAAGGCCGACTATAATCAGGGGGAAACACAGCAGGAGCAACATACTCTTGATGTTGTTGCATACCTGCTGCGAATATATTCCTACATATTTCATTTAGAACTGTATTTCGGGTGCCTTCTCCATTGATGCACGCTCGGTCTGCGGAATCTCGAACATGGGCTCGGCATGGAAGCCGAACATTCCGGCTATGAGATTGGCTGGGAAGGATTGGACGCCTACGTTCAGTTCCTTGGTGGCGCTGTTGAAGAAACGACGTGTTGCACTGAGCTTGTTCTCGATGTCTGCTATCTCTGTCTGAAGCTGCTGGAAGTTGGTGTTGGCCTTCAGCTCGGGATATGCCTCGACGCTGACCTTGAGACCTGCAAGTGCTGCAGAGAGGGCATTCTCGGCCTGTACCTTGTCATTGATGCTGGTGGCGTTCATTGCGGCTGTGCGTGCGCGGGTAACCTCTTCGAGAAGGGTTTTCTCGTGTGAGGCATAGCCCTTGACGGTTGATACGAGCTGCGGTATCATGTCGTGGCGCTGCTTGAGCTGGACGTCGATGTTGGCAAATGCGTTCTCGCGATTGTTCCTGAGACGGACCAATCCGTTGTAAACTCCCACAAAGTACAGAAGTATCACTAATACGACTGCACCGATAACAATGAATGTAATCATTTAACTAAATTTTTAATTGTTGTTATTTATTTTTTCAGTTTCCATAGGCTTTTATTACGAGCTCGGCAAACAGGCCGTTGGCCCACGCGAACCACGAACGGGTATAGTCTGTGGGGTTGGCGGGATTAAAGCTCTCGTGCATGAAGCATGTTCCACCGTCTGTCTCCAACAGGGCCTGAATGCACTGTCGCTGTTCGTCGCGGCTGGTGGATGTGAGGCCTTTCATAATGATGGACATGGGCCATACCTTGTTGAGTCCTGTGTGCTGGGAGCCTATGCCGCGTATGCCTGATTTCATCCCCTGTATTCCTGCACCGAAGAAATATGGATTGCTGTCGCTCCATATCATGCGGCGTGTGTTTTGATATACTGAATCCTGTGCGCTGACCAGGTCGGGGCATAGATAGGGCAAGGACAGGAGAGATGGTACGTTGGCATCGTCCATGAGGAGACAGCTCCCGAAACCGTCTATTTCGAAGGCATATACTGTCCCGAAGCGGGCGGTATGCACTGTTGCGTATTGGTTGATTGCCAATTGTATCTGGTCCGCTATAGCAAGGCAGCGTCCCCTGAGCGCGTCAATGTCGGCAATCGTGCTGGCGGTATTTGGCTGCGAGGTATGTTCGAGCATCTCTGCTGCTTTTAGCAGGACGTCTTGGGCAAAGATATTGCTGGGGATGAGAAATGGGAAGATACAGCTGTCGTCCGAGGGGCGGAACATGCTGGCAATCAGTCCGCATGGACGTATTGGATGACCCACACCATAGTTGCTGGTGGTATCGTGCTGGGCGGTTGTCTTGCGACCGAAACGATAACCGGTCTGCTGGATTCCGTCTTTGCGTTGCTGTTCGGTGAATACGGACAGTATGTTGGTAATTGCCTGTACCCACAAGTCATCGAAGATTGTTTCGTCGCCTGTCTGCTTCCAGTATTCGTATGCAAGACGCAGGGGATAGCATAGCGAGTCAATCTCGTACTTGCGCTCGTGAATGCCTGGTTTCATCGATGTGTAGTCGCTTTGCCATTGGGATGTGTCGGTGGGATTGCGCAGGAATGCATTGGCATAGGGGTCCAGGCATATAAATTCCATCTGCTGACGGATTACGCCGCGTACCAATTCCTGCAATTCCTTGTCCTCGCGTATGTACGGCATATAGGTCCATACCTGGGCTCCGCTGTCGCGCAACCACATGGCGTCGATGTCTCCGGTAATGACAAAGGTAAAATGCTCCTCAGCTCCATTGACGCTGTTTTTGCCTGTATATTGTCTGACGGTTGTGTCCAGGGTATTGGGGAAACAGTTCTGAAACATGTACCACAATTTGGGATTGACCGCCATCAGTATCTTGTGCATGGAGCGGATTTTCCTTTCGATGGCCTTGCTACGGAAGCAGCGTTTCTCTATTGCCGGACGGTGATCCATAATGGCATCGTTTTCCGCAATGTCTGCTGGGTAGGCTGGCAGCGTAAGGCTGAATATGAGCAGGATAATCGATACGTGTTTCATTGCTGCGATTCTGGTTTCAATTACACAGTTCGACCTCGAGTGTCCCTCCGCTTACAATATCCCTGTGATTCAGGACAGTGCCTTTGAGAGGTTTGCCGTTTAGTTTCCATCGCCTTGCGTAGATACCTGTGCCTCGGGTCTTGATAACGAAGGTCTTGCCATCACCGACATTCAGTCTTGCCTCCCTTACCGCAGGTGCACACAGCTGATACCTGCCTCCGCAAGGTTCGACCTGATACATGCCCAAACTGGCCATTACATACCAGGCGCTCATCTGGCCGACGTCTTCGTTGCCGCAGATTCCGTCGGGCTTGTCTGTATATAATGTTGTAAGTACCTGGTGTACACGTGCCTGTGTCTTGCGTGGCTTTCCGATGTAATTATATACGAACAGTGTGTGGTGGCTGGGCTCGTTGCCGTGACAGTATTGTCCAATCAGTCCTGTTATGTCAGGATTGGCATCGGAATTGAGCTGACTGCTGACCAAAAACATGCTGTCAAGACGGGCTTCGGCTTTCTCCTTTCCGCCAAGCAGGTCAATCAGGCCCGGGATGTCGTGGGGTACAAGCCACAGGTAGTGCCAGGGGGTGCCCTCGGTATAGTCTGCTGTCTGGTGGTTGGGGGCAAAATTGTGGAGTGGGCGGAAATTTCCGCTCTGGTCCTTTGCTCGTATATAGCCGACACGTTGGTCATATAGTTTGCGGTAGTTTCCTGCAAGTTGTGCGTACCGGGCACTGTCTTCGCTGTGGCCAAGCTTTCCTGCCACCTGGGCAACGCTCCATGCTGCAAGGTAATATTCCAGACTCTTGGCAACGCTCTCTCCCTGTCCCAGGTCAAATGGTATATAGCCGTATTTCCATAACTGGTCCTTTCCGCGAGTTCCGTGCATACTTTGCTTCATTGCCTTGAAGGCTTCCTCGTAGTCAATGCCCTGAACGTCCTTCAGTATCATATCGGCAAGTACTGGCACACCAGGTTCGCCTACCATGCAATACGTATCGTAACTGTGCAGATGCCATACGGGAAGCTCTCCCTGCTCGCGCCAGTGGTGAATCATGGTATTTGCCCAGTCGGATAGCTTGTCGCGCATGAGTAGTGTCGCCATGGGGTGAAGTGCGCGATAGGTATCCCACAGACTCCATGTCGTGTGATTCCTGAATGACGGGCTGCGTCGAATCTGTCTGTCACTGCCCATATAGTCACCGGTAACGTCATTCCATTGCTGGGGGGCTATCATGGTGTGATACAGGGCGGTATAGAAAGTGCGTGCCTGCGAGTCACTGGAAAAGCTGGCATCAACACGGCTCAGTTCGGTGTTCCATCTGTTCCTTGCATATTCCCTGACCTGGTCGAAGGTCAGTGCCGAAGTTTCTGCAAGCAGGTTCTGCAGGGCTCCCATCTCGCTGACAGGTGAAATGGATACCTGAGCACAGATTTCAGTACCCGGTTCAACGCTGAATACTGCCTGTGCATAGCGTGCATTGTAGTCCTCGATGCCAAATTCGCCTACGGGACGGTTGAAACGGATGGCGTAATATACGATATGACGGCTCCAACCGCGGCTTTTCCTGTATCCCACCATAGTATGTGAGTCTATTGGCCATATACGTGTTTCCACAGCCCGGTCGCCAATGCCGTTCTCCAAATCCAGAAAAATATTGGCAGTGCGGTTGCCGCGCGGAAAGGTGAAACGGTACAGGGCTACACGCTCGGAGGCAGTAATCTCGGCGGTGATATAGTTCTTGTCCAGGCGTACTTTGTAATAGCCTGCCTGTACGATTTCGTTGTCATGGGTATAGGTCGAGGCTATCTGTTCCAATATTTCATGATGTGTGGTATCAGTATTTACCAGACCATAGACAGGCATGATTGTGATATCGCCCAAATCCGAACAACCTGTCCCCGAGAGGTGTGTCTGGGCAAATCCGACAATGCTGTCTCCGCTGGCATGGTATCCGCTACACCAATCCCAGCCATGATATGGCTGTACGGGGCCTGCATCAACCATCCCCCATGGTACACAGGCGCCTACAAACACATGTCCGTGCCCTGCGGAGCCGATACGGGGATCTACATAATCCGCCAGTTGTCTTGTCTCGGCACAGAGCACCGAGGCGGCAATAAGTGACAAAATAAGGATATACGCACGTTTCATAGTTACAAAAGTATAAAAAATAGATACACCATCGTATGTTTATAGAAAAAAAGTGTACATTTGCATCCGGTTTTATACATTATTTATATTTAAAACACAATCTATAACACAAAATGAAGAAACTGATGCTAATGGCTATTGCCATCGTGCTGGCCATTACCCCTGTGTCTGCAAAGGACAAAACAAAAAACAGGGACAAGAAACAGAAAGGTCAGCCTGCTGCACAGCAAGCGCCTCAGCCGCCCAAGCCAAGTGTTTCGCGACATGGTATGTTTGACATTACGAAGGTAAATGCGGATTGGTTTATGGAAATTCCAGACTCGCTATTGGAAAAGGATATCCTGGCCATAACGCGCTATACCAGCACACCGTCAAACAGCGGCAAGTTTGGGGGTGAGATGTGTAACGAGCAGGTCGTGTATTTCCAGAAAGGTGTTGACGGTAACTTGCTGTTGCGCTCGCGCATGACGGTCAATGTGGCAGATACGACGCAGATGATAAACAAGGCTGTTGTAATAAGCAACGAGAACCCTATAATTGCGTCTTTCAAGATTGAATCAAGCGCGAACAAGAGGAGCAAGATTAAGATGAACGCGTTCCTGAACGACGACAATGCCCTGAGTATCCACCAGAGCCTGAAGAAAACGCTGGAACTCGGAGCTCCGATGATGGGGCTGGGCTATATCGAGGATATCAAGACTTTCCCCACGAACACCGAGATACGTCTGGTCAAGACATATAATTCCAGCAGCAAGCGCCTGCCGGGTGCCGTTGCTACGGGCAAGGTGACCTTTGGCCTGAACATTTCGTTCGTGATGCTTCCCGAGCAGCTGATGATGCCGCGATACTATGATCCGCGCGTGGGCTACTTTACAGAGAGTTTCAACACCTTTAACGACCAGCAGCAGCGTGTTGACGGCAAGGTGTTGATTTCCCGTTACCGTCTTGAACCGAAAGATTCGGCTGACCTGGAGAAGATGCGTCAGGGTGAACTGGTTGAGCCCAAGAAGCCTATTGTATATTACATCGATCCTGCTACGCCTAAACAGTGGCGCAAGTATCTGATAGCCGGCGTAAACGACTGGCAGAAGGCTTTCGAGAAAGCAGGCTTCAAGAATGCCATACGAGGTGAAGAGTGGCCCGAGAACGATAGCACAATGTCTATGGAGGATGCGCGTTTCTGCGTTATCCGTTACCTGGCAAGCCCGATTCCCAATGCATACGGTCCTCATGTATCCGACCCACGTACTGGCGAAATCCTGGAGAGCCATGTGTGCTGGTATCACAACGTGATGTCGCTGGTGCATGACTGGTACATGATTCAGGCTTCGAGCATTGACGAGGCATCGCGCAAGATGAAATATGACGAGGAGCTTATGGGTAATCTGATACGCTTCGTTTCAAGCCATGAGGTAGGTCACTCGCTGGGACTGCGCCACAACTTTGGTTCGTCAAGCACAGTACCTGTAGATTCACTGAGGAACAAGGCATGGGTTGAGAAGAATGGTCACACTCCATCAATCATGGACTATGCTCGGTTCAATTACGTTGCGCAACCCGAGGACGGTATTTCGCGTCTGGGTATATTCCCACGTATCGGTGACTATGACGAGTGGGCCATACAGTGGGGTTACAAGACTATGCTGGATGCCCGGGATGTGGACGAAGACCACAAGGCTCTTGAGCCAATGGTACTGGAGGCAATGAAGAATCCTCGCCTGTGGTGGGGTGACGGTGAAGGATTGAGCACTGATCCACGTCGCCAGACAGAGGACCTGGGTGACGATGCTGTCAAGGCCAGCACCTATGGTGTAAGAAACCTGAAGCGCGAAATGGCTAATCTTGAGAGTTGGACTCGAGATGAAAAGGATATCTACGGAGAGAATCTTGGTGATATGTACTACCAGTTCCAGACTCAATTTAACCGCTATGTGGGTCATGTAGCGAAGTATATCGGAGGTACATATCAGAACTATCGCACGCGTGCTCAAGGCGGTACCGTTTACCAGCCTACCCCACTGGCCAAACAGAAGGCTTCGCTGAAGTGGCTTGAGGAGAATGTAATTAAGGAACCTGTATGGATACGTTCTTTTGATTATTGCAAGTCTCTTGCAGGTGATACGCGCGACCTGACATTGAACATCGCACGCACAACTGCGTATGTCCTGGTCAGCCGCATCGGTGCCATCAACGAACTTTATCCTGCTGAGAAATATATTGACGATCTTGTCCGTCTGTCATTCAGCGAAACTGCTACAGGTGCAAGCGTAAGCAAATATCGCGAGGCGCTGCAACTGCAGGTGGTGAGCGCACTGATTACTACATTCACTACCATGACTACAACATCCATCAGTACCCAGCGCGCACATGCCATGTACGCCCTGAAGAAAATCCAGTCAAAGGTACGCATGGCCGCAGGTGACTCACATACACGCAGCCATTATGCCAACATAAACGACTTGATTGCACGTGCACTGGTTGTGAAATAGCATACGCTGCCTGCCAACAAAAGAATAGCCCCAGGTCCTTGTGGAACTGGGGCTTACTTGTTGTTTATATTGTTGAGGTGTGTTACGCCTTCAGTCGGGCACTCAGCTTATCCAACATATCCAATGTCATGCTGTGCAGGTCGAACTGTGGTTTCCAGTCCCATTCCTTGCGTGCACACATGTCATCAAGGCAATCGGGCCAGCTGCTGGCTATGCTCTGCTTGAGGGGATCGACCTGATATTCCATCTGGAAGCCTGGCAGTTCCTCGCGGATTGTCTCGTATATCTGGTTCGGTTCGAACGACATGCTTGCAATATTGAAGCTGTTGCGGTGAACGAGACGTGCAGGATCTGCTTCCATAAGCTGGACGCATGCATTAAGGGCATCGGGCATATACATCATGTCCATGAAGGTTCCCTGTGCAATGGGACAGATGAATTTTTCTCCCCTGACTGCGCTGTAGTAGATATCTACTGCATAGTCGGTAGTACCGCCTCCGGGAGGTGTTACGTTGCTAATCAAACCCGGGAAACGTACCGAACGTGTATCAACACCATACTTGTTGAAGTAGTAGTCAGAGAGCAGTTCGCCTGTCACCTTGGATATTCCGTAAATTGTCTTTGGACGCTGGATGGTGTCCTGAGGTGTCTTGTATGCAGGTGTACCGGGACCGAAGGAACCGATTGACGAAGGTGTGAACACTGCACATCCATTCTCGCGGGCTACCTCCAGAACATTCCACAGGCCATCTATACCTATATGCCAGGCCAAAATGGGTTTGCCCTCGGCAACTACAGACAACAGGGCTGCAAGGTTATAGATAGTGTCAATATTGAACTTCTTTACAACATCCGCAATATTTTGTGCGTTTGTAATGTCGCAAATCTCGGCTGGTCCGCTCTCCAGAAGCTCACCTTTGGGTTCAGCTCCCTTAATATAACCTGCGACAACGTGCTGATTACCATAAACAGAACGCAGGTTCATTGTAAGCTCGGAGCCAATCTGACCGGTTGCACCGATGATTAAAATATTCTTCATCTCGTATTTCTTTTTCGTTATTAGTCTTATAAAGTGTCTTTACAAACGTCGGCAAAATTACACATTGTAATTGAATTATCAAACAAAATACTTGTTTTTTTGTAAATATTACACTAAATTTGCCCTGTACAATTGCAAGTCAAACCATAATCTATAAACATAACAATTATGTACGGTAAATTTAAAGAACATCTTCAGAACGAGCTGACAGCAATCAAGGAAGCAGGTCTGTACAAGAACGAACGCTTGATTGAGGGACCGCAGCAGGCAGCGATTCAGGTTGCCGGCAAGGAAGTACTGAACTTCTGCGCAAACAACTATTTGGGACTTTCCAACAATCCACGCCTGATCAAGGCAGCAAAGGATATGATGGACAGACGCGGCTACGGTATGTCGTCCGTTCGTTTTATCTGCGGAACACAGGACACACACAAGGAATTGGAGGCTGCCATCAGCCGTTTCTTCAAGACCGAGGACACTATCCTGTACGCAGCATGTTTTGATGCTAACGGAGGTGTGTTTGAGCCGTTACTGACAGCTGATGATGCAATTATCTCGGATGCACTGAACCATGCGTCAATCATTGACGGCGTACGTCTGTGCAAGGCAAAGCGATATCGCTATGCAAATGCTGACATGGAGGACTTGGAGAAACAGCTGCAGGCTGCCCAGGAACAGCGTTTCCGCATCATCGTGACAGATGGTGTATTCTCGATGGACGGCAATGTTGCGCCAATGGACAAAATTTGTGACCTGGCTGAGAAATATGATGCCCTGGTGATGGTTGACGAGTCTCACTCGGCAGGTGTCGTAGGTGCTACTGGCCGCGGTGTAAGCGAATTCTACAACACCTACGGTCGTGTTGACATCTACACAGGTACGCTGGGTAAGGCATTTGGCGGTGCTGTGGGCGGATTTACTACCGGTCGCAAGGAAATTATCGACATGCTGCGCCAGCGCAGCCGTCCTTATCTGTTCTCGAACTCTATACCGCCTTCAGTCGTAGGTGCAGCCATCGAGACATTCCGCATCCTGGACGAGAGCAATGAGATTCATGACAAACTGGTTGCCAACGTCGAGTATTTCCGCACAAAGATGATTGAGGCTGGTTTTGACATCAAACCTACACAGTCTGCCATCTGTGCCGTAATGCTGTACGATGCTCCGCTGTCACAGAAATATGCTGCTGCATTGCAAGAGGAAGGTATATACGTGACAGGATTCTACTATCCCGTCGTTCCTCAGGGACAGGCTCGTATCCGTGTGCAGATTTCTGCCGGTCACGAACGTGAGCACCTGGACAAGTGCATCGCAGCATTTATCAAGGTCGGAAAGGAACTGGGAGTATTGAAGTAAACATCAATCCTTAATTAATAAGTCAAATCGCCTGCTGGTTTCAACCAACAGGCGATTTGTCGTTTACGGTTTACAGTTTACTCGCCGCCGTTGGCCATGATGGTCAATATCTTGGTCACGTCACCGATTTCCACCTCGCCATTGCCGTTTGCGTCGCCAAGGAGAGCCAATGGCAGGATAGTACCAAATGAACTCCACGGGGCAGTTGTTCTATAATCCTCTATGGCAGATGAAGGCACGTACAATGTGGCATCCTTTATATAGGAATAGCCTATAATGCTAGTCGGGAAAGCGTTAGTACTCGTCGTTGGTACCTGCTCTGCCAAGCAAAACAAATCCTTAATACTTTTGCATCCTTCAAAAGAATAGCTTTCAATTGTAGCTACACTATTGAGAGAAAGTTTCGCGTGGATTACCAAAATCAGTTGCTATAGCAAGCCTGTTAGAGTTAGTGGGTAACTATATTAGACTTAGTGGGAAACTCTATTAGAGTTAGTGGGTAACTCAATATGCGACCTAATGCGGCTTTAACTAAAACCATAAAAACCCTCTACTGATGTCCTGGTTCTGCGAACCTAAGTTCCGATGTCATTGATTTATGCCTAAGAACAAGCTCTTGCACAATCCCTGACATCATAACCCGTTGCTATCGCAACTACAGACATCATCCGAGGCAAAACCGAAAAAACAACCGCTAACCCCTAACCGCTACACGCTAATCCCTTAAACCGTAAACGGTAAACGGTAAACTTTTTTCTTGTTTTTCCTTTATGAGCCGTAATCCTGATAAGGATAACACCATTAGTAATAAGGCTGTCTGTGAGTCAAACTTGTTCACAAGCAGGATTATTACTAATGGTGTTTTATGCTACGATAGGAGCGTCAGGCTCAGAAAGGTGGTTTTGTTAGGTTTTGGTCAACTACATTATATTTAGTGGATAACCAAATCTGTTACAGTCTTGTTACCCTGAAGCGGAAGGTAATGGGCTTGTTGGCAGGTATGGTATATTGCTTCATGGGGCCGGGGCCGCAGGATGCGTTGCCCAGTCCGCGCAGTTCGCGGTCCAGCTGCAGCCATATGTAGGGCTCTTGTTTCAGTTCCCACTGATGCTGGGCATCCTTTAGGTCTGCGTCGGTATAGCGGTTGGCGCTGAAATAGAGTCCCTGGGGGCACTCTATCTTGTAACCGTGACCCTGGGCATCCTTCAGGATAATCTCGCGGGCAAAGCGGTCGCCTGTCTGCTGGGGCTTGATGTACGGCTCGTTCCACCGAGCGGTATTCAATGGAGTGTTCTTGTCCTGGGCAACTGTTTGCTGGTCACTGCTGTAGCGTCCCATGACTACGCCAGCGTGACGGTCGGGGTAGTTCTCGAACGGTCCGTATCCGTACCATTGAATGTTACTGAGCCTATAATCCAGCTTACATGCTACACCTGCACGGCGCAACTCGCCGTCCCTGGGGGTAATCCTGACGGTCACATCTACGGCATTGCCCTGCAATTGCTCGTAACTGATTTCGCAGTCTGCCTTTGCCTTGGCATCTGCCCATCCCCAACGGTCATTCTCGATCCAGCGGTTATTCTGTATATCAAACTGCAAGCCAAAGGCGTCCTTGGCCTTTTGTCCAGTCGCAGGCAAGCCTGCAAGCTTGGTTGGTTTCGTCACCTGATGCTGATACAGGGCTACTACGTGTCCCTTGCCCGAATATGATGTTGACTGTGTGTCACGGACGAGGCATACCATCACTGTCTCGCCCTTGGGCTTGGCAACGGATGGATATGCTACGATGTACGACTCTCCGGGTTGAACGTCGGGGAGGTGTATTGTCTTCTTCTTAACTACATATCCGTTATCGCGCAACTGGATTTCGAGGTCCAGTCCCTTCAGGGAGCGGAAAGCGTACTTGTTCCTGACGGTCAGTTGCTGTCCACTGACTGAGAAGTCCACATATTGGTAGGCGCCCTTTACCTCGGCCAACTTTGCCGTATAGTCGCGCTCGGCGGTTACAATGCCATTGGAGCAGAAGTTTCCCTGATGCGGACCGGGGAAGTCATAGCCTGTATGAAGTTTCCTGACACCCTGTTTCAACTGATTTGGCTCGTAGATAGCCTGGTCCACCCAGTCCCAGATGCAGCCTCCGATGGTGGAGTTGCTCTCCTCCATGGACTGCATGTATTCGGGCAGATTGCCAATGGCATTGCCCATTGCGTGGGCATACTCGCAAAGGAACATGGGCTTGTCCAGGTTGTTTGTGTTCCGGGCCATCCATTCCATACTGGGGTACATCTTGCTGTAGAAATCGCTGTATGCACTGCCGCCGTAGTCCTTGTCAATACGTGTCCCTTCGTAATGGACGGGGCGTGTTGGGTCCAAACGTTTTGCCACGTCGTAGCAGTTTTTGAAATTGCTCCCAGCTCCTGCCTCGTTACCCATTGACCACATAATGACACTGGGGTGATTGATGTCACGGCTGACGAGGCTTGTGATACGGTCCTCCATGGCGGGAATCCAGGACGCCCAGCCCGAGATTGCCTGGTTGGCATGGTCTTCGTTGTCGGCTTCGTCACAGCAATATAAGCCATAATAATCGAACATTGCATACATACGTGCGTCATTGGGATAATGACTGGTACGTATGGTATTGATGTTGTTCTGCTTCATCATGACGACATCCCTCTGCATGCTTTCCACCGACACGGTACGGCCGGTCGCGGGATCGCTGTCATGGCGGTTGGTTCCCTTGAGCATGATGCGCTTACCGTTGACATATAGCAGTGCACCACCATTGGATTTGCGGATTTCCACATTGCGAATGCCGACTTTGGTCGAGAATGCCATTTGCTCGACATTGTTTTCATCGTACTGAATGATGTCAAGTGTGTACAAGTCCGGAGTCTCGGCACTCCACAGTTGAGGATTAAGAACAGAGAACTCTGCATTCCTGTCCTTTATCGGACGGGAGTCTATGAGCTTTCCATTCGTACCATACAGCATGGCCTTTGCCTTCACGTCCTGGTCAACAGATACGGTAACCGTCCACTTGCCATTACCAGCAGGCAAGGTCCGGATAATGTGGTTACGTATGCTATGGAATGGGACATTATATATATATACGCTACGGAAGATTCCGCTCATACGGAACATATCCTGACATTCCAGGTACGAACCGTCGCACCAGCGGTGTACCTGTACAATCAGGTCGTTATCACCTTCCTTCAGATACTTGCTCAGGTCAAACTCGGCAACATTGTTCGACCCCTGGGTGTATCCCACGTAATTGCCGTTGACCCAAACCTGAGCGCTGGAGTATATTCCACCAAAATGGATAATGGTGCGGCGTCCCAGCCATTCCTTTGGGACATAGAATGTGCGATGGTATGTCCCGACGGGGTTGACGGCATAGTTCTTGCCTGCATCGTTATATCCAGGACGGGCCTTGATGTAAGGGGGAGTATTGCTGTGCGGATACTCGACATTGCAGTATATTGGACGGTCGTATCCGAGCATTTCCCAGCAACTGGGAACAGGAATCCTGTCCGGCTTTACTGCAGCTGTGCTTGCTGCCATTGCGTTACGGAATGCGGGTATGTCCATTACCTCCACATCACCGGTCAGCACATCCTTGCCTTTTTGGGGAACGACAGTGAACCAGAAGTCCCATGTGCCGTCCAGGCTATGATAGAGGCTGCTCCGAGGTTCTGTCCACGGAGTCTGGTAGTATGCCTTGTCGGCATGCATCTCCCTGGAACTGGCATAGGGCATATATGTGGCGACGCATGGAAGCCTGTTGATTGCAAATACAGTTTCGTCCTCCCATATCGGACTGGCTATCTTGGGTTTTTTGACCTGCTCTATTGTGAACCACGAACTGCGGTCTTCGTTATTGATGTCAACTATTGCCAGCCTGCCGTTATCACTTACGGAGAACATCTTCTTCTTGTTGACCGATGTGAAACGGTATATTCCCTTTCTGCCTTCAACGGCCTGAATCTGCATCAGTGCATTTCCTGGACGCTGGGGATTGGCCTGCCACTGAATCAACTCGGTGATACTGCGATTATCACCACCATCGTCAAAATGGCTGTCGTAGAAGGCACCACCGATGAGGTGATTAACTGGATTGCTGTTGTAATAGGTCTTGATGCTCCAGTACTGGCCACGGTTCAGGCTGTCCATCTTTTCGACTCGGATCTTTGTTCCGTTTCCACCGTCATCGCCATTACCCAAGACAAGGGATTGATCTGCAACACTGCGAATACGGTATGTGCTGTTGTCGTCTGATCCAAACTGTGCAGACTCGGTGATGACAATGCCCTTTTCCAGCGAACGGAACGAAGGCTTGTTGGCAGGAACTGCGCTGTATCTGCCGCCTGACTGAGGTGTAAGAATCCATTTCTGTAACTCGTCCGAGCCATTTACCTCGCCGTACTCCATGCCTTTTTCGCCGACACGCAGGGCAACATGCCTGAACGGGTCTATAAAACGCCATGACCCAGACAATTCGTCCATAATGAACAACTGGCCCTTATACTCTGTGGGAATGCCTTCGACCTTGTACAGGGCACCCTTGCGGAACGACTGTGCAGTCATAGTCATAATGCCGACAAGCAAGCATAGTGTTAAGCTTAATCTCTTCATGTATTTTCGACTTTTGGGTTATTACTTTATAACATGTGTTCCCAAGACCGGAACATAATCTCCATCTGCGGCACTCTGCATACAGTCCACCTTGGCACTGATATTGTCCAGGTATGAGACAATGCTGGCCTCCTGAGTACAGGGCAATACAGGACTGCCGTATTCGCGCTGACCATGATGGGCCAGCACACAATGTATGATACGCTTGATCTCCTCGGGATCAATCTGCTGTTGTTCCAGCACATTCTGTAACTTGTGTGCGCCTATGTATATGTGCCCCAGCAAATACATGTCAGGCTGGGAATCACCCTGGCGATTGTATTCGTAAACCTTGCCATAATCATGGAAAAGTATTGCCAGGATGCAGCGCTCGACCTTGATTTCATAAGGCAGACAGGGATAAAGGCCGTCCAACATGTGCAGCATCTGGTGTGTGTGGTTTAACAAACCGCCGGGGTATGCATGGTGTATGCTTGTTGCTGCAGGATATTCGCTGTATGGCTTATATAACTTTTCGGCAAAATCTACAATTACCCTTACCAAATCCGCATCGTTGCAATAAGTCAGCAAATGTTCGACTGTCTGTTCCCATATATCCTTGACTATAGGACGCGGAATCAGGTTGTACAGCGGATGGGACTTGTCTGCTTCAAGTCCGACAACCATATCTGCAAGGGAACATGAACGGTTACCGTTGAATACCCTGAGATTATGGAACTGAACTATATATCCCTGCATTGGAGGCATTTCGGGAGCAACGTCCCATACACTGACGGTAAATTGTTCTTCCGTATCAGCAACCTTGAGTATGGCATATGGCGAGCCCTGACGGGTGGTGCTGTTCTGGCGGCCTATGACAATAAATTCCTTCACCTTAATTACCTTTTTAAATATCAATCGCATGGCGAAGATAACAAAATATCTGCAATAATGGCACAACGGTACACCCAAAAATAAGTAAGACTGACATTTTGTCCAGTCACCGACATTTGGCACACTATTAGCAGAAAGCAATAATGGAAATATTCAACTAAACTAAAAATAAAAATGAACATTAAACCATTGGCAGACCGTGTTCTTATAGAACCGACTGCAGCAGAAACGAGAACAAGTGGAGGTATTATCATTCCGGACACAGCAAAGGAAAAACCTTTGCAGGGTACTATTGTCGCTGTTGGTAACGGCACAAAGGACGAGGAAATGATTCTTAAACCTGGTGACCAGGTTCTGTATGGCAAGTATGCCGGGACTGAGCTGGATCACGAAGGTACCAAGTATCTTATCATGCGACAGAGTGACGTCGTAGCAATTCTTGGTTAAAGACAGGTATTTTGTTTTACTAAACTAAAGTTTACAAATCATGGCAAAAGATATTAAATTCAACATCGAGGCACGCGATGAGATGAAAAAGGGTGTGGATGCTTTGGCTGATGCAGTAAAGGTAACATTAGGTCCCAAAGGTCGCAACGTAATTATTGAGAAGAAATTTGGCGCACCCCAGATTACAAAGGATGGTGTAACAGTTGCCAAGGAGGTTGAACTGGACAATCCTTTCCAAAACGCAGGTGCACAGCTTGTCAAGTCTGTAGCATCCAAAACCGGAGATGATGCCGGAGATGGTACTACAACTGCTACCGTTCTGGCACAGTCAATCGTTCGAGAAGGTCTGAAGAATGTTGCCGCAGGTGCAAATCCAATGGACTTGAAGCGTGGTATTGATAAGGCTGTAAGCACGGTCGTCAATGAAATCAAGAAAATGGCAGAGCAGGTTGGCGATGACTACCAGAAGATTGAGCAGGTGGCAACCGTCAGTGCAAACAACGATGCAGAAATAGGTAAACTGCTCGCTGATGCCATGCAGAAGGTCAGCAAGGATGGCGTTATCACTATCGAAGAAGCCAAGGGCCGTGATACTACAATCGGCGTTGTCGAGGGTATGCAGTTTGACCGTGGTTATCTGAGCCCATATTTCGTCACCAACACCGAGAAGATGGAGTGTGAGATGGAGAATCCGTACATCCTGATTTATGATAAGAAGATAAGCAACCTTAAGGATTTCCTGCCAATCCTGGAGCCCGCCGTGCAGAGTGGACGTCCTCTTCTGGTAATTGCCGAGGACGTTGAGAGTGAGGCCCTTACAACTCTGGTCGTAAACCGTCTGCGTGGTCAGTTGAAGATTTGTGCTGTCAAGGCTCCTGGATTTGGTGACCGCCGCAAGGCTATGTTGCAGGATATTGCAACACTGACTGGAGGTTTGGTAATCAGCGAAGATACTGGATTAAAACTGGAACAGGCTACTATTGACATGCTTGGTTCAGCCGAGAAGGTTACAATCTCCAAGGACAACACCACTATTGTCAGCGGCAAGGGACAAAAGGAACTCATTCAGGATCGCATTAACCAAATTAAGAATGAGATTGCCAACTCGACCAGTAGCTACGACAAGGAGAAGTTGCAGGAGCGTCTTGCCAAACTGGCAGGAGGTGTCGCAGTTCTGTATGTAGGCGCACCTACCGAAACAGAGATGAAGGAAAAGAAGGATCGCGTTGACGATGCCCTGTGCGCAACACGTGCTGCAATTGAGGAAGGTATTATCCCTGGTGGTGGTGTAGCATATATCCGTGCCCAAAAGGCACTGGAGGAGGTAAAGGGTGCCAACCAGGATGAGCAGACAGGTATCAAGATTATATACCGTGCCATCGAGGAGCCACTGCGCCAGATTGTCAATAATGCAGGTGAGGAAGCCAGTGTCGTTGTGAACAACGTACGTGCCGGCAAGGGTGACTACGGCTACAATGCACGTGAGGACAAATACGAGAACATGAAGGCCTCGGGTATCATCGACCCGGTCAAGGTTACCCGTGTTGCCCTGGAGAACGCTGCATCAATCGCAGGTATGTTCCTTACTACTGAATGTGTCATCTGTGACAAGAAGGAGGATAAGCCCGAAATGCCAATGGGCGGTGCCCCTGGCATGGGTGGCATGATGTAAATCCTGAAAGGAAAACATACTTACGCATAGATAAGACGGAGCCTCGATTTTTTGGGGGCTCCGTTTTTGTGTTTGTGATATTTTTCGTAACTTCGCGGTATGGGAACTGACATAACCGGCCGTTTTGCCCCGTCGCCAACTGGGCGCATGCATCTGGGCAATGTAATGTGTGCATTGCTGTCTTGGCTGGATGCCAAGAGCACAGGTGGTGTGTGGCGTTTGCGTATCGAGGACATTGACAGGCAGCGCTGCAAGCGCGAATATGCCATGCAGCTGATAGATGACTTGCTGTGGCTTGGCTTGCCGTGGGACGGTGAGGTGGTGTGGCAGAGCGAACGCAGTGAAATTTACCAGCAATACCTGGATTACCTGACCGACCTTGGGCTTACGTATCACTGCAATTGTACACGCAATGATTTACTGGCTTCGTCTGCACCGCATGAGGCGGATGGACGTATTGTATATCCTGGGACCTGTCGTGACAAGGGACTGTCGGAAGGGGCCGTAAGAATCCGTGTCCCTGAAAGACTGGAAGCAACAAACGGTGACTTTATTGTACAGAGACGGGATGGCACCTGGGCATATCAGCTGGCTGTTGTTATTGATGATGCCCTGATGGGAATAACCCATGTAGTACGGGGCAGGGACCTGAAGACTTCGGTCCCGCAACAGGAATTCCTTTACGATGTTTTCGGGTTCTGCAAGCCCAAATTCCTGCATCATCCGTTATTATGCAATATGACCGGACAACGCCTGTGCAAGCGCGACAGGAGTTTGGATTTGGGAATATTACGTAAGAAATACCTTCCTGAGGAAATTATAGGCTATCTGGCATATAGGACGGGCCTCGTCCGGGATTACTCGGCAATCGGGGTGAAAGAACTGCTTGATGTATTCTCTTGGTGCAAAATCCCTGACGGGGATATTATGATTGATGGGGACTGTCTTCCTGTCTCTGTTGGTCCATCTTCTGAAAATCTTTCATCCTGAGCTTAAAACTACGGGTGAGATAGCGGTCCAGAACAATAGGATTGACACTGAGCTCCTCGGGAGTTCCATGGAACAGTATCTGCCCCTCGAACAAGAGATATGCACGATCTGTAATACACAGTGTCTCTTCGACGTTATGGTCGGTTATCAGTACTCCTATGTTCTTCTGCTTCAATTTCCACACAATATACTGGATATCCTCGACGGCAATAGGGTCAACACCTGCAAAGGGTTCATCAAGCATAATGAACTTGGGGTCAATGGCCAGACAACGTGCTATCTCGGTACGGCGTCGCTCACCGCCCGAAAGCTGGTCTCCAAGATTCTTACGTACAGTTTCTAAATGGAACTCACTGATAAGACCTTCCAATTTCTCCTTTTGGTATTCTTTTGGCTTACCTGTCATCTCCAGGACGGAAGCGATATTGTCCTCTACACTCATCTTACGGAAAACGGATGCCTCCTGAGCAAGATACCCTATGCCTTTCCTGGCACGGCGATATACCGGATACTTGGTAATTTCCTCGTCACCAATCCATATATGGCCTTCGTTAGGTACAACCAGACCGGTAGTCATATAGAAACTGGTCGTCTTGCCTGCTCCATTGGGGCCCAGGAGACCTACAATCTCGCCCTGGCGGACGTGAAACGACACGTTATTCACAACTGTACGCTTACCATAGACTTTTACCAAACCTTCGCTACGTAGCTCCATGCTATCATCTGACATATACTGTATTGATACTTTATAAGGCACAAAGATACGATAAGAAGAGCAATGAGCAAAATAAATAAAGCATTTTAATAGATTATTACATAAATTTTCATAACTTTGCGCGACCGATTGGCGTTTAAGATAATGCAGCTATTTAAAGGAATATCAACTTTTGGTTCGTACCTGATGCTTATGGGGCGTGTATTGGCGCTTCCGGAAAGATGGCGTATGTTCTATAAACAGTATGTCAAGGAACTGGTCGCATTGGGTGTTGACAGTATCGGAATAGTCTTGTTGATATCCTTTTTCATCGGTGCCGTGATATGTATCCAGATCAAGTTGAATATCGCTTCGCCTTGGATGCCTAATTACACGACAGGATATACTACCCGCGAAATCATGCTTCTGGAATTCAGTTCCAGCATAATGTGTCTGATTCTTGCTGGTAAAGTAGGTTCTAACATCGCATCAGAAATCGGTACCATGCGTGTGACCCAGCAGATAGATGCCTTGGATATCATGGGCATCAACTCGGCAAGTTTTATTATATTGCCAAAGATTTTGGGGCTGATTACAATGATTCCCATGTTGGTGGTATTCAGCATCGTTGCAGGATTTGTCGGTGCCTATGCGACATGTGCATTGGGCGTACTTTCCATGGATGACCTGACGGCTGGTCTCCTGCATGACTTCAACCAATGGTACGTTTGGATGAGCCTGATAAAAAGTCTGTTCTTTGCTTTTATTATCTCCAGCGTGAGCAGTTTCTATGGATATACTGTAGAAGGCGGCAGCTTTGACGTTGGCAAGGCCAGCACAAATGCAGTGGTAAGCAGTAGCATCTTGATATTGTTTGCTGATATTTTCCTAACTCAGATATTAAGCTAATGACATTACTATGATTGAGTTGAGGAATGTACATAAGTCTTTCGAAGGACGCGAGGTTCTGAAAGGAATCAGTGCGACATTTCAGAATGGCAAGACTAATCTGATTATAGGACAATCGGGATCGGGAAAGACCGTGCTGATAAAAAATATAGTAGGACTGCTGACTCCCGATGATGGTGAGATTCTATACGATGGCCGGGACTTTGTGAAGATGACCAACAAAGAACGGGTTATGGTACGCCGCGAAATGGGAATGCTTTTTCAGTCCGCTGCCTTGTTTGATTCAATGACAGTGCTTGAGAACGTAATGTTCCCATTGGACATGTTCTCGGACATGAACCGCGTGGATCGCGAAAAGAGAGCCTGCTTTTGTCTGGAACGCGTTAATCTAAAGGGTGCTGAGTTCAAAATGCCAGGTGAGATAAGCGGAGGTATGCAGAAGCGTGTGGCTATTGCGCGGGCAATAGCATTGAATCCGAAATACCTGTTTTGTGACGAGCCCAATTCGGGTCTGGATCCCAAGACTTCGCTTGTCATCGACGACTTGATCCACAGTATCACGGAAGAGTACAAAATGACAACCATCATCAACACTCACGATATGAACTCGGTAATGGGTATCGGTGAACACATTATATATATATATGAGGGTAATCTGGAGTGGACAGGTACGAAAGACGAGATAATGACATCGACTAACGAGAGGCTTAATTCATTTATCTTTGCGAGTGATTTGTTCCGCAAAGTAAAAGAGGCCAATATGTAAATAAAAACAAATAAATAAAGAATATTTAACCATGAAGATTTCTTTCGAAAAGACTGACAAAATCAATGGCCTGCTGACAATTACTCTGGCAAAGGCCGATTACGAAGCAAACGTCGAGAAGACGCTGAAGGATTACCGCAAAAAAGCATCTCTGCCTGGTTTCCGTCCAGGACAGGCTCCCATGAGTATCTTGAGAAAACGTTTCGGACAGGAAGTTCAGGCCGAAGAATTGAACAAAATGCTTGGCTCTGAATTATACAAGTATATACGTGAGAACAAAATTGATATCTTGGGCGAACCAATGCCTAGTGACAAGCAGGGTGAAATCAGCTTGGAAGCAGACGAACAGACTTTCGTGTTTGACATCGCATTGGCTCCCGAGATGGACGCAAAGATAAGTGACAAGGATACTATTGAGTACTACAACATTGAGGTTGATGACGCCATGGTTGACAACCAGGTCCAGATGTACGCAAGCCGTACAGGTGGTTACAAAAAGGTGGAAGAATATCAGCCAAAGGATATGGTCAAGGGTATCCTGACTGAATTGGGTAAGACTGGCAAACCTAAGCGCGGCGGTATTGAAGTGGAAGGTGCTACAATGTTGCCGGACTATATGAAGGACGAGGATGAAAAGACCAAGTTCAACGGTATGAAAGCCGGTGATATCATTACCTTTAATCCATCCAAGGCATATAACAGCGATGTTGAGCTGTCTTCCCTACTGAAAATCACAAAGGAGGAGGCTGCAGCCGTAACTGGAGATTTCCAGTTCCAAGTAAGCGAGATTACTCGCTACGAACCTCATGCACTGGACCAAGAATTATTTGACATCTCATTAGGCAAGGACAAGGTTAAAAGTGAGGAGGAGTTCCGTGCAGCCATACGCGAAACCCTGGCTGAACAGTTCAAGACGGACAGCGAGTTCCGTTTCGTTATTGATTTGAAGAAATATCTGATAAAGCGCATCGGTGAGGTTGAATTCCCTGAAGCTATGCTGAAACGTATCATGCAGAAGAACAATCCTGACAAGGATGCAGAGTTCATTGAGAAAAACTTCAAACCAAGTATCGATGAGCTAAAATGGCACTTGATCAAGGAACAGTTGTGCGACCAGTTGAATATCAAGGTTGAACAGCCTGACGTTCTGGAAACGGCAAAGGAGGTTACGCGCATGCAGTTTGCACAGTACGGAATGACCAACATTCCGGAAGATGCCCTGAACAACTACGCTAACGAGATGCTGAAGAACAAGCAGCAAGCCGAAGGGCTTGTAACACGTACCGTTGAGCGCAAATTGGGTGTCGCTGCCAAGGATGTTGTAAAGGTTTCGGAGAAGACAGTTAGCTTGGATGAATTTAACAAGGCTTTTCAAGAGGCATAAAATACTCAGTGAGACGTGAACAACGATTTCAGAAAATTTGCCACTGGTAGAGTTGGCATAAACGGCATGGTTCTGGATGATATCGTGTCTGTCCAGAACAAATACCTGAATCCATATATCCTGGAGGAACGTCAACTGAATGTTACACAGATGGACGTATTCAGCCGATTGATGATGGACCGTATCATCTTCCTGGGCACAGAGATTGATGATTATACGGCAAATACGTTGCAGGCACAGCTACTGTATCTGGATAGCGTAGATTCGGGCAAGGACATCAGCATATACATCAATTCGCCAGGTGGCAGTGTATATGCAGGATTAGGCATTTATGACACCATGCAGTTCATACAAAGTCCGGTGGCAACAATATGTACGGGTATGGCTGCTAGTATGGCTGCAGTGCTGTTGGTTAGTGGTAGCGAAGGCAAGCGCTCGGCTCTGACACACAGCCGCGTAATGATACACCAACCTCTTGGCGGTGCACATGGTCAGGCTTCGGATATCGAGATTACTGCACGTGAGATAATGAAACTTAAAAATGAACTGTACACAATCATAGCCAACCACAGTAACCAGCCGTTCGACAAGGTATGGGCTGACAGCGACCGTGACTACTGGATGACAGCAGCAGAAGCCCAAGAGTATGGTATGATTGACCAGGTTCTTTCACGCAAGGGATAATGACAAAGAAGACTGTGAAATGCAATTTTTGCGGACTGTCGGAGGACGAAGTGCCATTGATGCTGAATAGCATAAACGGTGTTCATATATGCAGTTCGTGCGTCAAACAGGCATATCAGTTGTTGGAACAGGAGGGGATGGTTTCACCAATCAAGAGTGCTAACACACCCAGCGGGAACCTGAATTTGATGTTGCCGACAGAAATAAAGCAGAAACTGGATGAATATGTCATTGGTCAGAATGAAGCTAAGATAGCTCTATCTGTTGCCGTTTACAATCACTACAAACGATTGAATCAGAAAACAGAGGATAACGATGTAGAGATTGAAAAGAGCAACATTATCATGCTGGGCTCAACAGGTACAGGTAAGACTTTGCTTGCCCGGACTGTTGCAAGGTTGCTGGAGGTACCATTTGCCATCGTTGATGCTACTGTTCTGACAGAAGCAGGATATGTAGGAGAGGATGTTGAAAGCATACTTACCCGACTGCTGCAGGCTGCAGACTATGATCAGAAAAAAGCCGAGCGCGGTATTGTCTTCATAGATGAGATTGACAAGATTGCACGCAAGGGTGACAATCCCAGCATAACACGCGACGTAAGCGGCGAGGGTGTACAACAGGGGTTGCTGAAGCTTCTTGAAGGCAGCGTGGTAAATGTTCCGCCTAAAGGTGGGCGCAAGCATCCCGACCAAGATTACGTGCATTTGAACACACACAACATCTTGTTTATCTGTGGCGGTGCCTTCGAGGGTATTGAACGAAAAATAGCACAGCGTCTGAACACACATACTGTAGGTTATAACAATGTCCAGACACGTCACAATCTGGATAGCCGCAACCTAATGCAGTACGTACAACCTCAGGATCTGAGGAAATTCGGTTTGATTCCTGAACTGATAGGGCGACTGCCAGTTGTTACATACCTGCACCCCCTGGACCGTGAGGCGCTGAGAAATATCCTGACGAAACCAAAGAACTCGCTGATCAGACAACAGAAAAAACTGTTCAAGATGGATGGCGTGGAACTTGATTTTACTGATGATGCCCTGGAAGCCATGGTTGACAAGGCTGTTGAACGTGGTCTGGGGGCTCGCGGACTGAGGGGTATTGTGGAGGCAGTTATGACGGATTTACAGTTCAGCACCCCCGGAACAGACTGCAAAAAAATAAACATCACGGGCGATTATGTACGCGAGCAACTGAAAAAAAGTGAAGTCTTATAATCTAAAACGCTGCCTCTGCAGCGTTTTTCTTGTTACTTATATTTGGATTATTCATTCATTTTCTTTATCTTTGTAAACGTTCACCACTAGCAACAACCGCCACTATGGATAAAAAAGAACTCACGCAGAACCTAAAAAAGTACTTTGGTTTTGACTCATTTAAGGGTCTGCAAGAGGATGTCATATGCAATTTAATTGAAGGAAATGACACGTTTGTCTTGATGCCCACAGGTGGGGGTAAAAGTCTGTGCTACCAGTTGCCTGCTCTAATGATGGAAGGGACGGCAATCGTCCTCTCTCCCCTGATTGCATTGATGAAGAATCAGGTGGATGCTGTACGTCAGGTAAGCGAGGACAACGGAATTGCACATTATCTGAACTCCAGTTTAACACGCCAACAGGTAGAGGATGCAAAGAAAGATATTCAGGAAGGTCGCACAAAATTGCTCTACGTCGCTCCGGAATCACTCACCAAGGAAGATACGAAGGATTTCCTGCGTGAAATAAAAATCAGCTTCTATGCTATTGACGAGGCGCATTGTATAAGTGAATGGGGGCACGATTTCAGACCGGAATACCGTAGAATCAGACCCCTAATCAATGAAATCGGACGTGCACCTATCATTGCCTTGACTGCGACAGCTACCAACAAGGTAAGACGCGACATCAAGAAAAACCTCGGCATACTACGTGCAAAAGATTATGTCAGTTCTTTCAACCGCCCGAATCTTTATTACGAAGTCCGGCCAAAAACAAAAGACATAGACAAGGATATTATACGCTATATCCTTCAAAATCCAGGCAAAAGCGGTATCATATACTGCCTGTCACGCAAAAAGGTCGAGCAGCTGGCAGAAATACTGCAGGCTAACAATATAAATGCCAGGGCCTATCATGCTGGTATGGAAACAGCAGAGCGTAACCAGACCCAGGACGACTTTATCATGGAGCGTCTGAACGTAATTGTTGCCACAATTGCCTTTGGCATGGGTATAGACAAGCCTGACGTACGTTTTGTAATTCATTACGACATCCCCAAAAGTTTGGAGGGATATTACCAGGAAACAGGTCGTGCAGGTCGGGACGGAGGCGAAGGTTCGTGTATTGCATTCTACTCGCCAAAGGACCTGGACAAGTTGCGGAAATTCATGGAAGGCAAGCCTGTAAGCGAACAGGACATTGGCAACCAATTACTGGCAGAGACGCGAGCATACGCAGAAACAAGCGTATGTCGTAGAAAAATGTTGCTACATTATTTTGGTGAGGAATACAATCAAGATAATTGTCATCACTGCGACAATTGCGCACGTTCACACGACAGTGTCGAAGGTTCACATGACTTGCTTATGATTATGGAGACTATTCTGGGTGTAAAGGAAAAATTCAAGGTTGACCATATCATAGACATTGTAACAGGCAAGGAAACCGAGGAGGTAATCTCACACTGTCATGAGCAGCTTAAGGGATTCAATCGCGGCAGCAATCATGACCGTCCATATTGGAGTGCACTGATACGTCAGGCGATGCTGGAAGGCTACATTGAAAAAGAGGTAGAAAACTATGGACTGCTGAGAATAACAAAAAAAGGCAAAGCCTACTTGAAAGAGCCATGTGTATTCTTTTTTCTCCCGAACAATGAATTTGAGGATTATGAACCAGAACCCGAAGAAGAAGTTGGTGCCCTGGATGAGAACCTCATGAAGATGCTTGTAAAGCTGAGACGACAGCGCGCTCAGTCACTCGGAATACCTCCGTATGTAATCTTCCAGGAGAATTCTCTAAGCGCAATGGCTTCGACCTACCCTATCACCATAGAAGAACTGCAGAACATGCCGGGTGTAGGCAGGGGCAAGGCAATCCGTTATGGTAAGGAATTTTGTGAACTGATTGCCAAATACTGCGAAGAAAACGAGATAGAACGCCCACTGGACCTCAGAATACGCACAGTGGCAAGCCGCAGCAAGAACAAGATAAGCATCATCGAGAAAATTGACCGCAAGCTAATGCTGGATGATATCGCAAACAGTATGATGCTGGATATGGACGAGCTTCTGGATGAAATGGAAGCCATCGTCAGCAGTGGCACAAAACTGGACATCAACTACTATTTGGATGAGGTAATGGACGAGGACTATATGCTCGACATCTACGACTATTTTCATGACGAGTCACAGACCGACGACCTGAAAACCGCCATGAAGGAGCTTGGCCCAGACTATGATGAAAGAGACATCCGTCTGGTACGGCTCAAGTTTATGTCAGAAATAGGTAATTAATATTTATTTGAGATATATCTTAATTAACGCAAAAACACGTCATGATTATGTCTGTTTTTGCGTTTTTTTTGTTACTTTTGCACGCAAAAGAATACAATTAAACATCAACTATGGCATCATTTATTGAAGACAAGATTGTGATGGAAGGTATTACCTTCGACGACGTATTGCTGATTCCCGGATACAGCGAGGTTCTGCCCCGTGAAGTATCACTATCAACCAAGTTCTCAAGAAACATTGACCTGAAGATTCCTTTTGTGACTGCTGCCATGGATACTGTCACAGAAGCGCCTATGGCTATTGCTATTGCACGTGAGGGCGGTATTGGAGTCATCCACAAGAACATGTCTATCGAAGAGCAGGCACGCCAAGTTGCTATCGTAAAGCGGGCAGAAAACGGAATGATATACGATCCTGTAACAATAAAACGCGGCAGCACTGTGGCTGATGCTCTTGATTTGATGGCTGAGTACCATATTGGCGGCATCCCTGTCGTGGATGATGAGAATCATTTGGTTGGCATTGTGACAAACCGTGACCTGCGTTTTGAAAAAAACACTACCCGTAAAATCGATGATGTCATGACCAGAGACAATCTGGTAACCACGCACATCCAGACAGACTTGATGTCAGCAAGCGACATCCTGCAGGAGAACAAAATTGAGAAGCTCCCTGTCGTTGATGACGAAAACCATCTTATTGGCTTGATTACATACAAGGACATCACCAAGGCGAAAGACAAGCCAATGGCATGCAAGGATTCAAAAGGACGACTGCGGGTAGCTGCCGGCGTTGGTGTAACTGCCGATACATTCCAACGTATGGAAGCGCTGGTAAAAGCTGGTGTTGATGCAATTGTAATTGACACTGCCCATGGTCACAGTGCAGGTGTTATCGAAAAAGTTAAAGAGGCAAAGGAAGCATTTCCAAATGTTGATATAGTTGTTGGCAACATAGCTACTGGCGAGGCAGCAAGAATGTTGGTTGAGGCTGGTGCAGATGCCGTAAAAGTAGGTATTGGCCCCGGTTCTATCTGTACAACACGAGTGGTTGCTGGTGTTGGCGTTCCACAGTTAAGTGCCGTATATGACGTGGCCTCTGCTCTTTTCGGTACAGGAGTTCCTTTAATTGCAGACGGTGGATTGCGCTATTCGGGAGATGTTGTAAAAGCTCTTGCCGCTGGCGGCTACAGCGTCATGATAGGCTCCTTGGTAGCAGGTACCGAAGAAGCCCCAGGTGAGACAATCCTGTTCAACGGACGTAAGTTCAAGGCATATCGTGGAATGGGCTCTCTCGAGGCCATGGAAAAGGGAAGTGCCGACCGCTATTTCCAAGGTGGAGTCAAGGAAATAAAAAAACTGGTTCCCGAAGGGATTGCCGGCCGTGTTCCATACAAAGGCACCGTACAGGAAGTCATCTATCAGTTGGTTGGCGGATTGCGCAGCGGTATGGGGTATTGTGGAGCAAAGGACATTCTTGCCCTGCATAGTGCTAAGTTCACTCGAATTACTAATGCCGGAATGCTTGAGAGCCACCCGCACGAGGTAATTATCACAAGCGAAGCACCTAATTATAGTCGTCCACAGTAATAATGGACAATTCATAATTCAAAATTCACAATTGAGATGAAACGCAAAGGATTAGTATTTGTCTTTTTATCATTCATAATCACAACATTCGCACAGAACGACGATCCTATTGTGATGACAATAGGTGGCGAACCTGTTACACGAAGCGAGTTCGAATATAACTACAACAAGAACAACACTGATGCGGTAGTTGACAAGAAATCTGTGGCAGAATATGTCGACATGTTTGCCGTATATAAGATGAAGGTCAGGGCTGCGATGGATGCACATATGGATACTGTCAGTTCCTATTTGAGAGAGTTTCATCAATATCGAGACCAGCAAATTCGTCCATTGCTTGTCAGCGAAGATATGGTAGATGCCGAATGCCGCAAATACTACGAGGAGATGAAGAAGTCAATAGGTGGGAAGCAACTTTTGAAGCCTGCACACATATTCGTCCTGCTTAAACAAAAGGCCAGTGCAGCAGAGCAGAATGCTGCCAAGGCACGCATTGACAGCATTTACGACATATTAACAAATGGTGGCGATTTTCGGGAACTTGCCCGTACATGCAGTGACGACAAGCAGACAGGAATCAACGGAGGTGAGTTGCCATGGGTAGGCCCAGGCCAATTACTGAAAGAATTTGAGGACGTTGCATATTCGCTGAATGTAGGACAGACCAGCACCCCTTTTCTAAGCACCGTAGGTTACCATATCGTAAAAATGGTGGGGCGCAAGGATTTAGAACCGTTTGACACACTGCATGCACAGATTCATCGTTTCATTGAAAGCCGCGGTGTGCGCATGCAGCTATCCCAACAGATTGTTGATTCACTTAGCCATGCAGCACAATCAGAAATGACGGTGGACCAAATTCTGGATCGGGAGACTGAACGTCTGTGTGCACAAGACCAAGAGTTGAAATATCTTGTACAGGAATATCATGATGGCTTACTGTACTATGACATCTGTAACAACAAAATCTGGGAACCTACTAAGACCGATACTTTGGGATTAGATAATTATTTCAAACAGAACAAAAAGAAATATGCCTGGAACAAACCTCACTTCTACGGAATGATATTCTACTGCAAGAATGCAAAAGATGTAAATGCGGTAAAGAAAGCGACAAAGGGTTTAAGCGAAGATAAATGGATTGGTTCTATCCGTGATATGTTTAACAAAGATTCGGTAATGGTAAAAATGGACAAGCGTCTGTTTGCCAAAGGCGATAACAAAACTGCGGACAAACTGATTTTCAAAATAAAAGGTCAGGAAACAAAGACTCCTTCTGGTTATCCTTATGTTGGTTTTGTAGGTAGAATGCTGAAAAAAGGTCCTGCAAAATGGACTGATATTTCACAAAAAGTCATTCAGGATCTTCAGGACGAAAGGATGAATGAATTTGTAGAAGAACTACGGCAGAAATATCCCGTCATTGTGAATGAAGACGTGGTAAATACGGTGAATAACCATTAATATGAAAAGATTACTAACACTGGCATTGGTAACAATCTGTGCTCAATGCCTATATGCACAGAACCACACTGTAGATGAGGTCATATGGGTCGTAGGTGACGAAGCCATCCTGCGTTCAGACGTAGAACGTGTACGTACTATTTATGGAAACGAAATTAAAGGAAATCCATATTGCGTAATACCCGAACAATTGGCTATTCAGAAACTTTTCCTACATCAGGCAGCAATCGACAGTGTCAGTGTAAGTGACGGTGATGTTGCCCCTTACGTTGAGCAGGACATCAACGAGAAGGTTATGATGGCAGGTAGCAAGGAGAAATTGGAAGAATACATGCGTATGCCTATGAATCAAATTCGGGAAGAACTGTTTGAGCAATACAAAAATGAAATGACAGCCCGGCAGATGAAGCAGAAAATAACGGCAGGCATAAAGATTACGCCAGCAGAGGTTCGCCGGTATTTCAAGGATTTGCCCCAAGACTCCCTGCCATTCATCCCAACACAAGTGGAAGTTCAGATTCTGACGCGGCATCCACGTATCCGCCGCGAAGAAATAGAACGCGTCAAGGAGCAGTTACGCGGATGGGCAGAACGGGTCCAGACAGGAACAACCAGTTTTTCTGCACTGGCACGTATGTTCAGCAAGGATGAAGGCAGTGCACGCATGGGTGGTGAATTGGAGTATTACGGACGTACTCAGTTGGATCCTGCCTTTGCGAATGTGGCATTTTCGCTGACAGATCCCAAAAAAGTAAGCAAAGTCGTACAGAGTGAATACGGTTACCACATAATCCAACTGATAGACAAGCGCGGTGACAAGATTAAAGTGCGCCACATACTGCGTCGTCCTGAGGTTGACCCAAAGGATGTGGAAGCCTGCATGTTACGCTTGGACTCTATAGCGACTGATATCAAAGAGAATAAGTTTACTTTTGAGATTGGGGCTCAGGAGTTGTCGGATGACAAGGACTCACGCAACAATAATGGGATTATGACTAACCTTAATAAAGAAACAGGCGTTGCGACAACTCGTTTTGAAATGGGCGATTTACCAAGTGAAATTGCACGAATGGTTGACAAAATGGAAATCGGGGAGATATCGCAAGCTTTTACCATGACTGACAAGCATGGCAAGGAAACTTGTGCTATCATTAAACTAAAAAACCGCATCCCTGCACACCGCGCATCCATTACCGAAGATTTCCAAGTCCTGAAAGGAACTGTGGAGGCGAAGAAGAGCGAGGAGATAATCCAGCAGTGGATTAAAGACAAGCAGAAAAGCACCTATGTCCGCATTAACGAGGACTGGCGTAATTGCGATTTCACTTATCCCGGATGGGCTAAATAACATTGAAGAAATCACTGTTTATCATTTTGATAATATTCGGCATCATCTGGGGTTCCCATGCCGATAACAGAGTGTACCTGTTGCACTCTGATGTATTGTATTTTGACAACACAAAAAATCGAGATGCCCAATTCCTTGTCGGACACGTTCAGTTCAAACACGACAACGCATTGATGTATTGCGACAGTGCATTGTTCTACGAGGCATCCAATAGTTTTGATGCCTATGGACATGTACGTCTGGTACAAGGTGACACGTTGAATCTGGTTGGTGACGTACTCTATTACAACGGTTTGGAAAAACTCGCACGTGTCCGACACAATGTCGTTCTTACACATCGTACAACCAAGGTTTATACCGATTCAATGGACTACGACAGGCTTTATAACATCGGGTATTTCTTCGAGGGAGGACACTTGGTAGATGCAAACAATGACCTTACGTCTGACTGGGGAGAATATAGCCCCAATACACGCGAAGCCGTATTTAACTACAACGTCAGGATGGTCAGCCCACCACCTCCTAAAAAAGCTGAGACAACATTGCTGACAGACACCCTTCGCTACGACACACGTACTGGCATCGGTCATGCTACTGGCCCTAGTACTATAGACAATGGTGCATGTCATATTTACTCTACCTCGGCATTCATGAATCCTAAGGACCGCAACCTGACCCTTTTTGACAGAAGCGAGCTAAACAATAACGGTAAGAAATTGATTGGTGATAAAGTCATCTGGAATAGTACGGATTCTATTGGTGAAGCATTTGGCAACGTCCATTACACAGATATTGTAAACAAGAATACAATGACTGGCGGATACTGCTATTACAATGAAAAGACAGGATATAGTATGGGCACCGATTCTGCCCGTATTCTGGATTATTCACAAGGCAAGGACACAATGTATCTGCATGGTGACACAATCAAGTTATTCACTTACCACATAAAGACAGATTCCGCCTACCGCACCATGCATACCTATCACAAGGTACGCATGTTCCGCGAAGACCTGCAAGGGGTATGTGATTCTTTGGTTTACAACAAGAAGACATTACAGATGACCATGTACCGCGACCCAGTGGTATGGAGCAAGAACCAACAGATTCTGGGTGAGGAGATAATCGCCTTCATGAACGACAGTACGGTTGACAGCATACAGGTCCTCAGGCAGACTCTACTGTGTGAAAGACTGGACAGTATGCACTACAATCAGATTTCAGGACACGAAATACACTCATATTTCGACAAAGGCAAAATTAAAAGTTCTCACACCATCGGCAATGTCTATGTCAAATACTATCCTCTGGATTCGGACAGTCTAATGATTGGCCTGAACCACTGTGAAAGTACCGAGATGAAAATGTTCATGGGTGATAATCAGAAAGTGAAACGTATCTGGATGCCAGCAGCGACAGGAACACTATACCCTATTTTCAAGATTCCGCCCAAACAAAGATTTCTTGACAATTTTATCTGGTTCGACTATATGCGCCCGAAAAACCCTGCAGACATATTCAACTGGCGAGGTAAGACAAAAGGTTCGGAATTGAAGGAGAGTAAGCAACGCAAAGCACCACTGCAACAACTGAAAACAATAAAGAAAGATAAAAACAATGGGACTGTTCAAGACAAGGGAACCCCGCAAGTTCCGCAAAGTCAGCATCTACACTGATGCTCGGAAAGAGAAACTGGAAAAACTAGTGAACGATGTTCGCCGTGAACAGGGCGAGATTACCGAAACCAAACCAGACTATACACAAAACCGTTTCAAGGGCAAATTCTCCGAATTTACGCCTCGTGCCAAGAGATATGCTGACAACACACGCAGTCGTTTGACCTGGCCTATTGCCCTGATTGCAATAATCATATTGATTATGATTTGGCATTTTCTGCTGACAGGCAATGTTCATTTATAAAATATAACAACACAACAATCATAATGGATATTATACATATTCTGCCACAGGCAGTTTCAAACCAACTTTCAGCCGAAGAACTTATCCAGCGCCCTTCATCAGTAATCAAGGAACTGATGGAGAACTCACTGGATGCAGGAGCCAGTTGCATAGATGTGTATGTATCCAATGCCGGTTTAAACAGCATTCAAGTACTGGATAACGGCAAAGGTATGAGCAGCAATGATGCACGGTTGGCATTCGAACGTCATGCAACCAGCAAGATTAGTGGAATAAACGATCTTACCACACTTCATACAATGGGATTCCGCGGCGTTGCTCTCTCATGTATTGCCGCAGTATCAGAAGTAACAATGCAGACATGTACACCTGACAGCGAAGTAGGCACACGAATTGATTTCACCGGTGGCGAATTTACCACACAGGAACCATGTATGTGCCAAGTTGGGACAAACATCAACGTTAAAAATTTATTCTACAATGCCGGAAACAAACGACGTTTTCTGAAATCCAATACCACGGAACTACGTAATATCAAGGAAGAATTCCTACACATTGCACTTGTAAATCCATCCGTAAATTTCACACTGACCAGTGACGGGAACCAAATTTGGAACCTACGGGCAACTCATGGTGCACGACAAAGAATACGCGACTTGTTCTCCAAATCATTGAGCGAGAAATTACTGGAAGTAAATGTTGACTCGAATATCGCACGTATCACTGGTTTCATCGGTCGTCCCGAATCTGCAGTAAAGGCCAGGCCACAGCAATATCTGTTCGTCAACGGCCGATTTATGCGTCACGCATATTTTAGCAAAGCTGTACAAGAGGCATTTGAACGTCTCATACCTGCTGGAGAACAGGTACCGTTCTTCCTCTTCATAGAAGTTGATCCTGCTGAAATAGACGTCAACTTAAGTCCGACAAAGACAGAAATAAAATTTAACAATGATTCTGATATTTTCCGTTTGATTCTTGTCGGAATCAAGGAAGCGCTGGGTAAGTTCAATGCCGTTCCCAATATTGATTTCACCAAGGCAAAAGACTTTGAAATTCCGGTATATAACAGTTCGACCAAGCCCGTATCATCTCCTGTAGTGAAGGTCGATTCCAATTATAATCCGTTCAAAACGACATCAACTATAAAAGACTGGACTAAATTATACGATGACCTGTTAAGTCAAACCCAGGAAAAGGACACGAAAGTAACCGAAGATTCATTCTTTGGAAACACCGGTTCCTACGAGGATGAAATTAGCACGCATTACTATCAATACAAGGGACAATATATCGTAGTATCTGCACGTTCGGGCCTGATGATTATTGACCAGCACCGCGCGCATATACGTGTCCTGTATGATAAATACCTCCGTCAGATGAAGAATCAACAGGCATCTACTCAAGGATGTCTGTTCCCCGAGCTTATAGAACTGACCGCGCAAGAGCGGGAACTGATGGAAACTATACTGCCGGAAATGAATTATTTGGGATTTGATATCGTCTCACTCGGAGCAGGAAGCTATTCAATCAACGGCATACCAGCAGACATGGATATTCTATCTGCAAAGAAAATCATTCAGGAGATGCTCAACAGCATCCAGAACGGAGCTGTAAGGGATACAGATGAATACAAAAATAACATCGCGCTTGCCATGGCACAGCATACCAGTATAATCTCCGGCCAGGTTCTCAGCACCGAAGAAATGGGTAACATAATTGCATCATTAATGCAAAGTTCCAACCCCAATTTAACTCCAAACGGGAAAACGATAATCAAGGTTATAACAGACTACGAACTCTCAAAAATGTTTAACTAAGCCCCCCCTTGTAATACAAAAACACCATGTACCATATGTTAAAAGTACATTTTTAATGTTTTTTTTGCAAAAAACTACAAATCGGTTAAAATATATTTCATATCTTTGCACAGCGAAATAAGTAAAACTAATTAAATTAAATAACCACTCAATTAAAATTCGGTATTATGAAAAAGTATTTTTTGTTGTTGCTCATTGCCGGTATGAGTATCACCGCAACAGCACAGGAGACAACTACAGAGATCCCAACAAAGAAACACCGCGTTGTAACTAACGGTTTTTGGGATAACTGGTTCATCGATTTCGGTTACGACTACTTGAGCGCCTACTCTAATCAGGAGCATGGTATGGGTGTTAGCGGTAACCCATTCTCAAACAAGCGCGGTGCACATGGTTTCGACGTAAGCATTGGTAAGTGGGCTACGCCATCCTTCGGTATGCGTGCCAAGTTCCAGGCCGCCTGGGCAAAGCAGGTCAACACCAACAATGCAGACTTTAACCCTCTCTACAATCAGATAAGCCTTGCATTGCAGCCAATGGTTAATCTGCACAACCTGTTTGCAGGCTACAAGCCACGCGTATGGAATATCATCGCCTATGGTACTGCAGGCTGGCTTCACAACTGTGACAACAGCTCAGAATCGTTCCTGCTGGGTGCTGGTATTTTGAACCAGTTCAACATTACAAAGCGTTTCCATATCAATGTTGATATCTATGCTAATGCCGGTGATCCGGATATGGATGGCCGTTTAGTTTCATGGGGTAGCAACGGTTCAACTCCTCTGTTCCAGTCACGTGACTGGGTGATTGGCTGGAGCGTAGGTTGTGGTTTCAACCTCGGCAAGGTAGGATGGGACAACGCACCTGACGTAGATGCCATCATGGCAATGAACAAGGCACAGGTAGATGCCCTGAACGCTTCCTTAGCTGACTCTCAGGCCGAGAATGACCGTCTGCAAAATCTCCTGAAGAATCAAAAGCCTGTAACAAATGTTGTATCTGATTGTGTTGCTACACGTGCATCAGTTTTCTTCAACCTCAACCAGAGCAAGATTGCTTCCAAGAAGGATCTCGTAAACGTTAAGGAAATTGCCGAGTATGCAATTGCAAACAACCGCACTGTTGTTGTAACAGGCTATGCAGATTCTAACACTGGTAGTGCAGAATACAACCAGGCTCTGTCTCAGCGTCGTGCTGATGCAGTTGCTGCTGAGCTCGTTAAGATGGGTGTAAACAAGGATAAGATTGAAACAGCTGCCAAGGGTGGTGTTAATGATTTGGATCCATTCTCATACAACCGTCGCGCAACTGTTATCCTGAAGTAAATCCACATTACAGCAATATCAAGAGGGAAGCGTCCAAACGAATGCTTCCCTCTTTTCATAACTGACGAATAGAACATATACTATATGATAAATAGGAATGAAAGGATATTTCTCACTGGCGATCGCCCTACAGGCAGACTGCACATTGGTCACTATGTTGGAAGCCTTCGTCGCCGCATCGAACTTCAGAACGAAGGCGAATACAAGAAAATGTACGTCTTTATAGCAGATGCCCAAGCCCTGACCGACAACATAGACAACCCAGAGAAAGTCCGTCAAAATGTCGTTGAGGTCGCACTTGACTATCTGTCATGTGGACTGAACCCTGAGAAGGTTACAATTTTTATCCAAAGCCAGATTCCAGAACTGACCGAACTGTCATTCTATTTCATGGACCTTGTAAGCGTAAGCCGACTGCAACGTAATCCAACGGTGAAGACCGAGATTCAGATGCGAGGCTTTGCTGGCGAAAGCATCCCGGTAGGTTTCTTTACCTACCCTATAAGCCAAGCTGCAGATATAGCTCTTTTCAAATCCACTACAGTACCTGTAGGAGAAGACCAAGAACCCATGCTGGAACAATGTAGGGAAATAGTACGTCGTTTCAACCACATATATGGTAATACTCTGGTAGAACCCAACATCATGCTACCTGACAACAAGGCATGCATGCGTCTCCCGGGAACAGACGGTAAGGCAAAAATGTCAAAGAGCCTTGGCAACTGCATCTACCTCAGTGATACAGAAAAGGAACTGAAGAAGAAGGTAAACAGTATGTTTACAGATCCCCAGCATCTCACAATCGATTCGCCTGGACATCTTGAAGGTAATACTGTATTTACATATCTGGACGCATTCTCTGTTGATCAGGACTTTGCCAATTTTCTGCCTGAATACAAAAACCTGGACGAACTGAAAGATCACTACTGCCGTGGAGGACTGGGCGACGGCACATGTAAGAAACTGTTGTTCAACATTCTGAATGATCGACTCAAGCCTATACGCGAACGTCGTTTGGAACTGCAGAAGGATATTCCTGCCGTGTACGAAATACTGCGAAAGGGTTGCGAAGATGCCCGCGAGACAGCGGCAGACACTATGGACCAGGTGAGAAGGGCAATGAAAATTAACTATTTTGACGATGCCGAGCTGATTGCAGAGCAGGCAAAACGCTTTGCAAGCCAAAAATAAATTCCTAAACACTTGTGCAATTCGTATAATTATCGTACATTTGCATCGCGATTATACGAAATGCATGGGCAATTAGCGCAGCTGGTTCAGAGCATCTCCCTTACAAGGAGAGGGTCGGGGGTTCGAATCCCTCATTGCCCACAAAAGTGGTGGTAGGAAACCGACGCGTCTCTTCGGAGCATGTCGGTTTCTTTTATTAAATTAAACATTCTGTAGCATGGAACTAACCCCCCTAACAGCCATCAGTCCAATAGACGGACGCTACCGCGGCAAGACACAGCCTTTAGCAGATTTTTTCTCTGAGTATGCCCTTATCAAATATCGCGTCAGGGTAGAAATAGAGTATTTCATCGCCTTGTGCGAACTGCCATTACCACAACTGCAGGATTTTCCAATCGAAGCTGATACCCTGCGTAATATCTACAGGAACTTTACCGAGCAGGATGCACAGCGCATCAAGGACATCGAAAAGGTTACCAACCACGATGTCAAGGCTGTTGAATATTTTATCAAGGAAGAATTTGACAAAATAGGCGAGCTTGAGGCATACAAAGAGTTCATACACTTTGGACTTACCAGTCAGGACATCAACAACACCAGTGTTCCCCTGTCTATAAAAGAAGCTCTGCAGGAAGTTTACTACCCGCAGCTCGAGGAACTTATTGCACAGCTGAAGCAATATGCCCGGGAGTGGGAGGATATACCTATGCTTGCAAAAACACATGGTCAACCTGCCAGCCCTACACGTATGGGCAAGGAGGTCATGGTATTCGCATATCGTTTAGAGAGACAAATGGAAGCGCTTAAAGCTCAGCCGCTGACAGCCAAGTTCGGAGGTGCTACAGGCAATTACAATGCACACAATGTAGCATATCCGCAATATGACTGGAAAGAATTCGGCAACAGGTTCGTGTCCTCCAAATTAGGTCTTGAACGCGAACAATACACCACACAGATCAGCAATTATGACTGTCTTAGCGGTGTATTTGACGCCATGAAGCGCATCAACACCATCATCATAGATCTGGACCGCGATTTCTGGCAATATGTCAGCATGGAATATTTCCGTCAGAAAATAAAGGCCGGTGAGGTTGGCTCCTCAGCTATGCCACACAAGGTTAACCCCATAGACTTCGAGAACTCGGAAGGTAATCTGGGCATTGCCAACGCCATCCTGCAGCACCTGAGCCAGAAACTGCCAATCAGCCGTCTGCAGCGCGACCTGACAGACTCCACCGTATTGCGAAACATAGGTGTACCGATAGGCCACATGCTCATCAGCATCCAAAGTACTCTGAAAGGATTGCGCAAGCTTGTCCTTAACCAAGAAGCAATCAACCGTGATTTGGATGGTTGCTGGGCCGTGTGCGCCGAAGCCATCCAAACAATTCTACGACGCGAGGCATATCCACATCCGTACGAAGCACTGAAAGCACTGACACGTACAGGTGCTGGCATTAACGAGGCAACAATCAAGGAATTTATCGAGGAGCTTAACGTCAGCGAAGCCGTGAAGGCCGAGTTAAGATGCATCACCCCTCATACATACACAGGTATCTGACTAAAATAAAGGAAAACACAACAAATCAACAACTTGTTATGAGTACAGAAAATGAAAGCTGGCGCAAGGCATTTGCCAGCGAGGGGAACGGCGGCGGTGAGCGCCCCCGTCGTCCAAGGAGCAGCCGCCCTACAGGCAGCAGCTATAATCGGGAAAACCGTTATTCGCGCCCGGAGAAACGCGAAAATCCAAGACACGGTCGCTACGAGCATCAGGGACAAAGCGGGACGTATAACCGCCGCCCCCGTACAGCCGATTACAATCCTCATGCAAAGTACAGCATGAAGAAGCAAATAGAGTACAGGGAGAAGCACTTTGACCCCAACGAGCCGATTCGCCTTAACCGCTTCCTTGCAAATGCCGGTGTATGTAGCCGCCGTGAAGCAGACACGTATATCCAGGCAGGAGTCGTCAAGGTCAACGGCACTATAGTTACCGAACTGGGCACTAAGGTACTGCGCAGTGACGAGGTAATGTTCCACGACCAAGCCCTCAGCATCGAGAAGAAAGTCTATGTGCTGCTCAACAAGCCCAAGAACTATGTTACCACAAGCGACGACCCGCAGAACCGCAAAACCGTCATGGACCTGGTCAAGAACTGCTGTCGCGAGCGTATCTACCCCGTAGGCCGCCTGGATAGAAGCACCACAGGAGTATTGCTGCTTACCAACGACGGTGACATTGCCAGCAAGCTCACACACCCACAGTATTTGAAAAAGAAGATATACCACGTATTCCTAGACAGGAATGTCACAGCTTCTGACCTTCGCCAGATTGCAGACGGCATAATGCTCGAGGACGGAGAAATACACGCAGATGCCATTGACTACGCATCCCCTACGGACAAAAAACAAGTAGGCATCGAGATTCACAGCGGCCGCAACCGTATCGTCCGCCGTATCTTCGAACACCTCGGCTACCATGTAGTCAAGCTGGATCGCGTTTACTTCGCAGGATTGACAAAGAAAAACCTGAGACGCGGAGACTGGCGTTTTCTTACCGAACAGGAAGTACAAATGCTGCAGATGGGAGCGTTTGAATAATTCATAATTATCAATTCGTAATACTCATAATTACATGAAAAGAACAAAAGTTATTGACGCACTGAAGTGTACAACATATGGATCCGACATCTGCGTAAAAGGCTGGGTGCGCTCGAAACGAGGAAGCAAGGGAATCTTCTTCATCGCACTTAACGACGGCTCTACAATCAAGAATATACAAATTGTAGGCGAAGACTCCAACTTTCACGAGGAGACCATCAAGCGCATCACTACAGGCGCATGTATAGCAGTAAGCGGAACACTGGTCGAAAGCCCTGCAGCAGGACAGGCCAGCGAGATACAGGCAAAAGATATTGAGATACTCGGTGACTGCGACAACACATACCCATTGCAGAAAAAAGGCGCCAGTTGGGAATATCTCCGTACCGTAGCCCACTTGCGTCCACGCACCAACACCTTTGGTGCCATCCTGCGTATCCGTCATAATATGGCAATGGCCATCCATACATATTTTCACGAGCACGGATACTTCTATTTCCACACTCCCCTTATCACAGCCAGCGACTGCGAGGGAGCAGGAAACATGTTCCAGGTTACTACAAAGAACCTCTACGACCTGAAAAAAGATGAGCAAGGCAAGATAATCTACGATGACGATTTCTTTGGCGAGCAGACATCCCTGACCGTCAGCGGTCAACTCGAGGGCGAGCTGGGAGCCACCGCTCTGGGGGCAATATACACCTTTGGTCCCACTTTCCGCGCAGAGAACAGCAACACCCCCCGCCATCTAGCCGAGTTCTGGATGATAGAGCCCGAGGTTGCCTTTCTTGACCAGGAAGAGCTGATGGACCTTGAGGAAGACTTCATCAAATACTGCGTACGATGGGCATTGGACAACTGCAAGGACGACCTTGAGTTCCTAAACAAGATGATAGACAAGACCCTGATCGAGCGTCTTGAGGGGGTACTGAAAGACACATTCGTCCGACTCCCTTACACCCAAGGTATCAACATCCTGCAGGAAGCCGTCAAGAATGGCAAGAAATTCGAATTCCCCTGTGAATGGGGCGATGACTTGGCCAGCGAGCACGAGCGCTATCTCGTCGAGGAGTACTTCAAGAAGCCCGTCATTATGACCGACTATCCTCGTTCGTTCAAGTCCTTCTACATGAAACAGAATGCCGCTACAGCGGATGGTGGTTCGGTCGGATACAAGGGAGCAACAGCACCAGGCCCCACAATGCAAGGCACCGATGTACTGTTCCCATCTATAGGCGAAATCATTGGCGGTTCCGTCCGTGAGGAAAGTTATGACAAACTGATGGCCGAAGTTAAGCGCCGCGATATGGACATGACACACCTGTGGTGGTATCTTGATACACGCAAGTACGGCTCATGCCCACATGCGGGATTCGGACTCGGCTTCGAACGACTGATACTGTTCGTTACAGGCATGCAGAACATCCGCGACGTAATACCTTTCCCCCGTACCCCGAAAAACGCCGAGTTCTAATACTAAGGTGACACCCGATAAAAAAGCTCTATTGCAACTGATGCATTAGAGCTTTTTTTCTTTATCCAGATATTACCATATATTACTTCATCAACCATCTTCCATTACGAAACACCATCTGAAGTTGTATCTGCTCCGTAGTCCTGTCACCATATGTAACATTCATCAACACCGCAGCAGTACTGTCAATAATAGTATCACGCGTTGCAACGGCATCCGTGATACCACCGTGCAACGCATATTGCATTTCCAGAAACTGTGCCATCATGGCAGACATCTGCTCATGCATAGCGCTGTCCTGTGTATATGCATCATCCGTATTCCCTACCAACGCAACAACATCACTGTCCCTCATGTGGCGAAGGAACAGTTCGGCAGAAGCCCTGGCACCCTCGCTGGAAAAATCATTCAATGCCACCCGCTTCTCCTTGCACGAGAATACGAGCATCAGCATTAAGAAGAGAGAATACAACAAACCCGCATGTTTCATCTGTAAATATTACTTTTGACGGATAAAGATATTGATCGGACAGCCCGTGAAATTCCACCTTTCACGAATCTTGTTCTCAAGAAAACGACGGTAAGGCTCTTTGACATACTGCGGAAGGTTCGCATAAAACACAAATGTAGGCACATGCACATCAGGAATCTGACTACAATACTTAATCTTGATATACTTACCCTTGATTGAAGGTGGCGGATAAGCCTCGATCAACGGCAGCATCTCCTCGTTCAGGCGACCTGTAGGCACACGGCGGGTACGGCACTCATAGACGTCCTTGGCAGTTTCCAGTACCTTGAATATACGTTGTTTTGTAATTGCCGAACTAAATATTATCGGAAAATCCGTAAACGGAGCCATACGCTCACGTATAGCATCCTCGAAAGTCTTCTGTACTATCGTGGACTTATCCTCGACCAAGTCCCATTTATTTACGACAACTACCAACGATTTCCTGTTACGCTGTATCAACTGGAAAATATTCATATCCTGCGTCTCGATACCGCGCGTAGCATCAATCATCAGCACACACACATCACTGTTCTCGATAGCACGTATGCTGCGCATCACACTATAGAACTCCAGGTTCTCGCTCACTTTGCTCTTCTTGCGGATACCTGCAGTATCCACCAGATAGAAATCAAAGCCAAACTTGTCATATCTGGTATATATACTGTCACGGGTAGTACCGGCAATGTCAGTCACAATATGGCGGTCCTCACCTATAAAAGCATTTATCAGGCTACTCTTGCCAGCATTGGGACGTCCCACTACAGCAAAACGCGGAATATTCTCGTCCGGTATCTCCTGAGCATTCTTCGGCAGAGTTGCTACAATGGTATCAAGCAAGTCACCCGTACCGCTGCCCGTAGCAGCACTTATGCAGACAGGATCACCCAGGCCCAGACCATAGAACTCGGCAGCAAGCCAGGTTTCGTTATTATCCACCTTGTTACATACCAAAAGGACAGGCTTCTTTGTACGGCGCAGGATACCTGCAACAGCCTGGTCCAGGTCAGTCGTACCATTCTGGCCATCCACCAGGAACAAGATGACGTCAGCCTCATCTACAGCCAACTGAACCTGCTTGCGTATTTCCTCCTCGAACACATCGTCGCTGTTGACTACCCACCCGCCGGTATCAATGACAGAAAACTCGTTTCCACACCATTCACACTTGCCATACTGACGATCACGCGTTGTACCCGCCTCGTCACTGACTATAGCATGTCTCGTCTGGGTCAGTCTGTTAAACAACGTACTCTTGCCTACATTGGGACGACCTGTTATCGCAACTATATTAGACATATTTCACCTCTTTGCTATCTACAATTTCACAACTGTTATTTCTGGTCATAGCCATAGGCCTTCATTGCCCTCTGACTCTGTCTCCAATCCTTGTCCACCTTGACATAGGTCTCCAGAAAAATACTCTTCCCGAAGAAACGCTCCAGAGACTTGCGGGCTTCGGTAGAAACCTTCTTGAGCGCCACTCCCTGATGACCTATCACTATGCCTTTCTGGCTTTCACGTTCAACATATATTACCGCGTTGATATGAATTGACTGAGACGTCTCCTTGAACTGCTCCACAACAACCTCCACACTGTACGGAATTTCCTTGTCATAATACAACAGTATCTTCTCGCGGATAATCTCTGTTACAAAAAAACGTGCCGGTTTGTCCGTCCACTGATCCTTGTCGAAATACGCAGGGGATTCGGGCAACAACTCCTGTATGCGCTTCAACACTATATCCACGCCAAAACGGTGCAAGGCACTGATTGGCATAATCTCGGCATTAGGCAGGACTGCATGCCATTCGTCAACTTTCTGGTTCAATGCCTTTTGATTAGACAAATCTATCTTGTTTATGAGAACAAGAACGGGGCAGTTCATACGCTGCACCTTCTCCAGAAAATCGCTGTTCTTGTCAGGAGTCTCGACCATATCAGTCACATAAAGCAGGACATCGGCATCCTGCAAAGCACTCTCGCTGAACTGCAGCATCTGCTCCTGCAACTTGTAGTTCGGCTTCAGGACACCCGGTGTGTCGCTGAACACTATCTGCATCTCGGGAGTATTAACTATACCCATGATGCGGTGACGCGTCGTCTGAGCCTTGAAAGTGGCAATACTGATCCGTTCGCCAACCAAAAGATTCATCAATGTGCTCTTACCCACATTAGGGTTGCCTACTATATTTACAAAACCCGCCTTATGCACCACAATTATGAATTATGAATCGTGAATTGTGAATTACGCTTGGAATACCACTCCTCGCGCGAAATCTCTCCTTCCTTGTAAAACTCTGCAGGCTCCTTGGCAGCCTCGACTGCACCATCGTAGCCCCAAACCATGTAACTAGCACCCCAGGTAAACCCTGCACCAAATGCCGTGAACACCAGTTTGTCGCCCTTCTTCAGTTTAGGCTCATATTCCCACAAACACAGGGGCAACGTACCACCACTGGTATTAGCCATGTGGTCGATGTTAATCATGACATGATCCTCGTCTATACCTATGCGGCTGGCTACCGAACGTTCGATATTGATATTAGCCTGATGCGGAACCACCCAATCGATATTGTCCTTTGTAAGACCGTTTCGGTCGCAAACCGTCTTGACGGCACTGGACATATCAAGCACGGCATGCTTATACACGGCACGCCCCTCCTGATAAACAGTATGCTCCAGATTATCCACACTCTCGTGACTGGGCATATTAGCACTGCCACCCGCTTTCATGCACAAGTTCTGCAGTCCCTTGCCGTCCACTCGGTAATAGCCGTCCATCAGCCCGACCGCCTCAGTCGTAGCTTCCATAAGCACTGCCCCAGCACCATCGCCAAATATCGGACACGAATTACGATCTGTGTAATTCGTCATACTGCTCATGTGGTCACCGCCCATCAATATGATACGCTTGTAGCGTCCACTGCGGATATATGCGGCAGCAAGCTCCATCCCGTACAGGAAATTGGCACATGCAGCCTCCATGTCAAAGCCAAAGGCGTTCCTGATGCCGCAGGCACCTATGACCAACGAGGCAGTGCTGGGGAAATGGTAGTCCGGGGTCGTTGTCGCTGCAATAACCAGCTCTATCGAATCACGATCCACTCCCGTCTTTCTGAAGAGCTGCTCCACAGCACGTATCATCATGTAACTCGTACCCCTACCCTGCTCGGGTTTCAGTATGTGACGCGTCTTTACGCCAATACGTTCCATGATCCAGGCATCACTTGTATCCACAATACGCGACATCTCGTCATTATCCAGGATATAGTCGGGCACATAACCACCTACGCCTGTTATCACTGCGTTAATCTGTTCCATATACATATACGCGCATACGCGCACGTTATACAACAATGCAGCCACAAGGGGAAAACCCTTGCGACTGTATTATACCTTGTTTTCAGTCTTAAATCCCAACCCTCAGAGAGTCCGGACTATAATCAAGCCTCCTTCTCGATGGCCAGCTTACCACGATAGTATCCACATGCAGGGCAAACAGTGTGGTAAACATGGAACTCACCACAGTTGGGACATACTGCCAATGCCGGAGCAACTGCCTTGTCATGAGTTCTGCGCTTGAGAGTACGAGTCTTGGACTGTCTTCTTTTTGGATGTGCCATTTTATGTTATATTTTACGTTTGTTAATTCATTATCTAAACTCCCGACTTCAACTTTTGCAGTGCGGCCCAACGCGGATCGGTAATCCCAGCCCTGCAAACATCCTGCAGATGTCTGGTCACACTCTCGTCACAAGCACCATCCGGATGCACATGACGTATAGGTATTGCCAGCGCAGCAGCCTCGTACAGGTACCATGCAAGATCCAACTCTCCCGGATTAGCGGCAACAGTTATAACCTCACCGTCATCACACGTTTCATCGCCCAACCTAACGCGCAAACTTTCGTTAGCCTGTATCTCCTGGTCCATCAAGCCCAGACAGCGGTCGCACTCGACCTTGACCGTACCTGCCAGTGTCATCTCAATGTCCCAGCAATCGTTCTGGCGACCGACTATGCACACATCGGCATCAACTTTGCCCTGCTTGATTTCCGCACCACCGACAGCGGAGAAGAAGGCATCCTCCAGCACCCACGAACGATGCGACACAGCACCCTCCGTCATGCTTCTGAGGTCAACCTTATAGCTGTCCATAGTATTCATCGGCGTGCAAAGATACGCTTTTTTCCAATAACAACAAGGTCTTTGCGCATATTTTTTCACACAGCCACATTATTTTTAAATAATCGCACATAAAGTGTAAAAAAATGTTGCAGAAACAAAATTACTTATTATATTTGCACTCAGGTAAGTTACTCTTATTGTTTAACCAAACAGTTGCGCACGACACGTATCAGTGTATGGAGACATGAAAAAGGTATTGTTTATGATTATGGCAGTTGTATTCTGCCAGTCAGCAAGTGCTCAGAGTTTCTGGAAGACAGACGACTGTGATAACTTCAACCTGATTCAGGCCGGTTACATGAGTGAGAGTGGTTTTAATGGTGTATTTGCCGGCTACAAGTATGGATTGAATATCACCGGCAAGAAATTACCTTTGTATCTGGAGCCAGGTGCAGAATTTCATTATGTTAGCTATCCAAACGGAAACGGTATTGGTTTGACCGTACCTGTTAATGTTTCTTACAAGTTCAAGACTGGCGATTTCAGCATTTCTCCTATCACAGGTCCTACATTTGGCTATTCACATGCTTGGAACTCAACAGTATCTGGCGACGACTTCGTTTTCGGCTGGGAATTTGGTGGTCGCATTGCCTATAAGAGAATAACACTCAGCTATCGTTACAACAAAGTTATCACCAACAGCCTTCTATATGATGTAGTTGTATGGAACTACCACAAATTAGCTATCGGCTTCACGTTCTAAGGTCTGATTCTTAGGAAACAACCAAAATAATTTCCCCGCTTGCTCCAGCAGGCGGGGATTATTTGTCATGGTATTCTTGCACTATACCACAATTTTTCGTACATTTGCAAAAAGCTTAATTCCAATTCAGTTCCAATTTAACTCCAATTTAGCTCCAATTCAATTCCAATTATAATAATTAGAACTAAACAGGAATTAAACAGGTAGAAAACAAGACATAAATATATCTAGAATTATGGCAGAAATAACCAAAGACATGTATGGCGCTGTTGGAAAGTTCGGTAACAAAGTGTTCTACCGACGCGGGGACAAGACCTTCGTAAAGAGTATTGCCAAGCCCAAGAACCCCAAGACAGGGGCACAGTCACTGCAACGTGTACTTCTCAAGGCTGTAAACAAGACGTACAGCATGATGAAAGGAATCTGCAACCATTCCTTCGAGGAATACACCAACAGCTTCGAGAGCATGAACAAGTTCAAGAGAGTAAATCTCAAATACCTGCGCGAGCGGGCGGCAACATTGTTGGAATCAGGCCAAGGCCTGGACGCTTTCTATCAGTTCACACCACTTGAGAGCGAGAAGTGGACTCCATTCGAAGCCATAATCTCTGAAGGTCACTTGCCGGTGGTATCCGTGGGCATTGACGGAAGTCACAGGGCGTATGTCTGCAGCCCAGGCAGGACCTATGCCGACTTTGTCGCAAGATGGGGCCTGCAGCGTGGTGATATGGCGACATTCGTAACCGTTCAGAAACGCAATGACACGTACATGACAGAGATTGCCCGTCTCGTACTCAATCCCTGCAACGCCGACGGCTCAGGCGCACCCATGAGCACGGAGATTGTAAACAGCCAGGGGCTCTTTCCCTGTCCTGACACTGGGGATCAGTTGAACTTTGCAAACATGCAGTTTGATTCCGACCGTTTCCGTTTCGTTCTAGGCCGTGGCGACGACGTTGTTGCAGCCGGCATCATCATAAGCCGTGAGACCCCGAGCGGCAATTGGTTGCGCAGCAACTGCCAGCTGGTAATTGACCCGGCAGGTTTCGGCTCTGACCTGTGCAGTCTGGCCAAGGCTGTCGAATACAGCTACAAGACGCATAAAATAGACACAGAATCCGACCTCTATCTGAACAACGCAGACGGGGAATAAAATCTACCACCCTGTCTGCTGCCAAGAGAGCATTTCATACCAGCGCAGGGTACGGAACTCGTCGTTCCATCCTGGCTGTTCGTAGGCAGCAGAGGGAATATGCATGCTGATGGCACCGTAGTTGTCTGCATCCGTCATGTGATTATGGCGACTGCCGTAAATATAGGATATATACTGGCTTGCCCATTCTGGCGTAATGGTAGTGTATGGTACGGTACGTTCCCACTGCCGTACCCATGCCGCATACTGCTCCTGAGTCATGAGCTGATGCATGAGCGAACGCATATCGTACGGTACCGGCATAATTTTCTGTTCCATCTCGCCTTCGCCATATGGAGGTGCGTAAACCTGCACACTGCTTACGTCGGGCATATTGTCCTTCATAAAGCGTGACGGAATTGCAGATTTGGTAGCATTGCACAGGCCCGGAACCTGTGATGACTTCACGGCCGAGAGCAGGACTCCGCTTGTTTCGGGATAGGCTGCCGCGTATTTCTGTATTATGCCGTTTACATCTGCGTTACACAAATCCTCCATAATCTTATCATACGGTGCACCCTTAGCCGGAATTTCGGCAGGAGAGCCGATAATATATTCGGCATAGGGATAAAGTTGTGTCACGACCTCGACTGTCTGCATATAACATGCATCGAACATCAGGAAATTGAGATGAGGGAGATGCGAGAGCACTCCCTCCAACTGCTTAAGGTCAAGCCAGGTTCCGATGTTTGCCTGCGGAGGATTAGTCAGGTTCTTACCGTTGTCCACGAGAACGGATCGTTGTGGTGATCGGGACCATCCCGTTCCGTGACTCCAAATGACCATGGAATATGTTTTGGAAGGGAACTGTTGTACCAAGTCCTGTATGCGACGTACGACAATGGCACTGTCGGCACTGTTCTCATCGTTCTCGTATTCTTTCCATACGCGATACTGTCCCTGGCGCAGCAGATATACCGAGGGGGCGAACTGGGCATCGCGATAGACAACAACCTGGCAGTCCTGCGGTATTGCATCTACAGCATCGTGCATCTCCTGCAGGTCATTGATAGAAACTGATGCGAGCGAGTTTTCTGCTCCCATCCATATTATTACCGTATGGCTGATACCGGATTCGTCCTCGGGAAGAACAAAATCGTCCGTGCATGCGACAAAAAGCACGCAGGCGGACAGCATCAGGCAAACGGACAGCAAACAGTTTTTGGACATTATCATATCGGGCGCAAAGATACAAAATTTTATACAATAAACATAACAGGACAGACGTTATTAACATAAACCAAGGCCCATGCAGTGGACAGACAGAATAAAGCAGGTAAAAATCCTGCTCATCGCAATGGCTGTGCTTCTGAGCATAGCATCGCTTGTGGTAAGCCACTATCTGGTGCGTGACCTCAAGAACGAGGAGCGTAACAAGATGGAGACATGGGCTGATGCGATGCATAGCCTGGAGGCTGCGGACGAAAACACTGACGTGGGGCTGATACTGCGTGTCCTGAACAGCAACAATACAATACCCGTAGTGGTTTATAACCAGAACGGTGTCGTACAGATGGAGCGCAACGTAGATGGTGGTCTGCGCAACAGTCAGCATGCTATACGGATAAACTTGGGCAAGGACGAATGGCTCGATGTTTGTTATGATGACAGCCTGATGCTGAGGCGTCTGGCTATATGGCCGTACGTTCAGCTTTGTGTAGTATTGATTTTTGTCGTTGTTGCCATATTTGCGCTACTTTCCAGCAAAAAGGCGGAGCAGAACAAGGTATGGGTCGGATTATCCAAGGAAACAGCTCACCAGCTGGGTACGCCTATAAGCAGCCTGATGGCATGGGTGGAGGTCCTAAAAGAGACTTACCCCGGGGACGAATTGATTCCGGAGATGGACAAGGACGTAAAACGACTGCAATTGATTGCCGAACGCTTCAGTAAGATAGGATCGCTGCCGGAACTGAAGGATACAGACCTGACCGAAGTGATTGCACATGTGGTGGAATATATCAGCCATCGCACAAGCAATCGTGTAAACATACGCACGGACATGGGTAACGGAAGTATCAAAGCGCATGTGTCGGCCCCCTTGTTTGAATGGGTTGTCGAGAACTTGTGTAAGAATGCCATTGATGCAATGGATGGCAAGGGCACCATTACCATTACCGTTCGCCAGGAGTCTCATTGTACATCAGTAGAGGTCGCCGATACGGGCAAAGGCATCAATTCGAGCCATTTCAACGACATTTTTACTCCTGGTTTCACCACCAAAAGCCGCGGCTGGGGTTTGGGCCTTTCGCTGGCAAAACGTATAGTCGAAGAATATCACAAGGGTCATATTTATGTAAAAAACAGCACCCTGGGCATCGGTACAACTTTCCGAATTGAACTGAAACAGTAAAGGCTGTACACTTGCACTACCTTTTGTAATAGCTGAGCTTGCACTTGATTTCGATGCGCGGATAGTATTTGCGTTCTCCGTTAACAACTTTTTCCAGACGATCTAGGGTCTTACGCGTCATCCTGGACGGTTTTTCCTTTGCCTCTGCAACTTTTTTCCGAGCCTCTGCAAGGAAATCCCTGAGACTTACAGGATTTGGATTAAGTGCATAGTAAGTAGGCAGATATATACCGTTACCCACATCAGTGCAGTCCATTATCTGACTGCCAAAGCGGGATTTGACTGCCATATGCTTTATACCCCAATCACCCTCGACAACATGCAGAAGGACAGTTTCCTTGCTCTTCTCGTTTTTGTTACGGAAAGCAAGTACCTGTACTGTTTTACCGTCTTCTTGGATGGTTTCCTGAATACTGACGTCATATTTCTCGCGATTCTTGGGATTAAGCAGGCTGCCCTCGCCATATATGACGTCATAGGGATTGACCGAGGCCGTGCGCAGGAGTTGTTCCTGTACTTTCCTGGGCATATCGGGAGTGCTCTTCACAACTCGTTTGTTGTGAAAAGTAGCCTTTCCATCAGCATATCGGATATCTGCATACAGCTGTGTACTGATTGTATGTTGCTCCAACGCATAATTGAGCAGTGCCCCGTGGCGCGTGAGACGCGCTGCCATTTTGACGAGGAACATTATCTTGCCGGGCATGACCTGGGGTATGAAATCCATATCCTGACTATACAGGAATGCATTGGCACGTGCCGTGAAACCGTTCATCTTAGCACGGTTTTCCCGGGCACGGTGTGCTACCTGTACCATAATGACATTTGCCTTGCCGCTGTTGTCGGGCATAATGACGACCTCGTCCAGGATGCGGGTACGTTCTTCGATGTCCTGGGCAGAAGTATTGATACTGCTGACGGAAGCCAGCACGTAAATGACTGCGAAAAACTGTATCTTTCTCATATTTCTTTCTCGTTTACGTGAAATACGGTTGCAAAGATACGGAATTAATCAAACTTTGTGTTAATATACCTTACTTATCGGCCATTGTTACATTTTTTTAGTATATTTGCCAGCAATTGTAACAAATATAAAGGGTATTATGCTTTTCCCGAAAGAAACCTACATAGAGCGACGCAAGGTGTTGACCGAGCGTATCGGAAGTGGTATCATCATACTTCCGGGCAACAACATCTCGCCATGCAACTATCCGGGCAACGGATATAAATTCCGTCAGGACAGTACTTTCCTATATTATTTCGGCTTACACCGCGAGGGACTGGTGGGTGTCATTGACGTTGACAACCACAAGGAGTGGCTGATTGGTGATGACATAGACATCGAGGATATCGTATGGTATGGCAGTGTGGACAGTGTCGCTGACCTGGCAAATGGGGCCGGAGTGCAGAATTCGGCACCGATGGCAAAGTTGAAAGAGCTGACCGACAATGCCACGAAGCAGGGACGCAGGGTACATTTCCTGCCACAGTACAGGCATGACTTGATGATACTGATGATGGATTTGTTGGGGATTCACCCCTCGGCACTGCGTTCTGCCGCAAGTCTGGAGCTGATACATGCAATATGTGATCAGCGTGCAGTGAAGAGTGCTGGAGAGATTGCTGAGCTGGAACGTGCAAGCGAAATCGGTTACAAGATGCATACTACTGCAATGCGTATGGTCGGTCCCGATGTTACGGAACAGGAGATTGCAGGTACAATTAGCGGTATTGCTGAAAGTTACGGATGCAAGGTTTCCTTCCAAAGTATCGTGAGTATGCACGGTGAGATTATGCATGGATACCCCAGCCCTAACAAGTTGGAAGCCGGACGCCTGTTGCTGTGTGACTGCGGTGCTGAAACAAACGAGAACTACTGTAGCGACCATACCCGTACCACGCCTGTCACGGGAGTATTTACTACCAGGCAGAAAGAAATATACAGCATAGTCGAAGAATGTCATGACTACGCCCTGACATTGGCTGCACCAGATGTACGCTGGTGGGATGTCCACTTTGGCGTGTGCCGTCTGATGACCGAGCGCCTAAAGGAACTGGGTCTGATGAAAGGTGATACGGATGCTGCTGTTGCCTCAGGTGCCCATGCAATGTTCATGCCTCACGGATTAGGCCACATGATGGGTATGGACGTACATGACATGGAGGGTTTCGGACAAAGTATCATAGGATTTGACCAGGAGACGCAGCCCAACCTGGAACAGTTCGGCACCAATTGCCTGCGTTTCGGACGCCGTTTGCAAGAGGGGTTCGTAATGACTGATGAACCTGGCATATATTTCATTCCCGCACTGATTGACGAATGGCGTGCCAAAGGACATTGTCAGGAGTTCCTTAATTTTGACATATTGGAAACATATAAGGATTTTGGAGGCATCCGCCTGGAGGATGACATCTTGATTACAAAGGATGGATGCCGTTTCTTGGGTAAAAACCTTATACCATACCACATTGCCGACGTAGAAGCATTCAAACTAACAAACAAATAGCTAAACAAAATGAAAAAACTGATGATGATGGCAGTTGCTGCTGTTTGCACACTGTCCACAATGGCAGAGTCTGGAGACTCGCTGGTCTTCGAGACTGTTATTGCCAACCCCGTAACCAGTATCAAGAACCAAAACAACTCTGGTACTTGCTGGTCTTATTCCTCTCTGGCTTTCCTGGAGAGCGAGGCTATGAAGAAGAACCCGAAAATCAAAGATTTGGACTTGTGTGAGAGTTTCCTGGTAAGCAAGACGTATGTTGACCGTGCCGACCGCAATGTGCGCACTCACGGTGATGCAAGTTTCAGTCAGGGTGGCAGCTTCTATGATGCAATCTACTGTATGGCTAACTATGGTCTGATTCCCGAGGGTAATATGCCCTATCCCAACACTCTGTATGGTGACAGCCTGTTTAACTTTACAAGCTTCTTCCCTCCGATGGAGGCTTACATCAAGGCGATTGCCAAGAGCGATGCAAAGAAAATCAACCCTATGTGGAAGAAGGACGTCCAGGGTATGATTGACAACTATTTCGGCAAGTGTCCCGAAACATTCAAGTACGAGGGTAAGACATATACTCCGCAGACATTTGTCAAGGATTACCTGAAACTGGACCCGAATGACTATGTATCCCTGACAAGCTATACACATCACCCATTCTACAGTTCATTCATCCTGGAAATTCAGGACAACTGGCGCTGGGGTAGCAGCTACAACCTGCCACTGGACGAGTTCATGCGTGTAATGGACGAGGCCGTGAAGAATGGCTGGACTTTTGCATGGGGTGCAGACGTAAGCGAGGAAGGCTTCAGCCGCCGTACAGGCAAGAATCGTTGCGTGGCAACTGTTCCTGATACAAAGAGCAATGCCGGCGTTGGCAGTGACCAGAGCCGCTGGACTGGAGAGAAGGCTGGTGCTAAGATTTCGGTTGCAGACGGTGCTGGAGAAAAGACTATCACTCAGGAAATGCGTCAACTGGGTTATGACAACTGGACAACTACTGACGACCACGGCATGCAGATATACGGTATAGCAAAGGATCAGAATGGTAAGGAGTACTTCATGATGAAGAATTCCTGGGGCGAGTATGGTCCATACAAGGGTTTTTGGTATGTAAGCAAGCCATACGTTGCCTACAAGACCATGAATATCGTTATCAACAAGAACGCTATTCCCAAGGATATCCGCAAGAAGCTGGGTATTTGATAAAAATTGTTTCCGTTGAATTACCGTTGGCAATTTAAGGAGCCTACACGTAATCAGCAGGAACAAGCCAAAACCTTGTCACGGGAACTGGGTATTAGCCCTGTATTAGGGCAACTCCTGGTTGACCGTGGCATTACTGACACACAGCAGGCAGGAAAGTTTTTCCGTCCGCAATTGTCTGACCTTCTAGACCCATTCCTGTTTCACGACATGGAGATTGCCGTTAGGCGACTGAACGAGGCATTGGGCAGGAAAGAGAAGATAATGGTCTATGGTGACTATGATGTAGACGGAGTTACTGCAGTAGCACTGGTGTATAAATTTCTGCAGAAATACAGTAATTGCATCGAGTATTATATTCCTGACCGCTACGAGGAGGGTTATGGTGTATCCAAACAGGGAATAGACTACGCCAGTGAATCGGGCGTAAAGCTGATTATTGTTTTGGACTGCGGTATAAAGGCAGTCCAAGAGATTGCCTATGCCCATGAAAAGGGGATTGACTTTATTATCTGCGACCATCATGTACCGGATGCTATACTACCGCCGGCAGTGGCTATATTGAATGCAAAGCGCACTGACGGTACATATCCATATGGAGATCTGTGCGGTTGCGGAGTCGGGTTTAAACTTATACAGGGCTTTGCCAAAAGTAATGGCATTCCTTTTTCTGAACTTATCCCGCTTCTGGATTTGTGTGCTGTCAGCATTGCTGCTGATATAGTGCCTATCATGGGTGAGAACCGCATTCTGGCATACCATGGATTACGCCAGTTGAACCAGTCTCCGTGCGTGGGACTGAAGGCAATAATGAATATTGCCGGGATGGAGGGGAAAGAGGTTCATCTGCCTGATATAATATATAAAATCGGGCCTCGGCTGAATGCCTCGGGGCGTATTGAGAATGGTCGCGAGTCTGTTGCATTGCTCGTAGAAACTGACATGGATGCTGCCGAACACAAAGCGGCACAGATTGATCATTACAATGAGCAGCGCAAGGATCTGGACAAGGTTATGACCGAACAGGCCAACCAGATTGTCGAGACATTGGTGCACCGCAATGAGCATAAGGGTATTGTTGTCTATAACGAGGAATGGCACAAGGGAGTAATAGGAATCGTTGCCTCGCGACTGACGGAAATATTTTTCCGTCCGGCAGTCGTCCTTACGCGCGACGGTGAATACGCAACCGGTTCTGCACGTTCGGTAGCGGGTTTTGATATCTATGCGGCTATCGAGAGTTGTCGCGATATACTGGAGAATTTTGGTGGGCACACCTATGCAGCTGGACTAACTATAAAGGCTGACAGGGTTAATGAATTTAAACAACGTTTCGAGTACTACGTAGATACGCATATTCTACCGGGGCAGACAGACGCTACGCTTAGTGTGGACTCTACTCTGTCATTTAGGGAGATAGACCGAAAGTTTTTCTCGGACTTGAAAAGGTTCCAGCCATTTGGTCCCGAGAACACTAAGCCTCTGTTCTGCACACGACAGGTTTATGACTATGGCACCAGCAAGGTCGTTGGACGTGAGCAGGAGCATATACGTCTTGAACTTGTTGACAACAGATGCAACAAGGTCATGAACGGTATAGCGTTCGGACAAAGCAGCCAAGCACGATATATCAAGACCAAACGCTCCTTTAACATTGTATATTCCATAGAGGAGAATACCTATAAACGTGGAGAAATCCAACTGCAAATTGAAGACATTGAAACAACAGAACTCGGTTAACAGACAGGATAATGACAATAACGAAGGAGGCGACAACCGCTTCCTTCGCATTTTACGTCAATACTGGGGCTACAACAGTTTCAGAGGTATTCAGCTTGATATCATTAGGAGCATCTCATCAGGACGAGACACTTTGGGATTGATGCCTACAGGCGGCGGCAAGAGCATCACCTTCCAAGTTCCTGCCTTGGCACAACCAGGACTATGCCTGGTCGTAACACCGCTGGTGGCACTTATGAAGGATCAGGTCGGACGTTTGCGTCAATTGGGAATCAAGGCTACCGCAGTACACTCTGGAATGAAACGTACAGAGATTATAACTGCCCTGGAAAATTGTATTTATGGTGATTACAAGTTTTTGTATGTTTCACCTGAACGCCTCTCGTCGGACACTTTTATCCTGAAACTGCACAGCATGTCCGTGTCCATGATATGTGTGGACGAGGCACATTGCATATCACAATGGGGATACGATTTCAGACCATCATATCTACAGATTCCAGAAATACGCAAGGAACTGCCTGGAGTTCCTGTCCTGGCACTTACTGCATCTGCAACTCCGGCTGTAGTGCGAGACATACAGGATAAACTAGCATTCAGCGAGAGTAATATCTACAAGATGTCTTTTGAACGCAAGAATTTGCATTACTCTGTCCTGGATGTTACAACCATACAGCAAGGATTGGAATATCTGCTGGAGCATTATACAGGCTCTACCATTATATATACGTCAAAACGACAGACAGCCGAGGAAACGGCATCATGGCTTACATCACGCGGTTATTCGGCTGCGCATTTCCACGCAGGAATATCCGAATTGCAAAAGGACTACCTTCAACGAGACTGGCAGGAGAACCACATACGCATAATGGTAGCAACCAATGCATTTGGAATGGGTATAGACAAGAGTGACGTTCGCTTGGTTATCCATATAGACCCACCGGAAAGCATCGAGCAATACTATCAGGAAGCAGGGAGAGCAGGTCGTGACGGAAAAACTGCACATGCAGTTCTCATGCGCGAAGGAAAAGAGAACAAACTACTGGAACGACGCTTGCAGTATGCCTTCCCGCCCAAAGAGGAAATACGTAAACTGTACGACCACATCTGCTACTATCTTGAAATCAGTATAGATTGTGGAGCAGGAATAAGCAGAGAATTCAACGTGCACGAATTCTGCAACAACTTTCAACACAGTTATGCACAGATTCGTGGCGCGATGGAGATTCTTCAGTTATCCGGCTATATCGAGTTTACTGATGAGGAAAATACAACTTCCCGTTTGACAATCCTGGCAACGCGTTCCGAACTGTATAATAGCATACATGGCAGTAGTGAGCAGATATTTAACTATATGCTACGACGATATACCGGAATATTTCAGGAAATGGTATATATTGACGAAGAAGCTATTTCACAGGCAACAGGGATATCTGCACGCGACATATACGAAAGACTGTGTGCTCTGACAATGGCACGCATAATAAGATATATCCCGCGCAAAAAAGTACCATACCTGAAGCTTACGCGCAGACGCGTAGAAGGCAAGGATTTGGTTATACCTCATAGTGTATATGAGGAACGCAGAAATCGTTATAGCGAGCGTATAAGCCACATGATCGACTACATAAACAACCGAACTACTTGTCGTACTAAACAAATACTGAACTATTTCGGTGAAAAATACAACAAGAAATGCGGCAACTGTGACGTTTGTAAGAACTACAGCTATACCACACCATCCGAAGAAAAATATCAAACCATCCGTAATGATATCAAATCGCAGCTTGCAAACGGACCTCTGTTTGGATATCAGATAAACCTGAACACCTACGATCCAGCAGATGTAGAACATGTGATACGTTGTATGACAAGCGAGGGGGAATTGGTACAAGAAGGTATTAAACTGAAATTGGCATAAACGGCGGCTACCTACTGCATTTTGACCTTCGTCAACCCTCCGTCGCGAGTGGAGACTCGCTCCCCTTTGTGAGGCCGTAGCCACATTC